>Ga0315287_10002376_pt1 | contig 17795 bp, 16 predicted proteins | sample YL17G11_0_MG_FD_205037 | JGI IMG/M metagenome (GOLD analysis project Ga0315287, IMG submission 205037) | Sediment microbial communities from Yellowstone Lake, YNP, Wyoming, USA - YL17G11_0 | ecosystem: Environmental > Aquatic > Freshwater > Lake > Sediment | place: USA: Wyoming | collected...
CTTGGTGGGAGTCTGGCCAAGTTCCGCAAGTACCACCAGGTGGTGGTAAAAACCATAGGAAATCCCCTCCAGCACTGCCCGATAAACATGGGCCAGTGTGTGGGTGAGGGTCAAACCGACCAATGTGCCGCGTGCCAGGGGATCATGAATGGGCGTCTTTTCACCCAGAAAATAGGGCAGCAAGATCAATCCATCTGAACCGGCGGGTATGGCTTCAGCAGCTTTATCCAGTTCGGCGTAATCCATCCGGGGAGTGAATTGGGTACGAAACCATTGGATCAGGCTGCCGCTGGAAGCCATGCAACCGCTGGCAATGTATTTGCCGGGGATATCGTGGTAATCCAGGAACAGGCGTTCATCAACCAAAATATTGTCCATACTGACCATGATATCGCCGGCGCCACCCAGCTTGACCAGCATGTCACCGGGGTTCTTCAAGCCGGAAGAGAAAGCCGAGGCAATATGGTCAGCGCTGCCCGCCACCACCGGTGTCCCGGCTTTCAGACCGGTGAGTGCAGCAGCTTGCGGGGTAACCTGCCCGATGATCTCAGACGGCCAAAAAACGTTAGCCAACAGGCTGCGGTCAATGGTAGAAAGTGTCAGGATATTGTCATCCCAGTCTTCTGTATAAAGGTCAAAATAACCGCTCTCCAGCGCCCAGTTGCGCTCGAGGTAGGTTGCCCCTGTCAAACGATGGGCGATGAATTCGTATGAGCCCATCAAGCGGACGGTATTTTCTAAGACCTGTGGCTCGTGGCGACGCAGCCATAATAGCTTGGTACCAATGGTTTGCTGGGTGATGGCGCTGCCGGTGCGCCGCAGGATGTCGGCGGCATCCGTCTTGCTGCGCAGGTATTCGCTTTCAATCACGGCACGGGCATCATTTTGTTGGATGGAGTTGCGCAATACCTGATCGTCTTTATCCAACAATACACATGCAGGTACCATTCCACTCGTCCCCACTGCGGCTATCTGCCCGGGGTCGATGCCCGCCTTCCGGATACATTCCGGTACACCCTCCTGCACGTTCTGCCACCATTGATTGGCATCTTCCTCAGCCCAACCAGCATGCTGCGAAAGCAGAGTGGCTGGTTTTTCCACCGAGGAAACCACATGACCCACCAGATCGATCAGGATGATCTTGGTGGCAGTGGTTCCGATGTCGATACCCATCAAATACATGTATTATTTTCCTCTGGCTTTTTTGACTTCCGCCATGAACGCTTTGACGCGCTTTTCATCCACTGGATTCCAGGTGTACCCGTCTACTTTGAGACTGGAACCAACAATGACGCCATCTGCAACGCTCAGGTATTGGCGGATATTTTCGGCTTTTCCGCCGGTGTTCAACAAAACCGGCACTCCATCCCCCACTGCAGCTTTGACTTCTTTAATAGCATCCAATTTGGGCACCGCGCCGGCGGCCATCCCTGAAACCAGGATGACATCGGCCAGGGACGAGATTACTGCGCTTTTGGCTCTTTCACCCAGGCTGCGGACGCCCAGGAACGAGGCAAATTCAGGGGTGACATTGTAGAAGAGGCGGATATGATCGGCGCCAATATTGTGCCGGTAACGCAGCGCAGTGGCAGCATCCGTGCTCCATAGACCCATATCGCTCTCATAGACGCCGGTGAAAACCTCCCGGACGAAAGAGGCACCCGTAGCCAGCCCGACCGCGATGGGTAACCGGCAATCCCAAAGGAAATCCACGCCGAAGGGGCGGTCGGTGGGACGCAGCTCATGTATTACGCGCGCCATCACTGCAGCTGCTTCAAAGTCGGCTTGCATGGCGTAAGGGCGGTCACCCTCATTGCAGAACAGGATGCCGTCCACCCCGCCTGCCAGCAGCTTGAGCATATCTTCCCGCATCGGCTCAAGGATGCCCGCTATGCCTGATTTGGCATCGTAGAGCGGAGTGCCAGGTAAAGGGGGAAAATGCGCCATGGCAATGACAGGTTTGGAAACGCCAAATAAGTCTTTCAAACAATCAGGCATATGATCCTCCGAAGATCGCCACCCCTCCCGGACTTTTTTTATTAAGAAGACAGGGAGAACTGTTTATATTGTGTGATGTCATAATTATTTATTGGAATGCTTCTATGTTTAGAAATTTATTATTCGACTTGCCAATTATGGTTTTCTTTATTCGTGGTTCAACCACCAGATCCCTGTACATTCCGGCAAGATGACGCCTTGCTCATTTTCTCTTATTTTCGCCACCATCTCTTCTCCAAAGAAAAATCGCACAGACTCCTCTGCTTCCGCTTTGCTATTGAAACGATAATCGGTTCGTATCCAATCCCGGCGAAAACCACGCTCTTTCAAATAAGCATAATAAGGCAGCAACTCCGCTGGCGGATCAGGCTGTTCGTGTCCCGTCCCAAGCGATTCCAATAATACTAAAGTGCCCCCAGGGCACACCACGCGCTGCATTTCACCCAAAGCCCTGGCGAGTTCCTCCTCCCAGCTCCCCGGGTTTTCGAGCACCACATACCACACACTCCAGCCGGAAAGCGCCACATCCGCCACGCCGGTTTTCATGGCCATCGCACGATGATCACTGACCGCAACCTGCCAGTTTTCCAGCCCGCTCCGCTGCAGTTTTTCTGCGGCCACCGACAGCATGTGAGGTGACCGGTCAAAGGCATATACACGATTTACCAGCGGTGCCAGGAGGCAAGCCAACCGGCCGGTCCCGGCTCCAAAATCCGCCACCGTCAACCCTGCAAATGGCACTACCTTATTGAGTGTCCGTAATATATTTCCTTGGTAGTCCTCGCGAGACACCAATAACTCGTATTGCGCGGCCTGTTCGCGGTAGATCTCCTGATGATCGGTCATAAGAAACCCGTTATGCTCCTGTTGCCCTGCCAGCCTGACGATTAATCCTTGAGTTCGCCGGAATCCAGCATTTTCATGATGCGCTCAAGATAGGTGCGGTCACGATCCGGGACCTCGGGGCTGGTGCGGGAGGCTTCTTCAAAGAAATAGCGGCGTCCGCGGCCCTTCTTCTGCCCTTCGGCGGTGTGCATGTCCAGCGCGTAGTCAGGGATGACCGGCAGGAGTTTTCCCGATTCACTGGCATGGTTGATCCAGTTGATCATTTCATCGGACGAGCGGTCCTTCTTGCACGAGCAAAGATAACGGACAGCGTGAATGGCGTAAAGCCTGCGCTCACCCACCGCGCGGTCACAGGCCTCATTCATCTCAAAAAGGCTCCGGATCAGCACCGGCGCAAGAGGTTCGCCGAAGCCTACGTCTTCCACGGAGATCACCTGCAGGCGGTGCCAGAGGTAATCCTCCAGCGCCGGGCTGGTGATGATCATTTCATAGGCCAACAGCGCGGCATTTTCCTCGTTGCCGCGGCGGATCTCCTTTTGAAGCGCCGAGATGACATGATCGGCTTGAAAACCGTTGAAGGTCTTCACGTTCACCCATGGGTCACGGTCGAGATGGGACATTTGTCTCCTCCTTGGATAAATTGAGATAATCATGAATGATTCCGGCGAAGATGGACACCGTCGCAGGGAGGCTGCGGATGTCCACCCATTCATCCGGGGCATGGGGGTTGCCGCCCGTGGGTCCGAAGCCGCACAAGGTCGGGATTCCCGCACCGATCAGCATATAGCCCTCGTTGGCAGGTCCGGCTCCGGCTGTCTCCCAACACCTGCCGGTTATCTTCTCTGTGTAATCCTGGGCTAGCAGGGCGAGGGGATGGTCCTTCGGGATGAGCGCTCCGGGAATATCCACGGTCACTTCCATCGTGAAGGAGACCCGCGGTCGCTCCTTTTCCACAAGGTGGATTAGCTCCCGTACAAGTTCAAGCACCTCGGCCGACGACTGCCCGGGCAGCAGGCGGATATCGACCACTGCCGAAGCTGAATCGGGAACAACGCTAGGATAACTCCCTCCTTGAAAGATCGTGCCGGGGGTTATTGTGAAACCGAGATGCTCAAACCCGGCAGGAGCAGCGGCAGGCACGTTCAAGGATTCCAACTTCAAGAGCAGGTCCGCCAGAGCCATCACGGCATTGGCTCCCTGGAGGTGGTTATGCCATTCCGCCAGTCCGGCATGGACCGACTGGCCTTTTGCTTTCAAAGATAATCGGATCAATCCACGGTGCCCGATGCAGACGATATCGCTGGTGTAGGCATAGATCGCGCCACGTGCCTGCAGCGCGCCTAAATCGAGCAGGTGGCGCACCCCAAGCGGACTGCAGGCGCCGGATTCCTCATCCACCACACCGGCGACCACCACCTGGTGGCGGGCAGGGTCGATCAAGTGAAGCTCACGCAGTAACGCCAGCGTGTAAAGGCCGCAGGCAATGCCGGCCTTATTATCCGCCGCGCCTCGCCCGATAATATTCCCACCTATGATTTCGGCAGAGAAAGGTGGGCTTGACCACCCTTCCAGGTTTCCCTCCGCTACGGTATCCAAATGGGCGATCAATGCGAACCGGTCGGTGCCTTCACCATAGCTGACCAGGATGTTCGGCCGTTCAGGTTGAAGCGCCGCCAGGCGGGATTTCAACCCCAGCTTACGGGCTTCCTGCTCGATACGGATCGCAAGTGAAGCTTCCACGTCGCGCCCGTTGACCGTGGGGATGCGCACCAGGTCGCGCAGAAAGGCAACGAGATCTGGCTGGTATCCTTCAGCAGCTGAAAGCAATACGGATAAATCAGAGATCACCGCAATCCATTCTCCATCAATTGAATGAAGCGATTCTGATCCACTTCAAGGATGATCTCGGTGTTGGGCGCTTTCTGGGTGCTGCCGTACCAATCGACCACCGTCTGGCCCCGGGTCTGGGAACCGTGCAGTTCGATGGAGACATATCTCTTTTCGGACCTCTTCACAATTCCCGGCTCGACCGCAACCGCCAGCGCCAGCCCATCCGGGGCAAATAGCATGTCCTGTCCAAGGCGCTCTCTGATGAATGTCAGGATCTTTTGATTGGTGTCGTGGAAAAACTTTGCGCGGGGTGTTCCCAGACTGAAGAATCGATCGAGCGCCGCGCGGTTGAAGACATGGTCCAGGGTGGTTTCCCACGAAAGCAAAGTTAACATCGGCCAGGAGGAGAAGACCATGGATGCCGCTTCGGGATCGGCGTGAATATTAAATTCCGCTGTGACCGTGCTGGTGTTACCCTTGCTGTAGATGGCGCCGCCCATCACCACCAGCTGCTTGAATTTCGACGGCAGATCGGGGTCGATGGTGAGTGCGGCTGCAAGATTGGTGAGTGGACCTATAGCGGCCAGGGTGAACTCGCCAGGACTTTCATTGGCCAGTCGGATTAACGCCTGGACTGCATGCTCGGACTGCACCGTTTTATTGGAGGCAGGGATGCCGCAATCCCCCAGGCCGTCCTCGCCGTGCACATGGGCTGCGCTTAAGGCGCGATTGATCAGAGGCCGGTCACAGCCTCGAAAGACCGGGACCTCTTTTCCGGCTGCGTCTAGAATTTTCAAGGCATTGGCGGTGGTCAGGTCGAGTCCCACGTTGCCGTTCACCGTGGTGATGGCCTCCACTTGCACATCGGGATGAGCCAGTGCCAGCAGGATGGCATGGGCGTCGTCCACGCCGGGGTCGGTATCGATGATGAGTCTTTTCATCACATATAACTCCTATTTTTCGATGCGTTGCATGAGCTTAGTGTGTTGAAGTTCGAGTTCACGGCGGGCGGCATTGAAATCCACCGTCAGCCAGCGATCCTCGCGGAAGAGCCAGTGCCCGTTGACCATCACATCGCGCACATGCTGCCCCGTGACGGAATACACCAGCGCAGTGTACACGTCCTGTCCGCCGAGCGGAGACCAGCCGATCTCATCCAGGTCCAGAGAAATCAAGTCGGCCTTCTTGCCGATTTCTAGCGAACCGATCTCTTTTTCCTTGCCCAGTGCGCGCGCGCCGCCCAGGGTGGCCATCTCCAGAATCGAGCGGGTTGCGATGGCGGAGGGGTCGCGATGGAGCAAGGCCATCAGCTTCCCGGTGAGCGTCATCTCCTTGAACATGTCGTAGCTGTTGTTGTTGGTCACATTGTCGGTGCCCAGTGCCACATTGATGCCTGCGCCGAGCATCTCGACCAGAGGCGGAAGGCCGGCGGCATTGCGCATGTCTGAGGAGGGGGCAAACACCACGGTAAAAGGCGTGTGCGCTACCGTGGAAAAATCCAGGGGCTTAAGAGTGATGCAATGGGCGGCCAGGATGGGGTATTCCAAAAAGCCCATTTGCTTGAGCTGCTGGATGGCGGAATGCCCGTATTTCTCCTGGCAATACACATCCTCCTCATCACCGGTGCCGAAATGCGTGTGGAAACCGGTGCGGTGGTTTTTGGCCAGTTCCAGTTCGAGCTTCATCGCTATTTCGCTGTTATCCACAAAGAAGGCATGCGGCCCCACCCAGCCGGAGAGGCGCGGATCACCCTGCAGCGAATCGAGAAAAGCCGTCGCGGCGGCCAGTTCCCGCTGCCGGGCATCCTCCTTCCCCAGTTCGACGATGCCGTAGGCCAGCGACGCGCGCAGGCCGCTCTTGCGCACCTCCGGCACGATGCGGTCCATCCAGAAATACTGGTCGGCGAAGCAGGTGGTGCCGGTGCGGATCATCTCCGCGCAGGAGACGGCCACCGCCCCGGGGATCATGTCCGGATCCATTTCGAGTTCGAGCACACGGATGGTGCTGTACCAACCCTCCATGGTGAAGAGGGTATGCCCCTCCACGTGGCCGCGGAACAATGTCATGGGGGTGTGCGTGTGGGCGTTGATCAGGCCCGGCATCACCAGGCGGCCCTGGAGATCAACCGCCTGGTCGAACTTCCTGCGGCTGTCCAGATCTTTCTGAAGCCCCATTTCGACAATGCGGTCATCATCGATGACCAGGAAACCCTCTTTCAGGATCGTGTCCTTTCGATCCAGTGCGACCGCCAGGTCGCTTTTCAAGAGCACACTGCCCATTTAGATTCCTCCGTAGTTCCGTTTTGTCTGGAGATCACGAATTGAGTGCATTTGGTTGAAATGTCAGCCCGCGAACAATGTTTCCCATCAATGCTACAATATTATACAGGCAAGTCACGTCAACTAAAAACAATCGAGCGACAGTTCTGCGGAGGGCTTCCATGGAATGGCATATCAAATGTGACTCAAAGGACATATCCCGCTACATCTTCTGCCCAGGCGACCAGCAGCGCGCACGGAAGATCGCGGACCAGTTCGACTCCTCCCGCCTGGTGACCGAGAGCCGGGGATACATCGTCTTCTCCGGGGAATACAAAGGCGTCTTCATGACCGTCTGCGGCACCGGCATGGGAGGACCGGCGGTGGCCATCGGGGTGGAGGAACTGGCCCACATGGGCGGGGACACCTTCATCCGCGTGGGATCATGCGGGGTGTTCCAGGAGGGGCAGAAGAGCGGTGATGTGATCGCCGCCAGCGGGACGGTGCGTGCCGGCGGGACCAGCAACACCTATCTGCCTCCCATCTTCCCGGCCGTTCCCACCTTTTCCGTTCTGCGCGCTCTGGTGGAAGCCGGGGAGGCGTTGAAGATCCCGGTGACCGTGGGGGTAGGCATTGCGGGCGACGCGTTCTACGCCCCGCGCGGGGAGGCGGAGTTCGCCCAGATGAACTCCGCCGGGCTGGTCTTTGTGGAAATGGAAAGCGACACCCTGTTTATCGTCGGTGCAGTGCGCGGCTGGCGGACCGGCGCCATTTTCACCTCGGACGGCGAGCCGGGAGTGATCAAGCCAGAGTGGGGCGAGGTGGATTTCCGCCGCGGGGAGATGGAGGCCATCCGGATCGCCTTGCAGGCCATGTGGAAGATCGCCCAGGCCGACCAGGCCAAGTAAAGAGAATCAGGCCGGAGGGTTAGCCGAATCCCCTCTGACGTTACAGGGGGGGTCGCTTTGTTGAGAGGGGACCCCCGCTGCATGGAGGCTTGAATGACCGCCCCTCCCGTTTGAAAACCGGCTGGTGGCGATGAAGAGCAGCAGCAGGGCGATGAGCGCGCCGCCCAGTTCGCGCGGGATGCCGGATCGGATCTGCAATCCGATCAATGAGCCCGTGCGCAGCCCGCCCAGTAGAACACTGAAGAGCAGCACGCCGGCGGGATGCAGCTGCCCGGCGAACGCCACGATCAGGCCGTCATATTCGTTCACCGCGGAAAACGCGGAGACGAAATGGTAATGCACTCCCAGGACCTCGATCCCGCCCGCCAGCCCGGCCAGGGCTCCGCTGAACAGCATGGTGAGTATGGCCGGCCTATGTCTGGGCATGCCTCCGTAGAGCGCAAAACGGGGAGCGGCTCCGCTGTTGCGTATCTCCAGGCCGTGGGCGGTGCGCCAGAGAAGCAGGTACACCAGCAGTGCGGCAACCAGCGCCAGCAAGAATCCTGCGGTGAATTTGGTGCTGGGCGCCAGCGGTGAAAGACGGGCGCTCAGGGCTGCACCGGGCAGCTTGACCAGGCCCACCAGCACCAAAGCGACTGGGTTGAGGAACAATGTGGTGAGGATCTCGTTCACACCAATGAAATGTTTGAGCATGCCGGGGACCAATCCCCATAACCCGCCAAAAAGCGCGGCCCCGAGCAAAGCAACCATGGCGTGGAGGCCTGCCGGTAGGGATAACTCCCCGGCCAGCCAGCTGGCCGCCGCCGCGCCAAAGAGCATTTGCCCTGCCTGCCCGATCGAGAAAAAGCCGCCGCGCAAGGCCACGGTGGCGGATAACCCGGTGAGGATCAGCGGGGTGGCGAACGTCAGGGAGGTGATCAGCGCGCAGCGCCCCGGGCCGGAATTGCAGCTAAACCCGGCGTTGAACAGGCTGGCATAGGTCTTCAAGGGATTCTCGCCAGCCGCCAGAATCAGCGCCGCCCCGGCCAGAAGACTCAAGACTGCAGGGAGAAGCAGCCAGGCAGTGTGTTTCAGAAATCGGGCGATCTCAGTGTTCTCCAACGAGGGCTTGCCCATGGTCACGAACAGGATGTGCTAGACCTGCCGGGTGCGGCGGTGCAGGTGGTTGGGCTTGGTCTGCATGAAGCCGCTGGCCAGCGCTGCAGAGGAATACCGGGAAGCCTTCTCCTGCGCTTTTGCATCCAGGTCAGCCCGGCGGACCAGGTAACCGGTGACCCGCACGAATTCGGAGGATGCGCTTCCGATGGAAAGATTGCGCGTCCCCTGCGCGTGTGCGCCGCGGATGATGTCCAACACAGCCTGGGGATTGTCAGCAGCAGTCTGGTCGAACTCCAGGATGGTGCTGGTCCCGCCCAGGAGCTGTCGGTGGGTCGGCGCTTCGGCCAGCAGGTGGGCATAAAGCTCGGGCTCCTCGCCGGAGGGCACGCGGGAGCTGGGGGTCACCCCCACGTCGGTGCTGATCCCCACCTGGGCGTGGTAACAGGCATGACCGGAAGTGCCCTGGCAATAGGGCACGGGCGAATTGCGGATCTGATCAGCGACTCGATTGGCGATCCGGTCCGCCAGCAGGTTGGCCTCGGGAGCATGCCCGTAGCGCAGGTCGGATTTGCCGCTTCTGGCCAGGGTCTCGTTGACCGCCTCGGCCAGGCCGAAGATCGCTATGTAAGCTGTGAATTTCTCTCGTTGCAGAAGACCTTCATCGATCCAGTAATTATCCTCGAACCACTTGATGTCATCGATCAAATAAGCAATTCGGCTTGCGGTCACTTCCGATGCCTTTGAAACAACGAAGGGAAGAACGCGCTCCAGCAAATCCTCCTCGCTGCCATCTGAAAGACGGGCTGCCTCCTGTAAATTGATGCGCACCAGGGTGTAGATCCCGCCGCCGATCCTCATCCCGTTGTAGCAGCTTGCCACAGCGTAATCATCCCCCCAGTCCTCAAGCATCATGCGATGGTTGAGGAAATAGGGTTTGGTCAATTCGAGGGCGTTGCGGACCGCCTGCAGGGCAAAATCATCCGGGGTGATCGCAGGATCGTAGCGCAACGTGAGGTTGGTAATAGTGCGCAATTCGTGGTCCACATCCAGAAGCAGCCGCCCGGTGATCGTTTCCCGCGGACCAAGGTTGGCATGTACAAAGGCGCTGGGATTGAGCCTGTCCACCAGCATCCAGAACTGTCTCAGGAGGGAGCGGGCAGCGTCGACCGGAACGGTGTCGATGTAGGGTTCGAGCAACTCATCCAATCGTCCGATGAACACTGGAAGACCGGCACAGGGCACGTATTTATAGGCGGTCAGGAGAGAAACGGTGGCCTCGAAGAGATCCTGCACGGGAGGCAACTCTAAAAATGCAGATCCGTTCTTCAGCAGCCGGGCATAGTCCGGTGCAACGTACCGAGGGTGATAGGGCGCGGCGCCTTCGCTGATCAGGCAGATCACGCCGGAGTCGATCAGCGCACGGGCTTCGGGGGACAGGGGCGGATAAGGAAGGGTATTGACCGCTGCCGCGGCCAGCGTGTCGCGCTTCTGCTCAAAGATGGAATCCTGCGCGTGGATCACCTGGCGCACAAAGGCCTTGTAATCCTCCAACCTTTCGGGAGTCAATCCCTGGTTCAGGTCCTCAAAGGGCATGAACGGGGACAGTTTCTGCGTTTCCTGTTTTTCCATGATCACCTTCCTTTTATAAAGAACGTTCGACCTGAACAAGCCCGGCCTGCAGGGCGGTCTGCACCATTCGATCCATCACCTCATCGGACGGGGATGACCAGGCTTCCGCCGGTCCGGATGTGCCGTGAGTCCGGAAGCGCAGGAATTTTAACCGAATCCCAGGATCGATGCCGGCCAGAAAGCGCGCGGTAGCGATTGCACTCGCTTCCGAATCAGTAAAACCAGGAACCACTACTTGCTGGACAGCGTGGAGTTTCTTCTCTTCATATAGAAAACGAATGGTTTCCAGCGTGGGCGCAAGCTCGCGCCCGGTGAGATTGAGATGGCGCTTGGTGTCGATGGCTTTCAGGTCAACAATCGCCATATCCAGGGTTTTGAGAAGCGGTAGATAAGCCGGTGGACCTGCATAGCCATTAGTCTCGATCAGCGTGGTCAAGGATGAACGTTTCTTGATAATTGTGAAGAATTCATCGATGTAATCCACCTGCAGAGTTGGTTCGCCGCCCGAAATGGTTACCCCCGAAATAAAATCGGAGGAGGGCATGATTTTCTGCCACAATTCTTCTGTGGTCATCGAAATCACACGCGGCGAACTGTTGTTGGGACAGGTTTGAATGCAGGTGTCACATTCTACGCAAAGCTCAGGATTCCAGGTGACCGTACCGTTTGCCAGGGTGAGTGCGCCGGAAGGGCAGGTATCCACGCATAAACCGCAGTGGTTGCAGAGGTTGATGGTATAGGGATTGTGACAGTATAAGCAATGCAGATTGCATCCCTGCAGAAAGATGACAGCCCTGTTTCCCGGACCGTCTACAAAGCTATGCGAAAGCAGGTGGTTGACCCAACCGCTGCGGGCCATTGTCACCTCGGTGGATTGAGCCAAGCTTATGGGTGAAAAAGCTGATCTACTCTTCATATCAATTAGAATTGGGATCAATCCTCTGGGTGTGCATGGAGGCTGTTGGCCAGGGCTTCGATTTCCTTGAAATTGGGCAGCGTCGTGGCAGCGCCAAGGCTCCTTACCTTAAGCGAGCCGGTCGCTACAGCCCAGCACAAGCTTTGGGGCAGATCCAGGCCGCATGACAATCCGTATAACAAACCGGACCGGAAGGCATCTCCTGCACCCGTGGCATCAACGGCAGCTACAACGGGCGGATCAATGGTGAAACCGCGACCGTGTACATCGATGGCATGAACTTGATTCGGACCGTGGGTTGTGATGACAATTCCTTTTGAAATGGACTGCAGCCTGCGGGCATGCTGGCGGACATCCACGCCCGGAAAATTCTGACGGATAAAAGGGCCGGAATTGGTAGCAATGCTGGTAAAAGGCAGCGCGGGATGATCAGGCCAAATCACATCGCCGATGGCCGTCGATAAGCCAGCCTCAAATGCGAGCTGCGCAGTGGCCAGCCTTTCCGGTCCGCCGTAAAGGTCGAGAGCCAGGAATCGGGCGCCATCCAGCATTTCCCTGGTAAGGAAGATCTTGGGCGCCTGCGGGTACCAGAAGATCAGGAAGGAGCGCTCCCCGTCTGGAGTGACAACCGCCCGTGTGAAGGGAGTAGTAACACCTTCCCGCTGCTCCACTAAACTCAGGTCGATCGCGGCAAAACGCCTCAGTTTCCCAACGATCAAGTCCCCATAATCATCATAGCCGATTACGTTGCCGCTCAGCTTTACATTCACACCTAAAGCGGCCAACCAGACAGCAGTATTTGCGGCTGCCCCGCCGAGGTGATAGCTGTCGGATTTCGGAAAGACTGCGTTTTCAGGCGAGGGCAGGCCATCCGCCTGGATAATGTTATCAACGCCAATCTCGCCGTAGCAGAAGATTTTACTGGAATTCATTCAACCTCATCTTTAGAGCAGTAGTTTGGTGAACAGCAAATATTATCTCTATGCTGACCTTATTCGACCGTTTTCTCTTTTGCTAACTTCTTCTTCAAGGTCATACACTCCGAGTCGCTCATGAAAGCATCCAGTAAACCATTCTGCCTGATGCGATCGAGTCCCTCAGAATTAATCCCCATCATATCATGGGGGATACGGTATTCATGCTGGATATTGATCCCTTGAAATAGAGAGGGGTCGTTAGAATTAATCCTGGTCATGATATTTATCCCTGCATATACGCCCAGATCAGGTCACGGCATTTTTGTGCGTCCACATCGGTCACTACCCTTACAACCGGTTTACCTGTTGATACAGGTAAGAACCGGGTGATACCTCGTTGATCAGGCTTGGTCAATTCAACGTCGACGCCGGCTTCTTCAACCTCAAAAATGGTCTCATCGGCTAAATAGGTTGCTGCCACCGCATCATGCAGCGCGCAGCCATCCTGTTCCCAGCCCATCTTCTCCATGCGGTCGATCCAGCCGGGGGCCTGTGAGCGGAGTAACTCCACAGCAGGGTTGCCATCCGTTAAAGAGGAGAAATCAAAGCGTGAGAAATGGACCCGGCGGGTGATATCCAGCCCCAGGATATGTACATTCCAGCCGGAGTTAAAAACGATTTGCGCAGCTTCCGGGTCGCACCGGGTATTGAACTCCGGTGCCGGGTCCAGGACATTGAACGATCCGCCCATGACAATCACCTTGTGTGTGAGAGGGATGATATCTGGCGCAAGACGGACCGCCAGCGCCAGGTTGGTCATGGGTCCCAGCGAGAGTATAGAGACTTGCCCAGGATGGGACCGGATCGTTTCGATCAATAGGTTTGCCGCAAGGAAAGTGACGGGGCGGGACTGCCAGGGAAGGGTTTTGCCATATTCGGACTGCCAGCTTTCAAACCAATGGGTATCTGCAACGAGAGGTCTCTCAGCACCGATTCCCTGCGGGATGTTTGCTCCGCCCAGCCAGATGAGCAACCGGTCGAGGTTGAGGGAGGTATCCCTGATGGGTGCATTACCAAAGACCGACCCAGCGCTTACCACCTTTACACCTTTATGGTGCAATAAAAAGATAAGCGCAGCGCCATCATCAATTTCGGCACCAGGCGTACCCAGGCTTACATCCGTATCCACATAAACAAGTTTTTCAATCATCGTGTGACAAAAAAGGGGTGCAAAGAGAATTGCACTCCCTTATTGTTCTGAATTTATATCGCAGGTTAAGCGGGCCCTTCTGCTGCTTTGGCGGCCTCCTCCGCACGAAGCGACGCACGGAAGCGGCGTCGAGCCATGCTGAGCGCGAGCTTGGTGCGCAGGGCGATAGCGGTTAGAACGATGAGCGTCGCGATGTAGGGCAGCAGCTTGACGAGATTCGGCGGCAGATCCGTCACGGCCTGGACGCGCACCGAGAAGGCGTCCGCGAAACCGAAGAACATACTGGCGAAGAACACGCCGAAAGGGTGGTTCATTCCGAACATGGCTGCGGCAATGGCGACCCAGCCGCGGCCGGCGGTCATGTTGCGTGTGAATAGTTTAAGATGACCAATGGAGAGAAAGGCGCCGCCCAATCCGCAGAGCATGCCGGCGATCACCAATGCGAGTGTCTGCAGCAGGACCGCATTGATGCCCACCGTCTCGGCCGCGTCTTTGGCTTCGCCCACCGCGCGCAGGTGGCGGCCGCGGCGCATCTTGTACAGCACGATGAACATGACGACCGTCGCGAGCCAGGAGAAGTAGACGATGATGTTGTAGCCGCTGAGCAGCGGACCGATCACCGGGATCTTCTCGATCAGCGGCAGGGTGATATTGGGGATGCGCTGGATACTGGGGTCGGACCAGCTGCCCACATTGCCGAACATGGCGCGCATGACGAACACAGTCAACTCGGCAATGATCAGGTTGAAGGCGATGGCCAGGATCACCAGGTCCACCTGGTACTTGTGGTAGAGGAAGGCGAACAGCAGGCCCAGCAGCCCTCCGGCGGCCATGGCCACCACCAATCCCAGGTACGAGTTGCCCAGGTAGAAGGCGGCCACGATGCCGACGAACGCGCCTAGCAGCATCTTGGCTTCCAAGGCCAGATTGAGCACGCCGGCCTGGTTGCACAGGGCGCCGCCCAGGGCAGCCAGCAGGATGGGGGTGGCCAGGCGGATGCTGCTCTGCAGCAGCTCGATCGTGAAAACGCTGAAGAATCCTTCCATGGTTAGTCCCCTTCTCCTTTCAACCGCCGGGCCTGCCTCTTGTCGAGCAGGTCCCGCACACGGGTGATCGCCGACTGGTACAGACTGGCGGCAGCGACGAACAGGATGATGAAGCCGATGATGGTCCCGCCCAGCTCACGCGGGATCCCCAGGTCAAGCTGCAGGCCGAGCTGCGCGCCCAGCTTGAGCCCGGAGAACAGGATGGCGACGATGAACACGCCCACCGGGTGGACCCCACCCAGGATGGCAGCGGTAAGGCCGTCGAAGCCCAGCCCGACCGAGAAGCCGGTCATGATGCGGTGGTGGACGCCCATCACCTCGATCCCGCCGGCCAGCCCGGCCAGGGCACCGCTGATCAGCATGGCGCGGATGGCGGAGCGGTCGCTGCGGATACCGCCGTAAAGCGCGAAACGGCCGGATTGCCCGGCCATGCGCTGTTCATAGCCGTACTTGGTGCGCCACAGGTAGATTGTGACCGCCACCACCGCGATCACCGCGATCACGAAGCCCACGCCCCACTTGGAGCCCGGCAGGAAGGACACCAGCCACGCCGACTGGTCGATCACCGGCGAGTGGGCGGTGGTGCTCTTCTCCGCCCGCATGGGGAACTGCACCAGGTACTCCACCACCAGCATGGCGATGGAGTTGAGCATGATGGTGGCAAGCAGCACGTTGACCCCGATTTTGACCTTGAGGATGCCCGGGATCCAGGCGTAAGCCGCGCCGATAAGCATAGCCGCCAGCATGAGCACAATCGGGTGAATGATCGGCGGCAGGTGGATCACGTACCCCAGCCAGGCGGCTGCAGCAGCGCCGAACAGGTACTGTCCTTCCTGGCCGATGCTGAACAGCCCCGAGCGGAAAGCGACCACCGCGGACAGACCGGTCAGGATGATAGGCGTGGCGCGCTCCAGGGTGGAGATGAACACGCAGTTACCGTAGGCTTCGCAGCCGAAACCTTTCGTAAAGAGGACATAGTAGGATTCGAACACAGGCTTCTTGAGCAGCAGGATCAGGATGCCCATCAATACCAGGCCGGATAGGATGGCCAGCAGCGGCACCAGGATCGCGTCCTGGATCTTCTTGAAGGTGGGGTCGTTCATGGCTGCACCTCGGGGTGGGGTTGTAGGTCGTCCAGAGTCCCGCCGGCCATCAGGATACCGAGCTGCTCGTCGGTGGCGGTGGCGGCGTCCAATTCACCCTGGATCTTTCCGCGGTAGATGACCAGGATGCGGTCGGCCAGGGACAGGGCTTCCTCCAGTTCAACGGAGACCAGCAGCACGCCGGCTCCCTTGTTGCGTTCTTCGATCAGGGTCTTGTGGACGAACTCGATGCTGCCCACATCCAGGCCGCGCGTCGGCTGGTTGGCGATGATGAAGGACGGGTTGCCGGACAGCTCGCGGCCGACCACCACCTTCTGCAGGTTGCCGCCGGAGAGCATCGAGATGCCTTCTCCCGGCCGTGCGGCGGATATCGAGAACGCATTTACCACCTGGCGGGCCAGAGCGTCAATGTTCTTCATCAGCAGGAACCCGTAGCGGGTGAATTCAGGATGGTTGTACCGGGAGACGATCAGGTTCTCGTCCAGGGTGGTCTGCAGGTTCAGCCCGACCACCATGCGGTCCTCGGGGATGTGGGCCAGGCCCATCTCGCGCCGCTCCCTGACCGAGGTCTCGTGGACCGGTTTTCCCTTGAACAGGATCTCACCGCCGTCCAGGGTGTTCATGCCCGAGATCACTTCCACCAGCTCAGTCTGGCCGTTGCCGCTGACGCCGGCGACAGCCACGATCTCGCCCTGATGGACCTGGAAGGATAAGTGCGAAACCGCCGCCAATCCGTTGACATCCGCGACGCTGATGTCGCGCACCTCCAGCACGACCTCACCGCGCTGGATCGGCTTCTTGTCCACCTTCAGAAGCACCTCGCGCCCGACCATCATGCTGGCCAGTTCGGGGATGGATGTCTCGGAAACCTTCTTGGTGCCCATCATCTTCCCGCTGCGCATGACGCTGACCCGGTCCGCGACCATCATCACTTCGATCAGCTTATGGGTGATGAAGATGATGGTGTAGCCCTGGGCGGATAGCCCGTGGATGACCATGATCAGTTCGTTCACTTCCTGGGGGGTCAGGACCGCGGTGGGCTCATCCAGCACCAGGATTTTCGCCTTGCGTTCGAGGACCTTCAGGATCTCCACCCGCTGCTGCATGCCCACCGGCAGGTCCCGGATGCGCGCCGCGGGGTCCACAGGCAGGTTGTACATCTGAGCTAACCCTTCCACCTGCTTATTTTCGCTGGCCGAGTCGACGAAGCCCAGCCGGTTGGGCTCCATGCCCAGCAGGATGTTCTCGGCCACGGTGAAGGAGGGTACCAGCTTGAAGTGCTGGTGGACCATGCCGATGCCGTCGCGGATGGCGTCGTCCGGGTGGCCGATGTGCGTCGGATGCCCGTCGATCAGGACCTCGCCGGAATCCGCCTTGATCAGGCCGTATAGGATGTTCATCAAGGTGGTCTTCCCGGCTCCATTCTCGCCGACCAGGGCATGCACCTCACCCTGTTCCACCGAAAAATCGACGTGGTCGTTTGCCAACACACCGGTGGAAGCAAAGAACCGGGTCATGCCTTTCATCTCAACGGCAAGTGTCATAGGCACATCCTTAAGATAGACCCCGGGTAAATACCACGGGGTCTATCTTCATACATTGTTATTCACTATTTGGCAAGCAGAGCCACACATTCAGGAGTTTCAGGGGAGAATGCATCACATACTTTATAGTCACCACTGATGATCTTTGCGCGCCATTCCTCAACGAGCGCCTTGATCTCGGGCAGCTTGGCTGTCATCTTAGCCGGGCCCTGGGTCTCAAATGTGGTGGAGCCTTCGTCCCAGGAGAGGCCGGCAAACCCTTCTTTCAAACCACGGCGTTCGAACCCACCTTTGAATGCACCTTCTGTGACCAGTTTGATCGGGTCATACGTGGTGGATTCGACCTTCTTAAGCATGGAAACGATCACATGCCCAGGCTGGATATCATCCTGATTAGAATCCACACCGATGGCATAGAGATCACGCTGGGCGGCGGCTTCAAGCACACCTTCACCGGAGCGGCCTGCAATCTGGAAGACGATATCCGCACCC
>Ga0315287_10002377_pt1 | contig 17792 bp, 16 predicted proteins | sample YL17G11_0_MG_FD_205037 | JGI IMG/M metagenome (GOLD analysis project Ga0315287, IMG submission 205037) | Sediment microbial communities from Yellowstone Lake, YNP, Wyoming, USA - YL17G11_0 | ecosystem: Environmental > Aquatic > Freshwater > Lake > Sediment | place: USA: Wyoming | collected...
GCGGCTTCTTCGACGATAGATTCCGAGAACGCTCTACTCATGCGCACCCCAGTCGGAAGGTCGCGGTGCCCGCACTCGGTGTGGTGCCGAGAATCCGGCAACCGTTGCCGGATTCATTGCCGGATACCCCTTCTATCTCAAGCGGTCCGCCCGTATCCGGCAAAGCTGACCCGCCACATTGCCGGATAGCCACGGTGAGGCAGACTCGCAGCTGGAATCGGGCGGTCGTCACTCTCGAACCACCTCGTAGCGAGTCGCCCTTGCACTCCCCACTTTGCGCAACAACCCAAGCTCGGACAGATGCCCCAGCTGGTAACGCGCAGTCCGCAACGGAACGTCCATAGCCTCCTGATACTCGGCGGTTGTCACGACCTCGCGCGTGGCCAGCCAGTCCCAACCCTTTCGCTCCGCGTCGCTGAGCTGCGCCAGGATGTCGCCGCGGGACTCCGGTATCGCAGCCTTCGCTTCGCGGTACAGTGTCAACACCACGTATGGGGCTTTGTACGAATACGAAGGCACCGGCATGCCGGCCGCCTGCGCACGCGCCTTCATCGACTTGAGCCCGAGTCCTCGTTCCTCTGCGAGCTTCATCTTTGCGAACACGAAATGCAGGACAGGGTTTCGACTCAGCATGGGTGCTTCAAAGGTTCGAAGTTGCTCCACAGTAATCGGCTCCACCGGCAGTCCGGGACTCATCACGACGATCTTCTCCGGACTCACGATGAGCTGGCACTTCGCTCCCGCAATGGCGTAGTCGCGATGGACAAGGGCATTGACGATGCCCTCGCGCGTCAGCTCGAACAGGGCCGCGTTCGTCTCTCTGCGACGTGCCTCGGACCGGTCGATCGGGTTGGGCAGCTTGTCGCGGAGCCATTGCAGAGCCTGTTCCGGCGCGAGGATCTGCGGACCGTCGAAGTCGCGCGCCTCTTCCTTCCCATCGGGGTAGTGGATCGTGCCGAGCAAGCCCGCCTGCGGCATGGCCGTCCTCGGCTCTTTGCCGAACAAGAGGAGTCCGAAGCCTGTCGGAGTCCAGCGTCCATTCTCCTGCGCCAGTAGCCCCTGCTGCGCGAGTCGCCGGTAGAAGGCCGCCGAGCCAGACTTGTCTCCGATTCCCGCAGACACCCGGTACTGCTCCAACGCCTCGTCCGAGAGATCGTCCGTCGCGGTGTTGGCGAACGCGCCCTCCAGGTTGGAGAGTTCGACCGCCCTCGGCTTCTCCTTCCGCGCGGCCGCCGCCCTCTCCAGCGCTTGGGCGATAAACTCCCGGTTCGCTTCCTGGATCGCCTCCTGCAGGTCGCGGTCGAACATGTGCACCGTCACGCCGTTCTTCTGGAGGTACGTGATCCCTTTGCGGTCGACCTTCGGGTCCGGATCCTCAATCCCGACCCAGACCTCCTTGATTCTGGCATTCACGATCCGCTCGGCACATCCGAGCTTCGGCTCGTGCCGAGAGCCAGGCGCGCAGGGCTCGAGTGTAGCAAAGAGGACTGCGCCGTCGAGCCTGGCATCGCGGCTCTTGCGCTCGAGCAGCGTGTACTCGGCGTGGTCGCCCTGACGCAACTCGCCGCGGCACGCCGTCTCGACCGTTCCGTCCGGCTTCCAGAGCACGGCTCCGACGCGAGGGCTCGCCTTGCCATCCGCGCGAGGCTCGGCAATCGACTGCCGCATGACCTCGACGGCCTGCTCCATCAGCTTGCGAGGGTCGAACTTCACGCTGGCCGGCATTCGCGCGCTCCCTGTCTATCGCTAATGCACTGTGGCGTCATCGTCTTCATCGTCGTCATCTCTCGGCACCTAATCACTCCAGTGTGCCGCGATGTACCCGGCAATCCCAGCAGCGGGATGGAACGCGGGATAGATCCTCTGGAACACGTCCAACGCATCGGCAAGCGAGGTCTTGGGCAAGGCCGGGGTATGCCGAAGAAGGTAGAGGAACGCTATCCCCGGCCCGCGAGACTCGCCTTGGTTGCAGTGGACGAGGACCTTCTTCCCGCCCGACAGCTTCTCGTAGATGAACGCGATCGCCTTCTCGACCAGCTCCACGTGGATGAACGCGGGGTCGTCGGCGTCCACGAGGTTCAGGTACAGGCGGTCGCAGCGCACGGCAAGGAGGTACTCCGCATGTCCCTTCGGGGCTCCCTTCGTGCTGTAGCCGAGGAGTTCGCGGTGATACGGCTCCTTGCACGCGTGAACGACAGCCCAGCTCTCCTGTCCTGCAACGCGATACTCGTAGTCGCCCTGATGGCCCACGAAGAGGTTTGGCGAGACCTCAATCATCTCTGCTCACCACACCAGATCTGCATGCGCCAAGGTGCCTGGCTGGAACGGCTGGATCCCCGCGTATCTGTCGTCACGTCGCGGAACTCACTCATGTCGTCGCTCGCAGCTGTCCCTCGGCCGTCATCTCGTAGCTCCGCCCCGTGACACGCGTGAGATGGAACGCCAGCCCCTCCCCGTAGGTGCCCGGAAAGGCTCCGTTGAACCCGAAGCTGCGTCTCACTTCCTCGTTGCCATTGAATGCGTCGATCAGCCGCCCCACTTGCTCTCCTGAGAGGGCGTCAATCTCGGGGAGGAGGCCCGCGAGCGAGTTGCCGTGACTCCACCTAGAACAGCCCTCGACAGCGCCAACGAATGCCTCAACCATCCGCGTCTCTTTCGCCAGAAGCCTGAGGATTGCCAAGGGGGCATCATCCCAACTGCAAGAGAGTGCCTGGAATCGTGCGATGAACCCGTATGGAGCCCTTCCTAGGCTCACCGCGATCATCGGGACGCCTCGGCCAAGAGCGAATCCGACCTCCTGGTCAGTCCAGTCGCTGTCGTGGAAGTCCTCTGTAAGTAGCCCGACGAATGCATCCATTGTGGCGAGTGCTGATTCTATCTCGTCTTGCCACTCTCTCGTGGGCTCGATGTCCTCGTGAGCGACGAAGCAGTCGGCACCGAAACAGCTAAGTCTGGTCTTGAGAAGAGCCACTTGGCGTTTGGCTCCGGCCTTGTGACTCAGGAACACACGGTACCGGTCAGGATTCCAGATCCGCGCGATTGCCGCGGCAGTGACCGTTCGTCGCGACAGCTGTAGCAGGCCTGACTCGCGCCGCCAATCGGAAGCCTCTGTAGGTTCCACTTCCAGGAGTACCGTATCGACGTACTCACGGGGGAAGTTGTGCATCTTGTTCAGATCATGGGCTATCTCGCTCTCGAGGTCTGTCTTCTGGCGAACGGCGGCAAGATAGAGGTTCTCCGGTACTGCCAAGTACAGCGCATGGCCGTAGGTACCCCCGTTCCAGTTGTCGTACGTCCACCCCTCGTGCACTCTGACACGCGCGTTGACGATAATCTCCTGCTTCCTGCGCTGGCCTTCTTGTTCATACAGCTTAGACAGAGTTGCCAGGAGGGTCTCGATGGCCCGCGGCAGCTCGAACTGCACGTTCCCGTCACTCATGCGACATGTCACCTTGAGCCAATGCCAACGGAAGGGCGCCTGAGATGAGCTTGGGCAGCAGCGCGTCGCGCAGGGCGGCGAGAGTGCGGGACTGCACCTTGCGGTACCACGTGCTCTCGAGAATCGGCTGGACGTACACACTCATCGCTTGCAGGAGTTCCGGCGGAGGAACCGGCAGCTTTGCGTCGGATAGGTGCTGCCGCTGAATATGGCCCATCGTAGTTGCTTTGCCCGCCGCGATCTGGCGGAACTCATCCAGGTGCTGATGAATCCCGAGATAGCAGAGCCACCTTGGGTACGTGGCCGAAGTCACTTTGAACAAGTGCTGATTCAGAGCGCCCTTCCCTCCAGCCCACAGCACGCATTCCAGCGACCCTGACCACGAGAAGAGGATATCAGCGTCTTCGACGACGTACACGGGATCAAGGTCAGCGCTCGCGCGGTCGGCTCCTTGAGTGTTGCCCGCTCGTAGTTGGGCGATCTTGACGACCGGCAGCCAGATCGCGTCTCTGGGTGGATACTTCTGGAGCGCGAGGCCATTGAGAAAGCTCGCGATCTCATCGAGGCTCCGCACTTCCCACCCCTTTGGGATCTCCCCCAACTCCGAGTCCTCGAAGGAATCCGGGAAGAGGTCGGCGATGCGAGGAGGGAGGCCGGTATCGCGACCTTCGGCCTTGGCGCGGACGGGATCGAAGTCGACAAACCACGACTTGAAGAGCCCCCGAGCCATCGCCTCCAGCGTCTCGTTCATCCGCCTGTTCAGCTCGATCTTGTCGTCAAGCGTGCCGAGGATGTGGGCGATCGCGCGTTGCACTGGGAAAGATGGAAGAACAACGCGAAGGCGCCTCTGCACCGTGATTGGCACCTGATTACGAGTTGAATGACTCATTACGGCAGCCAGCTCGTCTTGGAATGCCTTTCCCTTGAAGTAGGCTGCGAAGTATCGCGGCGATATCTTCTCCTGGTCTACTCTGAAGTATGTGAGCGAGGTTCCTATGAGCATTCGCCCCGCGAACTCAGGAACAACCGCCACACGCCCGACGGTTGCGTTGTGGGAGAGCAAGACGTCGCCGGGCTGAACAAACCCGAACCGCAGGGCATCCGCCCTGTCCTCTGCCAAGCGCGGAGCGCCTGCGATGTCGATCTTCCCATCGCTAAGGGACTTCGCCGTGAGGAACGGAACTCCGACAGGCCCGAACTCCTCTACTCGCGGGTATTGAGAGCCGTGGTTTCCGTCCTTATGGCCAATAATTGCTCCTGATTCCAACAGCGCCTCAATGGTCACTGCTCCCGCTTCCTCACCCACCATACCCAAGCTCCTTCAGGTTGGCGGCAATCGCGGGATCCAGCTTCGCGCCCTCAGTCCGCTGCTCGCGCAGCATCGCGACGAGCCGCGCCGTCCTTGTGTTGGGCGCCTTGCCGTAAGCCGTTCGCGCAAGAGCAAACACGGGCAGCCTGCACGTGTTCATGGCATCGACCCGTGCAGCCAACGTGTCGACATTCGCCCCGCCAATCGACACATCGCGCCGACGTGTCGATCGGATCGACATATATCGCGGACGCGTCGACAAAGGCACCAGGAGTCGACGCATTGCAACGGTCATGCTCTCAGCACCTCCAGAAGCCTGGGGTTCAGGTAGATGCGCTCGCGGCCGACCTGCTCACTCTTCAGAATGCCGACCCTCTCCAACTCCTGCAGGTAGAGCGACGCGGTCTCGCGCTTGGCGAGGCCTGCGTCGACCACAAAGGAGATCTTGCAGTACGGCTGACGGAAGACGAGTTCGACCAGCTCCTTGGAGTAGACCTTCGGAAGGTCGCGGCGGCACTGCTCGATCGTCTCGTCAAGCAGGTCGCGAATCGCACCAATCCGTCCAGTAGTCCAGGCGGCGGTCTCTTCTACGCCTTGCAGCAGGAAGATAAGCCACGGCTCCCAGTCGCCGTTCTCCGTCACGTCGCGCAAGCGGCGGTAGTACTCAGGCTTGTTCTGGATGACGTGGCGGCTGAGATAGAGCACGGGGATGCTGAGAAGCCCTGAGTGCAGGAGGTAGAGGATGTTGAGGATGCGCCCGGTGCGACCATTGCCGTCGGCAAACGGGTGGATCGCCTCGAACTGGTAATGGCCGGCCGCCATACGGATGAGCGGATCGGGGCCGCCCCTTGCGAGGAGGTATTCCTCGAGGTTGGCGAGCTTCTCGCGGACGCCAGGTCCTCCCCTGGGGGGCGTGTAGCGAACCTCGCCCGTCTCTCGGTTGCTGATCTTGACGTCCTCGCCCAGCCGGCGGAACTGCATCGGCACGCCGCGGAGAACAGAACAGACCTCCTTCAACAGGTCGACCGTGAGGCCCTTGCTCGCCACCACTTCGTAGCCGTGCCTCAGAGCCGTGCGGTACCGGAGGACTTCCTTCGTCTGTGGATCGGTCGGCTTGGACTCATCGAGTGCGGCCCTGAAGAGGGCATCCTGCGTAGTGACGATGTTCTCAATCTCTGAGCTGAGCTTTGCTTCCTGTAACGGGATCGCGTTGATTAGGATCGCCTGGTCGGGGATCAGCCTGCCGGCGCCCTTAAGCTCCGCCAAGGCGCGGCTGGCCGAGAGGCACTGCTTGAGCACTGTCTTCGTCTCGACATCCGACGCCGGAGGGAGAGGTGGCAGCGCATCGTAGGGGCGCTGCGGGTCATGGGCCATATCCCAGCTCCTTCAGGTTCTTGGCGATGGCTTCATCGAGCTTCGCCGCCTCGGCCTGCTGCTCCCGCAGCGTCGCGGTGAGCCGCTTCATCTTCTCGTCGAACGGCTCACCATCGTCTTCGGCGGCCTCCGCGCCGACGTAGCGACCGGGCGTGAGGACATGGCCGTGCGCGCGGATCTCATCAAGCTTGGCGGACGTGCAGAATCCGGCGACATCCACGTACTCGCCTGCACCTTCATCGCCGCGCCAGGCGTGGTACGTGCCGGCAATCCTCGTGGCGTCTTCCTCGGTCAGCTCGAGGTGAGTGCGATCGACCATCGTGCCCATCTTGCGCGCATCGATGAATAGCGTTTCCCCTCTTCTGTCGCGGAAACGCCCCTCACCGCCATTCCCCTCTCCCATTGGGAGAGGGGTGGCCGACGATTGGGGTGATGGTTGCCCGCGCTTGTCGCGGGCAATGAACCACAGGCACACGGGAATCTGGGTCGAGAAGAAGAGCTGGCCGGGAAGGGCGACCATGCAGTCGACGAGGTCGGCCTCGATGATGGCCTTGCGGATCTCGCCTTCGCCCGACTGGTTGGTTGACATCGAGCCATTGGCGAGCACGAAGCCGGCGATTCCCTTCGGCGCGAGGTGATAGATGAAATGCTGGACCCAGGCGTAGTTGGCATTAGCTGCTGGAGGTACGCCGTACCTCCAGCGGCCGTCATCCTTCAATAGCTCGCCACGCCAGTCGCTGTCGTTGAACGGGGGATTCGCGAGCACGTAGTCGGCCTTGAGGTCGGGGTGCCTGTCATTGTGGAAGGTGTCGCCGTGGGCGATCTGGGCGTCGATGCCACGAAGCGCGAGGTTCATCTTGGCGAGGCGCCAAGTGGTGTAGTTCGACTCCTGGCCGTAGATGGAGATGTCGCCGATCTTGCCGGCGTGGGCTTCGATGAACTTCTCGCTCGAGACGAACATGCCGCCCGAGCCGCAGCAGGGGTCGTAGACGCGGCCCTTGTACGGCGCGAGCATAGCGACGAGGACGCGGACGACGTGCGACGGGGTGTAGAACTGGCCGCCCTTCTTGCCCTCGGCACTCGCGAACTGGGCGAGGAAGTACTCATAAACGCGCCCCAAGAGATCGGTGGCGCGTTCACCCTCACTCCCTTCCCCTCTCCCAATGGGAGAGGGGCTTCCATCGCCTTGGGGTGAGGGTTCGCGGAAGCGAATGTCGCTCACGAGGTTGATGAGCTGGCCGAGGCGTTCCTTGTCCAGGCCGGGTCGCGCGTAGTCCTTGGGGAGAACGGCCTTAAGCGTCGGGTTGTCGCGCTCGATCGCCTCCATGGCGTCGTCGACGAGCTTGCCGATCGTTGGCTGCGGCGCGTTCGCCTTGAGCAGCGACCAGCGGGCGTCCTTCGGGACCCAGAAGATGTTGACGGCGCGGTACTCGTCCGGATCCTCGGGATCAGCGCCTTGCGCCCGCTCAGCATCGAGCTGGGCGTACTTCGCCTCGAACGCGTCGGAGATGTACTTGAGGAAAATGAGTCCAAGGACGACGTGCTTGTACTCGGCCGCGTCCAGGTTGGCGCGCAGCGCGTCAGCGGCGGCCCAGAGCTTGGCGGTGAGATCGGCCGGTGATGCGGAGCCGCCGTTCCCCGTCTTCTTCCTTGCCACCCCTCACCCCCCCCCTCGTGGCGCTCTCCAACGCAAACACACAGTACGCTCGCAACTGCGCTACTGCCAGAGTAACCGTTACATTCCGTCTAGGTCAAGGTGCTTCGATGCGCGCCTCAACCACACGCCCGCGTTGGGGATCGAGGCAGCTTGATCGGAGCCGAGTCTCTCGCGTCGTCCGCAGCTCGCTTGCCCTGGCTTCGTTGGTGTTTCCATGCACGAAGGCGACTGGCTTCACGGAAGCGTCTCCCGGCTTCCCGTTGGGGCCGGAAGGAAGAAGCGGTCGAGACGCCGGAGCGCCTGCAGCTCCTCCTTCGGATCGAGCTTGGCGCGTCGGACGGTGCGCTGCATGAGTTCGATCGTCTGGTCGTAGAGGGGTCGATCGACGGGGTACGGGATCCCGTCCTTGCCGCCGTGCGCGAACGCGAACCGCGCCGGGTCATCGAAACTGGGCGCCGCGCCGTAGACGAGCTCTGCGACGAGTGAGAGCGCGCGCAGCGTCTTCGCGCCGACTCCCGGCAGCATCAGCAGCTCTCGGAAGTCGGCCGCCTGCGCTTCGTAGGTCTTTGTCAGGATGGCGCCGAGGCGGTCGGGTGCGATGTCGGCCATGAGAATGGCGTGTCGTCGCGGCAGCGCGAGGTGCTTGAGGCGGATGAGTTCGGACACGAGCCGGACGGGGGTTTCTCTCGCCAATGCGGCCGTCGTTGTGCGCGCGGGCGCACTGTCGCGGGCCACGAGGTTTAGCGTCGGTGCGCGGCGGTCGCAGCAGATGGCTGCGTGCGGCTCGCAGACGAAGTCGTCGAGCCGGCTTGAGACCCAGTGGTAGCGACGAGCCATGCCGTTCGTTTCGTTCATTCCTTGCTGGACAACGGCCCACGCCCCGGCGCGATCGAAGAAGAAGGCGTGATGGTAGATCTGATAGCCGTCCTGCACGGCGGCGCTGTCGACCTTTGCCGACGTTCGGCTTGCCGCGACAAGGGGAACCGGGTCGCTGCCTGTCTTCTCGCACCAGGAAACGATCTCGTTCGGCGTGCGCCGCGACGCGTTGCCCTTCCCCCCCGCGGCGAAGACGCCGAGTTCCTCCTCGCGGCCGCGCAAGCCCTCTTTGATTGCGCCGCACGTCGTCGTGGTCAACCCGCTTGAGTGCCAGTCGAAGCCGAGGACGCAGCCGAACGCCTGGAACCAGTAGGGGTCGCTTAGCTTCTCGAACAGACCGCTCGGCCCTTGCTCGACGACGATCAGCTCGACCATCTCGCCGGCGAGCTTCGCCATCCGAGCGAACAGCCAACGCGGAGCGCGGCCGTTGTGCAGGGGAAGGTCCGCCACGCCAGTGCGCATGGCTTCAGTCTATCGAATCCGAGCGCAGACGAGCGAGTTGCTCGAGGGTGGGCCTGCGTGTCCAGTTTCCCTGTAGCGTCGCACCTTGTTGTGCGAGGCGGCTCGACGGTCTCGCTTGTCGAGCCGCTAGGGAGAAGCCGTGGTGGGTGCCGGCTTCTCCTGACCGGGTTCGTATCGTAGACGTCGGAGACAAGCTCCGACGCTACAGTGGAGAAGGGGAATCGCCGCGAGCCCCTTGGCTTCTCTTGGCGGTCTTGGCGTCCTTTGCGTGATGCACGCGCCGTCTCACGCCAAGAGCGCAAAGAAAGACAGGCTCACTGTAGCGTCGCACGTTGTGCGACGTTGGCGTGTCGGGAAACGATCGTCGCGAACGTCGCCGCGGACACGGCAACGTCGGAGACCCAAGCTCCCGGCACCAACGAAACGCCGGGAGCCAAGCTCACGACGCTACACCCGGCTCTCTTTGGACGTCCTTTGCGTGGTGCGGACGGATCCCCGGCGCCTCGACAGCCTCTGACGCCTCCGAGACTGGACACCCTACCGCTATGCGTTAGCGGGATTCGTCTGGGAACGTGGGAGAACGATGCGATCGATCAGCCCGTAGTCGACGGCTTGTTCCGCGGTCATGAAGTAGTCGCGGTCCGTGTCTTTGGTGATCTGCTTCGGCGACTTCCCGGTGTGTTCGGAGAGAATGCGGGTGAGTAGGTCGCGCATGCGCAGCAGCTCCGCGGTCTGGATCTTCACGTCCGCTGCCTGTCCTTGCGCGCCGCCGAACACCTGGTGCAGGAGAATGCGCGAGTTCGGGAGCGCCGAGCGCTTGCCAGCGGTTCCTGCCGTGAGCAGGACCGCGGCCATGCTCGCGGCCTGGCCGATGCAGATCGTCGCGACGTCGCACTTGACGTACCGCATGGTGTCGTAGATGGCGAACCCGGAGGTCACCGATCCCCCGGGGGAATTGATGTAGAGGCGAATGTCCTTCGTTGGATCCTTGGCAGCGAGAAACAGCATCTGCGCGATGACGACATTCGCGACGTCGTCGTCGATCGTGTCGCGCAGGAAGATGATCCGATCCTCGAGCAGGCGCGAGTAGATGTCGTACGTGCGCTCGGCGTGCCCGGAGTGATCGATGACAAACGGAATCTGCGCAACCATCTACTCCTCCTTCTCCGTGATGATGGCGGACTCCCGGAGGATCCCGAGGAGCCGCTCGGTCACCTTGGCCGAATGATAGTCCTCCCAACGCTCTTCGGCCTTGAGGCGAGCGACGAAGCGCAGTCCATCCTCCCCCGCCCCCTGCGCGTCGGCCTTGGCCATGTCCTCCAGCTCGGCGTCGCTGATCGCTACGCCCTCGACCTCTGCCAGGTTCCCGAGCACGAGCTCGCGTCGGAGACGACGTTCAACGGAGCCTCTGATCTCCTTGCGAAGGTCCTCCTCCGTGGTCGCTCGCTCTTCCAAGTAGCGGGCGAACGTCAAGGACGAGCCGGGGCGCTCGAGTGCCGTGCGGACTCGCTTGACCTCCTCGTCCACAAGCTCGACGACAAACGGCTCCGGCAAGGGGAGCAGCGTCTTCTCCACCAGCGTGTCGAGCAGCACGGTCTCGATCGCGTGGTGGTGACGTTCGTCGCGCGCTTCGACCATCCGCCGACGGACGTCGTCGCGCAGCGCGCTGAGCGTGTCGAACCCGGCATCCTTCGCCAGCTCGTCGTCCATCGCCGGGAGCACGACCTGGCGCAACCCGACGACGGTGACCGTTGCCTTCATGTGCTTGTCGTCATCCTCGAGGGATACGTCGATGTCGACGGAGTCGCCGACCCGACGCCCGACGAGCGCGCTCGTGACCGGATTCTCTGTCTCCGCGCGCGTGTCCCACTCCTCGCCCTTCTCGCGGACGCGCACGATGTCGCCCTCGGATACGGTGTCGCCCTCGCGCTCGGCGAGGGTGCCAAATTGGCTCTGGATCTGGGCCAACGCTTGGGTCACGTCCTCGTCGGAGACGTCGCGCATCGGCGGGACGGCCACCTCAAGCGCGCGGTACGGGGGGAGCTTCACGTCGGGCAGGACGGCGAACGAGGCCTGGAAGACGAAGCCCCCCTCCGCGTCGAAGGAGACCTCCTGCACTTTCGGGACGGACACCGGGTGAAGGTCGAGCTGTTCAAGCGCGGCAGGAAGATGCTTTCGCTCCAGCTCGTCCTTCGCTTCGAGGACGAACACGTCTCGCCCGAACCGAGTCTCAAGGACAGTCTTCGGCACGCGCCCCTTGCGGAAGCCGGGCACGTTCAACTCGTTCGAGTACTGGGCGTAGACCGATTCGATCTCCTGAAGGACATCCTGTTGGGGAATCGCGACCCGCACGGTGGCCGCCGTATCGTCGCGCGTTGCGATCTCGTACTGGGTGTTGTTCGTCATTCCACTCCGTATTCTGGACCTTGATTCGATTCGGGGGATTATACGACGGTGCACAACAGCGGGCAAGGAAACGCTGTTCGGATCGGCGTCAGCCGTATCCGCATCGGCGTCAGCCGTATCCGCATCGGCATCAGCTAGCTACCCCATCGCGTACAGCCACTGCGGCCCGAGCAGCCATCCCCAAAGGGGGGCGACTCCGGCGAACACAAAGTCCAGGCCCCCGAGGAAGATGATGGCGATGAGGATCATGAAGCCGTATCGCTCGAGGGAAAGCATGACCTTGCGTCCGCTCGGCGGGAGGAAGTACGTGAGGACGCGGGATCCGTCGAGGGGCGGAATCGGGATCATGTTGAACGCGGCAAGAATGACGCAGTAGATGACGAACATGCCGAGGACGAAGAAGGCGGCGTGAAGCGCATTCGCCCCCAGTCCTTCGCGCAGGATGAGCATCCTTCCCAAGTCGGGGATAGCGAAGAAGAGCAGCCGTCCGAGGATCGCTGCTGCCGCCCCGAGAGCGAGGTTCGCGCCGGGGCCGGCGAGGGCAACGAACAACATGCCACGGAACGGGTTGCGGAAGTAGTTCGGATTGACCGGAACGGGCTTCGCCCAGCCGAAGAGGACGGTCTGGGGTGCGAAGATCCTGAGCACGGCGAGTGTGAGCGGCACGAGAATCGTTCCGATGGGATCGACGTGAGCCAGAGGGTTCAACGACAGGCGGCCGCCGCTCTTCGCGGTCGGGTCGCCCAACCTTGCTGCCACGAGTCCATGCGCGACTTCGTGGAACACGATCGCCATGAACACGGCGATCAGCGACAGCACGGTGCTGAGGATCGTCTCGATCGTCATTGCGTCTCCTCAAGTTTGACCGTTAGTGTACTCTCGTTGGTGACGATTGCCAGGCCAGGAGCGCCGCCGCGCGGTTTTCGGACGTGTCTTGCCTCCGTGCAAACGACGGCAACCTTGCCGCGGCGGTCGGCTTTCGAGTAGCGCGCCGCGAGCCGTGCCGCCTCGAGCACGACGTGCGCCGGAGTCTCGCTCTGGTCTTTGCGGCAGACGATGACGTGCGATCCCGAAGCGTCGCGCGCGTGCAGCCAGAGGTCGTGCGGCCTTGCCCGGCGAGTGAGCTCATCGTTCTGCGCCGCGCTGCGCCCCACGAGAATCGTGTAGCCGTCCACGTCAAACTCCCGCGGGGACGACGCCGCGGGCGACGCCTTCTGGCTCGAACGATGGGTCACAAGCTCCTCCGTGGCGGCATCGACGCCGCGACCGGATTCCAGATCCTGCAACGCCGCTTGCAGTCGAGTGAGGTCGGCGTCGATGCGGCGCAGTCGCGCGGTCACCGTCGGGCGGCCGCGGTCGAGCTTGCGTGCTTTCTTGTAGAGGTTCTGGGCGTTCTCGATGCCGTTCATGCGCGGTGAAACGGGGAATGACAGCCACGCGTCGCGCACGAGGTCCTCGCCCGCGACCGCCGTCGTGCCGCGGCCGAGGTCGACCGCGTGGAGCATGAGGAAATCCGCGCGGTGACGAAGTTCGGCCGCGTTCTCCGCCGCGTCCAGCCATTGTCGCAGAGACCTCGCGGTGCGTGTCCCGCGGGCGATGGCTTGAAGGATCCGGTCTCGCACCGTGCGATCCTCCCCCACCGCGTCGTCGGCTACTTGTTCGCGCGCCGAGCGGTCGAGCGCCTCGCCGAAGGAGGCCGTGGACACTGTCTGGTCAGGCAGCGGGTAGAACGTCGCTTTGCCGAGGTCGGCGTCGAAGTGCGGCTTCGGGTCCTCGACGTGAGCGAGCACGGTTCGGAGCGCGTCGGCCACCCGGGCCGGCCATGGCGCGTCGCTGCGCGACGCGGAGGCCAGAGTGAGGAGGTCCTCGGCCGTCTGCCGACCCACTCCGTGAAGGTTGACCGCGAGTGCACGGGCCGTGCCGTCGAGAGACAGGATCCCTGCAAGCGTCTCGACCGATACGGAACGCGGGTCCTCCTTCTCCTGCGCCGCGAGGGGCGTGTAAGGCTGCCCGATGGGGTTGCGCGGATCCCGGCGGAGGGATCCGATCACGATCCCGCCTTCGATCAGGAGGAGGTTCCCCCGAAGTCCGGTGAGCTCCGCCACGAGCGTCGCCTCGTGGCGTTCGCCGCCTTCGCTGTGGACGACGTCCATGGACACCGTGCGTTCCCATCCGCTCTGGCGAATGGCGCGGATTCGCGCGCCGCGCACGTGCTTGCGCACCTGCATCACGAAGCTGCTCGGCCTCTCCGGGTTGCGGAAGGAGAGGCTTGTGCAACGGATCGCCGCATCGCGGGGGCAGACGAGAAGCGTGCAGTTACCGGCGCCGTAGACGCCGAACAGGAAGAACCCCGAGCGCGGCTCGTGAACCGTCCGCACCAGCCCGCCTTCGGCTGCGCGACGGATCTCAACGAGCGAAGCGGCAATCGCTAGACCGTCCATCAGCCCTCCGGTTGCAGACCCCCAGACCCCAAGCTATACTGCGCCATTGTATCGCCGGCGTAGCTCAGCCGGTAGAGCTACAGTTTCGTAAACTGTGGGTCACAGGTTCGATTCCTGTCGCCGGCTCCACGAAAGACTAGGGCGCCCTCGAGGAGGGCGCTCTGACTTTTTTGGGCGTTCCTCTGTGGCGAAAGCCACCCGCTCCTGTCAAGACCAGAACTGCCCGCTCGCCCTAGTGCCGCGCCCCGCGGCACATGACACTCCTCCGAGCGGGCCGCGGGATTTGAGGTATGTGTCCCCCGATGGCCATGCTGGGTCCGCCACGACCGCCGTCGCATTGCCGTGGGCCGGTTGTCTATACTGGCCCATGAGATTTCAGGAGCGTCCGTTCTCCGGCGAGAGCCACGTGCGCGCGATGCTCGACCTCGTGGCCCTGTCTCCGCGCGACAATCTGCATGTGGTCGACCTCCCCTACCGTTTCTCCTCCTGGGCGCTCGACGATCCGAGGAATGCGGCCCTGTGGGTGGACTCGCGCGGTCGCCTCGCGGCGTGGGCCGTTCTCCAGACGCCGTTTTGGGCGATCGACTCCGCCGTCCGCTCGGACGCGGAGGCCGACCTCTTCTCGCGCGTCCTCGACTGGGCCGATGCGCGAGCGAGCGCCGTCGTGGGGACTCTGTACGCGCGTTCGCCGTGGTACGTGCACGTCTTCGCCGATCAGGTCGAGCGATGCCGCAGGCTCGAACAGGCCGGCTTCGCCTGCCAAGCCGACATCGGCGAGGATTCGTGGTCGCGAGTTCTGCTCGAGCGAACGTCCGTACCTCCAGGCGTCGCGTCCGCACCGTCGGGATTCACGATTCGCCCGCTGGCGGGCGCGAACGAGGTGGACGCCTACGTCGAGCTCCACTGCGCAGTCTTCGACTCGACCAACATGACCGCCGCCTGGCGCGAGCGAACGCTCTGCCGCCCAGAGTATGTGCCGGACACCGATCTCGTCGCGCGAGCGCCGGACGGTCGCCTCGCCGCGTTCTGCGTCGGCTGGGTGCTGCGCGGAAAGCCACCGATCGGCCAGATCGAGCCGCTTGGCGTCGGATGGGACTTCCGCGAGGCCGGGCTCGGTCGCGCCATCCTCTCCGAGAACCTGCGCCGCCTCGCTCGTCTCGGCGCCGCTACCGTGCTCGTCGAGACCGATACGTATCGGGGTCCAGCCCTTGACCTGTACGAGAGTGCTGGGTTCGAGCCGATCCGCGACATTCACGTGTACCGCAAGGACGCCGCGGGCGAGGTGCCGGCGCGGCTTGCGGCACTGTCCCGACATCCCTAGAGTGGACGTGAGTTCACCCACAACAGGGATCTAGACGGAGGTGACGATGGCCAACAGGCTTCAGGCGAGCTGCGGACTCGTGTGTTCGAGCTGCCCTGCGTGCATCGCCAAGAGGACTGACGACGACGCGCTGCGCGCGAAGACGGCACAGGAGTGGGCGGGGCCGGACTTCCCGATCAGGCCGGAGGAAGTCAACTGCGACGGCTGCGCCGCGCCAGGCGGCGTGCGGTGGAAGTTCTGCGAGATCTGCGAGGTTCGCGTCTGCGCCTCGTCCCGGCACGTCGCGACCTGCGCGGACTGTGACGACTACGCGTGCCGGAAACTAGAGGGGCTCCTCGGCATGCTCAGCCCCGTGGCGCGCGCCAAGCTGGAAGCGCTGCGCGCGGAGTCGTAGCACCCACCGCGCTCGTCGGCGCGTCAGTCTTCCGTTGGCTCCCCACGGCGATAGGTGGGCCGCGCTGGCAACCGCCAGGGGAGGCATCCTCGGCCGGCATCGCGCCGTGCGTTCAAGACGAGAGCGATCAGCCCTCGTCGTCTTTCAGCGGCGCATCGACGAGGTCGATGACGATGGATCGAAGCTGCACGTCGAACCAGCTCTGGAACGTCGCCAAATCGCGGACCGCCGGCCACGTCTTCTCGTCCGTTCGCCATCCGATCAATTCTTCCTCGAAGATGAGATCGAAGCACTGAGGGAGAATCGTCTCGAGATCGTCATCGTCCTCCACCTCGGGGAGCAGGTACGCGATGCCGTCCTCGTTCAGCTCGTCGAGCGTCATGCCGGCCGTCTCGGGAAGGTTCTTGAGCCACTCGAAGAACGGCTGCTTCGCTTTCACGGTGATCACGCATCGGTTCAACATGATTCCCACTCCTCCTCGGTGAGGTCAGTGCTCTCGCCCCGCTGGGACTTCGGCTCCGCCACAGCAGAGCGCTGCCTGCTTGGGAGAATCGTACACCAAGGCCCATCGGTTCTCCCAGCGTCACTGGGGCAGGCCGGGGACGCACTCTCGACTGCCTAGGCAAGATGCTGTCGATCCCTATAATGGGATGCAAGCGATCTCTGAGGACTGCGGTGCTCATCCGCAGTTCCCGGAAGGAGAGCGCAGCACGTCATGCCGAACGCGACGCGACGGGTGCGTCGATGTTTTTTTGTAGTGATCACGGAGGAGGGAGCGCGAAACGCGCGCCGATCTCTCCCGGTTCTTGTTTGCTCTCTTCTGCCGTGCAGTGGTTGCCGGCCGAAGCTCCACTCGAAGGCCTCGTCATGACTCAGTCCTCCACGGCCCTACTCGAAGTAAGAGATCTTGAGGTGCACTTCGCGATGGAGGGCGGCGTCGTCCGCGCGGTGGACGGAGTGACCTACACCATCGAAGCGGAGAGGACTCTCGGCGTGGTCGGCGAGAGCGGCTGCGGCAAGACGGTGACTGCCCTCGCGATCATGGGACTGGTGCAATCGCCCCCCGGAAGGATCGCCGGCGGCCAGATCGTGTACCACCAGGGGGAGAAGACGACCGACCTGGCCAAGCTTCCGCCCAGGGGGCGCGCGATGCGCGCGATTCGCGGCAACGAGATCGCAATGATCTTCCAAGAACCGATGACGTCACTGAATCCGGTCCTGACGATCGGCTTCCAGATCGTGGAGGCGATCACGCTGCATCAGAAACTCAGGAAGCGGGAAGCGAAGAAGCAGGCGATCGAGATGATTCGGGCCGTGGGGATTCCGCTTCCCGAGCAGCGAGTCGACGAGTATCCACACCAGTTGTCCGGCGGGATGCGACAGCGTGCGATGATCGCGATGGCTCTTTCCTGCAATCCGTCGCTCCTCATCGCCGACGAGCCGACGACGGCGCTCGACGTGACGATCCAGGCGCAGGTGCTCGAGTTGATGAACGCGTTGCGGCGGGAGTTCAAGGCGGCCATCCAGTTCATCACCCACGACCTCGGCGTGATCGCGGGCATGGCCGACGATGTTGTCGTGATGTACCTCGGCCGCATCGTGGAGGCTGCGCCGGTGCACGAGATCTTCCACGCGCCGAAGCACCCGTACACGCAAGGGCTGATGCGATCCATACCGTCGCTCACGCGGAGCAAGGAGCGCCTTGTGCCGATCGAAGGCGTTGTCCCGGATCCGAGCGATGCGCCGCGGGGGTGCGGTTTCGAGCCACGTTGTCCCCGCCGGATGGGGATCTGCAGGACGTCGATGCCGCCCTTGCTCGACGTCGGGCCACAGCACACGGCGGCATGTTGGCTGTATGAACCCGACAGAACCTTGATTCGCCGCACAATCCGCGAATGGGAGTGATCGCCGTGCCCACGACCGACATGGTGCTGCTGGAAGTCAAAGGGCTGACCAAGCACTTCCCGGTGCGCCAGAAGGCGTTCCGCCACAGAAAAGGAATGGTGAAGGCCGTCGACGGGATCGACATGCGGATCCTCGAGGGGGAGACGCTCGGTCTTGTGGGGGAGAGTGGCTGCGGCAAGACGACGGCCGGCCGCTCGATCCTTCGTCT
>Ga0315287_10002378_pt1 | contig 17790 bp, 12 predicted proteins | sample YL17G11_0_MG_FD_205037 | JGI IMG/M metagenome (GOLD analysis project Ga0315287, IMG submission 205037) | Sediment microbial communities from Yellowstone Lake, YNP, Wyoming, USA - YL17G11_0 | ecosystem: Environmental > Aquatic > Freshwater > Lake > Sediment | place: USA: Wyoming | collected...
GAACGGCACAATGATCGGCACAATCACCATGAACCATCGGAAGCCCTTCATGGCGTAGAGCTTTGGGACGTTGTTGGAGAGCTGGGCACGTGTTGTCGTTGTGGTCATTGGGTCCCTCATCGATGGAGAAGTGCGGGGTTGGGAGTGCGGAATTGTTGACTACTTCCGACCAACTCGTGCAGGCGTTCCGCAGGAACGCACCCAGCATCTCGTCGGGACACTTCCGCAACTCCGCACTCATCACTCCGCACTCCGCATTTCCCCCCGTCCGTCACTCCGCACTTTCCTCAACAATCGGTCTCCATACAGCAGCAGTGCAATGCCTGCCAGCGAAAACGGCAACCCCACCATCAGGTACGGCGTTGCTTTCTCGCCTGCGATCGCCAGGCCGAATACCACGGCAATGGGCGGATTGACCAGCGAGTAACTTGACACGCGCTGTGCCGGTTCATGGATCAGCAGGTAGTTGAACGCCGCAAACGTCAGTGACCCGATGGTCGCCAGATACGCCACGCCAACCATTGACGGCACCGAGCTTGCTGCCAGGACTCCAAATGCCTTGGGCGCCATGACAGACTGGATGACGAAGCACACCACACCCACGTAGAACATCTGGATGCCACTATTGACAAAAACGTCGGGATGGCGGGGCATGCGATGACCCACACTGGTGGCAAGCGACCACATGACTGCGGCAAGCAGTACCAGCAGCATGTGCGGGTTTAATGACGATCCGAAGGACTTGCCGTTGTACAGGAGCACTCCCACACCGGCAATGCCAAGCACAATGCCCAAAGCGGCCACGGGCTTCAGGCGGATGCGGAAGAGCACCAGGTTCCACGCCGCCACCGCAAGAGGTGTTGCGGTGATGACGAGCGCCGCCAGGTAGCTGTCAACCCGCTTCTGTGCAATGGTCACGAGCGCGTTGCCGCCCAGAAGCAGAAATGACGCCATGAAGATCGCCGAAAGCAGCTCCCTGCCGGTGGGGACCCGCTTGATTCGTCCCGTCAACCAGCAGAAGAGCAGGAAGAAGACTCCGCCCACAAAAAACCTGATCCCCACGACAAGAAACGGTGGAATCGTCTGAACCCCCAGCTTGATGAAATAGTAAGTGGAGCCCCACACGATGTAGACTGCGAGGTAGCAGAAGATGATGAGGGGCAGTGATCGGCGCATGGTGTTTCCTCTTGGGTTGAAATGTCGGGTCTCGCAGTCCTGTCTGGTCTGCTGTCAGTGGTTCGCGGACCTATCGGGTTCAGAGATTCATGTTCATGGCGTGTCGGACCTCGTTGAGCGTTCCCTGCGCTTCCTGTCGAGCAGCCTCAATGCCTGATCGGAGCACATCCCGCAGATGCTCCGGATCTTTGCCAAGCTCCTCACGCCGCCGCCTCAAGGGTCGCAGGTACTCATTGAGCGTCTCGGTGAGGCGGGTCTTGAGCGCACCCGATCCGCCGTCCCCGATCTCCTCTGCCACTTGTCGAGGATCGGAATTGGTGGCCAGGGCAATCAGCAGAAGAAGATTCGACACCTCCGGCCGGTTCGCCGGGTCATAGCGAATGCTTCTGTCCGAATCGGTCTTCGCCTTCTTCACCAGTGCCGCGGTTTCGTCCTCGCTCGCACCAAGGTCAATGGCGTTGTTCCTGCTCTTGCTCATCTTCTGCGATCCGTCGAGTCCGAGGATCGCGGGCGACTTGCTCAGAAGTGCCTGGGGCTCGGGAAAGACCGGGGCTCCCGAAGCAAATCTCTCATTGAAACGACGCGCAATCGTTCTCGTCAACTCAAGGTGCGGCAACTGGTCTTTGCCCACCGGCACCACGGTCCCTTTGCAGAACAGAATATCTGCCGCCTGGTGCACCGGATACGTGTACATGCCGGCGTTGATGCGATCGTGCCCTGAGGCCTGAATCTCCTCCTTGACAGTCGGGTTTCTGTCCAACTCGGCGTTTGTCACCAGCGTCAGGAATGGGACGAGAAGCTGGTTCAACTCCCCCAAAACGAAGAACGCCCGCTGCTGGATCTCTCCAACAGCGGGCGTCTGATTTCGAATTCTGGTGGATTCGTGCTACGCGCTTCGCCGTTGGAGCAACAATGCAAGCCACTTGGCATGCATCTGGTGCGTGCCTTCGGCATGAATGGTTGCTGTACGTAGGCGATTCGACATAGACGAGAAGTTCCCTTCGACAACAAGAAAATACGGCATGTGCACCGGGCTTGTCAAATCGGGCATTCGAGCGATTCCGCAACTCACTTCCGCGCTTCGGGAATCTCCACCCCAAACTCCCGCTTCACAAACCGCTTCACCGCGCCCATGTCCACCTTGTCTCGCTGCGGTCCGGCCTCAGTGGTGTCCATTGCGAACGGAGGCATCTCCTTCACGATGGCGGGGAGATCCCCGAGGTTGGTGGGCTGCTTTATCTTACTCCATTGGATATTAAGCGACGATGCCCCGGTCTGTTTCGACAGCGGCACAAGAAAGAACGCGGTCTCCCGGAAACTTCCGAGCGCTTGCGCAACCACAGAGTCGCGCACTGATGTCACAACGGAGGCCACCTTGACAAGCTCCATGTCCGCGCCGTTGGTCCGAACGAATGCGCGCTTGAGTGGAAGCTCCGCATCGGCATGCGCAATGGCTACGACCATGAGCACGGAGCTTCGCTCAAGCCGCTCGTACTCGCGCTCGTCGGTCGGCGGCGCAATGTCGAAGACCGCGTAGCGCGAAGAACCGTGACGTGCGCCCTGCTTCTTCGCGTCCTCCAGAACCGTGGACTCCAGATCTGCGGCCTGAGACTCGACGGCTCCATCGTCGCGACTCTCTGACTGCGCAGCGTCCACTTCTTTGGGCAATGCAGACTGCGCGCGCATGGGCGAGACGATCTTGATGCGGTTGACGCGGCCCTTGTTCACATCGAACGAACAGTTGAGCGCTGCATACGCAAGATGCTCACCCGGCACACGTGTGAGTTTCTTCGTGGTTGTGGGTGTACCGAACCGGGCATAGAGCGAGTCAACCGGCATGCCCAGACTCGCCCCGTCGATGCCTTTGAGCCGCATGCCGTCCTTGGCCGAGAGTTGCACGGACCAGATGTGCAGCGAATCGCCGGCAAGCATCTCGACGGTGACATACGAGGTCATCCGATTGTCGCGCCAGAAGGAATATGCCACTGTGCCGTCGGCATACCGCGCAGTGTCCATGGGGGTGCCGTAGCGGGAAAAGACCGCCTTGGCCGGGTCGTCGATGCGGATGTTGTCAAGTTCGAGGAAGGTTGTGACGGGTTGGGGGAGTGCGGCTGCTGACAGGACGAGCGTGCCGAGGACGACAAGACGAGCCCTGGAGAGACCCCGGTTTCGGGCCGCGCTGACGTATGAGGTTTCCATCCCGGAAATATAGGTAGTATCTGGCGTCGGGTGGTGGGACGGGGAGACCGCACATCAATGTCACGACAATCCCGTCGGCGCTACCGGATGCGAAGGAAATCCATGGCATCGCGACATCCCTTGCACAGAGAGTCGCTTGAGGCGTCCAGTCCCTTCATACTGCCCTTGTAGTCTGTCATCACGCACACGGGATTGGCAGAGTGCTGCAGGCCGAAGGTATGCCCGAGCTCGTGGACTATCACCTTGCCGAATCGCTGCTGGAACTGTGAAATCGGGGACGGTGGCTTTTTATACACTTAGCAGCTTACGTTCTTCAGCAATCACTTGACCCGACCGAAGCATGTTTGACACGGCTCCCGGGCTCACGCGGAGGAAGTCAGCGACTTGTCTTGTCGCGATTCCTCGGTTCCTGACGCACACGAAGGCGAATGCCTTGCGGCCCTCTGATTCCGGCCCACCCCGGTGTCTGACTGTCAGAGAATCCTGCGGTACCCCAAGACGTCTGCATATTGTCTCGGCAACAGCGTTGAGGTCCGCTGCTTCGGCTCCGCTCCGACGCACGCGCAGGCGTTGCGCCACGGATTCCTTGAGCACTTTCTTGACAAAGTCAGGATCGCCAATGACCCAGCAGTCGTGTCCCCGTCCTTTCTCTCGTGAGGCATTGCTTTCGCGAACCAGTTTCACCAGATGGTCACCATCAACGGTCTCAAGCCCTTGGGCGAGGAACTTCCGATACTCTCGCTGCGACACTTCCCGGTCTTTGCCGAACCCGCGCAACACTGCGTCGAGATCCTGAAAATCGTTGACCCTGCGTCCCATCAGCGCGGCATGCCCGGTCCAGTGATAGGAGTCCAGTGCCGTGAGTGACTTACACAGACCGGCGCGCACGGGGTTGAGATGCACGTAGCGGACGAGTTCCTGCACGTAGTTCTGGTCTTGAGTGACGATTGACTTGTACCGATCCGTGAAGAGTGGTCCGCGCCGACCGCACTTGCGGCTGTGGTACTGCGCGTATCGTGTGTTCAGCGGCTTCATGGTTCGCCACAGGTCGTGCTCCCCTGTCCGAAGTACCAAGTGATAGTGGTTCGGCATGAGAGACCACGCGTAGCAGCGGCAGTTGGTCTGTTGCACGTACATTGACAACAGGCGAAGGAAGTATACCCGGTCGTCGTCATCGGCAAAGAGGGCAAGTCCGTCGATGCAGCGGGACATGACATGCGTGACGCTTCCGGGCACGGACAGACGGGCTTTTCGGGGCATACGCTAAATATATAAAAAGCCACCGTCCCAAATTCTATACGAGCGCTGAGTCTGCCCAACCGGAAGGGCAGAAAGCGCCGCCGGAGCGCCGTGCGGAGTCGAAGCCACCGGAAACCTCGGGCACGCAGCGCCGAGGGCCTCTGCCCGAGCCCGGAAGGAGGACCGCCCGGCGCCGATTCTCCATCGAGGCGCGGCCTGCGATCGGCGCCGGGACCGCCCACGCCAGGCCTCTATGCAGCCACTATGCCCAATTCGGGCTTGGACGGAACTTGACCCATGAGCTATTTTTGACACCATCATCAGCACCGTACCGGCCATGGTCTTCGACGCGTACGACCTCGTCAGTTCCTCTCCAGTACTCTGATTGACCTCCGGTTCCGTCCCCGATACCTGTTCCACAGAGGAGATCGGTATGCACAAAGCATCAGAATGCACCCTGTACAGTGGTGGACATGTCGGCGCCGAGACGTTCTTTGGCGAATGCGCTGAACGCCATGGTGTTGCCGAAGTGACGTTCTCGTTTGAGGGCCACCACATCAAGCGCGACAAGGGCCTGGTCATGCTCTCCGACGCCGACCTCAAGCGCGGCGATGTGAGCATGGAGATCATCTCTATTCACATGCACCGGCAATATGCACAGTCCGAAAAGACCCGCCGCATCTTTCAGTCCATATTCCACATGGTCAACAAGGGCCTGCAGGTCTTTGCCGTGGGCGTCATTCAGGACGACAACACGGTGAAGGGCGGCACCGGATGGAGTGTTGAGCTCGGAAAGTTCTTCAACCGCAAAGTCCACGTGTTCGATCAGGTGAAGAACGTGTGGTTCACCTGGCGTCACGACGAGTGGGTGGTGGACATGCCGGTGATCTCCGAGACAACCTTCTGCGGATCCGGTACACGCGACATTACCGACGAAAGCCGCAAGGCGGTTGAGGCACTGTTCACGCGGTCGTTGGGCGCAGGCAAGTAGTCCCTCTTTCAGCGACATCTGCGTTTCTTGCGTAGGTTGCGGACCGCGCGGGCGGTGGCGGGGACATGTCGGTGCTCGTCTGACCGCTGACGGCTGTCCGCTGATAGTCGGGCCACAGCGAGAGCGGGGGCACGACGGCTCCCGCATCGCCCGAGCGAGGCGTTGGCGAGGCTCCGCCGCGCCACATTGACTCTGGAGAGATATGGCGCTGGTCAGTCTGCACAGCATCCGGATTGCGTTTGGCGGTCCGCTGCTGCTCGACAGCGTCTTTCTTGACATCCACAAGGGTCAGCGCATCTGCTTTCTCGGGCGCAACGGGGTCGGCAAGTCGACCTTCATGAAGATCATTGCCGGCGAAGTCGCGCCCGACAGCGGCGAGATTATCGTGGCCCCCGGCGTCAACATCGCCTACCTCTCGCAGGAAGTCCCCCAGGGCCTATCGGGGCCCGTTCTCGACATCGTGCTGAGCGGGGCCGGACAGGTAGGCGACGCACTTGTTGCCTGGCACCGGCTCGTTGCGCAACACCACGATTCCCCCGAACTTCACTCACAGCAGCAGTTTCTCGACACGCACGACGGGTGGCGGGCGGAGACCAGTGCCAAGCGCGCGCTTGACCAGCTTGGACTCGACGGAACCGCCGACGTTGCCACGCTCTCCGGAGGCATGCGTCGACGCGTTTTTCTTGCGCGGGCGCTGGTACGCGAGCCCGAAGTGCTGCTGCTTGACGAACCCACCAATCATCTGGACATCGACTCAATCGCGTGGCTCGAGTCCTTCATTCTGGGCTCCAAGCTGACAGTGCTCTTTGTGACGCACGACCGCCGGCTGCTCAGGCGCCTTGCCACGCGCATCATCGAGCTGGATCGGGGCCGCCTTGTCGATTGGTCGTGCGACTACGACACATTCCTGCAACGCAAGCAAGCAGTCCTGGAGGCGGAGGAGAAGGACTGGGGGCGCTTCGACAAGTTGCTTGCTCAAGAGGAAACGTGGATCCGTCGCGGCATCAAGGCCCGCAGAACCCGCAATGAGGGTCGCGTGCGGGCACTGGAGCGCATGCGCGAGGAGCGGCGCAAGCGTCGGGAGCGCAGTGGTGAGGTCAGCATGGCCATCGGCATGGCACAGCGCTCGGGTGAGCGCGTGCTGGAGGCGCGAGGCGTTGGCTTCTCCTACGGCGACAAGGCGATCCTGACCGATCTCAGCTTGACAGTGGGGCGCGGCGACCGCATCGGCATCATGGGCCCCAATGGCTGCGGAAAGACCACGCTGCTCAATGTGCTCCTCGGAAAGACGCCACCGCAACAGGGGACCGTTGTCTTCGGCGCCAGTCTCGCGGTCTCGTACTTCGACCAGTTGCGCGAAGTATTGGAGCCTGAGAAGACCGTGTGGGAGAACGTGGCGCTGGGCTGGGCTGACACGGTCTTCATCAGTGGCAAGCCCCGGCACGTGATCTCGTACCTGGCCGACTTCCTCTTCACCAGCGACAGGGCCAAGTCACCGGTGAAGCAGCTCTCGGGCGGGGAGCGCAACCGCCTCATGCTTGCACGACTCTTCACACAGCCTGCCAATGTGCTTGTCTTTGACGAACCCACCAACGATCTTGACACCGAGACACTGGAGTTGCTCGAGGAGCTGCTGCTTGAGTATGCAGGCACCGTACTCGTGGTGAGTCACGACCGGGAGTTCCTCAACAACGTGGTAACCACCACGCTGGCATTTGAGGGCAATGGCGTGTTCAAGGAGTATGTGGGTGGGTACGACGACTGGGAGCGGCAGCGGATCGCTCTTGCCCCGGCGGCCGCACGACCTGCACCCAAGCGGGAGGAGCCGGCGCCTGTCCCTTCGGGTCCGAAGAAGCTGACGTTCAAGGAGAAGCAGACGCTGGCTGCACTACCCGTGCGCATTGAGGCGTTGGAGACGGAGCGCGATGGCTTGTGCGCGAAGATGGCTGATCCGGCGAGCTACGGGGACCGTGCCTTCGCAGCAGAGGCTGGGATGCGGATCTCTCGAATCGAGGACGAGCTGGCTGCGGCGTATGCGTTGTGGGAGGAGTTGGACGGGCGGTCGGCGTAGCCGACGCCTCGCTCCTCTGATCCGTGGCGTCCGTCAACTCCCGACTACCCGCATTCCGAATGGCGCATGCGCGTCACGGGGTCGTGCCAAGCCTCAACCGACCGGTGCGCGACACCCTCGACCGTGCATATCTCAGGCAGATGGGACTCCGGGGCCTCGTCGGCCTTCGGTGCAGGCAGGACCACGGTCCGGGGGACCGTGGCGCACGGAGTTCACCCCTGGCCTCCGATCCCCGACGAGAGGCGCCCCTGTTGCGGCGCTACCCGCGCTTGACAGCCCGCGCAATCTCGCGCATCTTCGCCGCCCCGCCCGATCCCCGCAGCACATTACCCGTAACGATGATGTCAGCCCCAGCGCGAACCTTGGCCGCTGCCGTGCGTGCATCGCGGATGCCTCCGCCAACAATGAGCGGGATATCGATGTGCTTCTTGACGCAGGCGACCATTTCGTCGGGAATGGGTTGACGTGCGCCACTGCCGGCTTCGAGATACACAAGTTTCATGCCCATGTACTGGGCGGCGAGTGCGTGCGCTGCGGCAATCATGGGCTTTGTGCGCGGAATGGGCCGCGTGTTGCTCATGAACTCCACTGAGGTCACGATACCCGATTCGACAAGGAGGTAGGCAGTGGGAATCGGCTTGATCCCTGTCTGCTTGATGAGAAACGCCGCCTTGACATGCTCGCCAATGAGGTTGACCGGGTTGCGGCCCGACACCAGCGAGAGATAGAGCAGCGCGTCGGCCTTGCTGCACACCTGTGTTGCGTCGCCGGGAAAGAGGATGACGGGGATCTGCACTGAATTCTTGATGGCAGCGATGAACTGGTCGAGGTGATTGCTGTGCAAAATGCTGCCGCCCACAAGCACTGCATCGGCGCCGGCATCCTCAGACTTGCGCGCGATGGTGGCGCCCTGGACGTCGGTGTAGTCGTCGGGGTCAAGCAGCACCCAGTACTGGGCAGTGCCGTTGACGCGACCTGCGGTTGTTCGAAGCTTGTCCGGTCTTTTCACTGCGACACTCCTGTCCGAGGGTGTGTCCCCAGAGATCCTGCCCGGTCACCAAGGATCCCTCGATGTCTGGGCCGCACTCCTGCTGGTCTGACCGCTGAGTGCTGACGACTGACCGCTGGCCCCCTAGGCCGCCTTCTGCCGGATAATTGACTCCGCCGATGTCAACGCATCTGCCAGTTTCGCAGGGTCCTTGCCGCCAGCCTGCGCACGTACCGGGCTTCCGCCGCCACCGCCACCGGCAATGGTCGCGGCTGCCTTGACGATTTCGCCGCAGTGCACGCCGAATTCCTTGACCGCTTTCTGCCCGGCCGATGCGGCAAAAAGTGCCTTGCCGTCAACCGCGGCGGCGAGGAGGACCACCGTGGATTCGAGCTTCTTGTCGCGGATCATGTCCGACACCGCATTGGTGAGGTCGGCGAATGCCTGCTTGTCCAGCACGCCCAGATTCTTCGCCACCCACGGAAACTTGCCGCCGGTCCTGGTCGATTCATCGATGATGGACTCAACCTGCCGGCCCGCATTGGCCACCGAGAGCTTGGCAACCTGTGACTCAAGGGCCTTGACACGGGAGATGAGGTCGGTGATTCGGCCCGCAACTGCATCCGGTCCAACCTTGAGCATCTGCGAGACTTCGGTGACAAGCGCCGAGGTGTGCGCGAGAGCCGCGACACTGCCCATGCCGGTGACGCCCGAGATGCGGCGCACGCCCGCAGAGATGCTCTCGTCGGCGGTGATGTGAAAGAGCCCGATGTCTCCGGTGGCGCGCACGTGAGTGCCGCCGCAGAGTTCCTTGCTCACGCTGCCCATGGACACCACGCGCACTGAGTCGCCGTATCTCTCGCCAAAGAGCGCCATGGCGCCTTCGCGCTTGGCTTCGTCGGTATTCTTGACCGCAGTGGAGACAGGGAGGTTGCCCAGAATCCACTCATTCACCATTTCCTCGACGCGTCGGAGCTCGTCGTTTGTGGGCGCTTTGAAGTGCGTGTAGTCGAAGCGCAGACCATCGGGCCCCACGCGTGAGCCCGACTGTTGGACGTGGTCGCCCAGGGCCGCTCGGAGAGCTGCCTGCAACAGGTGCGTTGCCGAGTGGTTGCGGCGCGTGGCCGACCTCCTGGCTGCATCAACGTGCAACTGCAACACGCCCACGAAGTCCTCTCTCGCAACCGAGGTGGTGGCAGTGACTTTGTGCACAACCGCATCATTCCATTTGAGGGTGTCAAGCACCGTGAGAAGTGCCCCATCGGCGGTCTGCATGGCGCCGGTGTCGCCCACCTGACCACCCGACTCGGCGTAGAACGGCGTCTTGTCAAGGATCAGCAGGTACGACGTCTCACCAACCGGCTTGTACCGCAGGATGGCGCCCGTGCCGGCGTCGTTGTCGTATCCGGTGAACTGCGTGCTGCTGCCCGGGGTGACGTCAATCCAGCCGTCGGCGGTGAGACCGTCGGCATCCGCCTTCTTCGCAGCATCGCGCGCGCGGCCACGCTGCTGACCCATGCGCGCCTCAAAGCCCGCTTCGTCAATCGAGAACCCCTTCTCCTCTGCCATGAGACGCGTGAGGTCGGCGGGGAATCCGTACGTATCATAGAGGAGGAACACGTCGTCTCCGCTCAGTCGCTTCTGCGCGCGTGTCTCAGAGCGAGCTGTCATCTCCTCGAAACGGAGGATGCCCTGCTCGAGCGTCTGGCCGAACCGTTCCTCCTCCGACCGGATCACATCGGCAACGTAGTCGCGGCGCTGGGTGATTTCGGGGAAGGCCTCTCCCATAACCTCAATCACCGTGGGCACCAACTTGTGCAGGAATGGACCGTGGAAACCGATCTCGCGACCAAAGCGGTATGCGCGTCGCAGGAGTCTGCGCAGCACGTAGCCGCGACCTTCATTGCTGGGGATTGCGCCATCGGTGATTGCAAAGGTGAGACTGCGGATGTGATCGGCGATCACACGGAACGGGGTGCCGGCCTCGTCCGGCGTGTATTGCTTGCCGCACATGGCCGACACTTTCGCGATGATCGGCACGAACAGGTCGGTGTCGTAGTTGCTCTTCACGCCCTGAATCACGCGTACCACGCGCTCAAAACCCATGCCCGTGTCAATGTGCTTTGCCGGCAGTTCGCGAAGCGATCCATCCTTCTGTCGGTTGTTCTGCATGAAGACCAGGTTCCACAACTCCATGTAGCGCGCGCATCCGTCAACATTCACGCCGCACGTGTGGCCTGGTTTCCCTTCGTTGAGACAGATGCCCGGGCCCTGATCCATGTGAATTTCGGAGCAGGGGCCGCACGGACCGATCTCGCCCATCTCCCAGAAGTTGCTCTTTGCGTCGTAGCGGCCAATGTGGTCGTGCGCTACATCGGTACATGTCTTCCAGAGCCCAATGGCCTCGTCATCGTCTTTGTACACCGTTGCGTAGAGCTTGTCTTTGGGGATCTTCCACACTCCGGTGAGCAGCTCCCACGCCCACACAATGGCTTCCTTCTTGTAATAGTCGCCGAACGACCAGTTGCCCAGCATTTCGAAGAAGGTGTGGTGGTAGTGATCGCGGCCGACCTCCTCCAGGTCATTGTGCTTGCCCGACACGCGCATGCACTTCTGCGAGTTTGCCGCGCGCTTGAGGTCGGCCTTGTTCTCGCCACCCAGAAAAATGGACTTGAACTGGTTCATGCCCGCATTTGTGAAGTAGAGCGTAGGATCGTCTTGCGGCACAACCGGCGCGCTGCGTACGAACGTGTGGCCGTGACTGGCGAAGAAATCGACAAACTGTTTGCGTATGAGCTTGGATGACGTTGGCATGGAAAGCAGACTCTCTTCGTCGTGTCAATGTGTGATCGGGCGGGCACTCCCCAGCCCATGGATGCTCCCGGGAGACGAGGGGGACGATCCGTCCCCGTCAAGTCCCCGGCATGCAGCGACTACTCCTCTTCCTTGGGCGCCTCTGTGCGCGGCTTGGCAGTGGAGAGTGAACCGAGGTTGGCGCGCACCTTGGCCGCGATCTTCTCGGTCACATCGGGATTCTGTTCAATATACTCCTTGGCCTTTTCGCGACCTTGACCGATGCGCTCACCCTCGTACGAGAGCCATGCGCCACTCTTCTCGATGATGTTCTGTTCCACAGCCAGGTCGATGAGGTCCCCGGAGTAGCTGATGCCCCTGCCGTACATAATGTCGAACTCTGCCTCGCGGAATGGCGGCGCGACCTTGTTCTTGACCACTTTGGCGCGCGTGCGGTTGCCGATCACCTTCTCGCCGTCCTTGATGGGTCCGATGCGTCGGATGTCGATGCGCACCGAGGCGTAGAACTTGAGTGCGTTGCCGCCGGTGGTGGTTTCGGGGTTGCCGAACATCACACCGATCTTCATGCGCAACTGGTTGATGAAGATAAGGCAGGTATGCGACTTGGAGAGAATGCCCGTGAGCTTGCGCAGCGCCTGCGACATGAGTCGCGCCTGCAAACCCATGTGGCTGTCGCCCATGTCACCTTCGATTTCTGCCGCTGGGACAAGCGCTGCCACCGAGTCGATAACGATAATGTCAACCGCGCCGCTGCGCACGAGTGTGTCGGCAATCTCCAGTGCCTGCTCTCCGGAGTCGGGCTGAGAGATAAGCAGGTTGTCGATATCCACGCCCAGGTTCTTGGCATACTGCGCATCAAAGGCAAACTCCGCGTCGATGAGCACTGCAATGCCGCCGGCTTTCTGCACATTGGCAATGGCATGGAGCGCAAGCGTTGTCTTTCCCGAGCTTTCGGGCCCGTAGATCTCGATGATGCGGCCCTTGGGAAGTCCGCCCACACCCAGCGCATTGTCAAGGGAGACCGAGCCCGTGGGAATGACCGGGATGTTGCCGACCAGCGAATCGGACCCCAGGCGCATGATGGCGCCCTTGCCATGCTGCTTTTCGATCTGGCTGAGTGCTGCTTCAACTGCGGAGTTGCGCTGCTTGTTGGGGGAAGCTGCGGGGGCTTCGGGTTCTTTCTTTGCCATCGAGGAACTCCCTGGATAAGGTGTCGGTGTGAGGTCGGTGCCCGGATCGTGCCGGCAACGGGGTCAAGTCTTTGGAAAATACGATGGGTGCTTGGTGTTTTGCAGGGGGAAATGCGGGCGGCGGGCCAGTGCGCCCTCGTCCTCACTGCCCCATGCTGAGCTGCTGCCCTGCGGTGGGAGCCACTCGGGGTGCCACCGGCACCCCTGCCGACTCCGTCGCCACTTCTTCGTACTCAACCACAAACTCCCCGCTCTCACCGCGAGCCACGCTCGTCACCCACTCCAAACGCATCTCCACCTCCTGCCGCGTCATCACCGGGAACCCGTGGTGCACGCTGCCGTAGCCGGGCGGCTTTCCGCCCTCACTGCGCGTGGCCACAAAGGCGCGATGGTCGCTCAGGCGCCGCTCCGTCCGCGAATTGATGCGCTCCGCAACACCGGCAGTCGCGTCGCGCAGATGCCCTGCCAAAGCGGCGTCGATCTCCACGGCCAGGCCATTCCTCCCGCATGCCATGGCCGCATGCATAGTGGTGCCCGTACCTGCAAACGGGTCGAGCACCGTGTCGCCCTTCAGTGAGTACATGTTGACAAGTCGGTATGGCAATTCGAACGGAAATGCTCCGCTGCGCTCCCGCGTCCTCGCATCCAGGCCCTGGGTGGCGCCCTTGAAATCCCACACGTCGGAGAACCAGCAGTTGCGCTCCTCCCAGAAGAAGGCGCTTTCGTTGCGCCGCATCTTGTCGGATGGCGAGACGAACGCGCGCTTGCCGGCTTTGCGGAAGATCAGGATGTACTCATGCTCAAGCGTGACGTAGGCGCCGGCAGGCAGCATGCCCGAGCCCATGAACTTGTTGGGTGCATTGGTCTGCTTGCGCCACAGAATCGTGGGCATCGTATCAAAGCCCAGCGCAATGAACGCGGAGATGATCCGGCTGTGATTGGGATAGAGGCGAAAGCGGTCGCCGATACTGCGCGTGGCATCGCCGATGTTGACACAGGCGAAGCATCCGGGCCGCAGCACACGCGCGCACTCGCGCCACACGCGGTCAAGCTCCACGTGCATCAGCTCGAAGGCGCGCCATCCATCAAGATCGTGGAGGGATGTGCCGATGTCGGCATTGAGGCCCGCGAAGATGGCGTCCCACATGGCGATCATGGGATAGGGCGGAGAGGTGACCACCTGGTCAACGGAGGCGTCGGCGAGCGCAGAGAGGTCGCGCGCGTCGGTGGTGAGGATGCGGTGGGTGGTGGAGGGCATGTATGGCAAAATAGTTCGTTGAGGAAGGGGCGGCACTCGCGGTCAACTCTCCACAAGCCACCGCCAAGCCGGAACGCATCGAACCTCCACCCCGTCAATCGTGTGCACTTCGGCAGTGTTGACAGTGACCACCAGATTCTCCTTCGTTCCCAGATACCGCGCTGTTGCGACCAGGGGCCCAATCTCGCGCTGAAACGTTTCCACCGAAGAGAACTCAAGGCACGCTTGCACCAACTGCCGGGGATTGCCCGACGCATCTGCGCATACGAAGTCGACTTCCTTCTTGTCGGACTTCGTCAGGTAGGAGCCGATGGACTTGAACCGACCTCGCAGGTGGCGAGCGATGCAATTCTCGAATGCCCGCGACAGCGAGCCATCCCAGACTGGACTGTTCTTGACAGCGAGAGCCCAATCGATTGCGTAGGGTTTGCGGTAGTTGCGTTCGTACTCGCCAATCGAGCTCGTGAAGAGCCCCTCGGTGTCCAGCGCGAATGAATCGCGAAGCCACCCCAGGTATTCGGTGAGTGCATTTCGGCTGGTCTTCATCCCGCCGGCCACCAGATGGTTGTAGGTGCTGTTCAGGGTGAAGGGCTTACCGATCTGCGAGAACAGGTATCTGCAGAATGCCATCAGGTTGTCGGGACTGGAAACTCCGTGGCGCTGAATCAGGTCCTTGAGAATCATGATGTCGAAGTACTCGCGCAGAAGCACATCGGTTGTTGCCGGCTCGATCAACGCCATCGCAGGATATGACCCGCTCGCAAGGTACTGTTCGAAGTATCTCCGAAGCGACGCAATCCCATTGGTGGAGAACGTGGGTGGTTCGACCGGTTGGAATGCCACATATTCCCGGAAGGAAAGAGGCGAGACTTCGGTCGAGATCGACTTGCCGCGAAGCTCGGTGGCGATGTCGGTGTGCAGCATTTTCGACGATGATCCAGTCACCACCACTCTCCAGCTGGGATTGCGGGAGAGGTCAACCACGTAGCGTTCAGGTAGACAGCCTGCGGGTCCTCCTCGACGGCTCCGATGAAATCCGGACTCCGAGTCCCCGCGAGACAAGCGCGCCCACCGTGAGGTGTTCCGCATCCTATTTTCTTGACGCCCGTGCCTGACCGTTATGCGGTCTTTCTGTCCGACTACCTTCATGTACAGGAGTTTCCGCCATGGCTATCCGCATTGTCGTCGCGGTCGCGGTTCTACTCGGCGTCACCGTCCCTTCCCATTCAGCCGCAGTCCCCTCCGACAGCGCCGTCGAACGGAAGATCGACAGCGTCATGGCGCGTCTGACCATCGACGAGAAGATCGGCGTGATCACCGGCGCCGGACGGCGCAACCCTAGCCAGGTTCTCAAGGATCTGGGGCTGCAGTGGATTCGCATGTCGGACGGACCCGCGGGCGTCTCCGCAATGAAGGGCCAGTTCACCTGTTTCCCGGCGTCCGCCGCAATCGCCGCGAGCTTCGACACCACGATGGTTCGTCGCGTCGGAGAAGCAATCGGCAACGAACTCAAAGCCCATGGCGGCAACTGCCTCCTCGCCCCCTGCGTGAACATCAACCGGCTGCCTCTCGGCGGACGGAACTTCGAGAGCTTCGGCGAGGACCCGTTCCTCGCCTCCCGCATGGCCGTCAGCTACGTGGAAGGCGTCCAGAGCCAGGGGGTCATCTCGACCATCAAGCACTTCGCACTTAACAATCAGGAATGGAGCCGTGTCACCGTCAATGTCATCGTTTCCGAACGGGCCATGCGCGAGATCTACTTCCCCGCATTCGAAGCGGCGGTGAAGGAGGCGCATGTCTGGGCATTCATGTCGGGCCTCAACAAACTCAACGGCACGTACTGCTCGGAGAACAAGTACCTGCTCACCGACGTGCTCAAGAACGGCTGGGGATACCGCGGGATCGTCGTGTCGGATGCCGGCGGCACGCACAGCGGCGTCGCGTCGATCAATGCAGGTCACGACATGGCGAGCCCGGGGAACTTCTACTCCCGGGATACCATTCAGCTCGGAGTCAAGAACGGCCTGATTCCTGAAAGCAGAATCAACGACTGGGTGGGGCGACTGCTGCGGGTCCGCCTTGCCCTGGGCCTGGCCGGGACTCCGGTGCCGGGGGATACCACTATCGACAGACACAAACCCCTTGCGCTGGAGGTCGCCTGCAAGGGGATCGTCCTGCTCAAGAATGACAACCGTCTTCTTCCACTTTCCACAAAGTCAATACATACGCTGGCCGTGATCGGTCCCAGCGCGGCCATCGCGCGCACCGGCGGCTGGGGAAGTTCATTTGTCAATCCTCCGTACGCGATCACTCCGCTTGAGGGAATTCGGACTCGCGTGGGCGACAGCGTCACCATCCGGCACGAACTCGGCGTGGAACACATGCCCGTGACCTGGAAACCTATCGGCGCACGCTTCGTGCACGCGCCCGGCGGGACTGCCGGGAAATGGAAGGGCGAGTACTTTAACACCATCGACCCTTCGGGGTCCCCCGCTCTGGTCCGCGAAGACTCGACCGTGTCGTTTGACTGGGCGGAGGGATCGCCGGATCCATCGATAAAGACCGACAGTTTCTCGGTACGGTGGACCGGCTCGCTCACGGTCGATTCGAGCCGCGAGTACAGCTTCACCGCCTGGGCTGACGACGGAATCCGGTTCTACGTAAACGATTCGTTGCTGATCGACGTGTGGATCATGGAGAAGCCCACCAACCATGCGGCAAAGATCTTTCTGCAAAAGGACAAGCCCTATAGCGTGAAAGTCGAGTACAACGACATTCATCTCGGCGCCAGCATCCAGCTCCTGTGGGACTGGCCCGCACCGGCCATCGACACGGCCCGTTTCAATGCGGCGATTCTGGCCGCGAAGTCATGTGATGCTGCCGTGCTCTTCGTCGGATCGTCCGATTCGATCGAAGGGGAGGATCATGACCGTACGGAGATGGAACTCCCCGGATTCCAAAGCGCACTCGTCGCCGCCGTCGCCAAAGTCAATCCTCGCACGATCGTGGTGATCAACGGCGGAACCCCCGCGATTGTCAAGCCGTGGATCGATCACGTACCATCGCTGATACAGGCATTCTTCCTGGGACAGGAGACCGGATCGTCGCTGGCGAAGGTGATCTTCGGCGATGTCAACCCGTCGGGCAGACTCCCCTACTCCTACATCGCGGGATACGATCAGTCCCCGGCGTTCAAGGACTACCGCGCGCAAAGTGTCACGGCCCGCTACGACGAAGGCATCTACGTGGGCTACCGGTATCTTGACAAAAACAATCTGACGCCGTCGTTCCCATTCGGGCACGGTCTCTCATACACCACGTTTGAGTACTCGAAGATCAAGACCCGCAAACTCGGTCCGCAGTCGTTTGACGTTGACGTGACGGTGCAGAACACCGGGACAAGGCCGGGACGCGAGATTGTCCAGACCTACGTGAGCGAGCCAAAGTGTTCGGTGGATCGACCGGTCAAGGAACTCAAAGCCTTCACGCCCGTGGATCTGGCGCCGGGAGAGAAGAAGACCGTCACCATGCACCTGGACAGCCGATCCTTCGCGTACTACGATACTGTCAAGGCATCGTGGGTGGTGGAGCCGGGGAAATTCGAGATCCTCATGGGCGCATCGTCGCGGGACATCAGGCTTACGAAGAAGATTTCGGTGCGGTGAGCGACCGCGAGACGGCAAGCCGCGCCATCCATTGTCCACACCCCTCTATCCCCGGCACCTCCGGTGAAAATCCGCGAGCGGACCATTTCCAGCGCTTGCCACTGGAAGGGATCTTGCACGTCTTTGCCAACCGTGTCAACCCGTTGCTCAAGACAATACTTGTCGGCATGGAATACTACTGGGTCATCGATCAAGCAGA
>Ga0315287_10002379_pt1 | contig 17788 bp, 17 predicted proteins | sample YL17G11_0_MG_FD_205037 | JGI IMG/M metagenome (GOLD analysis project Ga0315287, IMG submission 205037) | Sediment microbial communities from Yellowstone Lake, YNP, Wyoming, USA - YL17G11_0 | ecosystem: Environmental > Aquatic > Freshwater > Lake > Sediment | place: USA: Wyoming | collected...
TCGGCCACGTTGAGTACGCTTTCGAACTGCCCGGCGAACGACGACTCGGCGTCCTCGACGACCGCGCTCGACCGCACGGCCACACCTTCGACGCCGGCCATCGACCTCAGCTTGAGAAAAGCGGAGATTAGCTCCCGCTCGAGCTGCGGCGGCACCGACGCCGCCATGATCGCGGACGTGACCACGTCCGAAAAGCTGCGCAGCGTGTGGCTGTCGGCAAGATCCGACGTCCACAGCATCTCGTTGACGAGGTCCTGGGTGCCGCTTGCCGCCATGAACTGCTCGTAGGCGTAGATCGTCACCGCGAAGAACGGCGGCACGTGAATGCCGACGAGCTTCGCCACCTCGGCGAGCCGGGCTCCCTTGGGGCCGACCACCTGAGCGCGTGCCGCGTCGGCGTCGCCGGGCCAGGCCACCATGGGACCGAAGTCGATCGGTTTGTCCTTCAGGACCTCGAGGTTCAGCTCGCGATCGAGGTTCTCGTACGTCTTCAGCAGGCTCTCGTAGCGTCCGCCGCTCATCGCCACCAATGACTTGGTCATGCTGCCGATCGGCACCGACAACGCCTCGAACGCGGTGACCACCGTGCCGAGCCCCGGCACGACCCCGGAGTCGACCTTTTCCTGCAGCGCCGCCAGGTTCCGCAGGAACGCATCGTTGGCCGCCCCGATAGCGCGGAAGTGCGAGAACCTCTCGGTCACCGAAACGCGCTGCGGCTTCGCTTGGCGCTTCGAGAACAGCCTCGCGAGGCGCTTCAACATGGCCCTATCGTATCAGCGCCTGGCGCCGACACGACGCACCTAAGTATTTGCGGCGACAGATGAAAACTCAGCCCAGCGGGCGCTGCCTCTGGCGTGCTACGCCCCGTCCTCCTGCCGCGCGACTTCCTCATCAGCCGTGTACGAGCTTCACCCACAGCTTGACGAAGACCATCGCGACACCGATGAAGGCGAGACAGCCGAACCCGAAACGGACCCAGGGGCCGCCAGCCTTGCGGGTGTACGACGCGCCGATCTGGGCGCCCACAGTTGTCCCGATGAGCAGCGCGAGCACCAGGACGAGGTGGACGTTGCCCTTGAAGGCATGCGTCAGCACACCATACCCGGAGCTGAACATGATCTCGAAAAGGTCGGTCCCGACGGCGACCACGGTCGGGCACCCGAGGATGTAGACCAACGCCGGCATGCGGATGAAGCCGCCGCCGACGCCGAGCATCCCGGAAAGGAGGCCGGTCGCGAAGCCAACGACGAGGATGATCCACAACGACATCGCCTCGATCCCGGACGCCGGCAGCTTGACCATCGGCCACAGCTTGAGAGTGCGCAGCCTGAGCGCCGCAGGGGAAGCCGGCATCTCGGAAGCAAGCTCGACCTTTCCCGCCGCTCGCTTCATCGTGCGCAGCGACTCGCGGACCATCGCCTGGCCGATGAACACCAGCAGCGCCGCGTAGACGAGGCTCATCACCAACGTCATCAGGTCGATGGTTCGGCCGTTAATCGTGAGATCGCCGGCGTGCTTGAGCACCTCGAGGATGTCCGCACCGACCTCGACGCCCGTCGCCGTGCCGGCGATCATCAGGAACCCGAGCTTGAAGTCGATGTTGCCGAAGCGCATGTGGCGGACGGTGGCCGCGGTCGACATGCCGCACATCTGGCCGAGGTCCGATCCGACGCAGATGTTGTACGGGATGCCGAAAACGACGTTCAGCATCGGCACCATCAGGAACCCGCCGCCGACACCGAAGAAGCCGCCGAGAGCCCCGACGACCAGCCCGAAGAAAACCAGGTAGGGGAAGTTGCCGAGACTGAGAAGGAAATCACCGGCAGACATCAGTGCCCTCCCTTCCCGAGCTCGACGCCAAACGTGCGCTCGATGAACCGCAGGCCGTAGCCGACAAACAGGCCGATGAGCACCGGCATCACCACGCAGACGAGAATGTACGTCGGCTGTGCCTGAAACCCCTTTGCCGCGGGGTTGGCGTCAGCGCCCAACGCCTGGAGCCACTCGATAAAGTCCACACCCACCTCCTCAGGTCGGTCACGAGTCGCGGATCGAGAGCCCCCCGGCCCCACCCCGAGAGCAGAGCTGCAAGAAAACGGGCGAAACACGCCCACGGTCAGGCACGCGGGTTGAAGGCGTGGACCCTCGACTCAACGCCCTTCACACCCTCTACCCCCTCCACCACCGCCCGAATCTCCCTCTCCAAACGGGTGCTGACATGGGTGACCATCGCGGCCTCGGGCACGTCGCCGCCGATCGTCACTGCTCCGTTCTCAGCGCTGACCTCGAGATCCAGCGAGCGCGTCGCGGGGTTCGTTGCGAGGGCCACCTTCACCCGGCATGCCAGCCCGAAGTCGGCGAGCCGGTCGCGGACCTCCTTGGTCACCGTGAACTCCGGGCGCTTGGCGACGTCGACGACGATCGAGCACGCACTCCCTACGGTCATGACGTCGAGGTTCACGGTAAGGTCATAGAGCGCCGGGTCGCGCAGATCGACACCGTAGGTGAACTTCGCCCAGCGCACCCGGTCCTCGTCGACCTCGTCGATATAGCGCTCGGCCGCCTCGCGGGACATGCGGTGCTGCTCCATCACCGCCCGCACCCGCGCCGCCATCGGTGCAATCAGCCGCACCCGCAGCACGGCCGGCACCCCTGGCAGGAGCAGGTGGTCCGCAAACCCGTGGTACACGAGGTGCCCGGTGACCACGTGCTCGGCGAGCGCCGCCTGGAGCGCCGTGACGTAGATCCGGCGCTCGTGGGTCATCCGCTCCCAGAGACCCGGCGACTTCTCCAGCTTCTGGCTGAGCACCTCCTCGGTCACGCCGAGCTTTGCGGCAGCCTCGACCACCAACTCGCGCCCGATGCAGGGCGCATCGACGGCGGCAGCCACGCAATCGGCAAGTGCTCGGCCACCGCTCATCGACCCCCGGGAAATTGTGATTATCGGCATTTGATCTCCCCCGTCACATACCCGTGACAAAGATACGCCGCTTTGCGCACAGGTCAAGCTCTTCGCCATGGTCTTGTCACCTCAGCTACGCGTCGAGTATCGTGAGCCTGGCCGTGTGGGCAGGTCGGGAATTGAGATCGCCCGAGCGTTGGCTCACACGTCTATCCTGCCGAGGCGCACGGCGAACGACGGGAGCCAAGAGTGGGCCTGAAGGAGCTGGCAGCGCGAGCGATCCGGAAGCGAAGGCGAACGCTGCCCGGGCTTGACGAGAGGATCGCCTGCTTTCGCGAGGTGCTGCACGCCAACAATGCGGCGCTCGGCCACATCGCCAGCATCCAGCAGGCCCTCGCCGGCGAGCTCGAGCTCACCGCGGGGGATCTTCGCAGCGTCCTCGCCGGGGTGACGGTGCAGACGTTCCGCATGATCATCAACCTCAACCGCATGACGGCGGACGCGCACATCCGCGTTCTCCCCACTTTCGAGCGCCTGAAGACGACGATTCAGAGCCGCACCGAGGTGTCGCCGGTGCTCGCGCCGGTCGGCTTCGTGCTCCCGCTGGCTGAGGTGCGGGCGAGCCACGCGGAGCAGGTCGGCCAGAAGAGCGCCAACCTCGGCGAGGCGATGCGCCTTCTCGGCGGCCACGTGCCCGCGGGTTTCGCGACCACCGTCGAAGCGTACCGGGCGTTCCTGGACGGCAGCGGTCTCGCCGAGACCATCCGGGCGATCGTCGAATCTCTCGATGCACGCGACATCGCGGCCAGCTTCAACGCATCGGCGCAGATCACGCAGATGATCGAGACCGCGGACGTCCCGGCCGCCGTCGCGGCCGCGATCGATCGGGCCGTCGAAGATCTTGACGGCCGGACCAGCCTCCGGCTCGCGGTGCGCTCGAGCGCCCTGCAAGAGGGCGGCCTCGAGATGTCGTTTGCCGGGCAGTACCGCTCGCTGCTGAACGTCCCGCCGCGCCGCGTTGCCGACGCATTCAAGCGCGTGGTGGCCAGCAAGTACTCGCCGCAGGCGCTCACCTACAGATTGAGCCGGGGGTTCACCGACGATGAGGTGGCGATGTGTTGCTGTGTCGTCGCCATGGTCGACGCCACCGCCGCCGGAGTGCTCTACAGCGCGTACCAGTCGAACGATTCGGTGATGACGTTGCTGCAGGCGGTGCGCGGCCTGGGTCTCTCGGCGGTCGACGGCTCCGCCGAGCCTGACTCGTACTTCCTCGATCGCAAGCTGCGCCGAGTCGTCGCGAGCAAGCTCGGCCGCCAGACGTCGCTCCTCCAGATGGCAGCCGCTGAGGGCACGGACAAGCTCCCGGTCGGTGGCGCGGCCGCGGGGCACGCCGTCCTCAGCGAGCGCCAGGCGGTCGAGATCGCGTCCCTGGCGTGGCAGCTCGAGGCGGCGCTCGGCATGCCGATCGACATGGAGTGGGCGGTGGCGAAGGCGGGCGAGGTCTTCGTTCTGCAGGTCCGACCCCAGCCGACCCACGGAGATGACGCGCGGCCGCGGCGACCTCGGCTGCCGGGGATCCCCGTTCTCCTCGACGGCGGCTCGCGCGCCTGTGGCGGCGCTGCCTCGGGCAAGGTGTGCCGCGTCGAGAGCGACCTCGATATGCTCCGCTGCGCCCCCGGGGCGGTGGTGGTCACCAGCGAAGCCAATCCGCGGCTCGCCGTTCTGCTGCCGCAGGCGGCGGCGATCGTCGCCGACCTCGGCGAGATCACCGGTCACCTCGCAACGGTGGCTCGCGAGCTCAAGGTGCCGGCGCTTTTCGCTACCCGCACGGCTACCAGCGCGCTGCCGGTCGGCGAGGTCGTCACGGTCGACGCCGACGCCGGCGTGGTCTACTCCGGCCGCATCGACGAGGTCCTCGCCCCTGCCGCGGCGGCCGCCCAGGTCCTCAAGCCGAGCCCCCAGCGTGACCGGCTCGCATCGGTTGCCGACCTGATCGTTCCGCTCACCCTGCGCGACCGGATGGCCAGCGGTCACTCGTCGGCAAAATGCAAGACGCTTCACGACATCATCCGCTTCTGCCACCAGGCGACGGTAGAGGCGATGTTCGCCCTCGGGGACCGGGCGCTACGTCAGGGCACCTCCTTGCGACGGCTGATCTCGGACGTCCCGATCGACTGTCGCCTGTTCGACCTCGGCGGCGGCCTGCGCGCCGGGGTCGGCGCCGGCGACGTGTCGATCGACGACGTGGCATCCCTGCCGATGCGCGCCCTGTGGCGCGGGATGACCGATCCCCGGCTGCACTGGGCCACGACGCGCCCTGTCTCGCTCAAGGGGTTCATGTCCGCCGTCGTCAACTACAACTTCGACCAGGACCAGCGCATGAGGCCGATGGGCGAGCCATCGTACGCCTTCATCAGCGACGGCTACCTCAACCTCAACTCCCGCATCGGCTACCACTTCTCGACGGTCGACGCCCGCATCGCCGACGTTGTCGAGTCAAACTACGCCTCGTTCCGCTTCGTCGGCGGCTCGACGGGCGTCGACCAGCGTTCCCGCCGGGCCATCCTCATCCAACGACTGCTCGGCGCCCGGGGCTTCGAGACCGACTGCCGCGCCGATCTCGTCAACGCCCGCATCCGCCATCGTCCCGCCGCCGAGATGGAGGAGGCCGTCTTCCTCGTCGGCCTGCTCATGGGGTACGTCAACCACCTCGACATGGCACTCACCTCCGACGGCGTGATGTGCGCCTACGAGCAGGCGTTCCTCGCCGGAGACTACGGCTTCAAGAGACGGGAGCACAATGTCCAGGGAGGCTAAGAGCCCATATCGCCGCCTCGCCGGGCAGATGCTCCTCGTCCTGCTCATGTTCGGGCTGGTGCCGCTAGTCGCCATGGGGCTGGCCGGCTTCGCCGCGCAACGCACGGCGAGCGAGACGCGCACCCGCACCGTGCTCGAGGCGATGGTCAAGAACCGCCGTGCGACTGTCGAGCTGTTCCTCGAGGAGAAGCTGCGCCAGCTCGAGCTGGTCGCCTCGGCGTTGCCGGTGACGGAGCTGTCCCGGCCCGAGACGCTCGAGTCGCTGCGCGATCAGATGCAGCGCGAGCACGGCGCCATCGTCGACCTCGGCCTGATCAGCGACGACGGCAGGCACGTCGCCTACGTCGGGCCGTACAACTTGCAGAACCTCGACTACTCGGCGCAGCCGTGGTTCGAGCAGGTGATGGTGCACGGCAGCTACGAGAGCGACGTCTTCATGGGGTTCCGCCGCTTCCCGCACATGGTGATGGCCGTCAAGAAGCGGGAGGGCGGCCGGGATTGGATTCTCAGGGCCACGATCGACACCGACCAACTCAGCGACCTCGTCCGCGAGGGCGGCCTCGAGTCCGGCGCCGACGTCTTCATCCTCAACCTGGCGGGCGAGTACCAGACGCGCTACTCCGAGGCGCACCGGCTGATGGAACGGGCCGATATCGCGGTACCTCCACTCCATTCCGGGGTGCGCATCGTCGAGCTGGCCGGGGAACGGCCGCGCGAGTTCGTCGCCACCGCCTGGCTGCGCGGAAACGACTGGGTGCTGGTGGCGCGCCAGAAGGTGCCGGGGTTCGTCGCGCTGGTGACTGCCAGCCCGGTGGTGACGATCGGGTTCCTGCTCGGCCTGCTCGTGATGCCGCCGCTGTCACTGCTGGTCGCGCGTCACCGGCTGACGCAGATCCGCGGGCTAGAGATGGAGCGGGCGGCGCTCTACGAGTCGGTGGCTCAGTCGGAGAAGCTGGCGACCATCGGCCGCATGGCGGCCTCGGTGGCGCACGAGATCAACAACCCCCTCGCCATCATCCAGGAGCAGGTCGGCGTGCTCACCGACGAGATCGCGGACTGCGCCGGGGGCGCGATGCCTTGCGACGAGCTGCGGCAACGCCTCGAGAAGATCAACGCTCAGGTCCAGCGCGGCCGCAAGGTGACCCATCGTCTTCTCGGCTTCTCCCGCCGCATCGGACCGGACGTCGAGCCGGTCGACGTCGCCGAGGCGCTCAACGAGACCGTTGCGTTCCTGGCCAAGGAGGCCGAGGCGTCGCGGATCACCATCGTCCGGCAGTTCGCGGCCGACGTGCCGATGATCCGCTCCAGCCTGGCGCAGATGCAGCAGGTGTTCCTCAACCTGATCAACAACGCCATCGAGGCGGTCGGCCACGACGGCGAGGTGACGCTTGCAGTGAAGCGGACAGACGCCACGGTCGAGGTTACGGTCGCCGATAACGGCCCCGGCATACCCGACCGCGAGCGCAACCGGATCTTCGAGCCTTTCTTCACGACCAAGACGGGCTCCACCACCAACAGCGGGCTCGGCCTGGCCATCTGCCGGGAGACGATGCACGGGCTGGGCGGCGAGATCACCGTCGAGAGCGAGGTGGGACGCGGCACCACATTCACCCTGCGCTTCCCGCTCGAGCCCCCGTCAGAGCCGCCGGGAGCGGGCCGCGGCCGGAGCCGATGACGGTGGCGACCACGATAGACTGTGGAGGGCGATCATGCCTGACTTGAAGGTACTGCTTGTCGATGACGAGCTCGAGTTTCTCGAGCCTCTCTCTACCCGTCTGGCCCGCCGTGGCGTCTCGTGCTCCATGGCCACCAGCGGCGAGGATGCGCTGCGCGCCCTGGCCGGCCGGCAGTTCGACTGTGCGGTCGTCGACGTGAAGATGCCGGGGATGGACGGGCTCGAGCTGCTGCGGCGAATGCGCCGCGACTTCCCAGCGATGGGCGTCGTGCTGCTCACCGGACATGCCTCGGTCGAGCTCGGCGTGCAAGGGATGGAGCTGGGCGCCTTCGACTACCTCCTCAAGCCGCTGGATCTCGACGAGCTCCTCGACGTGGTCAGGCGCGCGGCTTTGCACACATGAAGCCGGGCGGGGCCAACGGCGGCGGCGGCCGGTTGCGCGCGGCATGGAAGTCGTTCAGCCGCCGCACCTCGCCGCTCACCACCGGCGCCGAGCTGGCGCGCTTCCGGCTGATGTACGAGCGTTTTCGCGAGATCCTGGCCTACAACGACAGCACGCTGCAGCTCATCGCCGACATCGAGGACCGGCTCACCGGACGGGCGCCGTTCGCGCTCGATACCATCGTGCAGCGGGTTCGCAAGACGGCGATGGACGTCTTCGTCATGGTCAAGAACCTGAACCAGATCTCGGGCAATCGGCACGCCGATCTCTACGAAGCGTTGCGCGCGCTCAACGCCGAGCTCGAGGCGATCGCGCCTCCCCCTGGCGACCAGAGCGGCCAGCCAATGGTCGTTCCCCTCTCCGACCTGCGCATCCATCACACCTCCGCTGCCGGCACGAAGATGGCGCACCTCGGTGAGATTCGCGCCTGCGCGAAGCTGCTCGTGCCCGAGGGTTTCGTGGTCACCACGGCGGCGTCCGCGACGTTCATGTCGGCGAACGAGCTGTGGGGTCGCGCCGAGCGCCTCGAAGGGATGCTCGAGACGAGAGGCGGCGCCGCCGCCGTCACCGAGGCCTGCCACGAGGTGCAGTCGGCAATCCTCGCCGCACCCGTTCCGGATGCCGTCGCAGCCGCAGCTCTGGCCGCGTACGACAAGCTCGCGGCCGGCCGCGAGCTTCTCGTCGCGGTGCGCTCGAGCGCGGTCGGCGAGGACACGCTGGCATCCCATGCCGGCCAGTACCACACCGAGCTCGACGTCACCCGCGACGGCTTGCTCGACGCCTACCGCTCGGTGATCGCGAGCGCCTACAGCCCTGCCGCCGTGTCGTACCGCTTCGAGCGCGGCATGACCGGACACGAGGCGACGATGGCGGTCGGCTGCATCCGCATGCTCGCCCCTCGCTGCAGCGGGATCATGTTCTCGCGGCGCCCCGAGTCACCCGCTGACGACGGCATCGTCGTCAGCGCGGTCCCGGGCGTCTCCGCCGGCGTCGCTTCGGGCGAGCAAGGGGCGCAGGTGTGGGTCGTGGGCGAGCAGCCCCAGACCCCGAACAGCTCGTTGCTGTCGAAAGTCGATCTCCTCGAGCTGCTGGACGCGGCTCGGCGGCTCGAGCACTGCTTCGGCGGGCCGCAGGAGATCGAGTGGGCCAAGGAGGCCCCCGACTCGCTGTTCATCCTGCAGAGCCGGCCGATGGTGGTCGCCCCGACGGCATCCGCCGACGAGGTGGAGCCACTCTCGGATGAGCCGCCGATTCTGGTTGGCGGGCTGACCGCGTGCCCCGGCGTCGGCGCCGGTCCGGTCGTCATCGTGCAGCGCGACGAGGAGCTCGACTCGTTCCCCGCCGGCGGCGTGCTCGTCGCGCGTCACTCGTCGCCGACCTTCTCGCTGGTGATGGCGCGCTGCGCCGCCATCGTCACCGACGTCGGCTCGCCGACGGGCCACATGGCGAGCCTGGCGCGCGAGTACGACGTCCCCGCTCTCGTCGGCAGCGGGCGGGCGACGGCGTTCTTGCAGGCGGGCGAACCGGTGACCGTCGACGCCACGCGGCACCAGGTGTTCGCCGGGATCCTCGCGGCGGCGCGCACGCGCCCGTTGGCGCCGGCTCCCGTCGAGACCCCGGCGCTCCAGACCTTGCGGCAGATTGCCAGGCTGGTCACACCGCTGTCGCTCACCGATCCGGAAAGCAAGGAGTTCCGCCCGGCAAGCTGCCGCTCGCTGCACGACATCACGCGCTACGTGCACGAGAAGGCGTTCGGCGTCATGTTCCACTACGGCGACCTCGCCTCCGCGGACACCCACCATGCGCGCCGCCTGGCCGTTCGCCTGCCGCTCACGATCCACGTCTTCGACGTCGGCGGCGGGCTGCGCGAGGGCATGGCCGACGGCTTCGAGATAAGCGAAGATGACGTCGTCTCCGAGCCGTTGCGCTCGTTCCTCGCCGGCCTGCTCGACCAGCGGCTGCATTGGGATCGCCCACGCCCGCTGTCCGCCCGCGGCTTCCTGTCGGTGCTCGGCGAGAGCATGGCCGGCCCGCCGGCCGAGGCGCTCAAGGTCGGACGCGCGTCGTACGCGATCATCTCGGACCGCTACCTCAACTTCTCGACCAAGGCCGGGTACCACTTCTCGACCATCGACACCTACTGCGGCGCAAGCCTCAACAAGAACTACATCCACTTCCGCTTCTCGGGCGGCGCCGCCGACGCGTCACGCCGCTTGCGGCGCGTGCAATTCATCTCGAACGTGCTTTCCCAGCTCGACTTCCGGGTCCAGACCAGGTCCGATCTCCTCGTCGCCCGCCTGCAGAAATACCCCCGGGAGATCATCCATGCCCGGCTGGTCGATCTCGGCAGGCTGACGATGTGCACGCGGCAGCTCGACATGCTGATGGACTCCGATGCCAGCCCCGAGTTCTTCGCCCGCGCTTTCCTCACCGGCGAGATGGAGCGGTTCTAGGGGCATGTCGGGGCAACCGACGACAGCGGCTCCGGTGGTAGACTCCGCCTTGTGACACGGCGCACAAGGACGTCGATCGCTTACATTCTCGCCATCTCGCTCGCCCTCGTCACGCTGGTCCCGTTCCTCCCTCTCGCGGTGCTGACAGCGCGGGACGGCGACGGGGCGGCGCGGTGGCTCGGCGAGGAGGACTTCGATCTCGTGCTTTCCGACGTGCGCATGCCCGGGCTCGACGGCATGGCCCTACAGCGCCGCGCGATGGCCGACCGCCTCCCCCAGCCCGCCATCCTCATGAGAGCGTTTGGCAGCGCCGAGACTGCAGTCGACGCCCTGCGCAACGGTGTCTTCTCCATCCTTACCTATCCCGTCACCGACGGGCAGCTCGTCAACGAGATCACCCGAGCCTGTGCGCGCAAGCGGCACGGCGAGGCGCGTCTGAAGGCGACCGAGAGGAGGACATCTTGAACCGTACCAAAGAGTCCGCAGTCGCGATCGTGGCGTTGCTTGCTCTGATCGCCCTGCCCAGTCAACTCAAGGCCCAGACCGGATCGTCTCCGGGCGTGGCAACCGTGCCGGTGGCGGCGCCTGAGCAGCAGGCTCCGGCGCAGCCGGCCACGCCGGAGAAAGCGGCCGACGAGAAGAAGTTGCAGGCCGCCGAGACCAAGCCGGCGGAGAGCAAGGACAAGCCCAAGACCGGCCCGATTATTCTGGAGGGCATCTTCAAGGATGGTTTCACGCTGCGCACGCCTGACAAGAAGAGCGAGCTCCAACTGAAGGCCTCGGTGCAGCTCGACTCGCGGTTCTACGGCGGCGATAGCGTCGCGCCGAGCTCGTTCGACATCCGCCGTGCGCGTCTCGACTTCAACGCCAAGCTTTACGACTTCATGGCGATCAGGATCCAGGCGGCGCTCGAGGACAACCCATACATCCGCAACGCCTTCATCGACATCGGCGCGCACGACTCGTTTCACGTCCGCATCGGTCAGATGAAGGTCCAGTTTTCCAGCCAGTGGCTCACCCTCGACAACCAGGTCGACTTCACCGAGCGCGGCAGCGCCGAGCCGATATACCCGTTCTTCGACCGCGGCATCTTGATCTGGGGCGGGGTTGCCGGACAGAGGGTCGTCTACAACCTCGGCGTCTACACGGGCGCCGGCGTCGACCTCGACTACACCAAGGGCGACATCGACGATCACAAGGACGTGGCCTGGCGGCTGTTCTTCCAGCCGTTCCGCGGCGGCGGCAAGGCGATCGAGGGGCTGTACCTCGCCGTGCAGGGGACCTACGGCCTCAACTCGGTGCCGACACGCCGATTCGAGACCAGGGGTCTGATGGCCGCGAACTTCGAGTCGCAGATCTGGCGCTGGCGCACCGAGCAGATCATCGGCACCGACGGCCGCAACACCGACCAGATCGGGGGCGAGATCGACTCGCGCACCCGCCTCGGCGGCGAGCTGACCTACAAGCGCGGGCCGTTCTCGGCCAGCGCCGAGTGGGCGAAGGTCGACTGGGACGACATCCAGATCTTCCACGACTTCTACCAGGGCTCCAAGCGCCTGAAGCACGAGCTGGTGATGACGCGCGACGGCGGCGCGGAGAACCTGTCGATCTGGTTCAGCTACTTCCTCACCGGCGAGGAGAAGACCCTCGACAACTTCGGGTGGCGCCAGCCCAACCCCCTCAATCCGTGGGGACCCGGCCTGCCCGGCAAGGGCGCCTGGGAGGTCCTGGCGCGCTTCTCCTCGACCGAGACCGACGCGCTGCTTTTCGACACGGCCAAGGTCCGCGGGTTCACCGCGGCTGACCTTGGTGCAACCGCGCCGCCGACGCCCGGCGTCGGCAACTCGGTCAACGCCGCCGTGCTCGACGGCGCCGCCAAGGTCCTCGAGGCGTCGCTCGGCCTCAACTGGACGATGAACTACAACTTCCGCGTGCTGTGCACCTACACGTACCTCTGGGTGCCCGACTTCGTGGCGGGCAAGAACGGCATTGTCTCCGCCGGCAACTCGGACCTGCAGGACGTGACGGTCAAGAACACGCTGGTCGAGAACGAACAGATGATCGCGCTGCGCTTCATCTTCCGCCTCTGAGGCCGAGGCGCGAGCGCGCAGAGAGGAGACCTGCATCATGGCTGAACCATCGAAGACACGAGCGGCCATCAAGTTCGGCTTCTGGACGCTGGCGGCCGCACTCCTGGTGACGATGATCGTCCAGGCGTTCGTTTCGGGGAAGATGGCCAGTTGGTTCTACCACACGGCCGGCAACGACGGGTACGCCATCAATGCCGACACGTTCAAGAGCGCCACCAGGGACAAGCCTGCAATCCTCCAGGTGGGCCAGCTCGACCGGATCGAGGGCCTGGTGGCGGTGCCGGTGAAGAAGGGCGACCGCCTCCCCGCCAACTGCAACGGGATCATCTCGTCCGAGATCCTCAAGAAGGGCAAGCGGGCGAAGCTCGACGGGAACACCGTCACCGTCATGGTGCCCTGGGAGATCCAGGACGCCAAGGGGTTCAAGTTCAAGGACACGTTCAAGCACAAGGGGATCGAGACCGACCCGTGGGCCGCGGTGTGGAACGTCGCCATGGTCCTCGCCCTCGGCCTCGCTCTCGGGTTGATGGCGGAGGGCTTCACCGACCTGCTCGGCATGAAGCTCGAGAAGATCAGGCACTTCGAAGGCCACTGAGGAGGCGAGCATGTTCGACTTTACGATTGCCGGCGTCGAGGCGCCGATCTTCCTCCTGATCCTCGTCGGCTTCACCGTCGGCACCGTCGGCGGCTTCATCGGTGTCGGTGGCGGCTATATGGTCACGCCGGCGCTCATCGTCTTCGGCTTTCCCGGCTACATGGCGTCGGGCATCGACATGACCCACATCGCCGGGAAAGGTCTGGTGTCGACAATCAGGCACCGGCAGCTCGGGAACATAGACTGGACGATGGCCCTGTCGATGGTGGCGGGCACCATGCTCGGCGTCGAGCTGGGCGTGCGCGTGCTCGTCTACTTCAAGCACATCGGGTTGTCGTCCATCGCCCTGCTCATCACCTCGGTCGTCGTGATGTTCACCCTGTTCCTCTACACCCAGATGGAGACCCGGCGGGCACACAAGAAGCTGGATGAGCTGGCTCACGAGGGTAAGAAGGCGGGCCGCGAGCTGCAGACATCGAGCCTGCCGGCGTTCTTCCAGAATATCCCGCTGGCGCCGATCGTGCGCTGCCGCACCGCACGTGTCGTGGTGTCGATGTGGGTGATCGTCGTGGTCGGCATCGTCACCGGCCTGCTCGCCGGGTTCCTCGGCGTCGGCGGCGGCTTCATCCGGGTGCCGGCGCTGGTCTACATCGTCGGCTCGTCCACCCACATCGCGGTGGGCACCGACCTCGTCGAGATCGTCTTCTCCGGCGGCTACGGAGCGCTTCGCCACTCGATGGAGGGACACGTCGACATGATGGCGGTCCTGTTCATGATCTCGGGCGCGATGATCGGCGCCCAGTTCGGCAGCATCGCGACGTCGTATGTGCGCGGACCGGCGATCCGCTACATCCTCTCCTACTCGCTGATCCTGGCCACCTGCGGCGCCGTCCTGCGTCTCGCCTACGTGCTCACGGGCCAGTCGATCGAGCTGCTCTCGCTGTTCGCGGTAATGCTCACGGTCGGCGAGATGATCTTCCTGTGCCTGTTCATCGTCTCGCTCGTCTGGTTCGCCGTCCGGCACCGAAACGGCAAGAGCGTGCCGGCGTGGGTGCCTTCGCTGGTGCTGTGATACAGAGGACCGGGGACCGGGGACCGGGGACCGGTCCCCGCGCGCCCGGCGAAGGGAGGGAGTGATGGCGAAAGGGTTGCGGTGGTTCATCGACTCGATGCTCGGCTACTGGATCCTGTTGCTGGTGATCTCGCTCGGCGGCGCCGCCGCGATTTACGAGCTCTGGCTCAAGGGTCGGGTGTGAGCAGGAAGCCGATACGGGAGGTGACGCATGAAGAAGCCTTGGCAGATCATCGCGAACGTGATCCTCTACGGGTTTCTGTTGTGGCTGCTCTACGACTCGACGATCAGAGAGTGGGACCCGTGGTTCGCGTTCGTCGTGGCGTTCGTGCTGGTGCTGGCGCTGACGATCAGCGTGATTCCGGCGCTCCACGCTCAACGTGTCTCCCCTGGACAGTACCCCTACGATGATTGAGGCCGAGGCGCTGCGCGAGGAGATCCGCCGCCTGGTCAAGGGCAGACAACTGGGTGATGTCCCAGAGCGGGGGTTCGAGCGGGCGCTGGCCGCGAAGACGCTCGACCTCTACCGGGCGGTGATCCGATCCCGGCTGGCAAAGGACGAGTCGGTGCGTCTCGAGCATCACGTCGTGCACTCGCACCTGCGTCTGTCGCAGTCGGTCCTCAGGGAGCCGGAGCAGCGTGCCGTGAGCCTCTTCCTCACGCCGCGGCGGCTGCTCCGGCTGCGGTCGCGGATCCTCGCCGGACGCCCGGTATCGTGCGACGAGGACGACGGGACAGCGATCGACGAGCTGGCTCTGGAGAGCTTCGCGCACGTGCGCGTTCACCGCGAGGTGCGGTGGGGCGAGGCCGCCGCCGGCGTCGTCATCGGCGCGGTCGGCTGGCTCGGGCGGGCCTGGCTGGCGGCCACCGGGCCGCTGCTCGTGGTGCTGGGCGTCGCCGGCATCGCACACGCTCTCCTGCTGCCGACGCGCTGGGCCGAGGTCGAGACGCACGGCGAGCCCGCCGCCGAGCCGTGGTGCATTCACGCTCTCGGCCGCAAGAGCGGCAGGACCCTGGTGCGAGCGCTGCGCGCGCACCTCGTTGCCGCGGTACAGTAGGTCTCGGAGGCAGGAATGGTCGATTCGGCCGCCGGCCAGCGCATCAAGGTGCTCCTTGTCGACGATGAAGAGACGTTCCGCGAGACGCTCGCCAAGCTCCTGCGGCGCCGTGGCCTCGACGTCGCCACCGCGGCGAATGGCGAGGAAGGGCTCGAGCGCCTGGTCGAGCACCTCCCCGACGTGGTCGTGCTCGACCTCAGGATGCCGGGCCTCGACGGCCTCGCCACCCTGATCCGGATCAACGAGCTGCGGCCGGGCACTCGCGTCGTGATGCTCACCGGTCACGGGTCGGTCGAGGCGGGAGTCGAGGCGCTGCGGGGTGCCGCATGGGACTTCCTCCTCAAGCCGATCAGCCCGGATCAGCTCGTCGAGGTGATCCTCGCGGCCGCCGGGCCGCAGGCGGGGCCGCCGATTGGCGGACGATGACGAGGGCGGCATGAAGCGCCAGAGCGACCAGTACACCGCAATGTTCGGGGCGCTCGTCGGGCGCCTGATCCTGGTGACCGTGCTGCCGTTGGTGGTCATGGGGATCGCCAACTTCTATCTGTTCTACTCGCTCAACCGCAGTATCGTCGTCGAGCAGCATGCGAACTTCCTCCGCCACCACAAGGAGTCGATCGAGACGTTTCTCGCCGGTCTGGTCGGCCAGGTCTCCACCCTCGCCAACCAGTACTCGCTGGCCGAGCTCGAGGCGGGCAACCTCGAGCGGGCGTACCAGGTGATCCGTCAGCCGGCCGGCGTCATCACCGACGTCGGCCTGATCGGGGCCGACGGCCGGCACCTGAAGTACATCGGCCCCTACGACCTGGCCAACCGCAACTATCGCGATGCCGAGTGGTTTGCCCGTGTCGTGGCTGACGGCGTCTACGTCAGCGACGTGTTTCTCGGCTTCCGCGGCGTGCCGCACTTCGTCATCGCGGTGAAGCGCACCGAGGGCGGGACGTTCTGGATTCTGCGCGCGACCGTCAACACGGAGTACTTCTCGCGGCTCGTCGACGCCACCCGGATCGGCCGGACGGGCGAGACGTTCATCGTCAACAGCGCCGGCCTGCTGCAGACGAAGACGAGGGCCGCCGGTGAGCTGCTGGCGCCGTCCGGCTACCCGGATCTCCTGCCCCACTCCGGCATCCGGGTGCGGCGGATCGAGCAGGGCGGCAAGAGCTACCTCTACACCACGACATGGCTCGAAAGCCCGCGCTGGATGCTGATCTTCAGGCAGGAGTCGCACGACGTGTACGGGCCGTTGCGCCAGGCCGTGGTGATCGGGCTGGCGATGTGCACGCTGGGCGTACTCGGCGGCGCGGCACTCGCGGCGGTGGTCGCGGGGGCGCAGGTCCGCTACATCAAGCGGGCCGACCGCGAGAAGGAGGCCCTCACGCAACGCCTGCTGGTCGCCGGCAAGACCGCCGCAGTCGGCGAGATGTCGGCGGGTCTCGCCCACGAGATCAACAACCCGCTCGCAACCATCGACACTCTGCAGACGTGGATCCGCGACCTCGGCCAGACCTCCCCGGTGACCGACGAGGATCGGCTGGAGATCCTCGACTCCGCCGCGAAGATCGGCGAGCAGGTTTACCGCTGCAAGACGATCACTCAGGGCCTGCTCAAGTTCGCGCGCAAGTCGGACGCCAGGCTCGAGCAGGTCGATCTCCAGGTGGCGCTCGGGGAGATGCTCACGATCCTGCGCACGCGCGCTCGGGTCGAGGGCGTCGCGATCGAGGACGACCTCGGCTACGTGCCGCCAATGCTGGCCTGCCCGGCGCACCTGCAGCAGATCTTCGTCAACCTGATCAACAACGCCATCGATGCCGTCGGCGGGAAGCCGGACGCCCGGGTCCTCGTTCGCAGCCGATTCTGGGAGGACGGCATGGCGCACGTCGAGGTCCTCGACAACGGCTGCGGCATTCCGGCCGAGAATCTCTCGAGCATCTTCCTGCCCTTCTTCACCACGAAAGCCGTGGGCAAGGGCACCGGCCTCGGCCTGGCAATCTGCTATGGCCTCGCCCGCGATCTCGGCGGCACGATCACCGTCGAGAGCACGGTGGGCGAGGGTACGGCGTTTGCGGTCGTGCTGCCCCTGCGGCCGCCCGAGCCCGTCACGACGGGCGAGACGGGGGAGGCATCGTCGTGACCCGCCAGGTTCTTCTCGTCGACGACGAGGCCGAGTTCACTTCGATTCTGAGCAAGGTGCTGCGGCGGCGCGGCTTTACGGTCCGCGTCGCGGGGACCGGAGAGGCGGCGCTTGAGGCGTTGCGGGAGAGCGCGTTCGCCGTGGTGGTCCTCGACGTCAAGATGCCGGGGATCGACGGGCTGCACGTGCTCGCAGAGGTCTCCCGCAGCCTTCCCGACACGCGGGTCATCCTTCTCACCGGTCACCTTGCCCCCGGCGACGAGGAGCAGAGCATCGCGAAGGGCGCCTTCGCCTACCTGCTCAAGCCCTATCCGACCGAGCAGCTCGTCGGCGTCATCGAGATGGCGCAACGCGCCGCCGAGGCTGCGTACGAGCTAGGAACCGGCGCTGGGACGCCGGTGGAGCCATACTGAGGGGGGCATGGCGGAGGAGCGCGACACAGGCACGCGCACGGCGGCGCGGGAGAACGGCCCGACGGCCGAGCCGGAGCCGACTGATTCGCTGGCCCGGCGGGTCTGGCGCCAGGCGCTGACGTTCCTGGAGATCGTCGGCC
>Ga0315287_10002380_pt1 | contig 17786 bp, 12 predicted proteins | sample YL17G11_0_MG_FD_205037 | JGI IMG/M metagenome (GOLD analysis project Ga0315287, IMG submission 205037) | Sediment microbial communities from Yellowstone Lake, YNP, Wyoming, USA - YL17G11_0 | ecosystem: Environmental > Aquatic > Freshwater > Lake > Sediment | place: USA: Wyoming | collected...
CCTTCCCTTTTCGTGCTTTCCCCCATTTCTGCCTTTCGTGATTATTCCCTTCGGAACCACCAGCCTAGAACTGCACCTTCACGCTCTCCCTCGCCACGTCGTCCATCGGGAAGTATTCGTGCTCCTTAAAGCCGAAGCTGGAGGCGATCATGTTGGCGGGGAAGCTCTGGATGAGGGTGTTGTAGCTCATCACGTTATCGTTGTAGAACTGCCGCGCGTAAGCGATCTTGCTCTCGGTGCCGGAGAGTTCCTCCTGCAGCATCCTGAAGTTCTCGTTGGCTTTGAGTTCGGGATAAGCCTCCGCCACGGCGAACAGGCTCTTGAGGGCTCCAGTGATCTGGTTCTGAGCCTCCCCCTGCTGGGCCACGCCCTGAGCGTTCATCATCGCGCTCCGGGCCTGGGCGACGTTCTCGAACACGCCCTTCTCATGAGCCGCGTAACCCTTGACGGTCTCCACCAGGTTCGGTATCAGATCATAGCGCCGTTTGAGCTGGACATCTATCTGGCTCCAGGCATTTTCGATCCGGTTCCTGAGACTTACGAGCTGGTTGTACTTCGCCACTATCCAAAGTATGGCTACGATGACAACCCCAAGTATCACAAATAAAGCAGTTTCAGCGTGCATACTCTCACCATCCTTCCATGTCGATTCGATCACCAGTCTATACTATTCGCCGTCCAAATGCAAAGTTGCCGATGCAAGAGGGAAGGGAATAGTCACGATAACACGAAAGTAGGAAAACACGAAAAGGGAAGGGAGAATCTTGAGTTTTGAGTTTTGAGTTGGGGAAGGGAAAAAGCAGATTCCTCACATTCGTTCGGAATGACACATGCGGGGCCTTCTGCTTTCCACTTTCCACTTTCCACTCTCCACTTTCCACTTTCGACTCTCCAAGTGCTCCGACTTCCCGTACGTGCAAAGACGTAATCACGACGCGCAAGCCCTGTGCAACAAGAAAAATGCCCTTGACAAACAAGCATTTGTGATGTATGTTGGTACGTGGAACTGGCTGGTGCGCCGAATGCGTTGCTGATGTGTACGCCCATCGGTCGGCCTGCGGTAACAACAAGGCTAATCACGATCGCATGTGGCGACACGAGAAAGGAGTGTAGCACATGTACGCGCGTGGTCTATCTTTGTCACTAATGCTGATTTGCGTGTTGACCACAATGGCAGTAGCGGACGGGTTCATTGCCCTTGTGCCTGACGCTAGTCAGCCGCCTAACTTGCCCTTGTGGCTTCCCCACGTTGCCAACTACTGCAGCCCGATGGCTGCGGTCAACGTCACCCAATACTGGGACGTTATCATGCTCAACCCGCGAGCGCGGTTTGTCAATGGCAATCCGCCGATGGGTACCCAGATTGCCGCGCCCTACATCGGCTGGTGGATGGACACCAACAACCACGGCTGCCTTTACCGCGCCAATGGTGCGATACCAAGTTATCCGCCCGGCAATGGCACCTATGTAGGCGACCTCGCCCCCGGACTAGCTCAATACGTGCGCTGGGACGCGGCAAACAACTTCGGCTGCAGCCCGCCGCCACTTCCAGTAGTGCCATTGACCACGAAAAACGGCTATCCATGGACCGTCGTCACGACGGACAACCTGGCCCAAACCGCAAACGCGGCCTGGACCCAGATGACCGCTGAGATCGACAATGGACGACCGTGCCTGGTTACGTTCTCTTACTGGAACCCAGTGAACAAATACTCGATACCGGGCCCGAACGGCGAGTTCTACTATGACTGGGGGGCCGTAATCTCGAGCTGGCCGAGCCCTGACGAGGAATGGAACTACCCCACTAACCCCGACTCGGAATATGACGGCATACCTTACGGACCTCAGACAATCGGCCACACCGTCACGGCAGTCGGTTATCGCACGAACTTCGATCCGGACGGCCCGGGCATCGGCGGTCCGCTTCCGCAGGCCAATTGGGTCATCTGTCACGACAACTGGCTAGGCACGCCGGTTAACGTCGCCATTCCGTGGCGGCGATGGCTGGTGGGAGGGGGCGGCCTGCAATGGCCCTTATGGTCGCCGTGGGTCGCTAACACGCTTGTGAAAGTTGGGAACCCTCCGATCGGCACGCTCACAGTTGCCCCGGGCCCGAAGAACCCCGGCAACCACTGTGGTTTGCCGTCCCAAACGAACATCATGGCCCAGATCCGGTTCACGGCAAACGCCACTGAAGGCGCGGTCATAAACTCAATCACGCTCAACGGCTCGGGAACCGGACTCGAATCCACCGACATATTAACGGTACAGTTGGTTGATGATGCAAACTCCAACGGCAAGGTGGACCCTGGTGAACTTGGTATTGCCACGGGCATCTTCCCGCCCGGTCTTCGCACCGCGACAATCGTGATCCCCGGTCCGAGCACCTATGTAGTACCCGCCGGGGGCCATCGTGACATGCTGGTGATCTACATGATGTCCGCCAATCCCACTCTCGGAGGCACCTTGATCTTCACGGTCCCGGCCGCTGGGGTTAGCGCTACCGGCAGCACGAGCTTCCTGCCGCTCACCATCAACGGCCTGCCATTCACCAGCGCGACCAAGACCATCATGCCGGGCCCGGTGATAGTCGATGTACCGGATACCAATCCTCCGCTGCAGGACCCGCTCGGCACCGGCGATGTGACCAACTACTGCGCTCCGACCGCCGCGGAGAACATAATCGAGTATTGGGATGTCGTGATGAAGGATGCCAAGGCGCGATTCGTCAACGGCAATCCGTTCCTGGGCAGCACGACCGTTCCCGGCTACATCGGTTATTGGATGGATACCAACGACGACGGCTGCCCGTTCCGCGCGAACGGAACGGCCTTCGGGTCGGGGAATGGCACTTACGTCGCGGACCTTGCGCCGGGAGTGGCCCAATATGCTCGATGGGACGCCAATAACCTCTTCGGCTGCACCCCGCCGCCGAATGTGTTCGCGGGCAAGAGCGGTTACTCTTGGACAGTCGCAACCGTGGATAACCAGGCATTGGCCGCATTTCAGGGCTGGGTCGCCATGATGGGCGAGATCGACGCCGGTCGGCCGGTGATGGTCGCGTTCTGCTATTGGAACCCTGTTAACGGCTGGCTCGGCCCCGACGGCATCACCTACTACACGTGGGGACCCCTGCAAGACCCTCCTCCCGAAAACTGGAACCATCCGTTGAACCCCGATCCGGAATACGGAGGCATACCGTTTGGACTCCAGACAATCGGGCACGCTGTCACCGCCATCGGGTATTTCGCGAACTATGATCCGGATGGCGCGGGTGCGCTTCCGCAGGTGGACTGGGTCGTCGTGCATGACAACTGGCCCACGACAGCGAAGGACATGGCGATCCCGTGGCGGCTGATAGGGGTCTTGCCCTGGTCACCGTGGGTTTCGAATACAAGCATCGACATTAATCCTCCCGTCGCGCCTGTACTGGACGCGTGGAACGGCCCGTTCGATGCGGTGGACCACTGGGCGCTGGCCGGCTGCGCGAACGTGATGTCCCAGATCGCATTCACTGCCGGCGCGCAGGAGAGCGTGGTGCTTGACGGCGTGAAGCTCAAGGCGAGCGGCACGGGGAACGACAATACAGACATCACCAAGATCGAGCTTGTTGACGACGCAGACAACGACGGCCAGTTCGACGTCAATGAAACCGTGATCGCGTCCTGCAACGGTGGTTACGACGCCGACGACGGCAGCCGCACCATTCTGATCTCGCCGAAGCCGAACTACCAGTTCGTGATCCCGGCGGGCGGCACCAAGCCCATGCTCGTGGTCTATACCATGGCCGTGGGGCTTGCGCGGCTCAACACCTACAGCTTCTCACTCTCCGCCTACTATGCCACCGGCCAGACAACCTACCTGCCCGCCGGACCCGCCGGCTTGTGGGTACCCTATATAAGCTGCACAAAGACGATAGGCGTACTCAGCGACATGCTCCACAAGGCAACCGCCTCGCTGAAGTCCGAAGACGACGGAACCCTGGTCGCAACGGCCAACTTCACCGAGCCGGCTATCGTAACGACCAACTCCGGCACTCTCGGGAAAATGATCTACATCCAGGATCAGAACCGCGCCGCCGGAATCCAGATCAACTTCGGAACCGGGCCGGTCCCCACGTTCGAGGTGGGCAATCTTGTTCGGGTGAATGCAGCCTATATCGACACGATCAACGGTGAGCGCGCTCTCGTGCAGCCGATTATTCAACTTGTGAACCCCAGTACGACCGCCCCTAAGCCGGTTGGCCTCAAGAACGTGGACAACGGAGGAGGAGGCTATGGATTCAATCCCGCTACCGGCGCCGGCCAGAAGGGCGTAACCGGCGGGGCCGGTCTGAACAACATTGGGCTGTTGGTCAAGATGTGGGGACGATTTGAGTGGGTCACCCCCAACGAGTTCCTCATCAACGATGGCAGCAATACGCCGGTCCGGTGCAGAGTCCCGGCGGGCTCGACCCTCCCCCTCGCCTGGCAACATAGCAATATCTATGTATGCGTCACTGGTATCTGCTCCGGGTATCCGGATGGCAACAACTTCCTGCGGCAGCTCTACGTCCGCGCATTGGATGACATCCAGCCAACGTACTTGCCACCGTAGATGCCGTCGCGATAGTCGATCGGGCGCGGGTCGCACTCGCGCCCGATCCTGCTGAGTTTCGGATACTGACTTAGCATTCAGCCCATGTCATTCCGACCGGAGCCAAACGAAGCCTCCAAGTATGTCATTCCGAACGAATGTGAGGAATCTGCTTTTTCACTTGCAGCCTTCGTTTATCGCCGAAAAGCAGATCCCTCGACTAACTCGAATTACTGCTACCAATGAATGCAACAATCATGCAGTGATTCGAGTTACAGCTCGGAATGACACATGTCCGGCCCTCTGCTTTCCGCCTTCTGCCTTCCGCCCTCCACTCTCCGCTCTCCACTCTCAACTCCCCAAGTACTCCGCCGCCGATTCTCCCGCTACGTACCCGGTCGAAAACGCGGCCTGCAGGTTGTAGCCCCCCGTCTCGGCGTCTATGTCTATCACTTCACCGGCGAAGAACAAACCGTCGGCGAGTTTGCTCATCATCGTCCTCGGGTCGATTTCCCTGATGCTCACCCCGCCCTGGGTCACGATCGCCTCATCCAGTGGGGCCAGCCTGGCGGCGGTCACCCGGAGATCCTTGAGCAGATCAACGAGCCTCGTGCGCTCGACAGCCGTGACCGAGTTTACCGGCTTACTCGGGTCGATGCCGACAAGTTCCGGGAACGCCTCCGCGAGGAGCCTGGGCAGCAGGTCGGGGAGATAGTTGGCGAAGTGCCGGGTCTGCTTGAAATCGCGAATCAGCCGCGCGTGCAATTGCTCCGGCGTGAGGGCGGGCTTGAGGTCGATGGATATAATCACTTCGCCCGATCTCAACAGCTTGCCGGCCTGCCGGCTGAGAGTGAGTATGATCGGGCCGGAGACGCCGTTGTGCGTAAAGAGCATCTCGCCAAACTCCGAGGCGACTTTGCGCAGCTTCTGCGACCCCGGCTCCTCGAACATCAGGCTCGCTTCGACGTTCTTGAGCGACAGCCCCTGCAGCTCGCCCACCCAGTCCTCGCGCGTGATGATCGCGGACAGGGCGGGTTTTGGCGTGACGATCGTGTGGCCGGCCTCGCGGGCCATCGCGTAGCCATCGCCTGTCGAGCCGGTCTTGGGATATGACGCCCCGCCCGTGGCGACAATCACCGCCCCGGCCTCCATCCGCCCGCCGTAAAGATTGACCCCCACGACCCTCGGGCGCTCGCGGGCATCATCCGGCCCAGCGATATCGAGGGACTTCACCCTGGCGTTGAGCTTCACGCTCACGCCCCGCTGTTCCATCCATCGTTCCAAAGCATCGGCTACATCGGAGGCCCTGTCGGATGCGGGGAAAACCCTCCCGCCGCGCTCGACTTTGGTTTCCACTCCCATCTCGCGCAGCAGCCCCAGCAGGTCATCCCTGAAGAACTTTGAAAACGCGCCATAGAGAAACTTGCCGTTGGGCGCGAACGCCTCGATAAAGTCGCCCAAATCGGCGGTATTGGTGACGTTTCCCCTGCCTTTTCCCGAGATTCGCAGTTTTTGGGCGAGTTTCGGGCCTTTTTCGAGCACAACGACCCTGGCGCCGCACTGGGCCGCGCGGCCCGCCGCGAGCAGGCCCGCCGCGCCGCCCCCTATGACCACGACCCTGGGCCCGCTCATGTCGCTTCCCCAATGAGCTTGGGCTTGTGAACAGGCATCCTCGTCGCAAGCAGCGCCGAAATCCCGACCAATACAGCGCCTCCATAGAACGTGGCCCCATAGCCGAACGAGGTCCACAATGCCGCCCCGACCAGCGGCACCAGCACCGAAGCAATGTGGTTGAATGATACCCCCATCGACAGAGTCGGCATCAGGTCCTCCGGCGCGGCTATCTTCTGAACATAAGTCGTCAGGCACGTGGCGGACAGATAGAGAAGATTATCGAGAATGTAGAGCACGTAGAGCATCCATGCGTGCGGCGCGCGAGCATAGCCGATAAAGACCAATATCAGCGACGTGTAGCAGAAAAGCATTATTCGCCGCTCGCCAATCCTGTCGATCATCCGGCCCACAATCGGGCCGCCGATGACATTGACCACCTGGTTGATGAGCATGAGCATCGCGACCGTGGAGAGCTTCACGCCGAACTGCCAGGTGAGCGCGTATACGGCGAACGTGATGAACACCTGCTTGCGGCCGCCCTCGAGCATGGTCAGGCAGTAGTAGAGCTTGTATTTGGGCTTCCATACGAACCTCGGCTTCTCGGCGTGGCCGATATTGCGCCTCACGAAAAGCATCAGTATCGAGCCGGCGATCATCCATGCCCCGCTCATCAGAAACCAGTGCGGGAACTCGATTCCATAGCCTATGCGCCTGACCATCAGCGTGCCGCATATCGTGCCGAGGCTGGCAATGCCCATCGTCTGGCCCATGCGCTTGCCCTGCTTGCCACCTTCGGAAAGGCCGAGGATCATGCTGGACTGGAGGGCCTGCCAGATGTGAAACCCCAGGCTCGCGACCCACGACCAGAGTATGAGGCTCGGAATGCCCTTCACCCACGCGTAAGCCCCCGTGCCGATGCCCATCACGCAGACCCCAAGCGAGGCGACCAGCGGCTCGGCGATGGCCATCAGAATCGCCGCGACTATCACGCACAGGAAACCCGGCGTCTCCCTGATCGCTTCCACGATCCCCAGTTGACCGGGGTGGATTTGGAGCCTTTCCGTGATGAAGTTGTATTGGCACGAACCGTAGATCCCCGAGCCCAGCGACAGGCAGAATATCGCCAGCCACAACAGCTTGAGGTCGCGGTTAAGGGACGAGAAACGCGAGAGAAGTGGTCTCAAGAGGACTCTCCCAACGAATTGCTGGGATTATTTTACACTAAAAGGGGGGGTTGTGCGAAGGAGTCCCGTCCTTCGGACTCGGCTTCGGTTGCATGCATCCGAAGCAACAAGCCTTCGCATGTGTCATCCCAAGCCCTCATGGATGGTCATCCCGAGCCTCCAGACTATGTCATCCCGAGCGATCCTGAACTTGATTCAGGACGAGGGATCTGCTTTTCGCTGATAAACGACGGCTGCAAGTGAAAAAGCAGATTCCTCACATTCGTTCGGAATGACACATGCGGGATCATGGCTCTCCACTCTCCACTCTCCACTCTCCACTCTCCACTCTCTGCTCTCCACTCTCTGCTCTCCACTCTCCGCTCTCCACTTTCCGCCCTCTTCTTTCTACTTTCTGGCTTTCTTATTCTCTGGTTTTCGCGATTAGTCCCTTCCGGGTCTCGCCTATCCCTTCTTCACCGGAAAATAAATCGAAAACCGCTCGTTTCTGACCTCGTTTACTGGGACGAAACGCATGCCCCGATCCTGCATCCGGGTCCGATAGCCCGTCAGCCACTGCCCCCACTCCCACTCGGCATCGGGGATCAGGATCGACCGCGGGTGGTATTTGTCCCCGACCAGCATCCGCTCCTCATCGCACAGCCCCGCGAGCACCACCGGCCCGTCCATGAACGCGACCACATCGGGATCGTCCGGCAGCGGCACCGCGACCAACTCCTTGGGCAGCTCGATGTGGACCTTGTTGCCGGCCTGCCACATGCGCTCGATTCGCAGATAACTCGACGGCCCGTCGGTCACTTCAATCGCGTGGCCGTTCACCGTCACCCTTGCCTCGCCCGCAAGCCACCAGGGCAGCCGCACCTTGAGCGCGAACTCCACCGGCCTCTCCGGGTCGATCGTTATCTCATACGCGTTGCACTTGGGCCGCCTGAGGGCATTCTTTTGAGGATCGATCTTCTGGGTCACCTTCACCGGCACTCCCTTCCAGTTCCACGAGACCTCGGTCGGGATGTACTGCGAAAGCACGATGCCCTCGTCGTCCGTATAGAAAGCATAGGAGCCGTGAATCGGGTGCGCCTGCACGAGCGTGCCGTGGCAGCACCAGAAGTGGTCGGTCGGATGCCCCCACTCGATCTTCGACCCCGGCCTCATCGGCAGGTAATACGCCACCATCCCCGTATCCGGGTTCTGCTGGGCAAGGATGCCATTATGATAGTTGCGCTCTATGTAATCGCCGTATCGGACATCCCCGGTCCAGCGCAGCAGATAGTCCGCGAGCCGGATCATATTGTAGACCGTGCAATGCTCCTGGGTGTTCTCCCCAAACCTCGGCGACAGCTCGAACGGCTGGCTATACATCTCCCCGCTGGACTGCCCGCCGGTGACGAAATAGCCCCTATCCGTGACCGCGCACTTCCAGAACGCCTCCACCATGTCCCGATAGCGTTTCTCGCCCGTCACCTCATACATCCGCGCCAGGCCCATCACTTCCGGGATGGTCGAGTTCGCGTGCCGGTTGGAAAGAGGGTCCTTGCCTTCGAGCAGGTCCTCCCAGCGTTTCTTCTGCTCGTAGCGACGCGCGAGTTCCAGGTGCTTGGGATCCTCGGTCTCGGCGTAGAGATCGGCCCACGCTTCCTGCATCCCGCCGGTCTCATAGCGCAGCACCTTCTGCCACTGCTCGCCGGTGAACTTGCCTGACCAGTTGTAGAACCATCTTGCCCACTTGGTGATGACTCTCAGCGCGGTCCTGCCGCGGGTCTGCTTATACATCTCCACCAGGCCCATCACGTTCTTATGCAGCGTATACTGCGGCGCCCAGACGTCCTTGCCTCGCGCTATCCAGTGCAGGAACTTCTCGGGGATCGGCCCCGCCCATTCGCCGCCGTTTTCGACCTGGCAGCGGGCGATCTCGGAGACTATAAAATCCGCCTTGGCTCTCATCTCCGGGTCGCCGGTGGTCGCGATAGTCCGCGCGGCCCCCCACAGCCAGTGCCCCGGGAAATGCCCCCGAAGTTGGCAGGTCGGATACTCCCAACCCCCGTGGCACCCGTCCGGCGCCCGCCTGGGCATCCACAGCCCCGCTTCCAGATAATGGTTCTGAAGCAGGTTCTCGTTTTTCAGGCTCAGCATGTACTTCCGGTTCAGCTCCTGCCTGTGGCTGAACACGCTGTCGAGCAGCTTAACATCTGCCAATGGTAATGTCTTGAACTTCTCGGTAATCAATGATCCCTTACCTCCATACATAATCCCTCATTTGTAATCATCCGGGCCATTCCCTTCCCGGCTCTCCACTCTCCACTCTCCGCCCCCCGCCACTTCACATCTCCCTGTATTCAAACCAATCAAAATCAGCCCGCGCAAACTGTCCGCTCATGTCCTGGCAGCAGAGGCCCACGAAGGCTCCGGTGAACCTGGGGCCGCTGCCCTCGTCCGCAAGGTTCGAGCAGTTGATCTTCGGCCCGATGTTCTCCCAATTCTCGCCGTCTTTCGACCACCTGAACCACAGCCAGGGGACGTGGATTTCGGCTTGCAGATAGAACCGCTTCACGCCATCGACGGGCACGTCGCACTCGGCAAGCTCCCGATAATTGCCGCCCTCGCAGACGATTATCCCGATAAACGGCTGGCCTTCCTCGTTTGTGGTCACTCTCAGGTAATGGAAATCCTGATAATTATAGTACGCCACCAGCCCGGCCATCTGCTGCAGGTTCGCGGGCTCGAACTCCATGCACGCCGTCGCCATGCAATCGAACGCCTGCACGCGCCGCGCGACCAGGCTCTGTTCGAAGAACGAGCTCAGCCAGTTCCGCCCCCGAAGCCTCAGCCAACCCGGACGCTGGGCGAGCGAACACCAGCTTTCATCGGCGGGCTCGCGGAGCGTCTGGAAATCGATGCCCCACTTCGGCCCATCGAAATCCTCCCGCGCGGGCTGGGCCGGCCACGGATGCTGCGGCAGGTCCGGCGCCTCGACCTCGACTCGAGGGTCACTGCCGCCCCACGCAAGCCTCGGCCAATCGTCATCGCCCCACACTATTTTCTGGATGGCAGTTTCCCGCCCCAGCACGCACCTCTGCCGGTCGTGCCACTTTTGCGAAAGGCTCGCCGCCGGGTTCTCCACCGGCCTGCCGCACAGGTGAGGCATATACCATTCGCCCGTCTGGGTTTCGACAATCGACGCATGCCCGGACTTCTGCAGCGGCAGGTGGGGCTTTTCCCACGAGGTCAAAATCGGGTTTTGGGGATGCGTCTGATATGGTCCGTCAATGGTCCGGGACCGCGCGATGCTCACTGCGTGCTCCCAGCTCGTCCCGCCCTCCGCGCACATCAGGTAATACCATCCGCCGCGCTTATACAGATGCGGCCCCTCGGTATACGGCAGCCCGCTTCCGCGCCAGATGTTGGTGATCGGCCCGACAAGCTTCTTTTGCCGGCAATCGAATTCCTGCAGCGCGACCCCGATGAACGCGTGCCGCCGGCAGGTTCCATCGAAGATCATATTCACCAGCCACTTCCGGCCGTCGTCATCGTGGAATAGCGATGGGTCGAACCCGGAGCCATTCAGATAAATCGGCTCGCTCCACGGCCCCTCGATGGACGGCGCGGTGACCAGGCAGTTCGGCGTATTCACCCACGGCCCGGTGACCGACCGCACGTTGGTGCAAATCAGCCAGAACCGCCCGTCCGCATAGCTCAGGCAAGGGGCCCATATCCCGCACGAACTCGCGCACCCGCGCATATCGAGCTGGCTCAGCCTATCCAGCGGCCTCGCCGCAAGCCTCCAGTGGACCAAGTCCTTCGAGTGATGAATCTGGACCCCAGGGAACCATTCAAAGGTCGAATTCGCGATGTAATAATCATCCCCCGCCCGGCATATACTCGGGTCTGGGTTAAAGCCGGGCAGAATCGGGTTAGTAATCACGCTCATGCTTGGCATTGCTCCTTATTGATATGGCGCTAATGCATGGTTATGCGCGAGGGGCAGGGATACCTTCTGGGGAAGTGAAGAGTGGAGAGTCTGGAAGGGAGGGGCTGGGAGTAGGATTACGGCCGTAGTTTCGGGATTTCCGTTCCGCTGACGCTCCACTCAAATCCCGAAACACATTCGCATAGCCCGCTTCGGCACAAAAGGCGTGCCGAAGCATCTTAAACTTGAGCCAGATATATGCGGAGTGCAGGCACCTCCCTTCCCTGCTCTCCGCCCTCCACTCTCAGCTCTCCATTCCCCCAACCTACGGCCCCTGCAGCTTCACGTAGTCCAAGGTCACCTTCTGCCCCGCCACGCTGATCTCGGCTGTGGTGCCTGCGTCATCTATGGCGGCGGGCGCGGGGGTACCGCCGTCGACTGCGTCCGCGGGCGTATACAGGAACATCTTGGGCTGATCGGGGAATAGATAGGGCGTGGTATTCCTGCCCACCAGGCCGATGCCGCACGATGCCAGCAGCGCGCTTCGCTGCTCGGGCGTGGTCATCAGCGGCAGCGCGGACTTCAGCAGAGCCTTGACGTTCTTGAACTCCGTGTCGGGGCTGATGATCCCGGCGCGAGCCATTATCGCACCGATTCTGATCTGCACAAAATCGGCGGATGCGGCCTTCACAACGACCACGCAGCCCTTCTTGATCGATCTTGCGGGCACTGCCACGCGGCTCGCAAACGCAACCGTGTCGTACTCGACTTTGACAGGCTTGCCGTCGACGGACGCAACTGTCGTCTTGACCGTTCCCGGCAGTTCTATGACGTAAGCGCGCTGTGCCGGTTGGCCCTTATAGCTGCCTTTTGGCGACGCGATCTTCACCGTGATCTCCGAGCCTTTGCGCGTGTAGCTCATCTCGGTGGTCGAGTATTCGCCCCTGGTGTAGCCCTGGCTGATGCCGTCATCCTCGTAAAGTGTGAACTTGCCGGTCTTGCCGTTGGCGCCGGGGTAACAGCGCACGATGAGGGTATCGAGGCGGGCAGTCGCCATGCGGTCCGTATACGGCTGCATCGGGATCGGAACGCCCCCGCGAACGAACAGCGGGAACTCGTCGATTGTCGCCGCAGCCAGAATCTCCCGGCCGCCCGTATATTGTTCGCCGCTGAACCAGTTATACCAAACGCCGTCCGGCAGCCACACCGCCTGCCATCCGACTCTTCTCGGCCCGACCCCCGGCTTGGCAATCGGGGCAGCCAACAGGTTAACGCCGAAGAAATACTGCTGCCCGTTTGCGTAAGCCCGGTCGTCATTGGGATACTCGATATACATCGGGCGGTTCAGCGGAATGGACTGCCTGCAAGACTCCGCCGCGCTCGAGTAGATATATGGAAACAGCACCGAGCGCAGATGGAAGCTGATGCGCATGGAGTCCTCGGCCCATTTCGGATAGCTCCACGGCCTGCGGTCCATGTTCGCGTCTCTAGTCGAGTGTGATCGCAGCGCCGCCGTCAATGCCCCAAACTGGCACCAGCGCGCATAAGACTCCTCGTTGCGCGCGCCCATGTGTCCGCCGATATCGTGCGACCAGAAGAAACAGCCGACGTTGCCCGCCGTGCTTGTGAACGGCACTTCGGCAGCGAGCATTTTCCAGTCGGTGGATGAATCCCCGGAGAAGTGGATCGGGTGCCTGTGATCGCCCCACCCTGCCCAGCGGCTGAACGACATCCCCCGCCTGCCGCCCTCGCCGGTGTGCTGGTAGAAGTAGTTGTTGAGCCAGCGGAGGTTAGTAAGGCCGGGGATGCCGCGCGTGTCGGGATATTGCTGCCAATCCAACCACCAGAAGTCCACGCCCTCCTTTTCGAGCGGCTCGACGGCATACTGGAACAGCGTGTCCATGTAATCCTTGCTGCCGGCGTCGAACGGAATGGTCTCGCCCGATGCCGGGTCCTTGCCCATCGCGCGCATGAAATCGGCATACATATCCTCGTGGGGAGCCACACCGTCCGCGGGGTGGAGGTTCAGAGTCACGGCCAGCCCCTGCCCGTGGAACCACTTGAGCAAATCCTCGGCGTCGGGCAGCAGCTCGCGGTTCCACGACCAGCCCGTCCAGCCGTCCTTGTGCCAGTCCATGTCCATAACAATGACGTCCAGCGGAAAACTGTGAGCCGCATATTCTTTGACGATGGCGCGGTAGTCGTCCGACGAATACGGCCAGTAGCGTGAATACCATGCCCCGAGAGCATATTTGCGCGGCATGGGAACCGGCCCGCCTATCGCGGTCAACGACTTCAGCGCGGCCTTGTAGTCGTCGCCATAACCGAACAGATACCAGTCAGTGCCGGCATCCTTGGGACGTTCCTTGACCCAGTCGGACGTCAGCAAGTGGCGAGTGGAATCGTCGAGTAGGAACCAGCCATCGCGGGAGATCACGCCATCCGAAATCCGCCGCGCGCCGTTCCAGCCATCGAGAGTGCGCTCCGTGCCTCCCAGGTTCTGCCCATTTGCCATGCCGGCCTTCCAGTCAACCGTTTGCGCGCCTTTCTTGATCGATGCCCGCAAATTCTCCGGTCCGAGAGGCTTGCCATCGGCCGTATAGGTGAGGCGGACGACGCCGGTGTCGATAATCATCTTGCCGGCTTTCGATGCGACCTTATAGCCCGTGAACCTGGCTGATCGGTTGACCGCGAACAGTGATGGCTCATCCACGAACCCGCCTCCCTCAGCTTGTTCGATCCTTATCAACTGAGGCGTGATCACCGTGAACCGCACGCCGCCTGCCATCTCGATTCCCGATGGAGCCGCCATGGCCTCCTTAGTCACCAGAAATACAATCAGTAATGCTATGAACTCGAATCCAAATCTCATGTGCTGTCTCCTTTTAGCGCAGAAACGCCTATCAGTCCTTAACTGGTTCACGGTTCACTATCCAAGCGTAATCTTGACAGGAACCCGGGGGTTCAGTTCAAGATCAATATGGTCGCTGGTGCGCATGGTGCTGGCACGCCCGTTTGAATCGCCGAGAGTGCGTATTTCGACTGTCTTGCCTCGGAACATCGCTGGAAGATTCCATGCCCTGCTGGAACCGTCGCGGCTATAGGCGTAAATCGAGGCGCCTCGTGGGATGAAACGATCGTAATTGTCAGCAATCACCACATCACCATGCGTGACCAGCAAGCGGCTGTTGTCGCGCTTGACGAACGTGGTAACACCGTCGGAGAAACGAAGCCGGGCAGTCTCTTGGTCGATGTGGGCAACCGTCATTTCACGTTCAAGATAGAAGTGGTAAAGCAGCGTGCCCAGGTAGATGCCATCGAGCAACTGGGTCCATGCTCCACTGGAGTAGAAGTCCTTTCCGTCCTCGCTATAAATAACATCCCAGTTGATGGAACTTCCGAGCCCCCAATCCCACAGCGTTTCCGTTTCCCAGCTTCTCCCGCCGAACAGTATCTTGCCATGCCTCAGCTGTACAAGGTCGAGCGGGCGGCCGACATGCAGTTTGCCGCTGATGATGCCGCACCATTCCATGTTCTGGGATTCAATCGTGACGTCAATGCCTCGCGACCTGAAGAAGTCGACGATCGGTTTCACGCCGCACTCTAGTTCCTCGATCGCGCCGATGAATCCGTCCGGCTCCCAGCTCCAGTTCATGTTCCTGAAGGCGTCCAGATGGATAGCACCCTCAAGCGGCACTTCGCGCATCATGGCTTCCAGACGCTCAAAGACCTTCCCACTTTCGACATCCTTCGTATGCGTAATGTGGTAGGACATGATGTCGTTGAATTTCTCCCAGCGCATCAGTTCCCCGTCGGGTTGAAGGCCGATGACGCTTTCATCCCAGCCAGGATGGTGCGGATAAGAGTCGTCCAGGTTGATATGATAGCTTAGGATGGTGTTGAGCTGTTCCTTGGCCTTCCGATGGAGCTGCCACAGTTCATCCCGCGATCCCAGCTTTCTGTTGACTTTATCGAGGGATGGATATCCGGTGTCATGGCCGTCATACTGCCAGCCCACCAGGTAAACGATTTGCGGAAGACCATCGGTGCATCGGTGAACCCGCTCGATGATCTCGCCGGCCTGCGCAAGCGTCGTGACAGGTTGTTCCGTCTTCGGATCGTCGCAGTAGATCTTGTACCAGATGGCAGTCCTGTGCGTCGGCCATGGCTGTGGCAACTGGCGGTTCACCCAAAGCTGGAAGTCGCTCGCGTCAGTCCTGCCATCACCATTTAGGTCGGGAAGAAATGCGACTTGTGCACGCAATGGCTCCGCGAAGCGCTTCCTTATGCGGTATTGATAGGTCCCAAGTGATAGGGAATATTGCTTCTGTTCACGATCGACTGTGACCTGGTTGCTAAGAGGAAAGTATCGGCCATTGGTGAGTACCGTGGCGCACACTTTGTCCGGCTGAAAGAAGCAGCAATAGGTGTTTGGTCTGGGCTCGATGTCTGCTCCAAACTCAGTTATGTGCTTTTCTACAACCTCAGACCCCCACAGACCTCGTCCGATCTCCTCGTTCCAGTCTCTCTGGCTCCACTCTTCCCGCCAGATAGTGATGTCGGACGCATCGCAGGTTAGCAACGAAAGGTTCTGCCACTTGATGGTACGAAGCACGTTGCGAGGGTCTGAGACGACCGTCATCTTCAGTGCAAGCACATAGCCCTGCAACTGGTAGTCGAAACGAATAGCGAACCCTCGCTCGACCGATCGCAAGTCGTAACTGACTCTTCCTGGCAAGCCGCTGCGATCCACGTCAATCTCCCAGTCTCGCCACGGCATGGCAGTGCCATTGACCGCGAGCACTCCTCCCGGGGACGCGCCGCCGAACTGCATCCCGCTCGGCATGTGCAGGTAGGTCCGGGGAACGGGTTTGTCCGGAAACAGTTCGATGTTCAGCACCTCGTTGCTTAGAACAATTCCTCTTTCAGCCTCGGTTTTCATTGTTGCGTCGTTCTTCCTCATAGCTCACCTCAATGGTTTAACGCCGTAGGCGTTGCTTAATGAGTTTCAGTCCCTGAGTTAGCGAACAATCTGCCGCAGACTGTCATCCCGAGCGATCCTGAACTCGATTCAGGACGAGGGATCTGCTTTTCGGGGATAAACAAAGGCTGCAAATGAAAAAGCAGATTCCTCACATTCGTTCGGAATGACATGGGCTGAACGCTAAGTCAGTATCCGAAACTCAGTAGACCCTGAACCCTTCTTTTCCACCAAGGCTTGCTAGGGCAAGCGCACTTCCCTGCCGCTGGCCGAGGACTCATAGATGGCGTCCAGAAGCCGCTGGACCACCAGCGATTGCTCCATTGTGCACAGCGGCTTGTCTTTCCCAAGAATGGCGTCAAGCCAGTTGAACTGGCCGTGCTCGTACCGGTGCGGGATCTTCACGTTCTGCGGCACCAGTAAGCCTTGGCATGGTAAATGTCGCCCAGGTCGCCGCAGGCGACAATCGCTTTCAGTGCCTGGGCGTCGCGCCGATAACGTTGGTTCATGCCCAGCATGAGCACCTTCCTGCTGCGCTTGGCGGCGTCCGCGACCTGCTTCGCGTCCGCATAGCTGAGGGCAAAGGGCTTGTCCAGCAGCACGTGCTTGCCCGCCTTGAGCGCCGCAAGGCTCACCGGGGCATGCAGCGCGTTGGGCAGGGCGATGGCCACGGCATCCAGAGCCCTGTCGGCCACCAGGTCCTGCCATTTCGCGTAGGTCTTGGCAATGGAATACGCCTTCCTGAGAGCGTTCCGGCGTTCCGTGCTGATGTCTGCTATGGCCGCCACGACGGCGCCGTCATAGCGGTTGATCGCATCGCAGTGATCGTCGGCAATGGCGCCGGCAACTATCATTCCCACTTTGACAGTCATGTTCTCTCCTGTTCAGGTTTGCCGAGCTATCGCCCGAGTTTTCGGATGTTGTCGATGCAGGTCTTCGCACTTTCCATCGGGCCTATGGCGTACTGCTCCTGCTCCACGATGTACCATTTCACTGCCGTTGCTTTCTCGAGCACATCGAAGACTTGGGGCCAGTTCACCGTTCCTTCGCCCACGGCGGCCTTGGGATTGACCGGACTGAACTCCTTTACATGCACGGTTTCCACGCGCCTGGCGTATTTGCGCAGGATGGCGGGAACATCCTGCATCGCCGCGGCGGCCCAGCCGATATCCAGTTGGACCAGGAAATCCGCCGGTGTGCCGGAGAAGATATGGTCAAACTTGGTCATGCCGTTCTCGATCTCGAACTCCTCGGTGTGATTATGCAGGCCCACGCGCATCCCGCACGCCTTGGCGCGCGCATGGGCGGCATTGAGCCGGGCGATGCTTCCCTGCAGATCATTGAGCGGGATCCACGGAACTATCAGGTAATTGTTGCCGAGAACCTTGTTGTTCGCAACGGTCTTCTCGAACGCATCGCCTTCAAGCGTATCCAAGGAGAGGTGTGCCCCCGCGCATCGCAGACCGCAGTCGTCGAGCATCGTTCGCAGCACGGCCGCGTCCAGTCCGTAGTCGCCGGCAAACTCGAC
>Ga0315287_10002383_pt1 | contig 17780 bp, 19 predicted proteins | sample YL17G11_0_MG_FD_205037 | JGI IMG/M metagenome (GOLD analysis project Ga0315287, IMG submission 205037) | Sediment microbial communities from Yellowstone Lake, YNP, Wyoming, USA - YL17G11_0 | ecosystem: Environmental > Aquatic > Freshwater > Lake > Sediment | place: USA: Wyoming | collected...
ATGACGAGGACATTCTGTTCAGCTCAGCGAAAGACTCTCTCGCCGATAGCTGGATCGAGCCGGCGCTTGTGGATAAATTGGAGAAGGCAAGTGACGTCTATTGGCTTCTCGAAGCGGCAGGCTTCCCTGCGGTCGTATACTACGATGATAGCACATCAGCTTTAAGGTATAGACGAGCAACCGATGTAGAAGGCTCGGCATGGGCGAACTCAATTGTTCTTTCCGCAGCCGCTGCAAACAAGTTCCGAGCTGTAATCGTTAACGGCCGACCGGCGGTGGTTTACCTGGACCGACTGGACAATCTTGTGAAGTATATTGGTGCCAATGACGCAGTCGGTGATAGGTGGGGTTTCCCCTCGATCATTCCGAGTTTTCCAGATGAGCCATACGTGAATGATGTGGCTTTCGAAAGCATTGGCGGATTCCCCGCGTTTGCCTATATCAATGATGTGGCGGTAAACTCGGTCGAGTCCGATTCTGTTTTGAACTACCTGGCTTTCAACTAAGTCGGGCTGCCAAGACTGTAAACAGTAGCGGCCCGGAGAAAGCTCCGGGCCGCTTTTATAGAACAGTTCTTAGCTACACACTAAGCAGACTACTCAGGTGGTTCAAAACCTTGGGTCCTCAGCCGGATGGCGAACCATTCGACATCGACAACCGACAACCCAACATTGGCGGGAATGGAAGTGCCCAGTACGGTCAAGACCGCGCGCAGGTTTTCACTGGTCCATAGGTTCCAGCCGCCGGTCTTGAAGGCGTATGCTACGAACCAGTTGCCAGCAGTGGCCAGACCTGGGGCAATCCAGTTCCGCACAATCGGAACCCCAAGGCCAGAGAAGAGGGCCACTGGGGTTGTAGTCTCGTTTATACTGAAGTGCACAGCATCGAAAACGTTTGCGTTTGCGACGTTCAGGCGGAACTTGACCCAAGCCTCCACCGTATCCCAAGTATCTGCTCCTGCTGGCACTGGCTGAAATGGGGGAACAAGGGGCTCGGAATATAGGTGCAACAACCTGGAGAACACCACACCTACTCCGAGCTGACCTCCCACAGTAATATGTGCTCCGTCCGTGCAGGAACGCCATAACCACTCACCGTGGCATACGTTGAGCTTGTTTGGCTCGCCGACTGCGTTGCTGCGAGTGAAAACGACTGCAGGATGGGCAGCGACGCAGGCCTGCGCTGTCTCCAGCCCCGCAGGATAGCTCTGAAAGTTCCACTGTACATTGAACTCCCATGGTGGCACCATCGGAGCCCAAGTCGATGGCACCGGACCGAAAGATCCTCCGGCAGAAACCGGGATCATCCACATATGGTCACCTGGTATTGCAGGCATGTGACTACCTCCAATTGCAGAAGATTGAGATTATGCCTCGCCACTACCCCTAGCTATGCACAAGATTGCACCCGCGGAATAGCGCGTGTGGGATGAGACTAAGTCGCATTGCGGCAAGGTAGCGGCGAATCTTATTCGCCGCGCGGGGCATGCCGCGAAATGGATTCGCGGCTACCGGGATGGCGGGCAATGTACGCAGGCACGCCCTGCCCCCGCAGGGCCGGGGGCCTGCAGCACGGCGCGGTCTGCCGTGGCGAGATTCTGCCGCCGCGCGCGAAATCCGCACCCGCGTGCGATAATCAGCACGATCCGCCATTGGAGGTGGCCTATGGATGGTAGCGCTGAACCGCGTGTGTCCAAGGGCGCGCGTGTGCGGTGGACGGCCAGGGTGATCATGATCCTCTGGGCGTTAATCTGGCTCTATATCGCCCTGACCGGAGGCATGGGCGACCTGGCCCAGCTTGGCCCGCTGGGTAAGATCCCGCTGCTGGCGGTTGTCGTGCTGATGATCGTCTGCCTGCTGATCGCCTGGTTCGCGGAAGTGGTCGGCGGGATCCTGCTGATCGTGGTGGCACTGGCGGCGTACTTCTTCTTCAAGGTGCCAACCCAGTTTGCCACGAGCAGCGGCATGTTCATGCTGCTGGCGATGGTGTTGCCGCCGCTGCTGGCCGGCGTACTGCTGGTGGTCAATGTCTGGACCGTGCACAAGGGCCAGGCAGCGCCGCCGAAGCTCGCCGCATAGCTTAGCGTCGCAGGCATGCTGAGCGCCGTTCGCGCTTGCGCGGCAGGTCTGCACGGCGCATCAGCGGTGAATCTTGCGGTGGAAACCACGCCGTGCCTCATCCAGCGCGGCGAACTCCTGCGTGCGCTGCGCGGGCGTCTCACCGTCGCGGATGTACAGCGGCCAGGCGGCGAAGATGCAATACGCGCCCGCCAGCATCATGCCAAAGCGCACCAGGCCGGTGTAGTAGCCGAAGGGGCGGCCCCAGGCCTCATTCCATTCCGGCATCCACCACTGCAGCACCCATAGCGCCACGCCAGCCGCGCCGAAGCCAAGCGTGACCGGCCAGGGCTTGAGGCGGTAGCGCATGATGCGGCTTTCCATGCCGAAAAACTCGCCGAAGCGGTTGAGATAGGCTGACAGCCAGCTCACAGACCGCGGATTGCCCGTCTGCCACTGCAATAAACGACGGACGCGTTCACTTGGCACCCCCGCTTCGCTGAATCCCGAGTCCGGCACGTCGGCCATCACTTCGTCGAGCAGCGCCGGGCCCGAGAACGGCACGGCAGCGCCGGGCTGGCGGTACTCCGGCGTGTCGTGACCCGCTGGAGGCGCCCCTGGTGTACTGCCACCGCCGCCCGCGGCAGGCTTGTCATCGCCTGTGGCGAGGGCGTCCGGCGGCTCCTTGTAACCAAGTGGCATAAGTTCCCCCCAACATTATCCGTGCTGCCACCGCTACTAACGGGCGCGTGACTTAGCCCACCGGCGGCGCCGCAGCTACGTGTGGCGCTTGCTACGGAAGTACTCCTTATCACGGTCGATGGCGCGCTGCTGCCTGGGCGTCCATTCGGTTGGTTTGTAAAGCGGCGCGGCGGCGAACAGCAGGAATCCGCCGAGCAGCAGCATCCCGAGACGCACCAGCCCGTCCTGCCGGCCAAAGGGACTGCCCAGGGCGGCGCTCAGCTCCGGCTCCCACAGCTGGCCGATGATCAGCAGCCAGCCCGGGACGCCGAAACCCAGCGTCATCCACAGCGGCTTCCAGAAGAAGCGCCAGCCCTCACCGCCCGTATAGCGCACCTCATCATGCCGGCTGATGTAGCCCTCTTTCCACAGCGGCCGCTCCCAGGCTTTCTCGACTATTTCACGCATCTCGGCAGCCTTGAAACCGCCGGGTTCGTCAGCCGCTTCTGGCGGCAGGTGCCAGTCGGGCTGATCGCTCGCGGCACGCTCCACCTCGCCCTGTATATCAGCGGGTGGCAGGTCCTGTTGCTGGGGCAGACCTTCCGGCGGCTCCTTGTATCCAAGTGGCATGAGTTCCCCCCTGCATTGTCCGCGCTAGATCCCGCGCTTGCTGCGAAAGTAGGCTTTATCGCGGTCTAAGGCGAGCTGCTGTTCGGGCGTCCAGTCGGCAGGCTTGTACAGCGGCGCGGCGATAAACAGCAGCATCGCGCCCAGCAGCTGCATGCCAAGTCGCACCACCACATCGTGGCTGCCGAGCAGGCCGCCGAGCGCGGCATTGATCTCCGGTTCCCACGCCTGGACGATGAGCAGTACCAGCCCAGGAATCCCAAAGCCCAGCGTCATCCCCGGCGGCTTCCAGAAGAAACGCCAGCCGTCGTCCTTCGAATGACGAGCATCCTCGTGCCGGTTGACAACGCTATCGTTGAACAGCGGCAGCCGCAAGGCGCTCTCCATTATGCGCTCCATTGTTTCAGGGTGGGCTCGCTGGGCTCGTCCACAGCCTCGGGAGGCAGCTTCCAGCTTTGCGCGCCGGCGTCTGAGGGCTGATCCTTGCCGCCTTTACCAGCATCCTGCGTCTCTGGAGGTTCGAATGGCATAGTCTCTGGTACAGATTATCCCGATTTATGCGCCAGTTGGGCCGGCACTATCGGAATCGCGCTGGTTTTCAAGGCATGGCAACAGCGCCACGGCAGTCGAAACCGGCGTATAGAAGCTGTTACGATTGAGATTAAATACTAATAATCCCGGCCACAGCACTTTACTTAGTCTGGAATTCGGGGATAATACTCCCGTTAGCGGCTGGGAAAGGGCATGGCGCCGGCGGAAGGTAAGCTTACTTCTGCTTCAATCTATTACGCTATCCCAGCTTCTTACCGCCGCGAGGCGGAAGTGCGATGTAGTTGCTGCCTGAGGTGACTACAATCAAGTCGGAGGATCTCGATGGGCCTGATGCGTGTTATCTCCATCTCCGTCCTGGTTGCCGTTCTGGCCATTGCTGTTTCGTGCAGCGGAAGCGGAGTTTCGCTGAATGATCAGTTCCAGCAGTGGGCCGCGGCGCAGGACTTTACCACTTCACTAGGCACCGACGCCAACGGTCTGCCTAACATACCCATGGATTCCGGTGAGCCGGCGCGCGGCGTAAGCACTGATGCGCCCGACTACGTCGTGAAGCTGGGTAGCGACTTTCTGCAGAAGCTTAACGCCGAGGTCGACGGCACGTCGCTGGTGATGCAGGCGCCTCCGGAAAGTGAGGGCACTGATCCGGACATCGCCTATGGCCTGTACCAGGTCAGCGGCCTGCTGGACAAGCGGCCAGTGAGCATGAACATCCAGTGCCTGCCCAAGCTGATCGACCAGCCTTACTACCTCGGCCTGGCGGACTATACCGCCGGCCAGTGGATGTGGTTCGGCCCGATCTTCACCCCGGAGTACGAGCTGAATCTGTCCGAGATCCACCACCAGCTCGTCACCCAACTGGGCAACATGTACTTCGTGCTGGTCAGCCCGCCGGGCTGCGGCGCGACGCACAGCCAGACGACAATCTTCTTCGGCGCTCCCACTAATGGCGACCTGCCCGGCGCGCCTCACGGCCTGATTGCCAGCGACGGCGCATCCAATGAGTGGGTTGGCCTGGTCTGGGAACCCGGTGCCCGCGCTAACCACTATGAGATCTGGCGCTGTGGTCCCGGCGGGGAAAACCAGGATCCGAGCGGTGAGCCCGGCTGGCAGCAGATAGGCGCGTCCGAGGTGACCGAGTATCTGGACACCACCGTCATCCCGAACGTCGTCTACAGCTACAAAGTTCGCTCCATCAACGTCGCGGGCTACAGCGAGTTCTCCAACATCGATACCGGCTATGCCGGCGAGAACCCGCCACCGCCGCCGCCGCCGCCCGATGGTTTCGTCATCGAGGGCGGGATCACCTGGCCCGTGGCTGAGGGAGTACCTGGAGACCCGGTGCCGGGCGTGCTGGTGACGCTGCTCGGCCTGCAAGAGCGGGTGGCGCAGGAAACCAACGCTGATGGCCGCTTCCGCTTCGCCAACCTGCCGGCCGGCAAGTACATCGTCGTGCCTGCCGCGCCGGACAAGATCTTCGATCCGTGGTACCGCGTGGTTGTCGTGAACCAGGAAGTGCCGGTAGGCCACGCCGATTTCATCGCCCGTGCTGAAGAGCTGGCTTGCTGGCGGGCCTGGGGCTTCGCCTATGCATTCATCTCCAACGAGGCGGGCTGCGTGGGCTTCCAGCCGATGGCGGGCGTCGTGATGACGATCGCCGCGGGCGAGATGACTTACACCGTAGAGACCAATGCAGACGGGTATTTCGTCCAGACCGAGCTGCCCGTCGGCGAGTACAGCGTGACACCAGGTAAGGATGGCTTTACCTTCACGCCTGAAGTCGGCTACGGCAACATCGACGGCGTGGTCGTCCAGCCGCCGCTGTACTTCATCGGCAACGCTGGTGATCCTCCGCCTCCGCCCCCTGCGAGTGGCGTGATCGAAGGAATCGTGCGCTGGCACGCTGATCCCGCGGGCGAACCCGTACCGCTGGCCGGCGCCGGTGTGATGCTGCTGGGATTGCAGGACGAGGTATGGACCGAGACCGGACAGGACGGCGGCTTCCGCTTCGGCGACCTGCCCTTCGGCACCTACATCGTCATGCCGTACTGCCCCCAGAAGGGCTTCGATCCGCAATACAGCCGCGTCGGACTGAATGCCGAGCATCCGGGCGTAGCAGTATGCTTCACCGGCTTCGTCACCGACAACTTCCACCGTGTCTTTGGCTTCCTTTACAGCTTCGGCGGTGAAGCACCGAACCATTTCCTGCCGATGGGAGGCGCGCACGTGACAGTGACGAATCCTGCAGACGGCAACACCGTAGAGACCGTGGAAACGAACACCGATGGCTTCTACCAGGCAGTCGAGCTGCCAATCGGAAGCTACGTGCTCACGCCTTCCAAAGATGGCTACGGCTTTATTCCCGAATTCAGCGATGTAACCATCACTGGCGAGGCAGTGCCCGAACCGCGGAACTTCCTCGGTCAGATGAACGTGCCTTAGCAGCACGTCGGGCTGAGCCGTTAGTGTCGTGAACATCGCGGCGGGTTGGACATCGTCCAGCCCGCCGCTTTTTTTCGCGGGCCGACGCAGGCCTTCCATGCGTCACAAGCAGGCGCGAGGGGGTAGAATGCGCCGGTGGAAATTCGCTACATCGAGCCGGTGTACTTCGCCCGTGACAAGGGCACCGGCGTGGCGCTGATCCGTGGCGAGGACAAACCGCCACGCGACGCGCTGGTGGATTTCATGCGCGGCATCGGGCTGGTCAGGCCCGGGGCGGTGGTGCCGGTGTGCTGGGAGCAGATCTGGGATTACCGCGGCGGGCAGGAGGAAGTGCCGGGGCTGTTCCGCTGGCCGGCGTTCATCGAGTGGCTCGGCAGCTGGCCGTCCGAGCTGGCGGAGTTCCACGCGAAGTGGCAGCGGCTGTTCGGCAGGCCGGAGAATAGCCTGGCGGACGCCGCCGTGGTGATCTGGGAAGAGAAATAGCCACGGGGCATCGAGCGGTCACTGCGGCTGCTTAGCTGTTGACTCAGCTAGCAATCGTGCCAGACGAACGTGAGGCACGGTACCTGCGTCCACATGATGGCGGACTGCGATCCCCTGGTAGTTGGTTTACGAAATCATATGCTAGACCCGATTCTACGGTGAGTGATGCATAGAAGCTTGCGCCTGGTACTGAACACGCTGCTCCTGGCAGGCTGGCTGGTGGCCAGCGCTGGCGCGTACGCTGCCGATCAGCAGGCGGGCGGCGCCACGGAAGTGCAGCTCAAAGCCGATCCGGCGCCGGCCAAGCAGACACCGCCGAGCTTCGCCCCCGGCGCCGAGGTGACGCTGAAGATCACGCTGCAGGCGCCTGACCAGTGGGTGCTTAACTACATGGTGCCGATCCGGCTGCAGTTCGACGAGAAGCAGCTCAAGGACGCGCCGTACAAGGTGAGCAAGACGACCTGGGACTTCACCATCGAGCACTACGTGCCGCGCCAGACCTTCGAGCTGCCGATCACGCTGGCCAAGGGCGTGGCCGACGGCACGCTTGACGTGCCCGTCGGTGTGCTGTGCTCGATCTGCGCCGGCGCGGGCGACGAATGCACGTTCGTCATGGAAACCGCCGTGGTGCATGTCAAGGTGCAGGCCAAGGCCGAGCCGGGCGCCAAGGACCAGGCGCTGAGCAAGGGCGCCGCCACCTGCCTGCACCACCTTTCGCTACCTTAGCGGATGCAGCGCGCTGCCGCATGGCCGGCCCGCCTGCCGACCGGCAGCTTACGAAGTCGGGAGCTGAAGCGGAAGGCTCTCGACACCCTCGTTGCCCAGGAAATCATGCGGCTTGATCCACACGTACAGGCCAGGTTGTGGCGCGTGGAGCGTGAACTCATAGAGGTAGTAGTCCGCCTGACCGTAGTTCACGGCGTCCTTGAAGCCCATGTGACCGACTGGCGTGAGCGGCGCGTTGGGGTAGTCGCCGACGTTCATGCTGGCGTAGACGTTGTATCCGTCGATGCGGCGATCCAGGTTCTGGCCCATCCTGCTCATATCCATCATGGTGATTTCGCCGCTGACATCTGCATCAACGAGGCGCAGCGGAAAGAGCGCGGCAGGGCCAATTGCCTGTCCGATGTACTGCCATAAGGGGGTCAGATCTTCCAAGCTGATAACGCCGTCCTGGTTCCCGTCGCCTAGCAGGCTATATTTCCAACTCAGCACGGCATCCGGCGGGTTGTACGCCAGCAGGGGCGCTGAGACTGGATCCCACGGCGCACGGAAACCGACATGGTCGCGGTCGTAGCCTGCCGCGCCGGCCGTCCCGTCAGCGCTCAGCGGCCGCACCCAGTAGATCTTTTCAGGATCAAGAGCACTGTCCAGGAAAACGAACTTCAGCCGCTCGGTGCCGGGGCTGGTCGTTACGCTGTCAGCCAAACTGAGCTCGCCGGCGATGAGCGTGCCTGGCCCGTCCGGCTCGCCGGCCTGCGGATGATCGAGCTCGCTGAAGCTGGCCAGCACGCGATAGCCGGTGATTGTGCGACCCCAGTTGAGGCCGATCGCCGTCAGGTCGTAGATGTCGACATACTGGTCTCGGCTCGTATCGAGGAATAACAGATAGTCCGCGCTAGCGCTTTGGACATCGATGAACTCGTTGAAATGCGCGCCGAGTGGTGTCAAGTCGTGGATGTCAACCACCCCGTCCTGGTTATAGTCGCCCATCAGCACGTGCTTCCAGGTCAGTTCCCCGCGGAATGTGTCAAACAGCGCGATGGTTTCCCACTTTGAACGCGGCAGGGCATCCGAACTGGTGCGGGCTGCAGGCTGGGGCTGTCTGGCAAAGCGCACAGTGGCTAGCTTGCTGCTGCCGCTGATGCCCGCGTGCTGTTGCGGCTGCGCCATCACCACGCCATAGTGCACGACTCCGCGCTCGCCCAGTAACGCCAGTTCGACGCGCTGGTCTGCCGCGCCGAACTGCAGCGCAGGCGTGACGCCGAGCGGTGTCAGGCGCTGCGGGTCGTACGCCAGATCGAAGAACAGCTCGGTCTGCCCGCGCGTCCCATCCACCGCGATGGTCACGGCGGTTGAGCTGCCGCTGGAGTCGACGGCCAGCGACCAGCGCGCCCCGGCGCCGGCTTCGGGCAACCCGTCGTGCAGCGCTGCCAGCACGAATCCGCTGGCTGTAACTCTCGTCAAGTCTGACGTCGCGCTGGATTCTTCAGCTGACCCGCCGATCCCCGTACTTGCACTGCAGCCCCCGGCCAGCAACAGCAAGCCAGCGATGGCGCATCCGCGAAGCTGATCTATGGACATTTCAACCTACCTCACCGTATTCACTAACGCGGCGCGTCGTCCCGCCGCCGACATTAAAGAGTACCATCGGTCGAGCAATGCCGCATCAGGCTGCGGCATCATCAAGCCGACAGCCATGGTCATGGCGGCCCGGGACCGCGGCTGGCGAGCCGGCCCACCGGTGCTAGAATCAACTGTTGTTCGAGGAAGGCGGAGTTTGGCGCGCCCGCGCGAGGCCGTGGAGGCGCATGCTGTTGCTCGCCCTGCTGGCCTTGCTGCCGGTGCTAGGCGTGGGGCAGCCTGCCGCGCAGGCGCTGGCCGCGCAGGATGAGCTGCCGCCGCTGAGCATCCCTGGCGATGACACCCCACCGCCGGATCTCCCCGCACCAGCCGCCGATGAGCCGCCCGGCCCTGCCGAACCAGTCCAGGTGAATCCCGGCGTCGAGTTTCCGCCGCTGTTCGTGGACATCTCGGGCCGCGCCGGCCAGGATGAGGGCGGCGCTGAGCTGCTGACGGACGACGCTAGCCAGCCTCTGACAGGCAGCGGGCCGGCGGACAGCGGCTCGCGGCTGGCCAATCCCGACAGCCTGGAAGCCAGCAGCGCCGACGTGTCGCCCGACGGCGTGGTGCATGCCCGCGGCGGCACGCTGCACATCACCTCGCTCGTCGAGGGCAGCGAGCTGCTGCTGACGGCAGACGAGATCGAGTACGACACCAGCACCGGCATTGCCGAGATGTGGGGCGAAGTCGTGCTGAACGTCACGGGTGCGCCGCTGAAACTGCAGTGTACGCACCTGTACTACGACCCGCTGATGCAGCGCATGGAAGCTGAGGGCATCCGCCTTGAGCTGCCGCTGAGCGATGTGCTGGGAACCGCGCCCGAGGTGGCGGAGCCGCATGCCGCGCTGGGTGATCACTTCTACATGCCCACGCCTAAAGCCCTGTACATGAACGCGGCGCAGGCGCGGGTGGACTTCGACCCTTACAAGCAGCAGTTCGTACTCAGCCGCGTGCGCTTCTGCCACAACCCCGATCCCGAGCCCGACCTTTACGTCACGGCGCGCGAAGCGCGCTTCGGCGCCGACGACCAGCTGCACCTCTTCGGCCTGGGGCTGTACATTTCGGGGCACAAGGTGGCCGGCTGGCCGCATCTGTCGCGCCGCATCCCGCCGCAGCCCGGGTTCTACGGCTTCCAGCTGCCGCATATCACGATCAACCACGATGTGGGTTTCGCCGTCAAGCAGGGCGTCAACGTGGAACTCGGTGTGGTGAAGGCCCACGGGCTGTTCGACTACTCCACGAACTTCGGTAACCGGGCCTTTGGCTACATCTACACCGAGCCGATGCCCGGGGCGGAGTTGGGCATCGCCGCCGGCGAGCGCAGCGAGACCAACGCCGACCGCATCAACATTGACCGGCGCGACGACTACAACCTGCAGTACCGCCAGGACTTCAAGCTCGACAACAGCCTGGTAGACCAGCTGCGGGTGATGGCTGAATACGGCCGCAGCGTGGTGCACAACGAAGCCGCGCCCGACCTGCAGATTACCGAGCAGCGCGTCCGGGATACGCGTTTCAAGACCAATGGCTCGCTGAGTTTCCCCCTGGTACGCCTCTCTGGCAACCTCTACCTCACCTCCGCGGCGCTGGGGTTCTACACGGACTACAGCGACGCGCACGAACGCTATGTTGGACTGGGCGGCGAGGCTGGCGTAGTCTGGCGCCGCGATGGCTATGACAACTTCGTGATGTACCGCTCGTACGATGTGATGGGCGAGCCGGTCTTCCTCTTCGACAAAGTGCGCGAGGACGAGATCGACTTTGGCGGGCGCGTCAAGCTGCAGCCAGGCTGGCGCCACGTGCTGCAGGGGATCTACGACCTGGATCGCGACCGGTTCGACACGCTGCAGGTAGGCGCGCTGAAGCGGCTCAAAACCTACGAAATCGGGATGTACTGGGACTTCGCGCGGAATAACGCCGGACTGGAATTCGGCCTGCTTGTAGACTAGTACCCGCGGCGGCCCCTTAAGCGCCCACCGAGCTCAGGCCTGTATTGATGCGGGTCGAGCGCAAAACGCGCCGCCAGCTTGAGGTAATTAATCGGATTTTCGCGATTGACAGTAAACAGAACATGCTATAATCGCCTCCTGAACCCGCGCGAAGAGGAGGTGATAAGAAAAATGCGCAAGATTTGGATGAGTTTGTTGGTCGCTTTACTGGTTCTGGGCTTCGCCGCTCCCGCTTTGGCGAACGGTTCCGCCGTGGATCAGTTCAGCGCGGTCAAGTATATCCGCAACCTGAGCGACCTGGCTTGCCAGTACCGGGACCACGGCCTGTCCCTGCAGCTCGATGGTTATAACTACGAGTGGCTGATCTTCCAAGATAGCTGCGTACGTCAGAACATCGAGGCGGAGCTGGTCGTTCTCGGCCGCAGCCGCGAGCACATCATCGATCCGCTGGCTTGGCAGCTGCACGTCGATATGCTCAATGCGACCATTGAGCAGATCAACACGATCACCGACGAGCTTCTGACCTACAACTTCTATCCCAACGAGGATAAGATCGTAGAGAAGATCGCCAAGAAGGCTGGCGAGGGCACGAAGGTGCTCGGCAGCATCGAGGATGAGCTTGGCCGTGGTGAGGAGCGTAACTACGCCGACCTCGCGACCTACGGCGAGAAGCTGTGGATGATCGGCAATGACCTGGTTTGCCTGGTCAAGGACCTGGACTTCGAGAACTGGACAGCTCTCTACAGTGGCGATCTCGGCGCTGGCGATTGCTGCAAGAACGAGTTCCCGGTCTGCGCGGCTTGCTGGGACAGCGGAAACATGGGCTGCGGTGACGCATGCCCGACTGTCTCGAAGACTTGCGTCAAGGGTAAGGAGTGCGACAAGAAGAGCTGCGCCAAGCCCAAGTGCGGCAAGTGCAAGTCCGAGAAGAAGTGCAACAAGTGCACCAAGGAAAAGAAGTGTGGTAAGTGCGGTGGCTAGGAGGTGGCCGGTCACGCGGATCGGCGCCTCCCTTGCCGACAGCCGGATCCCTACCGTCAGGGGGGAATGACGGCTATCCAGACTGGCAATTAGAGAGTGCGCCATTGGTGGAAGGATTCCATCATTGGCTGGCTTTCGAGAGAGAGTGGGCCAGAGGAGAGAGCAATCGATCCTCTGGTCTTTTTTTTGGCCAGTCCAACGCCGAGGCCCAACATATAATCACGCGATGGATTATCGCTTCAAGTACCACCGGGGCCGCAAGGCGCCCGAAGAGCTGCAGGGTGAGAAGAAGCGCGAGGCTGACACCCTGCTGCGCACGCGCGGGCTGGCGATCGGCTTATCCATCCCCATGAGCCTGCTGTCCGGGCCGCTGGCCGGTTGGCTGCTCGGCTCGTGGCTGGACCGTATCTTCCACACCGGCTACTGGACGCTGACGCTGATCCTGCTCGGCACGGTGGCCGGGCTGAAACTGGTAATCGACATGCTGATCAAACTGGGGAAGCAGTCATAAAGCGCGGCGATTTCACTGAGCTGGCGGCGCGCGACCTGGCGGTGCTGGGGGCGGCTGGCGCCGCGCTTGGCTGGGCGGCGTTCGGCACAGTGCATGGGCTGTCGTTCCTCTGCGGCTGCCTGTGGGTCGCGCTGAACTTCAGCCTGCTTTCCTGGCTCATCGAGGCCGCTCTCAGCGACGCGCACGGGCGCTCGCAGCTATTCATTTTCCTTCTGGCCTGTGCTAAGATTCCCGCGTCCTACTTCGTCCTCTACTGGCTGTATTCCGTGGAGTACCTTGAGCCGGTGGGGCTGAGCATCGGGCTGGCTGCCCTGCCGGTGGCGCTGGTGTTCCGCGCCCTGGCGATGCGCGCCGGCGGCGAAGAAGGCAGACCTGGTCTTGCCGGATCACCATCATGATGTTGCTGTGGCTGGCTGAGCAATCGGCGGAAACCGCTGCTGCGGCGGGGGGTGCGCACGCAGCTGAATCCGAGGGCATTCCCGAGCTTCCCAATTTCTTCGGCGTGATCCACAAGATGCTGGAGCAGTATGCCCCCGCCGTCGCCGACTCGATCAATAACTTCATCGCCTGGCTGGGGTTCAAGGACCCGATGGGCACGCCGTTCACCGCGTTCGAGAACATCCTCTACGCGCTGATTGTGATCATCGCGCTCTCGGCGTTCTTCTACAGCGGCTACTGCCGGCTGCGCCACGCGCCGCCCAAAGAAGGCAAACTCTCGCGGCGGGCGATGTTCTCCGAGATCGTCGTCACCTTCTTTGACGACTTCTTCGGCCAGATCATGGGCCACGAAGAGGTACGGCGGCACCTGCCCTTCGTCGGTACGCTGTTCGTCTATATCCTCTGCTGCAACATGTTCGGCCTGATCTGGCTGGGCAAGGCGCCGACCGCCAACCTGAGCTTCAATATGGGCATGGCCCTGCTGGTGTTCCTCTATGTGCACTTCACTGGCATCAGCAGAAGCCCGCTGGGCTATCTGAAGCACTACCCCGGCGCGCTGCCGACGATCAAGGAGCTTGGCCTGGGGCCCGCCGGCATCCTGCTGATCGGCTTCATGGCGATCCTGTTCACCATCATTCACCTGCTGGAAGCCCTGATCCAGCCGGTTTCGCTCAGCCTGCGACTGTTCGGCAACATGCTGGGCAAGGACGTGCTTTTGGGCGTGTTCGGCAGCCTGATGCTGATCGGCACGGCGAGCATCGGCATCTACTTCCCCTGGCACACGCCGTTCCTGTTCCTCGGCCTGCTGCTGGGCGCGATCCAGGCACTGATCTTCAGCCTGCTTTCATCGGTGTACATCATGCTGTGGCTGCCCCACGTCGAGCACGAAGAAGGCCACGGGGCGCAGCATTCGTAATCATGTTCTAGGAGTAGCGGTATGGACTTTCAGGCAACGTTAGGCTTTGCCATCCCGGTGGGCTTGGGCATCGCCGCGTTCGGCTGCGGCATCGGCATCGGCTACGCCGTGAAGGGCGCGATGGAGGCGATGGGCCGCCAGCCCGAGGCGATCGGCAAGATCCAGACAGCGATGCTCATCGGCGCCGCGTTCATCGAGGCGCTGACGATCTACGCGCTGGTGATGGGCTTCGTGCTGATGGCCAAGATCAAGTAAGGGAATACAGTGGAAGCGTTTGCTCAACTGGTCAATCTGCCCGAGCTGCTGGCGAGCCTGGTCGGTTTCGTCGTGCTGTTCTTCGTACTGCGCAAGTTCCTCTGGAAGCCGGTGCTCAGCGTCATCGACGAGCGGCGGGCGAGCATCGAACAGGCCTTCCAGGAAGTGGACGATGCGCGCGCGGAAGTGGCACAGATGAAAACCGACTACGAGGCGCAGCTCGGCCTTATCAACGCCGAGGCGCAGCAGCGGTTGCAGGAAGCCGTCGAGCGCGGGCAGCAGGTGGCCGGCGAGATCCGTAGCGCCGCCGAGGATGCGCGCGAAAAGATGCTGCAGCGCACGCAGGAGGACATCGCCCGCGAGAAGGACAAGGCGCTGGCGGAGATCCGCAACTCGGCGATCGACCTCTCGTTCGCCATCTCGCGGCGCGTGCTCAAGGACGGCCTGGACCGCGACACGCACGACCGGCTGGTGCGCTCGTTCATCGACGACCTCAAGGGGTTGAACTAAATGATCGGGGCCGTCGCCAGACGCTACGCCACGGCGCTGTACCAGATCGCGCTGCAGCACGGCATGGTCGACGAGATCGACAACCAGGCCCAGGCGCTGGAGAATGTGTTCGATGACAAGCTGCTGCGGGACTTCTTCACCAGCCCGCGCATCCCCCCGCAGAAAAAGAAGCAGGTGCTCATCGACAAGCTGGCCGGCCGCCTGCATCCCGCGATGCTGGCGCTGCTAAAGCTGCTGATCGACAAGAAGCGCATCACCGAGCTGCCGCAGATCATGCGCTTCTACGACGTGCTCACCGACCGCTTCCACGGCGTGGAGGACGTCACCGTCGTCAGCGCGGTGCCGCTGTCCCTGCAGCAGCAGGAAGAGGTGGTGGCCAACGTCAAACGCTTCAGCCAGTTCGGCGACTTCCGCAAGAAGTTCGAAGTGGACCGCGGCGTGATCGGCGGGATCAAGGTGCGCCTCGGCGACAACCTGGTGATTGACGGCACGGTGTCAAGCCGCCTGCGCGAGATGCACGACAGCATGATCCGCTACCGCCACCGCGGCGTGGGCGTGTAAGTAGGGGCGAAGCCATGCTTCGCCCGTGTCTGGAGATTTAGTAGGGGCGAAGCCATGCTTCGCCCGTCTTAGAAGGCGGCACTGGAGTGCCGCGATCGGGGTGACTCGCGGGTCGCCCTGAGCATCGGATGTTAAGAGGGCGAAGCATGGCTTCGCCCCTACTGAAGAAGAGGGGTGATCCACGAATCGCCCCTACGAAACGGCATTGGAGACCTTATGTCGACGATCAGACCGGAAGAAGTAACGGCGCTCTTAAAGCAGGAGATCGAGCAGTACGAGAGCCAGCTCAAGCTGGAGGACCGTGGCACGGTGATCCAGGTGGGCGACGGCATCGCGCGCGTCTTCGGCCTGGACAACTGCCTGGCCGCCGAGATGCTCGAGTTCCCCGGCGGCGTGATGGGCATCGCGCTGAACCTGGAAGAGGAGAGCGTCGGCGTCGTGCTGCTCGGCGAGACCAGCGAGGTCAAGGAAGGCGACTACGTGCGCCGCACCGGCCGCGTGCTGCAGGTCCCCGTGGGGCCGGCGGTGATCGGCCGCGTGGTCAACCCGCTGGGCCAGCCGCTGGACGGCAAGGGCCCGGTGAACACCACGCAGTATCGCCCGCTGGAGCGCAAGGCCGACGGCGTGGTCTACCGCCAGCCGGTCAAGCAGCCGCTGCAGACGGGTCTCAAGGCCATCGACAGCATGATCCCCATCGGCCGCGGCCAGCGCGAGCTGATCATCGGCGACCGCAGCACCGGCAAGAGCGCGATCATCGTCGACACGATCATCAACCAGAAGAGCACACACCAGACCGACACGCCGGTGTTCTGCGTCTACGTGATGATCGGCCAGAAGGAGTCCACCGTCGCGCGCACGATCGCCAAGCTGGAAGAGCACGGCGCGATGGAGTACACCTGCATCGTTTCCGCCAGCGCCAGCGATCCCGCGCCACTGCAGTACATCGCCCCTTACGCCGGCTGCGCCATTGGCGAGTACTTCCTCTACGAGGGCCAGGACGTGCTCTGCGCCTACGACGACCTGACCAAGCAGGCCGCGGCGTACCGTACGTTGAGCCTGCTGCTGCGCCGCCCGCCGGGCCGCGAGGCCTTCCCCGGCGACGTGTTCTACCTGCACAGCCGCCTGCTGGAGCGCGCGGTCAAGCTCGCCGAATACAAGAACTGCCCGAAGTGCGGCGCGCACAACCCGTTCAACCCGAACCACCCCTATGAACAGCAGGAGATCTTCAACACCTGCGGCGCCTGCCAGTCCAGCCTGACCAGTGTAGCGGTCACGCGCGGCGGCAGCCTGACGGCGCTGCCGGTGATCGAGACGCAGGCCGGCGACGTCTCGGCCTATATTCCGACGAACGTCATCTCCATCACCGACGGGCAGATCTTCCTCGAGGGCGACCTGTTCTACCAGGGCGTGCGCCCGGCGATCAACGTCGGCATCAGCGTCAGCCGCGTCGGCGGCAACGCGCAGACCAAGGCGATGAAGAAGGTCGCCGGCTCGCTGCGCCTGAACCTGGCGCAGTACCGCGAGCTGGCGGCGTTCACGCAGTTCGGCAGCGACCTCGACCAGGCCACGCAGCGCCAGCTGACGCGCGGCGAGCGGATGGTCGAGTTGCTCAAGCAGGTGCAGTACAAGCCCGTGCCGGTCGAGGTGCAGGTGGTGCAGATCTTCGCCGGCAACCTGGGCATCTATGACAAGCTGCCCGCCGCGCAGGTGGAAGCCTGCGCCGACGCGCTGGTGGCATACTTGCGCGAGCACTACGCCGAGAGCCTGCATGAGCTGTCGGCGACCGGCAAGCTGGACGCTGTCGAGGACAAGCTCAAAGCGGCGATCCTGGAGTTCTCCGGCAAGTACGTGCCGGCAGCAGATTAGCGTCCCGCACGCGGGAGGCGAACAGCCAACCATGACAACTCGTCTGCCAATCAGTATGGAGAGTGTTGTAGGCACCAAGGTGCTGGTGAAACTGCACCGCCAGGCCTACGAGATGCTGGACCTGCAGGGCGTAGATAGTGAGCGGTTTGTGGCGCGCGTGGTGGGCGCGGACAGCTTCGGGCTGTGGATTGAGAATCCAAACTACACCACGATCCAGGTGTATGACGACAATGACAACTACATCCCGCCGGAGGACCGCAAGCCCGTGACGCACCGCGCCGTGATTCTGCTGATGTGGCCCTACATCCAGACGATCCTGCAGTTCCCGGACCGCACGGCGTTCCATGCCGGCCTCGACGAGAGCGAGATCGGCTTCAAGGTCAAGCTGCCCAAAAACACGCCGGAGGGCAAATAACATGCCTAAGGGCGGCAAGGACATCCGGCGGCGCATTCGCTCGGTGCGCAACACGCAGCAGATCACCAAGGCGATGAAGATGGTCGCCGCTGCGCGGCTGCGCAAGAGCGAAGGCCGCGCCTCCGCCAGCCGCCCCTACACCCATACGCTGCGCCAGGTCATGCAGCACCTCGCCGAGGTGGCCAGCGAGGTCGAG
>Ga0315287_10002384_pt1 | contig 17779 bp, 12 predicted proteins | sample YL17G11_0_MG_FD_205037 | JGI IMG/M metagenome (GOLD analysis project Ga0315287, IMG submission 205037) | Sediment microbial communities from Yellowstone Lake, YNP, Wyoming, USA - YL17G11_0 | ecosystem: Environmental > Aquatic > Freshwater > Lake > Sediment | place: USA: Wyoming | collected...
GCCATGCCCGTTCATGCTCCCACCAGTTCATAAAATGACGCCACGGCCGGGGCAGCAGGATGGGCGCCCAAGATGACACTTGTTGTGCCAGGTAGGCTTGCGGCGTCTCATCAATTCTCGTAAGAAAGACAATACAGAATTATTATGTGTGAAAAGATTGCCCTGATGCATGGTCATGGTCAACAACAACAAGCTGCGCATCGTCACCAAGCAGTTCCGTGACTGGGGTCGCATCGGCGAAGACGTGCAGTTCGACCCGGAAAAGTTTTGTTATCGTCATCTGGCTGAGTTGCGCTCACATAGCAGCGAACGTCATCGCCAATACACGGCCACTGGCTCCTCAGCACAGTCACTGCTTAAAATACTGCTCGCTATTCAGATACTGCTTGCCCATCAAAAGATAGGCAGTCATTGTGGAGGATCTCAATGGAGGACGGCAAGACTTGCGGGGATGTCTAATAAGATGACGTCAGCGTCTGAGTACCGATTATAAGTGACCAGTTCTGCAAGCGTTCGTCAGCTGCACGCGTTGCCACACGCGGCATGAATGTGATGTCGGTGCGTACAGAGTTAGCAATACCCAGACCGCATCCGCCATGGTCGTGGCGGTCACGGCGGCTCACGCCTGGCGCAGAAGCAAGGGCGTTGGACTTGTCGACCCGCATGCACGTCCGCGCGTTCCGGGTCTACCAAAGCCAGGCGGGCTAGGAACGCTATACGCGTGGTGGAAGGTACATGGCCAGGCGTGAGACTATGGAAGCAGGTTCCAGAGGCCGTGATAAAAAGGATTGCAGGTCGATGTGCGGCAGCCCAGTGGTGGCAGCAGCAGCCTTGCAGACTATAAAGTCGATAACGGGAGCCCAGGCAGCCGATGCGCTTGATCCATCTAAATCTATGTCGGCCGCGCTCAGTACCTGGAAGTCAGGCGCCCAGTCATGGACACCGACCGCAATCGATTCAGCATTAATAATACCCGCCGCCTGCCGCCATGCCAAACCAGTCAAAAAGACAGGGCACCCGCTGCTAAGGCGAGGTAAAATGGTGGCGAGATGCGCGATGCCTCCATCCAAAGCCAGTAAAGCAGTCTCAGATGCGGTTCGTCGGCGGTCGTCGTGCGCGCACGTCAGGGCGGTAGCGAGATTGCCTCCTATCAGTCTGTCGACCTTGTTTTGGATTGCGTGCACCAGCGAGCGCGCCAAGAGTGGCTTGAGTTGTTCTGCGGGTGCCAGGATGCCGGTCCCCTCTGATCCCGATATGCTGAAACGACCCGTCACTGTAGGCTCTGTGTTGTCAACTTGCGCAGAGTCGCGCCTCGTAGGTGACGCACCGTGAAGGCTGCTGCGGGTATGCAGCATCTGCATCCGACGGAATACCACGTCCTCACCTTTTTCTTGGGGATTTTTCTCAAAAGGAACAAAGTTGTCGGCGATGGCATCCATGTCGGTAAGGCGTGGATACAGCGCCAAGCCAGGCCCCGCCAAAGCGCGGACGGTTTTCTTGTCCAGGATGTCATCGAATGGGACGACCGGGCCGTGCAGGCTACCCAGCACGAATCCGGGAAAGACAGCGCAGTCCAGCTGGTGTGTTCGTGCAAAAACTAAGAAGGCCCCAACTCTGTGCACCGCCCGGCTCACCGCACGAGGGCTGTCCAGCAACAGGGGATTGTGGCTCACTGCCGAGTAGGTAGCGCAAATGGGTCCAGGCCCGGCACGCCACTGGCCCATCATGCGATGACGAAACACCACGGACGCCGCCCAGTCGGCGAGGGGCACGTCAGCATTCGTCGACACAAAACCTGTGCTGTACACAACGACGGTCTCGTTCGTGCGAGGGTCGCCATTGTGTGAGCCCGCAAGGAAGTGCCTGTCACTGCCCCAGGCAAAGTGGGCGTCTGGCAGCCGTGACACTGCAACCATGGGCGACAGCACAGCTTCCAGTGCGGTGCGGGAGAGCTGGCTGCCCTGGTTGAGGGCGGTCGCCCATGCCAACAAAGCACCTTCTGCGCAGCTTGCTTGCCCAGGCAGAGACGTCACAAAGGTCGCGCCAACGTTGAGCAGTGCAGAGGGTGATATGGTAGGAGGGGCTAGACGCATGGGCGCCTCCTCTCCCGGTTGGAGGTAAAAAGTGGACCGCGTGTGGGCGTTGGACTCCTTCTGCAGGGACGCCAGCACGGCTCTCGCCGACCCTGTCGCTGCCGAGTCCAAACCGGTGATCAGCATGGAATGCACGCCCGCGTGGACCAGCGATGCAATAGCTTCCAAGATGGCTCCCCCGCTGCAAGGATTGGCATGAGCCTGTCCAGGCGACGTCACCAGCACTTGGTGCACAGCTAGACTGCTCGCCTCGACCAGCCCTTGTCGGGAACAGGCAATGAATGCCAGGCTGGTTTTGGGAATCCCGGCTCGACGATATGACGTCCATGTTGACAGGATCAGGCTCTGCATGTTTGGGACGCCGGCCGGGGGCAGGACGATGACGATTGCAGGCTGATTGCCACCAGGGCGCCCCCTGTGGTCACTCAAGTTTAGGCGGGCTGCCAGGGCGACGGAACCGGGAACCCGCAAACTACGGGGTGCATGGACTAGCGCGATCCGCGCCTCTAGGCCATAGTATGCGGCATCGTCAAACAAACGCTTATCCACGGGTGTATTCAAAGCAAGCAGGCGCGGGTTTGTAAAAACGGCGTCGGCAGGCACAATGCCGCGGTCCTTGGCGGCCTCGACAATGGCTTGGCTGAACGGGAGGTCCCCATAACTGTGCCTGGCATGACCTAGGAGCGCTCTTCCCCGACTCGACAGGCGCACTGTGAGACTGCCGGCTGTTGGACGGACGGTGGCGTTGGTCTCATGGCAGGCCGGAGTTTTTGACCGGGCATGGCAGTCTTTTGGCGGTGGGCCCGAGAGCAAAACCCTCGGATTTCTCAGAACGGGAGCCAGTACCACATCCAGCCAGCCCACGCGTAGGGCACATGCATGAGCATCAAGGATGATGGCGTGGTCATAGGTTCGACCAGGAGGGGAGTCGTCCAGGAAAGAAATCAAGTCGGGCACATTTTTTGTGCCTCCAACTGCGCCCAAATCATGACCCGGCCTGTCCGCCGGCAAGAAGGCTGTGTGGAATGCAGGCTGTGGCACAGCCATGGACTCAGACACGGCGTCTTGGACCATCTCAATCACAGCCAGCTCCCGTGCGTCGTCCGCTGGTCTACGTCCCGACAGGGTAATCAGGACATCCAGGGCCATGTTTGCAACTGACGGTCGGTGAGCTCGAAATGAGCACGCTAAAAAGTCCCCAACCTGTTCGACCGGGTCCGTCATGTCAATCTCCAGGACAAGAAGGGTGCGATTATTGGGTGGAGAGGAGAGGAGGGCGCCACCACTGTCGCCACGTATGCGTTGTTCGCTTGCCAGTGCACAACAGGTCAGGCCTGCAATCAAGACAGCCAGGACGCACCACACCCAGGCCGCATCGCATCGCCCTCCCATTTAAGGTAGCAAACAGAAGCTGCCCTTTGCAAATATTTAGGAAGACATTGCATTGATTTTGGTGCCAGCGCGTGCCTGTAATAATTGAAAAGATTCAACTACAGTGTGGTCATAACGAGAGAAGCCTACACCGCATATCAAAAGCATATTCAAATTTTGAATCAGACCTGGCATTTCCTCCAAACTTAGACCGCAAAGTGGTGCCTGTTACCGGGCAAAACTGGACGTCGGGCTTGTCCGTCGATGCGGCAAGCCCTGGCTGTCTATCGACCAAAGCGTCCTTGTGGCTTTGTGTGCAATTTCATTTTGTGGATGCTTTTCCTTTCACATGAGCAACCCACGGCCGTGCTCGGCTCGAACACCACCAGTCCACAGCACCGCCAATCATGGCTGACTCTTTACGGCCCCCTGCGCCTGGGAGTCAATGAGGATGACGATAACCTCGCCCTTAGCGCCCTGGGCACCTGGCTGCGGCTGGACTGCCCGGCCGGAGAGGATGGGCTGCCCGGGAGGTTTCAACCGGCGCTAGATGCCTTGCCCGCCAACGACGATGTGCGCAACGCCGGGCAAGCGGTCTGGCCAATGCCTACCCGGACATCTGCGGCCACCCCGCCGGACATTCTTTTCTTTACTGACGACCAGGGAGAGACGTGCAATCGACTACAAGCTGCCCTGGGCCTTGACCAACAACATGTCATGCACTGGGAGGACATGAGGACGCGCGTGCGCTGTTTAAATGAGTGCGTCCACCCATACCATCGGCGCCTGAACATGGCTTGCATCATTGAGCATGCATCAAAGACTGTGCGGACGCCCGTGATGTCACTGATCAACTCGGACATTGCGCTGGGCGCTGACTTTGTGCGAACCATGCAGGGCCTGTTTTTTTCACAGCCTGCAGCCGGACAGCCCGACGACATATCCTCCGACATTGCCAACAACAACAACAAGAACAAGCTAGTTGTTGGCCGCCGCACCGACTTAAATCTCCCCACACCGCGCATAGATTTTGAGGAGACGAACTGGGTGACTGCCTTGCACAGCCTGGCGACGGCAAACGGGCGCCTGCACAGCAAGTATGGCATTGATTACCTGGTCACTGGCCGACCTGGTATATGGGCACAACCGTCCTTGAAAACAGGTGAAAACCCGCCGGGATCGTCTGATAATCAAGCGGACCAAAGAACTACGCCCTCACTTGAGGACAAGCAACCATTCTTCGATATGCCGCCATTTCTGGTGGGAGTCTGGAGGTGGGACTCGTTCGTGCTGGCGCGGGCCATCTTATCACCGTCCATTGTTGTGGTTGACGCGACCCCAGCTGTCGTGGCAATGCACTTGCAGCACGCAGCAGCTGGTGAGCCGCCACAACACCGCCGTCGGCGAGGGGCAGCATATTGTGACCGCTTGGTGCACGATTTGATTGGCAAACGGTACTTGATGGGGCATACTTTGAACGCGGATTATGAGGTGACGGTTGGGGGTGAATTGCTGGCGCGTGTAGATGCTTTATGATCATGTGAGCAGAAGACATGATCTCTTCGACAGTTTCGGTGTTCGTCTGAACCTCAACGTTACCCCGCCCTGATTGAACCCGCACTATTTGCATTGCACATTAAGTATTTTGTGACTTTCCCGACAGAGACGCAGCACGATATTTGGATTGATTTTCTTTCTTCTGAGATCCAATTCCGGCTACTGCTACTGCTGTTCCCTCCTCACAATCCAACCATTTGCGCTGCGATGCAGTCATCCCAACCCACTCACAGCTTCCTCCAAACGTGGGCGCGTGCGCAACGAAGTCGCCTCGCAAAGCCAGCGCCCGAAGTCCGCTAGCGCCAGCTGGACCAAGCGGGCGCATGTGCAGGTCGTAAACAGGCAAGGTCGCTAATGCAGGAAGGTCGGCAGAGCTAAGTTCGCTAAAAGGGCCACCCAACAGTCTGCCTGGTAGAACGTTATCTGCGCTTTGCTTGACCTTGAAATGTTCGCCCGGCTCCTTGTGGTTGACCGCCTGGGCCGGCCCAGTCCGGGGGTTCTGGTACAGGACCACGTAGCCTGTGGCTGTGGCGAACCGGTGCCACCACACCGTCCACATGGTGTCCGGTGCCTTGGCCCACCACTGGTTGGAGGCCAGGCCGGGTAAACACGGCGACGGCCCTGTCTGTGAGGCATTCAGGTAGCGCCGCGTTGGCAGCCATGCCCGTTCATGCTCCCACCAGTTCATAAAATGACGCCACGGCCGGGGCAGCAGGATGGGCGCCCAAGATGACACTTGTTGTGCCAGGTAGGCTTGCGGCGTCTCATCAGCCAGGAGGCGTCTAATGTTGGTGTGGCCATATATCTGATAGCCGGCAACCTCGCCGACCACCTTGTTTTGAAGCGACAGGGAGATGGCAGATAAACGGGACGCCAATGTTACGTCGCCATTGCGTGCCGCTGCTGCCCAATAGGCGGCCAAGCGGGGTTTTGACCACGCATAAAACGTTGGTGCCATCTGAATGTCGTCCTCTAGCACCAGGCATGCCTCGTCATCCCAGTCAGGACGCCAGGACAGCCACTGGTTGATGAGACCTCTTTGTTTGACGGCAATATCCATCAACTTGGGCCCGTGCGGCCACGTAAAGTCCGACACCATGGTCACCGTAATCGCATGGGCAGCAGCAGTAGCGCCTGCTGCGTCATCGGACGGGGCGTCCACCACGAATTCCAAGGTAACCTGGTCTCCCAGGTAATCAGCGGCCAATAAGGAAGCCATTAGTCGGCGCAGGGACGCCGGCCGGGCCATGGTCAGGACCCGGATGCGCAGGGAGAAAGGAGGGCGAGGCGAGGTGGTAGGGTGCACCGGTCGTTGTGGAGGAGCTTCGACTGGGCACGTCCCATCCGGGGAGAGCGACCACAGCCCATGCGCCTGCAGAGCTCTAGCAGACTCGTACGAATCCACCACGACGGCGGCTGGCCACAAGCCCGTCTTGGCCGGCCCATGTTTGTCGAATGCATTCAAGGACATTTGAAAGGATGGGTTTTCCAGAGAGCAAACGCGCACGCCAGACGTGGTGGTGGTGGCAGCGTCACGCAGGCATGCAGGGGAGAAAAGAGGTGTTTGTATGTCAGAATGGGGGAGCGGCACCAGAGCATGCCCAGCGGGCCCGTTTTTGCGGCTGTCAATGAAGGCCTTGGCGGTCTCACACTTCAGGGCAGCGTCCACAAACCGGCGCCCTGCCCGCGTCGGCCGGACCCCAAGGAAAGGCGACTGCCAGCTGCCCATGGCAACATCGCAGGCAACATCTGCTTGCACGCCTGGCCGGTCCGTGGCATTGCCAGCGGTGCGCATAAAGAGGATATCCCGCAGGTCTTGCGTCCAGATGGCAAACGAAGGGGCTAAAAGAAAACCGCGGCCTGCCCTCATGGCCGTGGCTATAGCACGCCTGCCAGCACTCGCACCACCGCCCAGCGCCGCATTACCAAACCGCCAGTCCATGTTCATCCGATCAGCAGTGTTCTGGTCGTCGACCAGGATGGTTGCCGTGCTTGCACATGACTGCGCGTCCTTCGGGCAAAAGACGCCCAGGCGAGCAGGCGAGCAGAAGGCATTGGACAACCAGGGATGCGACGCGGTAGTCGAGCCTGGGCGAAATGTCTGACGCGCATCGATGAGGACGTCTAGATCGCGGACGCCTTCACGTGATGACCCCCCTGCGATCCACACCCTGTGCCCAAGTCTGCCCTGCAAAAAAAGAACCCCAATCATGACCAGCCCAGCACCTGCACACACGGTCCAACTCCATTGCCGGCGGCGGCGGCGCAATTTAGAGCCAATCATGGCATGGCTACCTCGCTTTAGAAGAGCCAGGCTGAGGTCCCTGTGAATGCTCGAGGAGGCCGGCATATTTTTTTTTGTGTGTGGTCATCTCCTCTGTTTTTATAGAAGCGGATGACTGAGAGACGACTGCATGGAAATGTGCACCCAATTTTAACTATCCCCACCGTCACAAAACCAATAACAATGCCATGCCAGGAAAGCTACCCATGGCGCGCAGGCATGTGATTATTTTGCTCGTCTTCCTCTCATCAAAAGCTACCACCGCCGTCCCACCACCGGACACACTCCATGTGACTGGCTCCACAGCTGGAAAAGTGCTTTTATGGCTGCCTGTCCATATCTCCGAGCCAGACGAACATGTTCACGCTGCTGTCAACTGCCTGTTTCGACGATGGACGCCCAGCACAAGTGGGAAGGGCTTTGATGTGCTGATTACGCTGGCCGGAGATGAGAACGCCAATGCCGTTGGCATGACCGAGCGAGCGGTATCGTTGCAGTCTGTCATCACCGACGGCGTTCAACACTTGAGCCCGCTACCACGCGTGACCGCTCTCTCTATCGTCTTATTCGCGGACGCATACGATGTGGACGAGGCCCGTGGTCGGAACTCCTCATTCGCCGGGCCCAATGAACTATTTTATAGGGCCATGCTTGAAGACGAAGATGCGCCTGATGGCGGTCCCGGTCTGGAGAGCGTTATCAGCACAACAACTCTCCCTCCCACTCCCTCCGAATCTCTCTCCAAACTCATTGCCCGGTACGCATTTGTGCAGGTTATTGAAACCGACTGCTGTGCCACTGCCACTGGCTGGCTGGACGCCCTCTTGCAACCTATGATAAATGATCCTACCCTCCTCATCAGCGGGTCACGAGGGCGAGGGGCCTGCTGGACGGGGGATGAATACGGCGGGTGCACGCCGATGGTTGATGCTGCAACGCCGCATGCTCACCTGCGCGACCACATCAACGGCAATGCCATGTACAGGGTGGAGCCCGGCCTGACGCAGCTTGTCGCTTCTGCACGTGACCTTTACAACACTACCGTGCCCTTCGATGTCGCTCTTCACCTAGTCAGCGGCGGCAGCCAGGCCTTTGACAATGGCCGCTCTTACAGCGTCATGGGCTTGCCTGTGGATGAGAGCCGATTTGGCGAGGCGGCTTACTATGGGGCCGAAGCCGCTGTCGCGTTCGTCCACGCCCCCCGCCGCCTACGCGCCCCCGCTCAACAAGACATTCTGCGCCGCCTGGATGCATCGCGCCCTGTGACGGTGGTGGTGGTGCGGCCTGGGATCGACCACGCGTTGCTCGCCCACGTCCACGACGGCCTGGTCCGCGCGCGCGAAACCCGCAACTCCATCTTCCTGGTTGGAGATGAGGACGCCTATGTCGCGGCATCCCGCCTCGCGCCCATGCGGTTGCTGATGATGAGCCGGGCGACCGTGGGTCATCATCATCCCAGTAACCAAGCCCAAGTCACAGCCAGCATCCTCCGGTCCCTGGCCTCCCTCGCCCGGGCTGGCTTGGCCACTTTTACCATCAGCGTGCATGACGTGGTGATGCAGCCTTACACCAAGCACTTGGCCGCATTGAGGGCTGGCAAAGTTGGGACCGTTTGGCTGTCGGACAAAAGAGATGGCGGCCTTCAACCAGGCCTACTATTTCTCCCTCCCGGTGACAAGGCCGGCGCATTGATGGAAGCGTGGGTGGAGGAGGGCACGAGTGCGGCACACCTGCCCTTTAAAAATCTGGCCACTCGCCACCGCCTCTCACTCGCTTCCCTGCCTCCCGACCTGTTCCCGCCGTCCTCCAGTCATGCAGGACCCCTGTGGACGGATGAAGCGCGACACAGAGTCGCCGCCGTTGTGTCGTGGGATGGGGGACAATCATCCCCTGCTGCATTGTCAGGTTTAGGACTGTGGCGGTCATCGTCCTCGTCGTCCACCCCTTTCCGCTGCGCCAACTACTCCATGCTTGGGATGCGCCCGCTGCCTTTGACCAACCCGGCTTGTATCCACCGATCACTTGCTGCTCGTGCCGCTTTTGCGGGCTTCGCACGAGACGAGTCAATTGCCTGCGTCGTCTTGCCTGGATTCAGGCTGGCCACGACCGGCAATGTCGTACCAGATGAGGTTGTCTTGGGAGAAGGACGCGGTTTGCTGGCGGGAAATGCTGTCATATTCACCAGCCTGGCCGACCTGAAAGCGGCCGGAAATGGTGGAGATTTCGTATCCTTTCAATACGTGGCACGCACGGCCGCACCGTCGGGCAGGCCATCTGAACGGGCCCAGCCTGCCACTCGCTCGGCTGCATGCACCGCCTTTGGCCTCCCCACCGGCACATTCTCTTGTTTCTCTCCGCACTTGGCGTCCCTCATCGATGCTGCCATTACCGCTTTACCCCCATCCTACCAATGCGCCCTGGACACGCGCCGAACACACCAGGAAGTCGCCCTACTGTCCCAGGAGGGCCGCCTGGGTGAGGTGGGGAGTTCGGTGAGGAGACAGTGGGCGAGTGGGCGAGGACGCCTGCCCATCCTCCTCACAGGCGCGTGGCGGCATGTGGCTGGGGGTCGGTTGTCCAGCGCGAATGCGCTCTCCGCATTACTAAAAATCGTCACCCTGGCCGACCTGGCCGCGCCGCTGTCCGCCCCATTAGACCCCATTTCCCGCCTTGTCCGGTATGACGCCATCACATCCACCTCTTCCCTGGCGTCCTCGCCCTGGGCGGACGTCATCGAGTACGCGGCTTGTCAGAGAGCGCAAAGCGTTCGCGACCTGGATGATGAAACGACGGGCCTGCTTGCCACCCCCCTCACCCCGGCCTCCGCCCTCGCCCGCCGGGCAGCTCTCATCCCGCCAGCCGTGCTGGCCGAAGATTTGACCGCCCTGACACGCTGGCTGGCTCGGCCGGACCGACCCAGCTTGGCTTCGGCAAAGTTGACGCAATTTGACCTCTCCGGTAGTCCACCTATCTCGGCAGATGATTTCCAGGACGCCGTCTTAGCACCCTCGCTGGGCTTGGCGCGGGCAGTTGGAGCAAAAGTGGTCGCTCTCCCCCCCCTTCCAGTCCCCTGGTCGAGCCATGTCGGGGAAGAAGTCCTGCGACAACATTTTGCCGACCATGCTGACCTGGTGCCAAGCAGCATGGCGGGGCTGTTGGTGGGACCACTTTCAAATGTTTCCAACAACAAACTTTTGATCTCGCACGCGGCAAGAAGGACGAACACATTACAAAGGCCTACTCGGTATCCAGCCTCCATTGACTTGTTGCACTCATCGACGCACCGCAGTGCAGTGTACGCGCTCGAGCACGCCCTGGGACTCGCGCTTGGCACGGCACGAAAACCTGTGACCCCTCCAACGACCCTGTATATGCCCGCTGCTTTGTCACCAATTCAGCATGCTCGCCTGCAAGAATTTGCAGCCGGTGCCCATGACATTCTGTTTACGTTTTAGGATGTGCTAATGGCGGGGGTCGCCAATACAATTGTCGAGACAAAAAGAGGTGATGTGTGTCACAAGAATTCTTTCCCACTTCTTCCCCACTTCTTCCGACGTGGTTCCATCCCAGGGCGTCCGTCACAGAGAGCTAGAGCAAACTGCTGCACCAAATGAAGCCTGATATAAAAGACCGACCCCCCTCAGCCGTGGGTGCATAACTTGCCACAGTCGCGCTCGATTGCAGTTGACTGACCGAGGCAGAGAGGATTGATGTGAGGAGGCGGGCAATGCCGGTGCATGTGAGCGCATCGGGGACATGAGCAGTGCCTTATAGAGTGCATGCATGGGGGGATGCGAAGGTGGAGATTGGAGACGGAGGGGCTTCTCCCCACGCCCAGCCCTTTTAAAAGGCCGCTTGATTTCAAAGGGATCCACGCCGCCCTTAATTTACATAGTACGTCTCACTGGCAACGAACGTCAAACATAATGATGTATTTCAAACCTCAGCTTGCTTTCTATTTAAGCACCGGCCGCACGTCTTGGCGCATCACCCGTTTTTAGGCGCGCCCTCGGCCGTCATCCAGCCTTCACCGCACTTGCCCCAGCTCTTTCGCAGATTGCACGGGAACTGTTGCCTGTCCTTGGGCGCCTCCTACCAGCAGTCTGCTGCCTGTTTTTTCAGTGACCGATGTTATTTGTCCGCACACGAAATGGCTGGGGTTGACGGTGTGTGTGTGGGGGGGTATTGGAATCTATCCATTCGGAGAAGCAGCGCCGGTTATGACACAGTGGCCAAAAGACCTCTCTTATTATTCCCGCAACGCGAGCATTATTGACTTTTGACTAGGGTTCGACGGCACCAAGAGGTAGAGCCCGGTCAGGCTACAACCTCACATAGACTTGTGTCTTCAGCACCGGCCGCATGTCTTGGCGCACCACCCTATTTTCGGTGCTCCCTCAGACGTCATCCAGCCTTCACCGCACTTGCCCCAGCTCTTTTGCTGGTCGCACGAGAATTGCCGGCTGTCCTTGGGCGCCTCATCCCTGCAGCCGGCTGCCTGTTTGCCGGCCTCATCGGAAGTGTGGTCCGCCGCCCGGGCAAAGGAGGCCGTCACCGCGGGCTTAGCCGGCACAGCTTTGGGAGCAGCCCAGATGTCCGCCTTGAGCGCCTCCTCGATCTTGGCCTCTTTGTCCAGGATTATGCCCTGCGTAAAGTTTTTAAGGCCGACGACCGCAGCCGTGGTCGTGTTGATAAGCTTGGCCACTTTGATGTCGGGCACCAGTTTGGCGGCGGTAACATTGAACTGGTGGGGAAGGAATGCAGAGAGAGAGAGAGCACGAGGCGATTTTGGGAACTGTGGTTGATCCGTGTGGGAGCAAACGTTTGCTCGCTTATCCATCCACTCAGAAAGCCCCATCTCTCTATTTCGATTACCTTGAGCTTTTCCACCGTAGAGATGCCACCAGGCATGGAGGCATCAGCATTGCGGAAGCTAAGCAGACAAGTCAGGGCAGCAGCACAAATGCCCTGAAAGGGATGATGCGGAAGGGGAGGGGTTGAAAAATGGTTGGCAAAAAGAATGTGTTTACCGGGTCCCGATTCCAACGTGCCTGCTGCTGCTTGTGCGCGGCCGCGCGCCTGGCGCATGTTGGTTGGCCACGCATGGTTGCCTCCTCTACGCTGCCGCCTGTCCAGGTGATTTTATCGACCGCCATTTACCTGAAATGAATGCATGGTGACAGATGTAGAGAGTTGAGAGAGGTTGAGCGGGAGATTGAGAGGTAGCAGCTATGTTACACGGTAATTCGAATTGCGATATTGCAACTCAAATTATTGCCAGCACTTGTGCTTGAGCTTGCTGCTTGCAGTACTTTGTTCTTGACCACACTATTTTTTCACTCGCCGCAGGGCGTCCTTCCTCTTGGTCGCTAGGAACATGCACATTGAAAATGCAAAGTTCCCTCGGACATCCCCGCCGACGTCATGATTGGTCGCATCTGTTGATCGTGCACGGTGTTCAAACATCGTGTTCGGTGTCTCGCGCGCGCACATACCGCCTTTCTTGTCATCGGCGTGGTTTTCCTAGTCGCCCGCAAGACGGAGTGGCAGTCACGCGCAGGCGCGCATCGCCGGTTTCTTTTTGCCCAGGCATACAAAAGCTTCAATAGGTACGACACGCCGGCCTGCTCTAACGTCCCCTTGATGGGGGTCCCCTTGATGATCGAGCCTCTCTCGGCATGCGTGGGCAAAAATGTGCTCACACCTCCATTCCGGCTCAAAATCCAGCACAGGGGTTTTGTCACACTTTTTGCGGGTTCTTGTTGCCAAATTTGCCCAAGGCGTGGGTATTTGCTGCTTGATGACAGTGTGTTAATTTTAGTGAAATATTGAGTTTTCCACGCGGCAGTTTTGACTGCATAGTCTGCGAACCAACTGACATGTACAAAAGTATAACCAACGCAGAAATGTTTGATGAAACAACATTACAGATAAAATTTTCCACATGGCGCGATACAAGTTTCAAAGAAATGATCTACTATGTGTAGGTAGGCGGCTGCAACACTGTCGGCGTCTTTTGCCCTGCACCACATGTGCGGGCCATCTATGACCGACGACGCTGCCGGATCAGGCCTGTCTGCCTTTCATGCGACACCAACACTGCTGAACTCGAGTGCAGCACCGCTGCCGAGTATTGCTCTACGAGAATGCACCACTTTCTTCGGCACCAACGCATCGCACCCCTACCCGGGCGCTGAGGTTTTACTGCATGGCTGCCACATGCTCAACAGCCTACCCATTTCCGAGGCTCTATCGATAATGGAGGGTGCCAGGCATGGACGGGTCAAAGGTAAGCCCTACCCAAACGCACTCGGCAGTGTTCCCTCAAGATATGCCACACCCAGGGGTCATGTCGTCGTGATGGGCGACTCCCATGCCAAGGATTGGGTAGTACCTTTCAGCATCGTTGGTAAACGACTAGGATTTACCGTCACAAACCTTGGTAAAAGTAGCTGCCCGCCCACGCTGACCCTGCTCAATATTGCAAACGGACGAGATGCAGGGGTACGAGCATACTCGGAATGCCAGGAATGGATCGCCAATGGCGTCGACACGATAGTGCAGGAGCGTCCGCTGGCCGTCGTCTTTGTAGCCTACCATAACTATTCACCGGCCGACGAGAAGGCCAACGTCACTGCCGTCGCAGCTGGCGTGGTGCAAGTTGCCAAACGCATCATCGCCGCCGACATTCCCGTGCTGTACATCAAGTCGACGCCGGTTATGCCGATCTCTGTGCCTGACTGCCTGGCCAAGGAGGTTGCACGCAAGCCTGGTAGCGCCGACCTTTCAGCGTGCTCTGTCTCCAAGAAACAAGGGCTATTCAGGACTCCTGTCGAGACAGCAGCACGCATGTACCCACTCATGCGGCAACTGTCATTTGATGACGCCCTGTGCGTGAACGAGGCATGTCCCTCGGTCATTGGCAATGTCGTTGTCTATCAAGACAAGCACCATCTGACACGAGCGTTTGCGCAATCCCTGGCGCCGGTGCTGGAGGAAAAGTTGTTGGACGTCGCACCTTGTTTAAGAGATCTTTAGATTTAGAATCTGGTGATAAAGGTATGCGTAAAGAGGCAGGACGTCCTGAGGAGAGCGAGGTCCGGGCGGGCGCCGATAGAGAGAGGCAGAGAGATGGGCTCGTGCTAATCTGCTCTCGCCGCAAAGGGAACTTGAGTAATATTTACAAAAACTAGGCAGTGGGGTGGCGGCGGCGGGTGGGTGCCAAGCCCACCAAGTCCTTAGCTCTCCCCGACCTATCACCGCGGCCCCTTCTCGCCGCGCGTACGCCCTCCCAATGGGCATGCTTTGTGGTTTGTCCTTTGTAGCCTCCCTGTATTTTGCCCACGCCAACCCGGCGGCAGGGTATTTCATGACGCTCACCCGCTTGCATGAGCTTGGGATGGGTGGGCTCGTGAGCGTGTGGGGGGCGGACCGAGCACTGGATCTAAGGGCGGACGGCCTGCCAATTGGCAATGGATCGTTTGGTAATCGGGTGCCCGGGCAAGCCTGGCTGTGTCGTACCCTGGCCGCAACCGTCGGCCTCCTCGTTATCGGAGGCAGTGGATTTTTGTACACGCCCCGCTTGCCCTTTCCAGGAACAGCCGCCCTGGTGCCGGTTCTGGGCACGGTGGCCGTCATTGTGGCGGGAAAGGGTGGGGCGGCAACCCACGCCTTGACCTCGGGCCTCGGTCACCCCTGGCTGCAATACATCGGCGACATCTCCTACTCCCTGTACCTGACCCACTGGCCGGTGGTGGTGGTGTATCCCTTCATCACGGGGCGCTCGGTTGACGGCTACCTAGCTGATGACGATAACAAAACTTTTCCGGGTCGAACTGCCAGTGACTACTTTCGAATGAATTCATGAAAGTTTGTCCAGGCTTTCAAACGAGGGCTCACCGTAAAAATACAGAATTGCCGGCGGTGTGGGTGCGCCTTAAAACGTGGCACGTACTTTTGAGCTTGGTCACATATGCAACAAATATCTCACAAGGAATCACCTCTCCACTACCATATCGGTTCGTACCGACTTCGCGCCATTGTCACTCTCCTGGTCGTTGCCTCGCGCTGGTGCGTGCTACAACGTTACATTGCAGAGCGCTCTCAGGCCCCGCCCGACGGCTGCACTGAGGATATTCGTGTCCACGACCATATCATTTTGCAGGAGGGTCTGCCTCACATTTTTTTCAGCGCACTTTCGGAGGCCAGTGCTCGCTTCGACCTCACATTTGTCGGCGGCGTACTTGTCGCAGACATCACACACGGCCCGGTGGCCTGTGCTTGTTATGTAAGACCGAAAACCCACTTGAATCGCGTTGCCCTCAAAAACGGTATCGTAGACTGCTGGCACAACCTCGACCATCGCTGTCTCATTGGGTTCACACAGGATGATGTTGGCCAGATGACTACCGTGTGGAGTCACGAGCATGTCAAATCCATCTGCAAATAGACGCGCTTGGTCTTGGACGGGAGTGCGTGAAGTCACTGTCACCACCTCTACAGGACTTGATGTGTGATTGCTCAGCATGGACATGACTTCAGCCAGATTGCGAAAGCGGCGCAATGCGGTGCCTTCTGTCCGCTGGAATACAACGATGCGCATCGAGCCGTGGGTGCACCGGTCTTTGATATCCGTAATAATGCCCTGAGCATTATCCTGTTTACGGGCACTTACTTCGTCCTGGTTTGGCCGAGATGCTTGCAATGAAGCCCGCAGTGAAGCCCGCTGTGACGCCCGCAGAGATGACCGTAACGATGTTCGCACTGTCAGTTTGTGACCACCTGTTCGATAAATGTGCGGCAACGACGCTGCGTTGCTGTTTGGCGCCAATACCATCTCCCTTTTTAGCGCATCGAGCCAGCGCCGCTGGTACTTGGGGCCCGGGGACCACGAACCATAGTTTGAATCAAAATATATATCCTCAAAGCATGTCCAGTTGTGGTCGGCTCCGTGCAACTCGATTACGTTCATCAAAGACAGTGACCTCCACAGACGCACTTCGGTCCAATATGTCGTAGCTGCCAGGAACAAATGCTTGGCCCAGGGCCAGGCAGCCTTTTCAGACAGCATACCTTTAAGGCTAGGGCACTGATGGAGGGCAAGGTTTCGGAATTGGGGAAGCATATCCGAGGACTCTTTGTTGGCAAGCAGCTCTCGTTGCCGCTCGGCAGCGTAAAACATTTTGTTGACTTTCATCAGCCAGTGTGCAGGGTTCGTATCAAATGGACCTTTCCTCCAGCAGTTCATAAAGTAAGTCGGGCCCTGGACCTGTCTCCCGGAGATATGCACGAAAATAAGTTGGCGTGTGCGTGGGGTTAAGGGCGCGACTGGACCACCACTTCACTTGATTCGCTTTGCCCCATCTCCGTCCCCCAAAGCTTCACGACCTAACCTTATCAACACGTTTTTGGCCCTTGCATATGTCGCCTCCCTCATTGCGTGTAAATTGTCGAAAAGGCAACGGCCAAGACGCGTTGGGCAGGTACTGTGGAAACTTCTTTCTCAGAACACGCTCAGCCTCATCAATGTGGGACACCACCAGGCCATCTTGTCCTCCCTGTAGGCAGACTTTGTGGACGTGGATTAGGGTGCCTTCCACGATGCGCACGAAATGGTCTGAAAAAAACCTGTCCAATGTGTCCCGAAAGAAGAAAGGGGCCGGGATCAGCGGCGTCGCGGCAATGTAAGTTATTCGCAGCAGAGGTAATAGCCAAAGCAACGGCGTATTCGCCATTGCTAATTTGATTTTGTGCCAGTGTATATTAAAGGAAAAAAGAATCGTAGGATTTTAAGAGTCAAGCTTGTATGTCTTGTGTTAGCCTCACTTGCATTCACCCTGCCTACCTCCCGTACTTGCATTAACCCCGCCTACCTGCCGTCCGCTCCTGCCCTCCGTCGCGGCTCGCCTCGCACAGCTTGTACACGCGTAGGCATCAAGCTCGCAGGCGGGACGGGAATGACGATTTCTCGTTTTGACATAGTCAAACCGAAGAGAGTCACCGTGCATTATAGTGACATCTGATGTTTCTTGTCGACCCTGCATGTGTCAGATGGCTAAGGGTGCTCGATTAGAGATCTTGCCGATTAGTGAGAGAGTTCTCGCAAGACAGTTTTTGTAAATATTACTCAAGTTCCCTTGGCGACGAGAGCAGGTAAGCACGAGCCCCTCTCTCTGCCTCTCTCTATCGTCGTCCGGACCTCGCTCTCCTCAGAGCGTCCTGCCTCTTCAAGCAAACTTTTCACCAGCTCCTAAATCTAAAAATCTCTCAAAGAAGGGTGCGACGTCGAACAACTTTTCCTCCAGCACCGGCGCCAGGGACTGCGCAAACGCTCGTGTCAGATGGTGCTTGTCTTGATAGACAACGACATTGCCGATGATCGGAGGACATGCCTCGTTAACGCACAGGGCGTCATCAAATGACAGTTGCCGCATGAGTGGGTACATGCGTGCTGCTGTCTCGACAGGAGTCCTGA
>Ga0315287_10002385_pt1 | contig 17777 bp, 16 predicted proteins | sample YL17G11_0_MG_FD_205037 | JGI IMG/M metagenome (GOLD analysis project Ga0315287, IMG submission 205037) | Sediment microbial communities from Yellowstone Lake, YNP, Wyoming, USA - YL17G11_0 | ecosystem: Environmental > Aquatic > Freshwater > Lake > Sediment | place: USA: Wyoming | collected...
CTGGAGGACGCCGTCATCGCCGTCATCGGTGATTCGGCCACGGTGGCTGCCCACTGGACGACCCCAGTCGGCTTCCTGTTCATCGACGGCGGCCATGGCCCGGAGCCGGCCCATCGCGACTATGAGACCTGGGTCCCCCACGTCGTCGTGGGCGGGACCCTGGCCATCCACGACGTCTTCCCCGATCCCGCCGACGGTGGCCGACCCCCCTTCGAGCTCTACTGCCGGGCGCTGGAGTCCCTCGCCTTCGAGGAGCTCGATCCCACCGGCTGCCTCCGGGTCCTGCGCCGGGTGGCCGAAGGCATTTAGGCGACGCCGGCGCCATGGCCGAGGCAGGGGACGGGATGCGGGTGTTGACCGAGCCGTGTCCGTACTGCGGGGTGGACGTCGCCGCGGTCGCACCCGGGGACCTGCCGGATGCTCTCCGGGAAGAGGCCGGGCGGTGGGAGTCGCTGTTGGTCGCGGCCGACGACACGGCGGTGCGGCGCCGCCCCGAGGACGGGACCTGGTCCGCCCTCGAATACGGCGGTCACGTCCGCGATGTGCTGTCGGTGATGACCGAGCGGGTGGCTCGCACGCTGGTCGAGGACGACCCCGAGTACGGCTGGTGGGACCACGAGGCCAGCGCCGTCGACGAGCACTACAACGAGCAGGACCCCGTCGCCGTTGCCGGCGATCTGGCCGCCAACGCGGCGTGGATGGCGGGCACCCTGGCCCTCGTCGAGGGCGACGAGTGGGATCGACGGGGCACCCGACGGGGCGCAGAGCGCTTCACCGTGGCGGGCCTGGGTCGTTTCACGCTGCACGAATTGGCCCACCACCGCTTCGACGCCGAGGGCCGTCTCGGCTGATCGGCGGCTCAGCCCGGTCAGCGGTACCGACCGCTCAGTCCAGGGAGGGCTGGTCCTGGTGGGTCTCGTCGAGGGCGGCCTCGGGCAGGAAGGCATGGTCGATGAAGAGGCGGGAGGCGGCCGAGGACTGGGCCAGCGCGTCGGCGGCCAGGATCACCGCGGCCGCCGTGTAGGTCGAGCGCTCGTCACCGGGGAAGTGGACCTGCTCGGGGTAGACGATGCCGGTCCAGTAGTAGCCGTCCTCGGAGCGCAGGGTCTGGGCGTGGCGGAACAATTCGAGGGCGAAGTCGGTGCGCCCGACGGACAGGTAGGCCAGGAGGCACTCGCAGGTCTCGGCCGCGGTGATCCACGGCCGGTCGGAGACGCAGCGGATGCCCCGACCCTCGAGGTAGAAGGTGTCGAGCCGTTCGTCGAGGTGGGCGGCCCCTTCGTCGCCGCCGAAGACCCCGGCCAACACGGGGTAGTACCAGTCCATGGCCCAGCGGTGCTTGGGGGCGAAGGCGTCGGGCTCGTGGCGGAGGGTGTGGACCAGGCGCGCCGCCGAGAGCTCCCAGTCGGGGCGCTCGCGGCCGAGCGTGGCGGCGATGGCCAAGGCGCAGCGGAGGCTGTGGGAGATGCTGGAGGACCCGGTGAGCAGGGCGAAGGACCACGGGGTGCCGTCGGCGTGGCGGGCCCAGAGGATCTCGCCGCGGGGCGTCTGCAGATCCATGACGAACCCGACGGCCCGCTCGACCATGTCCCAGGTGGCCTCCAGGAAGCCCCGGTCCTCGGTCAGCAGGTAGTGGTGCCACACGCCGGCGGCCACGTAGGCCACGGTGTTGGCGTCCAGCTTCTCCTGCTCGACCCGGTCGGCCAGGTAGTACTGGTGCCAGGAGCCGTCGTCGCGTTGGGTGTCGGCCAGCCAGGTGAAGGCCCGGTCGACCTCGTGGTGCCGACCGCAGACGTCCAGGGCCATGGTCGCCTCGACGTGGTTCCAGACGTCGGCGTGGCCGCCGGGGAACCAGGGGATCATCCCGGTGGGCAGCTGCCATTCGGCGATGGACTCGGCCGTCTTCGAGACTTCGGCGGCGGTGAGGATGCCGGGGACCTCGGGCAACCCGCGGAGATCAGGCGACACGGGCATGACCCTCCATGCTGGCTGGGACGGGCCGGGATTCCACCGAGGCGGCCGTCGGTTTGCGGGCGTACAGGACCAGGCTCTTGCCCAGCACCGGCTGCAGCAGGCGTTCGGCGACCTGGGTGAGCAGAGGGGCCTTCATCATGTCCCACACCAGGAGGCGGTGGTAGGCCTCGACCAGCGGGTTGGTGTCCTCCTGGGGGCCGACGAGGCACCGCAGCCACCAGTAGGGCGTGTGCAGGGCATGGACCTGGTGGGAGCCACCCGGCTCGAGGCCGGCGGCAGCCAGCTTCCGACGCAGCTCCCGCTCGGTGTAGATGCGGACGTGGCCGCCCACGACCTTGGGGGCGTGGTACTCGTCGGACAGCCTCCAGCAGACGACCTCGGGCAGCCACGCCGGCACGGTGACGGCGATGGTGCCGCCGGGCTTGAGCACCCGGGCCAGTTCGGCGGCGGCCATCTCGTCGTCGGGGATGTGCTCCATGACCTCGGCGGCGATGATGTGGTCGAAGGTGGTGTCGGGGAAGGGCAGCATCTGCCCGTCACCGACCGCACTGGCGGCCAGCCCGCCCGCGGGGGCCTCGCCCACCGCGTCCATGGCGGCGCACATCTCGCGGCACTCGGCCATGTCGGCGTGGTTGAAGTCCACGGCCACCACCCGTACCCCCCGCCGGTAGGCCTCATAGGCGTGGCGGCCGTTGCCCGCACCGAGGTCCAACAGGAGCTCGCCCGCCCGCACGCCGAGCCGGTCGTAGTCGACGGTCAGCACGGGACGGCCAGGGTCAGGGCACGGGTCGGCAACGGGGTCAGCCCTGCTTCAGGCGGATGCGGTACTGCTCGACCGTCTTCTCGGCCGTGTGGCGCCAGGTCCAGTTGTCGATGACCCGCTGGCGCCCGGCCAGGCCGACCTTGGTGGCCAGCTCCGGGTTGTCCATGGCGAAGTTGATGCGGGCGGCCAGCGCGGCAGCGTCGCCCGGCGGGCAGGTGAAGGCGGTCTCGCCGTCGGGGCCGACGACCTCGCGCAGGGCGCCGCCGGTGGTGGCCACCAGGGGCACGCCGGAGCACTGGGCCTCGATGGCAGGCAGGGAGAAGCCCTCGTACAGCGACGGGACCACGGCCAGCTCGGCTTCGGCGTAGAGCTCGACGATGCGCTCGTCGGACACGCCGAACACCCATTGGATGGCATCGGTCAGCCCGTACTGCTCGAGGGTGCGCATGGCCCGCCCCTCTTCCTTGGGCTTGCCGATGATGACCAGGTCACAGGGGCGCTCGGTGCGGATCTTGGCCACGGCCTCGAGCAGGTAGGCGAGGCCCTTCATGGCCACGTCGGCCGACGCCGTGGTGATGAGCCGGCCGGGCATCCGCGCGATGTGCGGGAGCGGTCGGAACTGCTCCTGGTCCACGCCCACGGGGACGATCGCCATGTTGGCCAGCGGGACCTCGTGGTCCTCGTGGATGTCGTCCCGGGAGTTCTCCGACACCGTGATGACCCGCTTCATGCGCTTGGCCACCCGGGTCTGCATCTTGGTGAAGGCGTACCAGCGGCCCTTGTTCCAGCGCTGCCAGCCGTTCTCGGCGTGCTCCATCTCGAGCCGGCGGTCGACGGTGATGGGGTGGTGGATGGTCGCCACCACGGGCAGGCCGTCGCGCTCGATGGCCAGCAGGCCATAGCCGAGGGACTGGTTGTCGTGGACGAGGTCGAACTCGCCCTTGCGGGTGCGCAGGTGCTGCCAGGCCCGGACGCTGAAGGCCAGCGGCTCGGGGAAGGTGCCCAGGGAGAACGAGGTGACCTCGACGAAGTCGGCGAAGTGCTTGAGCTCGCCGATCCACGGCATCCGCATCGGGAAGTGCTCGTTGTAGATGTCGAGGCTCGGGAGCTCGACGAGGGGAACCCGATCGTCCAAGCGGGGGTAGGGCTGGCCGCCGAGGACCTCGACGGTGTGGCCCAGGTCCACCAGGGCCTTGGAGAGGTGACGGGTGTAGACGCCTTGACCACCCACGTGGGGCTTGCCCCGGTAGCTGAGGTAGGCGATGCGCAGGGGCGCGTCGGCAGACATGTGAAGGGATGAGCTTTCCGGTCCGTTGACTGAGCGGTCAAGTGTGCCCGGATATGGCTCGTTTCAGGCCAGGATGGGCCTCGTGCGGGGTCTGGTGCAGCGCGTGGCGGAGGCCCGGGTGCGGGTCGGGGACGAGACGGTGGGCGAGATCGGCCCCGGCCTCTGCGTGCTGGTGGGCGTGCACCGGGAGGACACCGGGGCCCAGGCGGCCAGGTTGGCCGACAAGGTGTGGGGGCTGCGGGTCATGGCCGACGACGACGGCGTGATGAACCGCTCGGTGGCCGATACCACCGGCAACGTGCTCGTGGTCAGCCAGTTCACGCTCTACGGGAGCACCGAGCGGGGTCGTCGGCCGTCCTGGCTGGACGCCGCACCGCCGGACCAGGCCGAACCGCTGGTCGACCTGGTGGTCGCGCGGCTCCGGGAGATGGGGGCGACGGTGGCCACGGGCCGCTTCCGCACCGAGATGCAGGTCGAGCTGGTCAACGACGGCCCCGTCACCGTGCTGCTCGAGGTGTAGCTGCGGAATCGGGTCACCGGCCTGCGGGGAAACCGATGGCAGGGAAGGGGCCGAGGTGCCGCTGCTGCCTCGGCCGGCCCAGCCCGACGGCTCAGGCGGTCTGCCGGCGGCGGTGCAGTAGGTGGGCCCCCAGCACGAGGGCGAGGGCGATCAGCAGCATCGGCCCGTCGCCCCAGCGCGTGTAGAGGGTCAGCCCGGTGCGGGTCTCGATCGTGGCCTGGATGACGGCTCGCTCGCTGACGGCGGTGCGGTCGATGACTTCGCCGTCGGGGGTGATGACGGCCGAGAGCCCGGTGGGGGCGGTCTGCAGGACCCACCGGCCGGTCTCCATGGCCCGGAGGCGGGACGAGGCGATCTGCTGGGTCTGGACGATGGTGAGCCAGTAGGACGAGCCGTTGGTGGGGTTGAGCAGGACCTCACCGCCGTGGCTGATGGCGTCCCGGGCCCGGTTCGCGAAGAAGACCTCCCAGGAGATGACGACCCCGAGGCGGCCCACGTCGGTGTCCACCGTCGCCGGGCCCTCGCCCACGATGGCGTCCCGGTCGGGCAGCGCGTCACCGGCGAAGGTGCTCAGGAGCGACCGGAACGGTACGTACTCCCCGAAAGGCACCCGGCGCACCTTCTCGAACCGGTCGGTGAACCGGCCGTCGGCGTCGATGACCAGGGCCGCGTTGTGGAACCCGTCGCCGTCCCCCTCGACCGCACCGACCACGAGCGGGGCGTCCAGCTCGCGGGCCAGGGCCGACAGCTCCCGGCCCTCCTGTCGGTCCTCGACCGGGCCCTCGACGTTGATGACGTTCTCAGGCCAGAGGACGAGGTCGACCGGGGCGTCCACGCCCGCGCTGGCCGCCAGATGACGGTCGAAGACCTCACGCTGGTCGGTGTCGGCGGCCCGGGTGCGCTGGGGCCCACCCCCTTGGACCAGCGCCACATCGAGCGTTCCGGTGGGACGGCCGTCCGGGGCGACGCCGGCGAGGAGGACCACCGCGAGGACGCCGGCCAGGGCCCCCGCGCCGACCCGCGGGGAGCGTTCCCGCAGAGCATCCAGGCCGACCCCGACGGTCACCACCAGTGCGGTGAGCAGCAAGGGCCCGAGGAGACGGACGGTGGGGCCCAGCGGCGAGGCGACCTGGGTCATGGCCACCGTGGCCAGGGGCTGGCCGCCGAAGGGCCATGACCAGCGCAGGAACTCGGCCAGGACCGCGACGCCGACGAGGGCCGGCCATCGTCGGCGGTCGGGCGGGCAGGCCATGGCGGCGAGCGCCCAGAACCCGGCCCAGAGGCCCAGGACGATCAGGTAGCCGGGCAGGGTGAAGTCCAACATCCAGAACACCGAGGGCAGGAACCAACCCAGAGCGAAGAGGGCACCGTGCCGGCTGCGGCGCCGGGACGACGGCTCGGCGAGCCGGCGGCTGAACAGGGCGAAGGCGACGAACGCCAGGGGCCACCAACCCCACGGGGGCATCGAGAAGGCCAGCAGGAGCCCGGCCAGCAGTGAGACGAGCAGACCGGCCTTCGGACCGGCGGCCGCGGCACCACGGATCCGCGGCGCCCGGGACTCGAGCCCCGTGCTCACCCGCGTGCGTCCAGGAGGCGGCGGGCCGCGGTTCGGCCGTCGTGGATGCAGGCGGGCAGGCCCACCCCGCTGTAGGCGGCCCCGGCCAGGGCCAGGCCGGGGTGCTCGTGGGCCAGGGTGGCCCGGAGGTCGGCCACGAGGGCCAGGTGACCGACCTGGTACTGCGGCAGCGAGTGGGGCCAGCGGCTGATCCGGACCTCGGTCGGTGCGCCGATGAGGCCCATGGTCGTGGCCAGGTCCGCCCGCAACCGATCGACCAGCTCGTGGTCGTGCAGGTGCTGGGCCCGGTCGTCGTGGGCCGAGCCGGCCGACGCCCGGAGCACGACGGTGTCGCCTCCTCCGAGGTGGGCCCACTTGGTGGAGGCCCACGAGCAGGCGGTCAACAGCAGGCCTTCGCTGCTGGGGACCAGGAAGCCGGAGGCGTCGAGGGCGTGCTCGATCGCCGCCGCGGGCACGGCCAGGCTGACCAGGACCGGGGAGGCGTAGCCGATGGTGTTCAGCAGCCCGGCGGCCCCGGGGCTGGCGTCGGCCAGCAGGTCGGCGGTGGCGAAGGCGGGGAGGGCAAGGACGGTCCCGTCCGCCTCGACGTGACCGAGGGAGCCGATGTGCTCACCCAGAGCCAGATCGACGCCTCGTTCGGCCAGGGCCTCGACCAGACGGTCGATCAGTCGCTGGGTGCCGCCCTCGAAGCCGCCGAAGACGGCAGCGGCGGGATCGGCGGCGGCGCGCTGGGCCCGCAGGGCGGCGACCAGGCCCTCCGGTCGGCGGGCGGCGGCCAGCAACTGGGGGGCGAGGGCGGCGGCGCTCATGTCGTCGACCTGGCCGGCGTTGATGCCCCCGAGGAGGGGGGCCACGACCCGGTCCAGCGCCGGTCGCCCGACGGCCGGAGTCACCAGGTCGGCCACGGACACGTCGTCCTGGGTCACCGGAGCGGCGGGCTGGGCCATCGCCGACCGGGTCTCGGCCAGCTCGGCGGCGTCCAGCAGCCCGGTCGCGGCCAGGTCGTCGAGGTCCAGGGGGACCCCCAGGATGTGCTCGGACGGCATCGGCCGCAGCCGTCCCCGGCTCCAGATGTAGGCCCGGCGCTCGGCGGGGTGGACGATCTCGGCCTCCAGCCCCAGCTCGCGGGCGAGGTCGAGTGCCCAGGGCACCCGGAGCAGGAAGGCGTCGGCGCCCTCGTCCACGAGGTGACCGGCGAAGGGTGAGGTGTGGACCTTGCCGCCCCAGCGGTCCGCCGCCTCGTGGACGGTGACGTCGACCCCGTCGACGGCCGAGAGCTCCCAGGCGGCGGCCAGGCCGGCGATGCCACCCCCGACGACGTGGAACCGGGCGCTCATGCCGTCGGCCGTCGGCCCGGCCGGCGGACGGTCACCGGTCCATCGCCCCCCCGCCGTCGAGGCGGTCCTGGGCGAGGCGGCGGCGCCCGGCGAGCATCGCCTCGTCGGCAGGGGCACAGGACGCGAGCACCGGGGTCTTCATCGGCATCGAGCCTACCGACGGGCGGTGACGGGCTGAAGGGCGGGGACCGCGGCCCGCCGCCGGAGGTACCGTCGGCCACCCCGTGTTCACCGATCCCCTCGCCGAAGCCACCTTCGTCCCGACGGCGCTCCCACGGAACGGTGCGCTGGCGCTTTGGACGTGGCCCACCCCGATCGCCGACGCCGACTCGGAGCTGGAGCTGGTCCGGCCCAGCCCGGTGCGGATGCGGCGCCGGGTGGTCCCGGCCCGTTTGGTCCCCCTGCGCGAGGCCCTCGACGCCCTCGTCGACCTGCCCGCCAGTCGCCCCGTGCGCCCCTCGGTCCGGGCCTGGTCCGCGGTGGCCCGCATCGCCGTCGAGTTGATCGCCCGTGGCCGCCTGCTCCCCGATCTGACGCCGGCGGGGGAGGACGCTTGGCGACTGGGACCCCTCGATCCCGAGGATCTGGTGCTGCGCCAGCAGCTGGGCGCGGCCCTCCCGCCGGAGGCCCATGCTCGGCTGGTTGGCGTGCGGCCCCTGCGCGTGGCCTCGCCCGACCGCGCCGTGGCCGCATTCTCCGATGCCGTCGCCGACCTCCTCCCCCGGCCGAGCGCGGCCACGGCCACCGCCGGCCACGCCGCCTTCGCGGCGATGGCGGCGACCGACCTCCACGGCGCCGAGGCGTGGTTCCGGGCGCTGGGCGGCCGACCGGACGAGGCGATGGTGGCGATGCGCCTCGAGCCGCCGACGGACGAGCGGGGGCGCTTCGCCGGCGTCCTCCAGCTGCAGAGCCAACGGGACCCCAGCCTGGTCATCGATGCCTTCGACCTGTGGTCTGCGCCGGAGGTGGTCCTGAAGCGCTTCGGCGACGCCGAGTCCGGTCTGCTGCTGGCCCTGCGCCGGGCGGCGAAGGTGTGGTCGCCGATCGGCCGGTTGCTCGATCAGCCCCGACCCACCTGGCTGGGCCTGCGCGACGAGGACGTCGACGAGCTCATGGGGCCGGTCGTGGAGGACCTGGCCGCGGCCGGCGTCCACGTCCTCTGGCCGGCCGAGCTGATGGAGACGATCGAGCTGAAGCCGGTCGTGTCCACGGCCCCGGGCGCGGTCACCTCGTCGGGCCTGTCGCTGGAGACCCTGCTCGAGCTCCGCTGGTCGGCGACGGTCGGCGGCGAGCAGCTCTCCGAGCAGGAGCTGCGGGCGCTGGCCGAGGCCCGGCGCCCGATGGTCCGGCTCCGTGGCCGGTGGGTGCGGGCCGACCCGACGGCGCTGGCCCGTGTCCTGGAACGACGGCGGGTGGCGGCGGGGGAGGCGCTGGCGGCGGCGCTCGTCGGGACCCTGACGGTCGACGGCCAGACCCTGGACATCGAGCTGGAGGGACCGCTGCGGGACCTGGCCACCCGGCTGGCGGCCATGGACCCGGAGCGGAGCCAGGTGCCACCGGACGGCCTGGTCGCTGTCCTCCGCCCCTACCAACTCCGGGGCCTGGCCTGGCTGACCGAGATGGCCGACCTGGGCGTCGGTGGCGTCCTGGCCGACGACATGGGCCTGGGCAAGACGATCCAGGTCCTGGCCCTGCACCTGGCTCGCCGGGACCGGGGTCGACCGACCCTGGTGGTCTGCCCCGCCTCGGTCCTGGCCAACTGGGAGCGGGAGACGGCCCGCTTCGCCCCCGGTGTGCCCACCCGACGCTTCCACGGGCCCGGCCGGGACCTCGACGGCCTGGGTGCCGACGAGATCGTGGTGGCCACCTATGGCGTCGTGAGACGCGACATCGAGGTGCTGGCCTCCGTCGGCTGGGGCCTGGTGATCGCCGACGAGGCGCAGGCGGTCAAGAACCCGAACGCCCGCACCGCGCGGGCCCTGCGCCGCATCCACGGTGAGGCCCGCTTCGCCCTCACCGGCACGCCCGTGGAGAACCGCCTCACCGAGCTCTGGGCGATCCTGGACTGGACGACCCCTGGCCTGCTCGGCCCGCTCGAGGCGTTCCGGACCGATGTGGCGCTTCCCATCGAGCGTTACCAGGACGACGAGGTGGCCGAGACGCTGCGGCGGGTGATCCGGCCGTTCGTGTTGCGACGGAAGAAGAGCGACCCCACCATCGCCCCCGACCTGCCGCCCAAGACCGAGATCGACCGGATCATGCCGCTGACCGTCGAGCAGGCGTCGCTCTACCGGGCGGTCACCGACGAGGTGCTGGCCCAGATCGAGTCGGCCCGGGGCATGGCCCGTCGGGGCCTGGTCCTCAAGCTGCTGACGGCGCTCAAGCAGATCTGCAACCACCCGGCCCAGTACCTGGGCCAGGCCGGGCCCCTCGATGGCCGCTCGGGGAAGCTCGACGGGGCCACCGAACTGCTGGAGATCGTCACCGCCGAGGACGAGGCCGCCCTCGTCTTCACCCAGTACGTGACCATGGGCCGGCTCCTGGAGGAGCATCTCACGGGCCGGGGCCTGCGCACGTTCTTCCTGCACGGCTCCCTCACCATCACGGCCCGGGAGGAGCTGGTCCAGCGCTTCCAGGCGGGTGCGGCCGACGCCTTCGTGATCTCGCTGCGGGCGGGGGGCACGGGCATCAACCTGACCCGGGCCACCCACGTCGTGCACTACGACCGGTGGTGGAATCCGGCGGTGGAGGACCAGGCCAGCGACCGGGCCTGGCGGATCGGCCAGACCCGACCGGTCGAGGTGCACCGCCTCATCTGTGAGGGCACGGTCGAGGACCGGATCGCCACCCTGCTGGCCACCAAGCGGGACTTGGCCGACGCCGTCGTGGGTGCCGGGGAGGCGTGGATCTCCGAGCTGGACGACGACGCCTTGGCCGAGCTGGTCCAGCTGTCCGTCGGGGGCGGGGCCTGATGGCCGAGCGGCGCGTCTTCGGCACCACCTGGTGGGGGAAGGCGTGGACCGACGCGCTCCAGCGCCGGGCCCGCCTCGACGTCAACCGCCTACCCCGGGGTCGGACCTACGCCCGCCACGACCGGGTCCAGGAGATCGAGCTCGGCCCGGGGGAGATCAACGCCCGGGTGCAGGGCAGCCGTCCGGAGCCGTACACGGTGCGGGTCCACATCCGTCGCTTCAGCGACGATGAGTGGAACGTCGTGCTGGACGCGATCACGGCCCGGGCGGCCCACACCGCCGCTCTGCTCGACGGGGAGCTGGACCCCGGGATCATCGAGGATGCCCGAGCCGTCGGGGTCGAGCTGCTGCCCACCGCCGGCGAGGTCGTTCCCCGGTGCTCGTGCCCCGACCGGGCCATCCCCTGCAAGCACTCGGCCGCGGTCTGCTATCTGGTGGCCGACGAGCTCGACGCCGATCCCTTCGCCCTGCTGCGCCTCCGGGGCCGGTCTCGCGACGAGGTCCTGGCCGAGCTCCGACGCCGGAGGACGGCCGGAGCGACTCGTCGGCCGTCGCCCGGGCTCGAGCCCGCCGTCACCGACGTCGACAAGGGCATACCAGCGGGTCAGGCGTGGTCCCGCCTGCTCGGTCGCCTCCCCCGTCCGCCGCATCCCCGCCCGGCGCCCGGCCGCCCGGCGCCGTGGCCGGTCGACCCGCCGGTGGACGCCCCCTTCAGGGCCGCCGGCCTGCAGGCCCTGATCGCCGACGCCGCGGACCGCGCCTGGCACATGGCCCGGGGCGAGGGCCGCTCGGGGCTGCTCGACGACTGAACGCCGGCGGGCTGGGCGAACCGAGGCCCCGTAAGGGGTGCGGGGTGTGGGCTCGGCGTCACTGCGAGCCTCGATATCGGGCCGATCGGCGATGCCGAAGTCCAATGCTCATCCGGAATGTCACGCGCCGTGAGATCCGTGCCCGAAGTCGGCCCCGACAACCGAGGTCGAGGACTGGGCGTACCGATTCGGTAGGCACAGTCCTCGACCTGTCGACTCAAGCCCGGTCCGGCCACGTCGGGTGAGAATCGACGGCTCCTCGCCGCCGACGACGGCTACTCCGACCCCCCGCGCCCCGTGGTTGCCTTGTTCTCGCTGAGCCCTCCGGTCAGGTGAGCAGCACCCGCTGGGCCAGTCCGGCCATCACCGCGGGGTCGTTGTTGACCGAGCGGGTGCGGGCGAAGGCGATGCCTCGGCCCTCGGCCCGGGCCCGGGCCTCGATGTCGAGGTCGTAGAGGATCTCGAGGTGGTCCGAGGTGAAGCCCTGGGCGCACACCAGCAGCCCGGACGTACTGAGGCTGTCGATGACCTCCAGGATGTCCGGGCCCCGCCAGGGCTCGGGGGTGCGACCGGCGCTCTGCCAACCGATGTCCCAGGCGGTCAGGCCGGCCCGTTCGGCGATTGCGCCGGCGGACGCGGCGAGGTGGTCCGGGTAGCGGTCGCCCTCGAGCACCCGCTCGGGGAGGCTGTGGGCCGTGAACAGGACGGTGGTGTCAGCGGGTAGGTCCTCGAGCTGTTCGGTGACGGCGGCGGCCTGGAAGTCCAGCCAGGCGCCGAGGTCGGACCAGTCGTCGATCGGCCGGTAGTCGACGCCCCGCTCCTCGGCGGTCGACGCGGCCCGTCCGTGGTATTGGCCGACGCTGAAGGACGAGAAGTGGGGGGCCAGGACCAGGCCCACGACCACGTCGGCCCCCTCGTCGGCCAGGGCGTCGAGGCCGTTCTCCACGAACGGCGCGGCGTGCTTCTGGCCGAGGCGCACCAGCGTCCCGGCGGGCAGGGCGGCCTCGATGGCGGCCCGCTGGCCCTCGGTCCGCCGGGCCAGCGGGGACACGCCGCCCAGGGCCTCGTAGCGGGCGGTCAGCTCGGCCAGCAGCTCGGGGGTCGGCGGCCGGCCCCGGCGGATGTGGGTGTAGTAGGCCTCGATGTCAGCCGGCGTGCGGGGTGTCCCGTAGGCCATGACCAGGACGCCGAGGGTCATGCCGCCGTCCGCTCGTGGACCAGCTCGACGATGCGGGTCAGCACCGTCGGGTCGGTCTCGGGCAGCACCCCGTGGCCCAGGTTGAAGATGTGGCCGGGGCGACCGGCGATGCGGTTCAGCACCCCGCGGACCTCGTGCTCGACGGCGGGCCAGGGGGCCAGGCAGGCCGCGGGGTCGAGGTTGCCCTGGATGCCCTTGTCGAGGCCGATGCGCTCCCAACCGGCGTCGATGGGCACGCGCCAGTCGACGCCGACCACGTCGGCCCCGGCGTCGGCGAACAGGCCGAGCAGCTCGCCCGTGCCCACCCCGAAGTGGACCCGGGGCACGCCCAGGTCGGCCAGTCCGTCGAAGACCTTGCGGCTGGCGGGCAGGACGTGGGCCTCGTACTGCTCGGGGGTCAGCGCCCCGGCCCACGAGTCGAAGAGTTGGATGGCCGACGCCCCGGCCTCGACCTGGGCCCGTACGAAGCCGAGGGCCAGGTCGGCCAGGCGGTCGATGAGGTCGTGCCACAGAGCGGGCTCGCCCAGCATCATCGCCTTGGTCTTGGCGTAGGTGCGGGAGGGCCGGCCCTCGATCAGGTACGAGGCCACGGTGAACGGCGCGCCGGCGAACCCCAGGAGGGGTACCTCCAGCACGTCGACCAGGTTGCGCACGGTCTCGAGGACGTAGGGGATGTCCTGCTCGGGCTCCAACGGGCGCAGGCGCTCCAGGTCGCCGGCGCCGGCGAAGGGCTCCTCGACCACCGGACCGGTGCCGGGGACCACGTCGACACCGAAGCCCACGGCCTGGATGGGTACGACGATGTCGGAGAAGAGGACGGCGGCGTCGACCCCGTGGCGGCGCACCGGCTGGAGGGTGATCTCCGTGGCGAGGTCGGGGGTGTGGATGGCGTCGAGGATGCTGCCCGTGCCCCGCAGCTCCCGGTACTCCGGCAACGAGCGCCCGGCCTGGCGCATGAACCACACCGGCGTGTGCGGCACCGGCTCCTGCCGACAGGCACGGAGGAAGGGGCTGTCCTGGAGGTCCGGCACGGCAGGCACCGTATTGGGGGACACTGCGGGGATGCGCCGTTCGATCGACGACTACCCCGCCACCGATGCCGACCTGCCGCCCGATGCGGAGGACTACGACATCACCAAGGTGTCGTGGGCCGTGGCGATCAGTGACGACTACGAGGACGCCGAGCCCCGCGTCGTCTTGACCGTCGAGGAGGTCGGTGCCGCCGGAGCCGGGCTGGTCGCCCACCTGAGCCCGACAGTGGCCCGCCGCCTGCGCCTCGCCCTCCGCGACGCTCTGCGCGAGGTCGGGGAGGACGACGGCGACTGATGGCCCGGTACATCTAGAGGGCGGTGCGGCCTTGGCGGCGGGCCGACTCGGCCACCGCCTTCTCGGCGCCGGGCGCCATGGCATCGGGGCCCATGGCGGCCAGGGTCTCGGCGTCGGGCCCGATGACGACGACGTCGCTCACGCTCGGGCGGACGACGGCGACCTCGCGAGCCAGGAGGCGGGTGTGGTAGGCCCGGGCCGGCTCGTGCCAGTCGGTCGAGCCCGCCATCGGCGCCGACACGATCACCCGGTCGAACCCGAGGCCCGCCACCAGGTCGACGTTGGTGGGGGAGTGCACGGCACCGTCGACGTGCTCGGCCCCGTCGATTCTCACGGGGGCGAGCAGGCCGGGGACGGCGGAGGAGGCGGCCACGGCCTGGCCCACGGTGGCGTCGGACGGGTCCCGGCCGAAGACCCGCAACCGGCCGTCGGCCACCCGCACCGAGCAGATCCAGAGCGGCTGAGCGGGCCAGCGCTCGCCGACGTAGATCCCGTCGATCCGATGGGCGATGCGCAGCGTGTCCATGCGCCCCCGGGGCAGCAGGCCACCGGCCAGCAGGCCGACTCGAGGCCGCCCACGGCGGAGGAAGGCTCGGCCCGCGAGGCCGGGGTCCAGGGGCCACCGGTTGGTGGGCCGTGCCGGCTCGACGAAGTCCAGGCGGGCGGGCAGGTCGCGGCGCCGGGCCTCGGTGGCCGCCGACACGTCGCCGCCGGTCTGGTCGGCCCAGTGGTCGGCGACGGGGATGCCCGCCCGCAGGGTCGAGCCCGTCGAGGACCCGACCGAGGTCCCCACCACGAGGTCGGCCTCCGCCGCGTCCCATCCGGCGTCGAGCAGGCCCTGCAGGACGCCGGCGTGGAAGGCGCCGCCGGTCAGGCCGCCGGCCCCGAGCACGAGCGCGGTGCTCACCCGCTCAGTACCGGAGGTCGGCCACGATGCCGAAGTGGTCGGAGGCCCAGACATCGCCCACCGGAAGGTCGCCGAGCAGTCGGGCGGCCACGGCGTGGCCCCGACCGCCGGCTTCGGGCCAGGACACGAAGATGTAGTCGATGCGGGCGGGGGTCTCGGCCTCGGCGGCGGCGTACGGATTGGTGTTGGACCAGGTCAGGCCGGGACCGTCACCCGGCGCCAGCTCCCACACGTCCCGGAAGACGAGGGGTGGGGCGGGCACGGCAGCCTTGCCGGTCAGGAGGCGGATCTCGTCGCTGTCGGACACGGCGTTGAAGTCGCCGCAGAGGATGGCGGGGAAGTCGGCGACCGCCGTGTCCCGGATGAACGGGCACAGGGCCCGCACCTGCTCCTGGCGGATGTGGCCGTGGTAGAGCCGGTAGTGCAGGTGGGTCGAGAACACCGAGAGCGGTCCCCGGGCGCCGTCGATGTCGGCCCGGAGGATGAGGCGGCCTTCGTCCTGGTCGGGCGGCGCGGGCAGGAACAGGTGCTCCTGGGCCGTGATGGGCCAGCGGGAGAGCACGGCGTTGCCGAAGCAGACGCCCTCGAACTCGTACTTGAAGGCGTACGCGTGGTGGTAGCCGAGGGCGTCGGCCAGCTCGGCGGCCTGGTTGCGCTCGCCTTCCTCCCACACCTCCTGCAGGGCGATGACGTCGGCGTCGGCGGCCCGCAGGGTGGCGAGGATGGCCTCGGCCCGCTGTTCCCACGGCCCGAAGCGCCACCACAGGTTCCAGGTCGCCACCCGCAGCGTGCTGTCGAGCAGCGGCCCCAGGGTGCCTTCGTGCACATCGGTCACGCCCGGATCGTGTCAGATACTGCGGCCCGGCGGTGCCGGTAGGATCGTCGGTTCCCCATGGGCAGCGATTCCGACCTGGAAGCCGAACAGGCACACCTCGATCGGGCCTACGAGGCCCTCGAAGCGAGCCGCCGTTCCGCCTCGCGCCTGGCCGGCATGGTCGAGGTCGGCCGGGGGGGCACGAACCAGGCCCGCTTCGAGCGGGAGGTCATCCACGACAGCATCGTGAGCCGCCTCACCCAGCTCCACATCGGCGACGCCTCACTGGTCTTCGGGCGCATCGACCGTACCGAGGCCGTTGGCGGCGAGCGCTACCACATCGGTCGCATCGCCGTGTCCGACGAGGACTACGAACCACTGGTCATCGACTGGCGGGCGCCGGTCGCCGAGCCCTTCTACCGGGCTACCGGGCGCGAGCCCATGGGCCTGTACCGCCGGCGCCACTTCGCCACCCGGGGCAAGCGGCTCCTGGCCATGGAGGACGAGGTCTTCGACGGTGAGGCCCTGCTGGCCGAGGGCGCCGGGTCGGACCTGGTGGGCAAGGCCGCCCTGCTGGCCTCGCTGGAGGAGGCCCGCACCGGGAAGCTGGGCGACATCGTGGCCACGATCCAGGCCGAGCAGGACGCCATCATCCGCTCCGAGCTACCCGGGGTCCTGGTCGTCCAGGGCGGGCCGGGCACGGGCAAGACGGTGGTGGCCCTGCACCGGGCGGCCTACCTGCTCTACACCCACCGCTTCCCGCTGGAAGGTCAGGGGGTACTGGTCGTCGGCCCCAACCGGCTGTTCCTGGGCTACATCGAACACGTCCTGCCGTCCCTGGGCGAAGTCGGCGTGGAGCTGGCCGTGACCGCCGACCTGGTCGTCGGGGTCCCGACCGAGGGCCGGGACGCCCCGGATGTGGCCCGCATCAAGGGCGACGCCCGTATGGGGACGGTGCTGTCCCGGGCCATCGACGACCGAGAGCGGCCGTTGCGCTGGGACCTCGTCGTGCCCTACGGCCGGAGCCGGTTGCGGATGACCCGCGAACAGTCCCGGGGCATCGTGCGCAGTGCCCGCCGGCGGTTCCGGGGCCACAACGCCGCCCGCCGGTACGTCGAGCAGCAGGTCTTCGCCGCCCTGGCCGCCAGCACCAGCCGCGAGCTGGAGCCGGGCGAGGTGCGGTCGACGCTGCGCTGGGCCCGCGAGGTCCGTGAGGCCCTCGAGTGGATGTGGCCGCGGCTCACGCCCGAGCACCTGCTGCACGACCTGTTCGGGTCCCGGGCCCTGCTTCGCCACGCCGCCCGAGACACCTTCGGTGAGGCCGTCGCCGACTCGTTGCACCGGCCTCGTTCGGGCCACGTGTCCGAGGTGGTGTGGACCGTCGACGACATCCCGCTGCTGGACGAGGCCCACGCCTACCTCGGCCCGGTCCGGGGCCGGGAGGAGGCCCGAACCTTCGGCCACATCGTCGTGGACGAGGCCCAGGACCGCTCGCCGATGGAGCTGCGCATGCTGGCGCGGCGGTCGCTGTCCGGGTCGATGACCATCGTGGGCGACATCGGCCAGGCCACCGGGCCGTGGGGGGCGCAGGACTGGGAGGACGTGCTGGCGCACCTGCCCGGCCGCCGCGACCCCCGCCACATCGAGCTGACCGTCGGCTACCGCATCCCGGCGTCGATCATGGGGCCGGCCGTGGCCGTGCTCGGGGCCAGTGCCCCCTGGCTGACCCCGCCTGTGGCCGTGCGCCCCGGCGAGGAGCCGCCGGAGTTCGTGCGGGTGCTGGAGCCGTCCGGCCTCGGCGCCGAGGTGGCCGCCGCCGCCGTCCGGGCCCGGGACCACGTCGAGCCGGGCAACGTGGCCGTCATCGTCCCCCGCTCCCTGGTCGAGGACGTGGCCGCCGGCCTCGAGGCCGCCGGGGTGGAGTACGGCCGAGCCACGCGCCGGGGCCTGGACCGTCGCATCACGCTGGTGCCCGTCGACCTGGCCAAGGGCCTCGAGCTGGACGCCGCCGTGGTCGTGGAGCCCGCCGCCATCGTCGACGAGGAGTCCGCCGGCCTGCGCTCCCTCTACGTCGCCCTGACCCGGGCCACCCGCCGCCTCGCCGTCATTCACGCCCGAGCCCTGCCCGACCCCATGCGCGAGACCGCCACCGCCGCCGCCTGACCCTCGTCAGGCGGTGACCTCGGGCTTGGGGCGACGTGCGCTCGGCCCGCAGGACCACGTCGACGGTGGCCAGGGAGATCTGACCTTCGATCCGGGTGATGTCCGGAATGCGGTCGGCCCGGTCGAGCAG
>Ga0315287_10002387_pt1 | contig 17775 bp, 31 predicted proteins | sample YL17G11_0_MG_FD_205037 | JGI IMG/M metagenome (GOLD analysis project Ga0315287, IMG submission 205037) | Sediment microbial communities from Yellowstone Lake, YNP, Wyoming, USA - YL17G11_0 | ecosystem: Environmental > Aquatic > Freshwater > Lake > Sediment | place: USA: Wyoming | collected...
AACTGCCTGTCTCATCTCCCATGGGCATGACGATCATAGCCATGCCTACAGAGACTTAGAGAAGGCCATGATACGCTGCTATGCCAGCCCAGGGACACGGATAGCTCTGGGCATGGAGCCACGGCCTATCCCTGGGATTATAGGCTCGTGGCAAGTATTGACTTTCCCAACGCAGCACGATGCTGCAGGGCCTATAGGGTTTCTGCTCGACAGCCTACGGACTGGGGAACGGCTCATGTATGCCACAGACACCGCCTATATCAGTAACAGGTTCAGGGGACTGACTCACATCATGGTTGAGGCAAACTACTCGCTCGACTTGCTTCGTGAGTCTGTCACCTCTGGCAATGTTCCCAGGACGGTAAAGCGGAGGATCATGGAGAACCATTTCAGCCTGCCCAATGTAATTCAGATGTTGAAATCGAATGACCTGAGTAAAGTTCAGTCCATTTTTCTCCTCCACCTATCCCAAAGCAATGGTGACTCAGTTGCATTTAAGAGGCAAGTACAGGAAGCTACGGGTAAACCTGTCTACATCGGAGGTGAAGATGCCAGCTAAAGTTGGTGATAGATTTGGCAGATGGGTTGTCTTATCAAGAGACGGCCCTAAAGGGTATTGACAACCTCTAGGAAAGTGATACAATCCGTATCATGCCAAAAATAATAATTGATACAGGTAGTGAAATCCACGAACCTAAAGAAGCAGCTAGGCTACTCGGAATAGGCTATGCTACCCTCTACCGCTGGATAAAGTTAGAGAAGATTCACACGATCCATATAGCTGGCCGGACACTCATTCCTCATAGCGAAATTAAAAGACTCAAATCAAAATAAGGGAGGTTTACCCATGTCAACTGAAACCCTTGTTGATTACCTATCGTCTCTTGGACTCCGCCGGCTACCTACCGAACAGGTACATCTTGAACTAGACTATGCTAGGAGAGAGCGAGCCCTGGCCGAGAACTCAGACTATGAAGCCTATCAATCAAAGCGCGTCAAGGCACTAACCAGGGAGATAGACCGCCGAAAATGTCTCAAGAAAGTTATCGAGAATTCCAGGCTGACTCCAGACTTTCTTCGTGACCTCAAGCAAAGGGTAGACATTAGAGACATCTTTAATGACATTCTGGGTATTCTCTGCCGACCTTCAGGCCCAAAAAGGGAGACCTATATATGTCCAGCACACTCAGATGTGCACCCATCAGGAATACTCTACCTAGACGATCAGCATTATCATTGCTTCCAATGTCAGGCGCATGGTGATGTCTTTGATTGTCTGATGGCCTTCAAGGGGATGACCTTCCTGCAGGCAGTTGATACGGTGGCTGAATATCTTGGGGTGGAGTTACCCAAATGATCCGTTCCCCCGTAACCCTATCTGGAAGATCATTTCGGTCGTACCCTATATATTATATATACCTTTATAGTATATACGGTCCCGGGGAGGGGTGGGGAGGAGGGGCTGTTACCAAACATTTTTTGCAAGCGTGGAGTGGCCTATTTTGTGCTTGTTACCATGGTAACAGTAGCGTTACACTATGGTAACAGGAATGGAGAAGGGGTTGTCTACATCACGATTAAGCGTGGCCGTTACATTAGTTACCATACGTTACCCTCGTTACCCTCGTTACCCTCGTTACCACCTAAAATAGAAAGTGGCCGAAAAGGGAGGGGCCGTGATTTTTAACCAATCAGAAGAGATGAGGGCATGGATAAAACAAACTCACGGTTGGTTTACCTACAGGAATATGGACGGAGCCCTGGGTCTAGTCACCTCTAGGCAAAAGACATTACGCAGGGTTGTTATTACCCGGATGCTTCTGGCGGGATTATTACAGCCCCACCCTGAACGTCAAGGGGTCTACCGTTATCTGACACCACTCAAAGAAATTAACTGGCAAGGAAACGAAGGGATTTAATGGAGCAAGAATTAACTCAAGCACTAGTGGAACAGTGGGTATCCTTGTCGGACAGGGCTTTTACAAATAGAATCATTTGGCAAGAATTAGGCATAAACTACCCGGAGGACAAATCTCATCTCAAGGTTATATTGAACCGTCTGAAGGCCAAGGGGATTGTTCAAACTACCGGAGAGGACGGGCACTGGAGGAAAGTTGATAACACCCTGGTGGTCATGGATTGGCAGGACGCAGACCCCCGGGCGTCATTAGACCTTACTTTCCCCTTTAACCTAGAGGGAGTATGCAAACTCTATCCCAAGTCTATTGTTATCGTAGCAGGATCAAAACAGGCAGGGAAGACGGCTTTCCTTTTGAACTTTGCCGTCAACAATATGAACTCTGCTATGGGACTTGATGTCTTTAACTCGGAGACGGGGCCGGAACAATTAAAGTCTCGTCTGGACCCAATGGGGGTGCCACGTCCTTGCCCCTTCAAGGTCTACGAGAGGTATGATTCCTTCGCAGATGTGATAGACCCTGACAGGATCAGTGTGATTGATTATCTTGATCTCAACTCAGAGGTATACATGGTGGGCAAAGAGATTGACGATATCTTCCGCAAACTCAACAAGGGCATTGCCGTAATAGGGCTCCAGAAGCCTCCTGGAAGGGATCTGGCCTATGGTGCGGGGTTTACTGCCAAAAGAGCGCAGCTATACATCTCCCTTGATTCAAATAAAATGAAGTTGGTCTATGTCAAGACGCCAAGGGATGTCAAGAATCCTGATAATATGATGTGGACGTTCAAACTCGATGACGGTATCCATTTCACCGATATAGATAGATATTATGGCTTTGATGGTAATGGACAATAGGAGGTAAGAGCATGAGTGACGGATGAAGACTAATAATTCTCCCGTAGGCAGAGCAAAGCGGTGGAGGGCGAGGGTTAAAAAACAGGGTAAGGAAAAGGCCAGATCAAGGGAGGTCGACCTGTCCTTTCCAAGGGGGGAGTGGTGAGTTTACTTTACTCTCGGCGGGGGAGCTGGCTTGAGCCAGTATGTCGTTATGGCCCCAACGGTCACCGATGCCAGGTTAGTACACCCCAGCTTTTCCGCGACATCAGGCGAACTAAAGCCGTGTCCGTAGAGGAAGGCTACCAGTACCAGCAGGCAGATGCTAACTACTAAGCGGCCTACTTCTTGAATCATCTTGCTTCGTCTCCTCTTTTTTCTCGCCGCATCCTTCGGGTCCCTCGCAAGCACCTTGCCCATTGAGGAACGGGAACAGAATAGACGCGGTACTAAAGGCTTGAGTCCGTTTCATGGCAAGTCGCAAGGCCTTTATCCATTGCTCCATTGCCTATTCCGCCTTCGCCTCGACTACCTTGGCTATGCCTACGGTGACGCTGACAGTGGCTACCGTCGCCGATACCTTAGCCATAGTCGGCGGTTCAAGAGCCTGCACCAGCACGGAGAGCAGGGCAATCTTGGACAGAATTGTGACCTCCACCTCGAATCTGTAGCCAAACGCGTTAAATCCGAACTTCATCGTGCGCCTCCTTTTTTATTCTGCCTCAATCTCTCGATATCAGCTTTCAATTCCCTTATCTCTTCCTCCCTATCAGGGCAAAAGAGCTTCATAATCTGATCGGCGTAGGTCTGCACTATATCCCCAGGCAAACAAGGCGAAATGATTAGAACGATCTTATCCCGCATCTCTGCCCTGTATTGGTCTAAGACTCCCATGATTTACGTCCTTGTCAACGTTACTACTCGGTTCATTGATGCTGGAATCTGTATCATGGGTATTGTGCTTGTGCCCCGATAAACCGCTAAGTCCCAACCTCCCTGCATACCGAACTCGAAGTTCACAGTGGTCCCGCTTATCCAGACAGACATTACTGCTGTGGGATCAGCCACATAAAGCAGAGCGTACATCACGGCAGCCAAACCAGCGCTGTTGATGTACTTGTAGATAGGCTTTATTGCTAACGGAATTGCGGATTGCCCTACAGGAAGTGAAAAGGCGCTAATCTTCGCTGCCTCTATAGCGATGTCCTTGGGTACACTGACTTGAGATCCCGAACCCTTGCCAAACACATAGCCTGCCAGGGCTCCTAATGCAGTCCCACCTAAAGCGTAATAACCTTCTTTACCCATGATTCTCCTCCTAAGTCTTTATCTGCTTCCAGAGTTTCGTTAGCTCATCACACTCGGGCTCACCACATTCGGATTTATTGTGGCGTTCCCTCATCATCTTGTTCACCTGCTTGTAGTAGTTTGATACTACGCCGGCGAGTCTAAGATACTCCGCGTCATACATGCGGGTCTTAACTGCAGCAGGTGTGCCAATCTCAATCAGGCGGTCACCTGTCGCCACCATCTCCGAGAAAATGGTGGCATCCTTGCCTTCCCGGGAGGCAATGGGGATGGTTTCTCTGGCATGGCGCCGTAACTCCCTGCCATGCTTTGCCAGGCAATCACATATCTTCCCCTGTATCTTGCCCTGGTTCGGCAGATGCTCGGTAGCAAGTGCATCCAGGTCGTCGGCCAGAAGTTCTAGCTGATAAGCGAGGCTATCCGCCCCTAGCGGTACTTCAGGCGTGATAACGACAGAGCTTTCCACAACGGCCACTGAGGTTTTGACATCAGTTGTCTGCTCCCCTGTCTTGGCCTTCGGAACCATGGCGTGTCTGATAGCAAGGCGGAGCCCGTCACTGGCCAACTTGCTTCCAGTGTCAATCAGATAAGCCAGAGCCTTACGATCCATGGCGTTATGCTAATACCCTTTGTGTTGATTTGTCAAGCACCCCGAAAAATACTTGACAATTGCTTTCTAGGTGGTAGAATAGGCTAGGTAAATGCAGACGAGATGCAGATGCAGAAGATTAAATGCAGACGAGATGCAGATGCAGAGTATCATATTGTGAGAGTTTTGGTGTAAAATCCTGATGCCGTACAAGTGTTCTTGTGGCAAAGAGGAGGAGAAGGGCCTAGCCTTTTCCGCTCACTTCAAGCATTACAAAGGCTCCGATCATCAGCGCATAGGCTGGGTTGATCCCGAGACTGGCGAGATATACGAGACAAGGCCAACGGAAGGTAGGCGGCCGAAGAAGGCACCTGGGGGAGGGCCACAAACCAAAGCAGTGCAAACTAGCATAAAATCACTTGAGCCTGGCCAGACCCGAAGGCTTGTGAGCTTTGAATCAAAAACCCCCAGTCCCGTTACTGTGGATATATTGGGTTCTGCAATTGAGCTTCAGGATGACAGCATATATCGGAGTTGGCTTATTTTTAAGGACATGGAGCGTAGGGGAATAGTAAAACATGATAGTTTTTCCAGTGTAATAGAGGATGGGATAGGGCTCTTGTGGAATGTCCTAGTTGTCACCCCATCCCTTCAGGGATTAAAAGTAGTAGCAAAGGAGGCAGAGCATGGGGGAAGTGCTGGACATGGCGAAGAAGAGATTGGGGCTAGAGGACCCGCAGAACCCGCAGCAGCAGCCGTCGGATAAGAAGAAGATGACCCTGCAAGAGGCAATCGAGGCACAGGATGAAGAACTCGCAGTGGGATTGGTGCGGTCAGCTGCCCAGTTACGCCAAGCAGAGCTTGACGCTAGGACTCGTGAAATTAACGAGAGAAACAGGTTACAGGTAGGCGTAGCGCCGATACAAGCCAAAGACCCGGGGATGGAGGCCAGAAAACAGATTAACGACCAGGCCGTTTACCTCTTGAGTCAAGGTGTGGACCCGAAGATAGTCGGCCAGATTCTGCTGAGTTCTACGGCAAACGTTGGGCCTAACCCGTTAATCGTCTCACCTTCTGGCGGTGGGCAGCAAGGCATGACGATGGCAGATGTTTTGGCCATACTCGACAGGTTAGAGGCCAGGAAGGGAGATGGGAACGGGGAGATTACACGGATAACGGCTGCGCTGGATAAGCTTACCGAAAGGGTGGAGCGTATCACGGAAGATGACAGGGCGGGGCGTTATCGGTCTGTCGAGCCAATAGACCCAGCAACAAACGTCAAGCAGCAAGTAGAACTGTTCAAATCAATGGGTGAGGCCATGGAGCAGTTCGGTTATGTGAAGGTATCAAACCAATCTGCTGGGGAGAATATTGAGAGCCTGAAGGAGAAGAACCGCCATGATGAGGAACTTGAGAGGCTAAAGACAGAGCGAGAGTACAAGGAAAAGATCGGCAACACCCTGGCCGAACTTCCCGAGAGAATCGGCAAGGGTATCAGCTCACAGCTAATGGGCGTTGAGGAAGAGGCTAATACCGGCGGGTTACCCACCTATCCCTGCACTTGCGGCCACAAGATCGTCATTCCCCCTGGTGCCCCGGAAACCCTCACATGCGGTAAGTGCGGGGCAGTCTACAGCAAGGGTGGCAAGGATATTGCCGCGCCAGCGCAAGACCCTGAGACAAAGAAAGAGGTGCCTGATGCCACAAGAAAGTGATATTTGCGACAACGTGACCTACTCTATTTATGTGGATAATCCCCCTATCTGTGCGTTAGGGCATACCTGGTGCCCCGAGTGCATGGAGGTGAGGGATTGCCCCGATTATCAGCCGTCCACCGTAGTCACTGCAGAGGAAATCAAGAAAGTGACTGGCATGGAGACGATGGGGTGAAGTTTGACATCAGGACTCTGCCAAAATTAGCAGTAGCTGCCTACGGAGACAGGGTGTTCCATGGGTATCTCGTTTCTTACCTCAAGAGCCTGGAAATACTGCGCCTTCTCGACTATATCCACCAGAACAAGGATTTGCTGGGATTCTGGGGAGAAGAAGAGTGGGCAGTGCTTAGGAATCTGGGGAATCTGGCAAAAAAGTCTGGGATAAAGGACATCGAGACGGAGCTTATGGACAATATCCGTAAGTACAGACCAGACATCATGGATGTGATTGGGATGGAGCCTGGGGGGAAAGAGTGGTTGGCATCTCAGGTACGGAAGCTGAAGGCGATGCTGGAGTAGGGTTACTAGAGTCTATTATTAGCCAAAAGTGCCCCCTTGCATAGGGGGCTTTTCTTTTGTGGTATAATGCCATCCATGCACATACTGGCGAAGCTCTTGATTGGAGGCGTTTTATGGCTAATGCTATGACTTACTCTGACATCCGCGACATCATGCTGGACAAGGGATTAGCCGCAGATCCTGCCTTCCGAAAGGTGAACTTTGCCATTGTTGACAGCCAGCTACCTTGCCTTGAGGAAGGATGCCCTCTCGGTCTCTACTTCCCAGAGCAAGAGTTTATCAAAGAGATAGGCTTAGTACCGGAGAGGACTATTGTTCTGCCTTACGATTGCAGCGAGGGTGTGCTTCTGCACGAACTTGGCCACCACTGGGGGAACTGGTACAAGCACAACCTGACAGAGAATTTTGCCGAGGACTTCAGGAGAAAGTACGGTGGTTACCAGCCCCTCATGGCCTGCGGTAAGATGGCGTGTAGTTGCGGGGAGTGTCGGTTAGAGAAGGGCTGGGCCTGCGTCCCAAAGATGCGGTTAAACGAGTTCAATTGACATTTTGTAATTTATGGTGGTATTGTTGGCATTGTATTGAGGTGCTTTATGACAAATCAAGGAAATGTTATTGTCGACCAAGGCTTTGATACTGAATCACTGGAGCAGGCCATGTCTGACTTGGAGGCAGGTAAAGAGGTTAGCCTTCAACTCTATTTCTTGGAAACCCTATCACCGTCACAACTTGAGGATTTGCGTTCTGATTTTGAGCAGGCAGGTGTGAGGGTAGAGTCCTTTACTCAACAGGATGATGGGATAGTGACTATCAGGATGACTCCCGTGGTAACCCCTAGTTCTGCCTATGCAGTCGGCTATTTGGCTTATATCCAACTCATTATCTTGGGTGCCCTTGCTGTGGGGGGTCTGTTCCTTGGCTGGCAGATGACTAAGCAGGTCAAGGAGACCGTGAAGGCCATTCCCTGGGGATGGATAGCCGTTGGGACTGTTGGAGTGGTAGGGGCCATCCTACTGTTGCGGCGCCAGCCTACTACGTATGTGCGAAGTAGACGAGAGGAGGAAGACTAATTATGAGTTGGCGCTACACAAACCACGGGTATGACATCGAGATAAGCGATCTCTTCAATGGAGATTTGAGTCAGCTAGGTAACTATTACCGCACCAGTAGACAGAGTGAGCCCCCTAAATCAAGACCGATTCCGATATGGAACGGGGATGCGTTCTGGGGCGATCTTTGGTTTGGTATCAAGATAAATAAAGATGCAGGTGATGCTCACAGGGCTGGATACACTGCCTCTTTGGGCACTGGCGTATGGGTTAAAGGGTGGATATGCCTGATTACAGATGGCGGCTGGCAGACTGCTTGGGGGGCGAGATGGTTTAGCAAACTTAATGGCGTGTGGCAAGATAATCAATCAATACCAGTAGTTTATCAAGGAATCTACGAAGGGCGCAGTCTCGGCAACGATAGGCTGATTGATTGCAAGAGGCGCCTGGAGATCGGTGAGACACTAGGTTCTGACCCAAATGACCCAACGTGGTTAGGGGAAGCTTATATCTTTGCCAGCGATGATGACGCCAATGTTTTCAGTAACCGAGTACCAGCCCCAAGTATTAGCTGGATTGAAATAAACTCAGCTATTCCCCATGTGATATAAGGAGGAAAGATATGCCGATACAAATAGCTGCAAAAGCCGTTATTGTTGTTGATGTTTCATTCAAAAATAATAGTGCTTGGACACTCCCAAACACTCATTGGCGAATTGGCGTAGGTAGGGGCAATGAGGTTTTCCCTATCCTTACCAATTGGATAGAAACAGGCCCTGTGTTGTCAGGAGCGACGGCTCTAGTTTCTTGCCAAGCTCCCCCCTTACCTGGGGACTGGGGACAAGGTGAACTGATAGAAATAGCCCTTGATGTAGAGGTTGACAACAATGGGTGGCATGAAGAAGGTGGGAGTAAGAAGTATAGGTTATGGGATGACTATTTTGAAGTACAGGTTCCCAGCATAAGCTGGATTACAATTCTAACTGCTAAACCAACGGTGCTCTAATGGGAACAGGTACGGCTAAGGGCAACGATAATACGGTTAGGAACGTTGCCATAGTGGCAGCCATAGGAGTGCTTGGTTACGCGGGCTACAAGATATATAAGCAGATGGTTGGTGGCCCCATGGTGGTGTCTGCTGGAGATATACCCGTCCTTGATTTCACATGGAAGAACGACGCTCCTACAGAGTATTCTGGTTTTGGGACTATTAAGCCTGAGTTTCGCTTGGATGAAAAGCCTTCTAGTCCACCTCTGGACATAGACCCTATAAGCTGGGTGGAGGGTTTGGTATGGGTATCTTCGGCAGGAGTCGAAATAGGGGGGGAGGAGAAGTTGAGGGCGGTGGGGAAGACAATTCCTGGAGACTGGGGAGGGCGGACTGTCGATCTCAAATTGGTAGCGCGGATAGTAGGGATAATGGATGAGATAACGGTGTGGTCGTTGAATAAAGCATACTCGGTGACCACTTGACAGGGCGCGTTTTTTGTAGTATTGATATATCAATGGCTGGTTAAGCCACATTAAAAGCTCTTAGAAAATAAGCGATAGAATAAAAGGGAGGTTGTAGCCTTAACCATTAAGGTTGGGTAACCTCCCTTTCCTTTTTGGGCGAGGTTACAACCTTTCCGAAGAAGGAGGAAACGTGCAAGCAGATTGGATGAAAATGGGTACAGGTGTAGGCATCGGCGCATTGGTTGGCGCAGTGGATCAGTACGTTCAGACAATGGACAACAATCGGGCTGCAAAGAAGACTGCCACAGACAAGCTCGATGTGATGTCGCAGTACGGCACATACCTGAATTATGGTGTGCCTATTCTGGCTATTGTGGCTGATGTGATGGGCTTCCTGCCGAAGAATTGGGAAGAGAAGGTGCTTATCTCTGCTGGTCAGTTGGCAGGGCGGCGCCTGGCCTTCAGGTATACCGAGGAAAAGTACCTTGCGGGCTATCCCAATTATAATGCTACCGCATCCCGCACAGCGGCCTATATGCCTGCCGGTGGTGGGTACAACCGCAATGCTGCACTAGAGCAACAGAGAGCCGCGCAGTTTGCAGCGGCCAGGGCAGCAGCGGCCAGAGGTAGTGTGGCCCAGGCAGACCTTCAGATACCGGTTGTTAGTGGCGACGAGATATTGGCATAAAGATCGATGACTGGGCTGGAATTTCCCCCAGCATCAAAAAGGAGGACTTGTGATAAGGTTACGTGATCTTTCAATGGGTTCCACCTGCGTGAACCAACCCACGGCGACTCTCTATGGGGAGAAGCATACACTGGCTCCACTGGCTCAGGATGAGCTAGACACATTCAAGGCGCAATTAGCCGATGTCCTGATGATACCGGGCAGCGACGAGCGCCTCATCATGGAAGATAGGATGGAGCAGTATGTGATCGGTCTCCGGTCAATCAAACATGAACTGAATGACATCCACTTTGACGGACTCAATCCTGGTGATACCACCCTGGGCTTCGGCCTGATTCGGCCACAGTACACCCATGCTGGCGTTGCCACCTACAAGCAGACCTGGCTTACCCCGGCGTTGACCGTTGCCTGGGCAGACTGGATGTTTGAGGCGGCTGGTGCTCCGTTTATGATCGGTCGTGACTTTGGACTGGTCATCACCCACCTGAAGAGTCTAGCTAGCCCCATTCCCTTCATGTCCGAGTGTCGGTTCGTGATCGGGAGAACAACTCTTGTTCCTAGCAATGTCAGGGAGCTAAGAGTTGGGGACACCAATAATGGCATCGCCCTGGCTGGGATTCCTACCATGATACTGAAACCCACCACGGCGTTCTATGCCACAGCAAGGGCTGATCGAAACGGGACAGACGAGATTGAGCTTGGCGGCCTCGTATTCGGCAAAGGCAAGGTTATAACTGAGTTATGGCCTGCCACCTGGACTTAGTGTAGTTAGGGATTTATGGGGGGAGTCCAGCTCCCCCCATTTACCCATCCGAAAGAGAAAGGAGAAGGGTATGGAAGCGATACTTAAGACCTCACACGAAGACCTCTTTCTTGAGAACGGCTTTCTACTTGCCCTTGGTTTCAAAGATGGCTGGGTATGCCTGCGTATTCAGGACAGGGAATGGGCCAACCTCGAACCCTGGTCACTGGGGGCCCTCACCGCTCTAGGCAGTCTGGCAAGCTACGACCTTATTCAAACTCCCGCTCCTGAGTCGCAAAGATATCTGGAGCCGTTTGACCAGAGCCTGATCTATCACACATTCTGGGGTGTTACCCCCGGGCAGGTGCGTATCTACCCCGAGTATCCACCGAGGACTGCGCTTGGTTCGATGCTTAGTAGTGCTCGGTCAGTGGGTGGGAACGTTGGTTATGTCGATGGCAGAAAGAGCCCCTTCAATGGGCCATTTTCCAAGGCTACCGAGCTTTTCACCGTGAAAGAGCGGTATCCTGAGTTTCAGGCATACAACCCCACCAACGATGCGGTGTACAACGTGATGATGAACTTCGAGCAGCGCCACTACACCTACCAGATTCTCACCGAGAAAGGGACGATCAAGGAGATGCTGGCAGGCCGGCTCACGGTTAAGAAGTACACCATGGGATCCACATGGCCGCAGCCCATGACACTACCGGACTGGTTGAAGAACGCCGTTATATCCGGGCAGCCCAAGGGGTATGATCCTCTGAAGTACAGCCTCGATGTTATGAGCGGGAAGGGATAGGAGGTAAGGCATGAAACTTGATGCTCTCAAAACAATCACGGTGACAGTCACCAACGCCGATGCTGATGTGGGATCAGCTATCCCCCAGAACATGAGGCGGGCGATCTACAAGATCAAAGCCACTAATCTCTTTGCCGGGCCGAACCTGCTCACCTTGGGCAAGAGGGAGAACTGGGTTGCTGCCGCAACTGTTGTGGTTGATTATATCCAGGCGGTGCTCCAGTATGACATCTGGGATTCCCCCGACGAGCTAAAGGAAGATTCGGCACCACTGTACATTGTTGAAGGCGCAATAGCTTCTGCGGCTGACGCTACTTGGGGTGTAACCACTGGCCCAAGTCATGTCAGGGCAGTATGCGGAGCGGCTGGCCAGATGTATCTCACGCTGTGGTACGAGGACACCACAGCACCATAAAGTTAAATAAGGCTAGGTAGTCCTGCGCCGAGGCCAAGAGTTATGCCCCAGTAAGGGGAAGTCAGGACGAAGGAGAAGAAAGTGAAGAAAATAGGGTACATTTCAGGCAGAAGGATTCAGGGAGATTTGAGTCTTGGTTATGACCCCATGATGAATAGGGGTGGGCGGATGATTATCGGTGAAGCCCTCACTTCTACCGAGCAGGACTACGACGAGGATTCGGCAGTACAGAACTACGCTCTTGGCACCAAGATGATACTGCCAAGGGGCAGGGTGTTCCACTATGCGAAGGCGGGAGGCACTCTAGTTCCCGACATGGGAGTTAAGAACGCCTCTAACCAATATGTGGTATTCCGCGTAGTTGCCGCTGCCGCTAAGGGTGCGACCCAGGTTCTGGTGACCTGCACAGCCGCTGACGGTATTGCCGCTAACGGTACGATTGCTGCCAATGAGCTGGTTGGCGGGCATATCGTCATATTCGCGGGTGGGCTTGTGTCTGCTATCAACAGAGAGGTAATCGCCAATAGCGCCATCTCAGTGGCGACCACTCTCGTTATGACAGTGACACTCGACCGGCCGCTCCCATTCCTGATCGGGGCCAGCACTTGCGAAATCATGCACAGCGAATACTTCAATGTGCAGAATGACGTGGTGAACTATCACTCCGTGGTAGGTCTGGCGATGCTCCCCTCGGCCATCAATCGCTATCTCTGGCTGCAGACATGGGGGCCGACATGGATGAACGCACAGCTTACTGTTGGTGAATCCCTAGTGCGGGTAAACAACAGACAGGTTGTGTTCAGAGCCGACGGTTCGCTAGGCCTGGCCGGGCATACTGATGTGGCTGGTACATTTGACCAAACCACCCATTATGCACAACACGCCGGGTACATCCTATGCAGTCTGCTCGGTGGTGCTCAGGGTGCGCCGTTTGTCTACTTGCAGATAGCTCCGTAAAGGAACAATAGAAGCAAAGCCCCTGACTCGGGGGCAGCGGAGGGGGCATATTCGCCCCCTCTGTTATTATAGAGACGGTTGGAGGCTAAATGGCTGAAAGAATGAGTAAGGCCGATGCTGGTTTGGTTATTAGCGTAGGGTCTGCAATAGCATCAGCTATAGCACTATTACGGACAAAGTCTCCCGCTGCTGCCGCAGGGACAGCAGGAGCAGGGGGAATAGCAGGTAATACCCTCTACCTCGATGAGGCAACGATGAATCTCCTCATCGCTATAGCCTCGCAGTGTGGCAAGATGGACGAAATGCTGGTTGCGATGGAGAGCTGCAAGACAGACGAAATACTAGTAGTTCTCAATGACCTGTTATTGGCAGTCAAGTCTCTTCCCTCGGCAATAAGTGACCCCTCACAGGGCGGTAGCGTTATCAATAGAGTCACCAGAATGATTACTCTGCGGGCGGTCGCAGTTCCTGCGGGGAGAGGCGTGAAGATAAGCGACTTCTCCCTGGTCACTGGAAGGATAACACAGCTATTGGTTCACTGGCCCTCGGGGGTCAACGGATTGGTTGACGTGGCTATTGGGCATGGCAGCGTCTGGGTAGCCCCTGCAAGCACACGGTCTCAACCCGAGCCCTACATGACCCTGGACTCAGCGAGTATAGTTTTCAATACTGATGAACCAGTGCTGAAGAATGATCAGCTTTGGATGGTGGTAAGGAACAGGGATGCGCTTAATCCCCACACCATCACATCGGTCATCACCACGATTGGGGAGGCGTAATTATGGCTGAGACATTTCCCGTTATGTCTACTGGGACAGGGAGGCCAGACTACTCTGGGAATCTCTGGGTATCCCTTCCTCCTGAAGAGATTATGAATCAGGCCATTCTTGCGCCTGGGGTATTTAATACCGACAGCATGGTTGACTTCCGCAACGCGAAGAGGGTTGTGTTCAAGGTAGACAATACCCTGGACCAGCCTCTCATAATGCAGATTATCGGGAATCAAGTAGAGTCCTTCGTGCAGACTGTCAACATAGGGCCGCCGGTGCCGTGTTTGGCTAATGGGCAGACCAGTATAGGTCTGGCATGGGATGATTGCCTTCCCTGGGTGGGTGCCACCATAACCGTAGCTGTAGCGCCGACTGTTGGGCTGGTGAAGGTATGGGATGTAGTGCAGGAATAGGGATTTAAGATGGCACTTTATGCTTACGTTGCTGTCGGTGGTGATAATGCACTAACAATCATCGATGTGACCAACCCAGCAGCACCAACTTTCAAGGGAGGCATACGAGGCGCGGGGGCTCCTAATTGGCTTAAGCAAGCATGGGATGTTTATGTCCTAGGTAATTATGCCTATGTAGCTGCCCATAATAATAATGCTCTTACCATCATCGATGTCTCTAACCCTGCCTTACCAACACTAGCAGGCAGTATCCAGGGTGCGGGTTTCCCTAATTGGCTCGGTGGGCCACAAGGTGTATGGGTGGGAGTCTCTGCTGCTCCTCCCGCATCAGTCCAGACAGACCCCGCCACCTTAATCGGTGTTAATACAGCGCGCCTACATGGGCAGATTCTTGACCTTGGCCCAACGCTCAGTCTGGACGTGAACTTTGAATATGGGGTAGCTTTAGGGGGGCCGTATCCCTTCTCCACGCCTATCGAGACTAAGATAGTGGCAGGGGCTTTCCAAGCCGATATAGCAGGGCTCATCGCTGGCACGACATATTACTTCAGAGCGGTGGGCGATGATGGAGCCTTAACGCTCTACTGCATGGTGAAATCCTTGACCTTGGCCCAACGCTCAGTCTGGACGTTAGCTTCGAGTATGGCATTGTGTCGGGCGGGCCTTATCCGCTATCTACACCTCCCGAAACGATGGCTTTTATCGGAGCCTTCCAAGCCTATATTGCAGGACTCATCCCCGAGACGACGTATTACTTCAGGGCAGCAGGTGATGATGGGGCTATGGTATATGGCGCTGAGCTTAGCTTCGCTACCCTGGCCCCACCTCCACCGCCACCGCCACAAAAAGGGCGCCATTATTCATACGGTAGGGCCGAACTCTAAAAAGGAGTAAAAGGCTATGACGATGAACCAAGCTCACGCACTAGCACGAGATGAAATAAGCCATGCCATTACGGTATTCTCGGGCTGGGCAACCGCAGACGGACTCATTGGTGGCACTACAATCATTGACACAAAGCTTATAGGTGTCAACGACTTTCTGGCTGGCAAGGCCATACTCATTATGTCTGGGCCTTGCGCCTGGGAAATGAAAACAGCCACATCATTTGTACCAGGGACAGGTACTATTACGACTCCTCCATTCAGCGCAAGAATCACCGCGGGGACACTCTACCGAATCTTGACGGTTGGCGCTAGTGGTGGCGGGGGAATATACACAGAGCAGGCCGACACACCGGTTTTCACCACTGCCCCTAATGGATCTGAGACGAATATCTTTCTGCTTAATGCTGCGAATACCCGATACATGGTCCAGGGCATGAGGCTGAAATGTGCCAATCCTGCAGGCAACACTGTCACGGTGCGGCTGTACGAATTGATAAACGATACGCTAACCGAGGTTGATTCCTTTGCCATAGATGCGACAAACTGGACTGTGCATCATTCCCTGATGGATATGTTTGGAGTACCACATCTGGCGGGGACTCAAATCAAAGTCACAGTCCGAGCCTCTGCAGGAGGGCCGTATGGCGTGATTGGACAGTATTGTGCAAGCAAAGCTGCTATATAAATAAATAAAGAACGGAGGAACATAACATGGCTAACTGGATACAAAGACTACTCACACGAATGGGATCACCCGCTGGAGCAAGCATCAGCGCGGATATCGCCGATGTCAAGGCCGACATAGCTGCCTTAGCTCTATCTCAGGGATATCAGGAGCAGGTAGGTGTTGACTTCGACCTGGATGCCATTCCTACTACGCTAGCATCCCCGCCACCTGCCCCGACAGCGGCAAATACAGTATTCGCCATCGGGCCGGTAGCGGATACCGTCTACGCGCTGCGAAGTCTCTGGGTGAGTATCACGAGTTTTGGAGCCACAGGCACCCAGATGACGTTCTCTCTCTGGACTTACGTTAATGCCGTAGTCACAGAGGTGGATAGCGTTGACGTGAAGGTCCTGGGTCTCCAGAACCTGACAGACCTCTTCGGGCTGGCCGAGGTACACTCAGAGGGTATCTGGATAACTGCCAAGATTGACGCTGGCACTGCAACAGGTGCTTGTGAAGGCACAGTTCGCTACGCCTTAGTAGTGCTCCCCTAGCTAGTAGTTAGGGACAGAATAGGTTTCACAAAGGGGGGAGGGTGAAAGTCCTCCTCCCAAGAGTAAGTGAGGGATAGATTATGGCTGCTCTAAACTGGCTGGAAGCATTAAAGGCACTGCTGGCCCGAAATCCAACCAAGGGCTCCCACGATGTCACTACGGCCAACGACAAGACGGAGACAGACGTGGTTGATCTCGTGAGGACTGGGGCATGGAGTCTGTCTATTTATCTCGACTTGGCCACGTTGGTGACTGCGGTGGAGGGTGGAACTGTCACGGTGCGGTACTATTCAAAGATAGACGGCAACAATTATGCACAGATAGGCAAATCAGTCTTTGTGGTTGGCACGGATACCGTCATGCCGAGTTGCGAGGTCACTAAGGGGTATCATGGCTTTAAGGCCACGATCCAATGCTCTACAGATGTGACGGTTACTCGTGCCGTTCCCTATGTTTACATCATCAATGAATGAGGTGAGAAGTGCCTTACGTCCAACCGCAACCTGCTACATACATCGAGGCTCAAGGAGTAGCCGCAGTGCCCTTTGCTGCGTGGAAAGTGGAGGATACGGTAGCCGTGGTGGGGCAAACGAATATGCTGGCTGCTGCCAACATAAAGCTGTCCGTGGTAGCAGATAATGATGACATTATTGCCCAAGACTGGTTGCCGCCTTTCGTCACGAACATAGTAGCGGGAACAGGCTTTACGATAAACCTCAAACCATTATGGGGCAATTTCCTTGGGGCGGTGAATGTAAACTGGTCGTGGAGGAACTGACTTGATACGGCTACAGACTAATGCCACGACATCAGCGCCGACCAGGGACTCGGTTAATACCCTGATGCCTGAAATGTCCTTGTCCTTTACCCTGCTGAAATCCTCCGTGCTACAGGTCTTGTTCTCTGGCACATTCAGCAACTCCAACAATGACAGGGGGGGGATATTTCAGTGTGTGGTGGACGGTGTATCAGATGCTCAAATGCAGAGGCAGTTTCTTGGTCAAGCCGGCAATCCCCAGTGCATTGCCATGCAGAAGCTATTGTACCTGACACCAGGGACGCATACTGTTGAGATATGGTGGGCTGCTACCGCTAACACATTGACAGCAGCAGGCATTGAGCGCAGCTTAACAATTTTGGAGGAAGCAATATGAGCGTAAAACTTATCGGTGATCCCAGTGGCATAAACATGGAGGTCGATGCAACACCCAAGGCGGGACGAGTCATCTTGTATGATGCGGCGGGTCATGCGATAGCATCCGAGATTGATGCTGATGGTCATTATCAGCTTCAAAGCGTTCTCACTCAGCATGTCATTATCAGCACGAAAAATAGTTCCATAGCCAATATCGGCTCACTTGGTACTTGGAGTGGGCAATCGGAGTCCTCTCTGGGGGTTGCTGGAATCCAGGTTACTGTCAAGTGCAGTAAAAGGGTAACGGTGACTGTGTTCCAGTCCATTGATAATAGTGGTTCTTGGGATAACACGG
>Ga0315287_10002388_pt1 | contig 17773 bp, 15 predicted proteins | sample YL17G11_0_MG_FD_205037 | JGI IMG/M metagenome (GOLD analysis project Ga0315287, IMG submission 205037) | Sediment microbial communities from Yellowstone Lake, YNP, Wyoming, USA - YL17G11_0 | ecosystem: Environmental > Aquatic > Freshwater > Lake > Sediment | place: USA: Wyoming | collected...
CAAGGTGTCCACGGTGTAGGTCGGACCCGAGCGATCGATGTCGACCCGGCTCACGCTGAACCGTTCGTCGGTCGCGGTGGCGATCACGGTCATCTGCAGGCGGTCGGTCGTCGCGGAGATGTCGCCGAATTCCTTGTGCCAGGACTGACCGGTCGGCACGAAGACGACCTCCTCAAGATCGAATCGCGCAGCGACCTCACCGGCGGCCACGAGATGTCCGATGTGGATCGGATCAAAGGTGCCGCCCATGACGCCGATTCGAGTGGGCATATGGATGTCCTAGGCGGCGATCGAACCGGCGAAACGTGAGTTTCGACTCAGCGATCGGGGTTGAAACGGGTGACCACGAGCAGGAGGAGGAGGAACACGGCAAATGTTGCGCCGCCGAAGACAAATGGGGAGATCGTGGACTCCTCGGCCTTGGTCGTGACCCCTTCGAGAAGAACTGCCGCACTCGTGATCATTGGACGTCCCAGCCCTTCGTAGATGACTTCCAGAGAACACTTCCTGGGCACCGCTGTCTCGACACAAACTCGGCGCCACCTCTTGTGACCCTAGCCCAGCGTCACGAGCGGTCCGCCGCGAGAACCGGTGTCACTCCCGGACCTGACCGTCTCCGGTCACGACGTACGTCGTGGTCGTCAACTCCGTCAACCCCATCGGCCCTCGGGCGTGCAACTTCTGGGTCGAGATCCCGATTTCGGCCCCGAAGCCGAACTCAGCCCCATCAGTGAACCGCGTCGATGCGTTGATCATCACCACAGCTGAGTCCACTCCGGCGACAAACTCGTGAATCGTCGATTGCGAATCGGACACGATCGCCTCGGTGTGACCCGATGACCAGCGTCGGATGTGATCCACGGCGTCCTCGACGGAATCGACCACGCCGGCGGCGATGTCCAGGGAGTAGTACTCGGCGGCCCAGTCCTCGTCGGTTACCGGCGCGTACGCCGTGCCGAGCGAGCGCGCCACGATCCCGATGCGTTCGTCTCCGTGCACGGTAACTCCCGCGGCGTCAAGCGCCTTGAGCGCGCGCGGCAGGAACTCGTCGGCGACAGCCCGGTGGACGAGGAACGTTTCGGCCGCATTGCAGACGCTCACCCGCTGCACCTTGGCGTTGACGAGGATGCGCACCGCCTTGTCGAGGTCGGCATCGGCATCGATATAGACGTGGCAGTTGCCCACACCGGTCTCGATCACGGGCACCGTAGAACCCTCCACCACGTTGCGGATCAACGATTCTCCGCCGCGTGGGATGAGCAGGTCGACGAGTCCGCGGGCCGTCATGAGGTGTTTGACCGACTCGTGGCTTGCGCCGGGTACGAGCTGAATCGCATCCACGGGGAAGCCGACCCTGCTCAACGCTTCCTGCATCGCCTCGACCAGAACCTGATTGGTGGCGTACGCCGATGACGATCCGCGGAGCAGCACTGCGTTGCCACTCTTGAGCCCCAAGACCGCCGCATCGACCGTCACATTTGGGCGGGCCTCGTAGACCATCGCGACGACACCCATCGGCACTCGGATCTGGCGTACCTCGAGCCCATTGGGCAGCGTGTAGCCGCGGACCACTTCCCCGACCGGGTCGTTGATCGCCGCAACGTCGAGCACTGCATCGGCGATCGCAGCGACGCGCTTGTTGGTCAGGGTCAGCCGATCGACGACCGCCTCGTGGGTGCCCACAGCGCGCGCTGCGGCGACATCAGCGGCATTGACGGTCACGATCTTGTCCGTGTTGGCCAGCAGTGCGTCCGCGATGGCTGCGAGCGCCGCGTCCTTCTGGGCGCGTGATCGCTTGCGCAGATCACGCGCGGCGGCCTGTGCCCGCCGCGCGCAGTCGAGCACAGCCGTGCGCTCGTCAACCGGCAGTTCGGGCATGGTGCCAGGGTACGGGCACCTGCTCGAGGATCAGAACGGAGTTACGGCCGCGACTGCTGACAGGCCCAACGACGCTCCACGGCGAGCTCGCCGATGCCACGTTTCTCGGTCCATGACCTCGACCCCCACAACAGTCCACTGCGGCAGTCCGGACGTTTCGCGGTGCTCGTCCCACAGCCGCAAGGCCAAGTCGGTCACCGTGCGCGCATCCGCGCCCTCGTCCCAGTAGCGCACCTCGGCCCGGTCGTGTCCGTAACGACCGGTGAGCAAGAAAGGCCGCTCGTGGGCGAGCCGCTCGAGTCCGTGCCGGATGGCCCCTAGGTCGACGGGATCCCCTGACAGCGTGAGGGTGACGTGCCACATGGGTCCGGGCACATCGAGAGTCCGGACCGCTTCGAGGTCGGCCACCGTACCTCCCGGACCGTCCGCTCAGGGGCGCAAGATCACGAGGTCGTCGCGATGCACGACTTCTCGTTCGTACGCCGGACCAAGTTCCCGGGCCAACTCCCGCGTAGAACGGCCGAGTAGGGCGGGCAACTCTGACGAATCAAAGTTGACCAGTCCGCGGGCGACCGCGCGACCACTTTCGTCCAACAAGTCCACCGGATCTCCGGCGTCGAAATCACCCTCAACCGATCGGATCCCCGCGGGGAGTAGGGACAACCGCCGATCGACAACTGCCGCCACGGCACCTGAGTCCAGGTGCAGCGCGCCCAGTGGAGCAGATCCGTGGGCCAGCCAGAGCAATCGCGTCGTGACTCGCTTCCCGGTGGGATGGAAGTACGTCCCGAGGTCAGCCCCGCCCAAGACATCGGGTGCCGTCATCGCATGGGTGAGTACGACCGGAATTCCGGCGGCGGTGGCGATCGCGGCGGCATCGACCTTGGACTTCATGCCGCCCAGCCCGACTCCGGCCTTGCCGACACCACCGATCGTGACGCTGCCCAGGTCGGCCGGGCCGCGCACCTCACGAATCAGCGTTGCGCCGGGACGACTTGGCGGTCCGTCGTACAAACCATCGACGTCGGACAGCAGCACGAGCGCGTCGGCATGCACGAGGTGGGCGACGAGCGCGGCAAGTCGATCGTTGTCGCCGACCCGGATCTCGTCGGTCGCCACGGTGTCGTTCTCGTTGACGATCGGAACGACACCGAGCTCAAGCAACCGGTACAGCGTGCGTTGGGCGTTGCGGTAGTGCGCCCGGCGCGTGACGTCGTCGGCGGTCAGCAACACCTGTCCCACGATCACGCCGGTACGGGCGAACGAGGCGGAATAGCGGGCAAGCAACATGCCCTGACCGACACTCGCGGCGGCCTGGGCGGTGGCCAGATCTCGAGGACGCCTCGCCAGCGACAACGGGGCCAGACCACTTGCAATGGCACCCGAGGAGACGAGCACGATCTCTGCACCAGCGGCGCGGCGCGAGCAGATGGCATCGACCAGCGCGTCGACGCGATCGGAATCCAGACCACCCGCGGTCGTGGTCAGTGAGGACGATCCGACCTTGACCACGATGCGGGCGACCCGGGACAGATCGAGGCGATCCTTGCTCGCCGTCACCGTTCCAGCCGTTCGTCGCTGCCGCGGGGCCCCATATGCGGACCCGCTCCCGCGCGGATCGTGGGCTCCCAATCGAAAACCACCGCGTTCGTCCCGGATCCGATCAGGACCGTGCACCCAGGGGTGGCCCCCAATCTGAGCAACTCGTCCTCGACACCCAGCCGCGCCAATCGATCGGCGAGATAGCCGACCGCCTCGTCGTTGCTGAAGTCGGTCTGCCGGACCCACCGAGTGGGCCGATCCCCGCTCACGATGAAGCGCGGTCCCTCGGGTGACTCGTCGCGCCGTACGGTGAACCCGATCTCGTTGACCGCGCGAGGGCGCAACTCGATTCTCGGCGCCTCGTCGATGGTTGTCGCTGCCCGGGCCGCCGAGACGAGTTCGGCCATCGCGAACGAGAACTCGCGCAACCCCTCGTGCGACACGGCGCTCACTTCGAAGACTCGCAGCCCGCGCTCCTCCAGCAACGGCCGAACGAAGTCCGCGAGCTCGCGGCCTTCGGGAACGTCGATCTTGTTCAACGCGACCAACCGCGGGCGGTCAGCGAGGCCGCCGTACGCCAGCAGCTCGGTCTCGATGACGTCGAGGTCGCTCAGTGGGTCGCGACCGGGTTCCAGGGTCGCGCAGTCGAGTACGTGAACCAGGGCTGCGCAGCGCTCGACGTGGCGCAGGAACTCCAGGCCGAGACCGCGACCCTCACTGGCCCCGGGGATGAGCCCTGGGACATCCGCGACCGTGAAGACGTTCTCCCCTGCGGTCACGACACCGAGGTTGGGCGCCAACGTGGTGAAGGGATAGTCCGCGATCTTGGGACGCGCGGCCGAGAGCGCGGCCACGAGGCTGGACTTGCCAGCGCTGGGATAACCGATCAGGCCGATGTCGGCGACGGTCTTCAACTCGAGGACTACGTCGCCCTGATCTCCCGGTTCGCCGAGCAGGGCGAAACCTGGAGCCTTGCGACGCGCCGAAGCCAACGCCGCATTGCCCAATCCACCGCGTCCGCCGTGCGCGACGACGAAGCGCGCGCCGTTGCCGATGAGATCGGCGAGGATCTCACCACTCGGGGACAACACGACCGTGCCGTTAGGGACGGACAGGACGACATCGTCACCGTCGGCGCCATGGCGATGCGAGCCGTGCCCGGGTTTGCCGCTGCTGGCCTTGCGATGTGGGCTGTGGTGATACTCGAGCAAGGTGGTCGTCTGACCATCGACGACGAGGATCACGTCGCCACCACGTCCACCGTTGCCACCATCGGGTCCGCCGAGCGGCTTGAACTTCTCCCGATGGATCGACGCGCATCCGTGGCCGCCGTCCCCAGCACCGACATGGAGTACGACGTGATCGACGAAGGTGGTCATGTGTACCTCGTCGACGACAGCTAGGTGGTGCGCGGAACCCCTACTCGGAGGGGACGATGTTCACGACGCGGCGACCGCGGCGCGAACCGAACTCGACCGCACCGGCGGCCAAGGCAAAGAGCGTGTCGTCGCCACCGCGACCCACGTTGAGACCGGGGTGGAAGTGGGTTCCGCGCTGGCGCACGATGATCTCGCCGGCGTTGACGACCTGGCCGCCGAAACGCTTGACGCCCAGGCGCTGGGAGTTGGAGTCGCGGCCGTTCCTGGAACTGGACGCGCCCTTCTTGTGAGCCATGGCCAGCCCCTACTTGCTCTCGATGCCGGTGACCCGCACCTGGGTGAGCGCCTGTCGGTGGCCCATCCGCTTGCGGTATCCGGTCTTGTTCTTGTACTTGAGGATGTCGATCTTGGGGCCCTTGGTGTGGGCGACGATCTCTGCCGACACGGTCACCTTGGCCAACGCCGAGGCGTCGGTAGTGATCTTGTCGCCATCGGCGACGAGAACGGCCGGAAGCGTCAAGGTGGCACCGGGCTCGCCGCTGACGCGGTTGAACTCGATGGTGTCGCCGACTTCGACCTTTTCTTGGCGGCCGCCTGCGCGGACGATCGCGTACACCGGGGGTACTCCTTGAGTTGGTTCGATGGGCAACGACCGCCCACGGACATCCATCAGGTCGGACCTGATGATCAGTTGCGGGGAACTCGCTGGCCGAGGTGCGTAGGCACCGAGGGGCAAGGGTACGGCAGACCCCGCGGGATCGGTCAAACCGGGTTGCCACTTCCCGCGGTGGCCGGCCCCGCAGGCCGTGACGCCGCCCGGCGGCGGCGAGGCCGCGGACTCGGCGCAGTTGGCGCAGAGTCGATGGTCTGCGTCTCGCGGGATTGACCCGATTCGGGCTGACTCGATTCGGGCTGACCGAGCTCGGACCCGATGGGCTCAGGGGTGGAGGCAGCGACCTGGTCCTCCTCGCGTTCGGCAGCTACAGGCTCGTCAGCGTGGTGCGAGTGAGATGCAGCCACCGCGATCGACTCGATTGCGGCGAGGACAGCCGGTGGCGTCTCGACCAAGGTGATCTCGGGTGCCGGTGTCTTGCTCCGTCGCGTACGGCGAACCGCAGGCTCCTCGTCAAGGTCGCGGCCCTTGGCGTCGGTCGGTTCCGCGAGGATCTTGATTCCGCGGCCGTTACAGCAGTCGCACGGTTCGCTGAAGACCTCCAGCAGACCCTGACCGAGCCGCTTGCGAGTCATCTGGACCAGACCCAGCGAGGTCACTTCAGCAACCTGGTGCTTGGTGCGGTCACGACCCAGACACTCGACGAGCCGGCGGAGCACCGCGTCGCGGTTGCTTTCCAGGACCATGTCGATGAAGTCGATGACGATGATGCCGCCGATGTCGCGAAGGCGAAGTTGGCGAACCATCTCCTCGGCGGCTTCGATGTTGTTACGAGTGACCGTCTCTTCGAGGTTTCCGCCCTGGCCGGTGAACTTGCCCGTGTTCACGTCGACGACCGTCATCGCTTCGGTGCGGTCGATGACGAGCGAGCCACCGCTGGGCAGCCACACCTTGCGGTCCAAGCCCTTGGCCAACTGCTCATCGATGCGGTAGTCCTTGAAGAGATCCTTCGGGCCGACCCACTTCTCGAGTCGATCAACCAGGTCGGGAGCGACCGAGGTGACGTACTCCTCGACGGTGTCCCACACGCCGGCACCGCTCACGATCAACTTGTTGAAGTCTTCGTTGAAGATGTCGCGCACGATCTTGATGGCCAGATCCGGCTCACCGTGCAGCAGGGCCGGCGCGGACTTCGACGCCGCTTCGGCCGCCTCTTGAATCTGCTCCCATTGCGCGACCAAGCGGCCGACATCGTCGACGAGTTCCTCTTCGCTGGCTCCTTCGGCGGCCGTACGCACGATGACTCCGCCGTCATCGGGGATCAGGCGACGCAACAGGCTCTTCAGCCTGTTGCGCTCCCCCTCGGGCAGCTTGCGGCTGATACCGGTCATCGATCCGCCCGGCACGTACACCAGGAATCGACCGGGCAGTGAAATCTGGCTGGTGAGACGCGCACCCTTGTGTCCGACGGGATCCTTGGTGACCTGGACCAAGATGTCGTCCCCGGACTTCAGCGCCAGTTCGATGCGCTTGGCCTGGCCTTCCAGTCCCGCGGCATCCCAATTGACCTCACCGGCGTACAGAACCGCGTTGCGGCCGCGGCCCACGTCGACGAAAGCCGCCTCCATCGACGGAAGCACGTTCTGCACCTTGCCGAGGTAGACGCTTCCGACCATCGACGAACCGCCGGTGCGATTGACGTAGTGCTCCACGAGCACGCCGTCTTCGAGCACGGCGATTTGGATGCGGCCGTCGAGTTCGCGTACGACCATGACGCGGTCAACCGACTCACGTCGGGCGAGGAACTCCGATTCGGTCAGAATCGACGGGCGGCGGCGGCCCGCCTCACGACCTTCGCGTCGACGCTGCTTCTTGGCTTCCAGACGAGTGGAGCCCTTGATCACGGTTGGGTCTGACTTCTTGCGTGGCGCGCGAACGCGTACCACGGTGTTCGGCGGGTCATCAGGGAGCAGCGAATCTTCGCTCGCTCCACCGCGACGGCGTCGACGACGTCGACGGGTTGAGCCGGGCTCACCCTCGCCGCTCTCGTCATCGTCGGCGCCACTGGCCTCGGCATCGGACTCCGCGGGGACCGACGTTGCTTCCGTCGCGTCGCCTCCCTCGGCTGTGTCGGGGCGACGCTTGCGTCCCCGTCCGCCCCGTCGGCGGCGGCGACCGGAGCCACCTTCGCCGTCGGTCTCGGCCTCGGCACCGCCGTCGGTCTCGGTTCTCGCCACGTCAGCGGCGGCCGAGTCCTTGCTGTCAGCACCCACAGCCGCGTCAGTGTCAACCGGTCGCGGCTTGCGGCGCGATCGACTTACGACCGCCTCGGCATCAGGCGCTTGAAAGAGCAAGGGGGCGCTGGGTGCGGCCGGCGTACCCGCCGCGTCGGTGTCAGTGGTGGGCGCCGAGAAGGTCACGACGCGCGGGGATCGGCGGGACTTCTTGGTGGCCGTGGGATCCGCGCTCGTCGCGGTCGACTCGCTGCCGGGATCGGCCGGGACGGCAGCACCGGTTGATTTGGCGCTCTTCGCTGCCTTCGCGCTCTTGGCGCTCTTTGCCGCTGGGGGGGCTGGCTTCGTCGCGGGCTTCGTCGTTGACTTCGGGGCTGTCTTCTTGGCGGCGGTCTTCTTGACGGCCGACTTGGTCACCGGTGCGTCGATGCTCGACGCCTTGGTACCCGAGGACTCGAGGGCCTTCGTGGTCTTCTTGGTGGTCCGCTTGCGCGGGGACTTGGGTGCGCTTGCGTCGGTCGTACCGTCGTCGCGCCGGGAGGTGGTGGGACTTGCGTCCGTCGACTGGTCGTCGATCATTCGGTTGTGCTCCTGTCATGCTCCGGAGCACCACGGGTCCGTGAGGACCGACGGCGCCGCTGGCGGAGCCTCGTCGAATCGCGATTGGTGCTCGCGACCCGAAAGCCTGTGTGGATTACACCCGGGGAGCCACCGCGTCCATCGCGGCAAGGAACCTAGGTGCCGACAGCGGCTCCACTGCGATCGGGTGCCAGCGGGTCGAGTACCGACCGGGCGTCCGGAGCAAGTGGCCCCTGAGCTCTCCGGGTCACCACTGGGGGCACTGGGAGCACGAGGTCGGCCAACTGCGTCAACGCAGTGAGGACATCATCGGGGCGTACGGCCGGGGTTACCTGCCGGACGACCACCTGGAGTATCGCACAGGAATCGGCCTCGGCCGGGACACCGCGCGTGCCGGCCTGCCCCGGGGAGTCGTCCGAGCGGACTTCGGGCTGGTCTTCTCGGTCGCCGTCGGAGCGGGCCCTTGCCCCGCTGTCAGGCTCCTCGTCCTGGTGTCCCGGCGGCCGATTATCGGCGTCGAGCCACATGGTCAGGATCGGGCCGCGCGCATCAAAGGTCCGAACACCGTTCTTGGTCAGTCGGGAGACCTCCACCCGCTTCGCGTCCAGCAGGGTCGCCACCGCACGGGCCACCTCGACCGGGTCGACCCCCCGCAGGTCGATCTCCCAGAGACTCGCCTCGAGTCGGTGGGCCAAGTCCGAGATTCGCACCTCGACCGCCTCGACGACGTCCAGCCCGACCGGCAACGCGGCGTCGAGCGCCGCGGCCACTTGGTCGGGGTCGCAGTGCTTCACGACGGAGATCTCGAGGTACTCGGCCTCGCTGGCCGTCCCCGTGGGGGCTGCGTTCGCGTAGGACACCTTCGGCCGCGGATTGAAACCGGCGGAGTACGCCATCGGGATCTCGGCCTTGCGCAGCGCCCGCTCGAAAGCTCGCTGGAAGTCTCGATGGCTGGAGAAACGCAACCGTCCACGCTTGGCGTACCTGATGTGGATGCGCTGCACCGGAAGCGCCACATCACGGTTCGCTGGTTGGGGGCCCATCGGCTAGGTCACGGTGAGCGGCAAGAGTGAGCGACCGGTCGGGCCGATCTGGATGTGCGTGTCCATCTGGTCACAGACACCGCAGTCGTAGCACGGAGTCCAGCGACAGTCCTCGACCTCGTCGCCGGAGATCGACGCTTGCCAATCCGCCCACAGCCAGTCCTTGTCCAACCCACTGTCGAGGTGATCCCAGGGCAACACCTCGGTGAGGTCGCGCTCGCGGGTCGTGTACCAGTCGAGATCGACCGGGGTGTCTTCGAAGACTTGTCGTGCTGCACCCTGCCAACGGTCGTAGGAGAAGTGCTCGCTCCACCCGTCGAAGCGACCGCCCTCCTGCCAAACCACGCGTATAACCTCGGCGACACGACGGTCGCCACGGGAAAGCAGTCCCTCGATGATGCCAGGCTTGCCATCGTGGTAACGGAAGCCAATTGCCTTGCCGTAGTTGCGATCTGAGCGGATGGCATCGCGCAGAAGTGCGAGACGCGCGTCGGTCGTCTCGGCATCGAGTTGGGCTGCCCACTGGAATGGCGTGTGCGGCTTGGGAATGAATCCACCGATTGAGACCGTGCAACGGATGTCGCGACGACCGGAGACCTCACGTCCGGTGCGGATCACTTCCTTGGCCAGCGTCGCGATCTGCAGGACATCTTCGTCGGCTTCGGTTGGCAAACCGCACATGAAGTACAACTTCACCTGCCGCCAGCCATTGCCGTACGCCGTGGCGACCGTACGAATCAAGTCATCTTCGGTCACCATCTTGTTGATGACCTTGCGCATGCGTTCGCTGCCGCCTTCGGGTGCGAACGTCAGTCCCGATCGCCGGCCGTTGCGGGAGAGTTCGTTGGCCAGGTCGATGTTGAATGCATCGACGCGTGTGCTCGGTAATGACAGGCCGACGTTGGTGCCCTCGTAGCGATCGGCGAGCCCCTTTGCGAGTTCGCCGATCTCGGAGTGATCGGCACTCGAGAGCGAGAGGAGTCCGACCTCTTCGTACCCTGTCTTGGTGAGTCCCTGATCGACCATCGCGGCGATGGTGTCGATCGACCGCTCGCGTACCGGGCGGGTGATCATCCCGGCTTGGCAGAAGCGGCAACCGCGAGTGCATCCACGGAAGATCTCGACCGACATCCGCTCGTGGATGGTTTCGGCCAGCGGAACTATCGGAGCCTTCGGGTACGGCCATTCGTCGAGATTCATGACCGTGTGCTTGGACACCCGCCACGGGACGTCGGCGCGGTTGGGCACAACGCGGTGGATGCGACCGTCGGGAAGGTACTCGACGTCGTAGAACTTCGGGACGTACACACCCCCGGTCGCCGCGAGCCGGTGCAAGAGTTCGTCGCGACCGCCGGGTTTGCCTTGGCGCTTCCAGGCCGCGGTGATGTCGGTCATGGTCAGCGCGATCTCTTCGCCATCGCCCAGGACTGCGGCATCGATGAACGTCGCGATGGGTTCGGGGTTGAAGGCGGCGTGCCCTCCGGCAATGACGATGGGGTGCTCGTCACCTCGATCGACTGCGTCGATCGGGATGCCGGCGAGGTCGAGCGCCGTGAGCATGTTCGTGTAGCCGAGCTCGGTGGAGAAACTGATGCCGAACAGGTCGAATGCGCCGACGGCGCGGTGTGCGTCAACGGTGAACTGCGGGATGGCGTACTCGCGCATGAGCGCTTCGAGGTCGGGCCAGACGGAGTACGTGCGTTCGGCCAACGCATCCGGGCGCTCGTTGATCACTTCGTACAGGATCTGGACACCCTGGTTCGGGACACCGACTTCGTACGCGTCGGGATACATCAGGCACCAGTGGACCTCGGCGGCGTCCCAGTCCTTGACGACGGCGTTGACTTCGCCGCCGACGTACTGGATCGGCTTGGAAACTCGTGGGAGCAGTGGCTCGAGCCGAGGGAACACAGACTCGGGTGCCATGCGGCCAGACTACCTACCCGAGTTGTCGGGCTCAGTCGGAGCGGCGGAGGTGGATGTTCTGCAGGAGGCCGATGGCCATCCACCCCGCGAACATCGATGATCCGCCGTACGACACGAACGGCAGGGGTACGCCGGTGACGGGCATGATGCCCAGATTCATCCCGATGTTCTCGAACGCCTGAAACGCGAACCAACAGATGATCCCGGTCGCTACCAGCCGACCGAACAGATCAGACGCTCGCGACGCAATGACGAAACCTCGCCACAGGATGACGCCGAGCAAGAGGATGATCGCAGCGGAGCCGACAAACCCGAGCTCTTCACCGGCGACGGAGTAGACGAAGTCGGTCTGGTTCTCCGGAACGAACTTGCCCTGAGTCTGCGCCCCCTTGAACAGTCCCTGGCCGGTCAGGCCGCCTGAGCCGATCGCAATGCGCGACTGTTGGGTGTTGTAGCCGTAGGACGACGAACCCGAGTTGGGATCGGCGAAGGCCGTGAGTCGATCCACTTGGTACGGCCGAATGACGTCGAAATGAATTGCCAGGCCGGCCACGAGCACCGTGCCCAGCAGCAGCCCGAGGGTCCAGCGCGAGCGCGCACCCGACACCGCCAAGACTCCGACAACGATGGTGAAGATCACCATCACCGTGCCCAGATCGGGTTGCAGCATGATCAGTGCGGCTGGAATTGCAGCGAGCAACAGCGCGAGTACGACGTCGCGATCCTTTGGCTCAGGCTCGGCATCGCGCTTCTCCGACAGGATCATCGCCATCCCGAGGATGATCGCCAACTTCGCGAACTCCGACGGCTGGAGCGTGAAACCCGCCGGCAACGCGATCCAAGCGTGCGCGCCGTTGACCGTGGCACCGACGGCCAGCACGGCGACAAGTCCGAGGATCGAACCGACATACAGGATCGGCGTGTACGCCCGGAGCAGTCGGTAGTCGAACTTCGACACCACGAATCCGAGCAAGAGCCCGATCGCCAAGTTGAGCAGGTGCTTCTTCAGGAACGACTCGGGATCCAGATTCGCGTCAAGTTGTCGCTGTTTGGTCGCTGACCACACCAGCAGCGCGCCGAGGCCGGACAGGGACAACGCCGCAATGAGCAGAGTCCAATCCAACCGGCGCAGGTACGTCGACTTCGTCGCTCGCGCCGTAAGGTCCCGTCGACGCGAGACCGAGGTCGAATACCCGTACGTCATCGCCGAGATCCAACGGCTGATCGTGAGCCCGCGACTGATCGCGACCGGCGGCGCTTCTTGTTGAGCACGAGGCCGAGGCCGAGGAAGGGCAAGGCCAACGCACCCTGACCCACTGCGCCCGAAGGGCTTGTGGATGCGGCACCTGTCGCGGCAGCGCCCGTAACCGTCGCACCTGTAGCCCCTGTGCCCAGCGCCGGCGTGCCATCGGCCTTGACGGTCGGCAACGTCGACGAGGGCGCCCCGCCCACCAGGACTGACTTCGTTGGATCGACCGTGCTGCCGGTGATACCGAACAACGCCTCGTAGATCTTGCGAACGCCTGGCGCCGAAGTCTTCGCACCTGTTCCACCCTGCGACACCATCATGACCACGGCGTACCGCGGCTTGTTCGCCGGTGCGAACGACGCAAACCACGATGTTGGTGCCTTGGTGTTGCTCACCTCAGCCGAACCACTCTTGGCCGCGACGGGAATCTGAGCCAACGGGAAGCCCGCGAAAGGTCCCTTCGCCGTTCCGTCAGTGACCACACCCTCCAGCGCGGTACGCAGGAAGGCAAGAGTCGACGCACTCGTGGGTACTCGCCCCATGCTCTTCGGCTTGATCTGTTTGACGAGCTTGCCCGAACTGCTCACAACCGCGCGGGCGACCTGTGGCTGCCAGATGGTGCCGCCGTTCGAGATCGCGGCGTACGCCGCGGCCAACTGCAGTGGCGTGAGCACCGTGTCACCTTGACCGATGGCTGCGTTGAGCGCGTCGCCTTCGCGCCACCTGTAACCAGCGACACAGTTCTCCGCATCGATGGCGCGGTAATAGGCAGCCTTGACGGGATCCTTCTTCGCGAGCTTCTTGTAACCGTTCTTCGCGTTGGCGCACCACGTCGTGTGGTACTCATCCCAGAGTGCCTGTTTGAACGCGCGTCCTCCAACCCGACCGCGCGCCTCGCTGGGCAGATCAACACCGGTCTTGCGTCCGATTCCAAATCCCTTGGCAGCCGTCGCGATCGGGTCAGCGGCAGTCACTGCGACGTTGAGCCCGCCGGCGTTCTTCCACATCACGTCCGCAATGCCGTAGAACACGGTGTTGCACGACACCTCGATCGCCCGCTGCAGCGAGATGGGTCCGTACCCCTTGGATTCGTGGTTACGGAAGGTCTGCGGACCGACCTTCACCTCGGATGGGCAGTCGTACGTGCCCCGCAAGTCATGGCCCGTCTTCGCTTCGGCTGCCGTGGAGAACACCTTGTAGGTAGATCCTGGCGCGAAAAGACCCTGTGTCGCCCGGGACAGCAACGGGATGCCGGCGCTCGTCGCCTCGAGCGCGTCGAATTCCTTCGCCGAGATTCCCCCGACCCACACCTTCGGGTCGTACGTCGGCCACGAGGCCATCGCGAGAACGTGTCCGTTGCGTACGTCGAGCACGACCGCCGAACCCGAGTCACCCTTGAATGTCCCGACGGTCTTGTCCGACTGCGATCGAGCGCGTGCAATTGCGTCGGCGAGTTGTAACTCGACAACCTTCTGCAGCTTCGCGTCGATGTTGGTGACGAGGTAGTTGCCAGGGGTCGGTGTCGTGTCCGACGCCGTCCCCACGACCGCACCCGTGCGGTCGATCTGCAACGACTTCACGCCCGGAATCCCGCGCAGGGCATCGTCGTACTGTGCTTCCAAGCCGGCTCGACCGACCAGGTCGGTGCGCAACAGCGTCGACCCGCGGCGCGACCCGTTGCTCTGCGCGGCAAGTTCGGTGTCGCTGACCGGTCCGAGGTAGCCGAGCAGGTGGGCAGCGTTGACACCCTCGGGCGATGGATAGTCGCGGATGGCCTCCAGGCCGGCCATCACACCGGGAAAGTCAGAGCGCTTCTCCATGATCCGCAGGGCCAGGTCGAGCGAGACGTCCTTGGCCACCGGGATCGGCTGGTACTCCGAGCCGTTCCAACACAGGGGCGGCCGAGCGGAACCCGGTCGACCGCAGATGGTCAGCCGAGCGGCGATCTCGGCCGGCGTCGTGCCTAATGCCTTGGCAAGTCGGGCGAGCACCACATCGACGTTCTTCTTGGGGAGCTTGGTCAGCGCCGTTTGATCGATCGACACGACGAGCGAAGTCCGGTTGCTGACGAGCGGTCGGCCCTGCTGATCGAGGATCAGCCCACGCACGGCAGGCGTGAGGACGTCGCGAATCCGATTGTCCGACGCAGCTTGGACGTACTGATCCGCGGCGACCAGTTGCAGATAGAAGAGCCGGAGCAGGAGCGTCCCGAGTAGCGACGCGACCAGGACCCCGAGCACCACAAGGCGCAACGACGACCGGTCACTCACTCAGAACTCCTACCTTGAGGCACGCGCGAGGGCCACCGCATAGAGATTGGCCAGGGGCGCCACCCGATGGAGCCCCTGGCCGACGGTACGACGCTTCGCGGGCCAGCGCGAGTTCCGGTGCCGTTCGTGAGGTGGCTCACTCCGGTTGGAGGTGTCAGCGGGAGAAGTAGTCGGGTTCGGTGCGACCGACCAGCGAGGTGATGAGCGGGACGACGAAGCTGGCCAGGATCGCGGCGTACAGAGCGCCGGTGAGGGCAAGACCCGGAACCTCTTCCCAAGCCACCCGGTCCTCGCCCAACAGTCCGCCGAGGGCAGCGCCGGCCAGGATGACCCCGATCTCGGCCACCACCGCCGATCCGATGATCAACAACGGCGTGCGCTCGTTGCGCTCGGCCACTCGCCCGACCCAGAAACCGGCCATGCAGAAGACGAGGGCGTTGAGCCCGACGATCCCGGCGGAAGGAGGCACCACGTCGAGGAGCAAGCCGCCCGCGAAACCCGCACCGGCACCCATGAGCGGTCCGCGCGCAATGGCAAGTCCGACGACCACGACTAGTACGAGATCCGGCGTGGCTCCCGGCATCGACCATCGAGCCAACACGACCAACTCGAGCATCACACCAGTCACCAGCAGAGCACCCGCGAGGACGAATCTCAACGCGCTCATGTCGACCTGGCCACGGCGACCATCACGGCCCGGACTTGCTCGCCGCTGCCGACGGAGAGGCCGAACTCGACCCACTCGACGAACTCGATGACGTCGACGAGCGCGGGCTCGGAGACCCCGATGCCGCGGGACTCGGTGTCGTAGACGGCGACGTCGTCGGTCGCACCGGAAGCACCGAGTCGCGCGGATCGGTTCGCGGAGCGACCACGACGACCCCGACGAGATCCAGCGCGCTCGGGTCGACGAAGGGCACGACCGAGGCGTACCTAGTGAGTTGGCCTGGTGTCCCCTTGACCGACGTGATCGTCCCGACGGGAATGCCGGGCGGATAGACCCCGCCCTTGACTCCGAAGGTCACCAGGCGATCACCGACTTTGATGCCGGCGAAGGGGTCACGCAGTTGGAAGGAGAGTTCAGACTCCTTGCCGAGACCGGATACAAAACCGATCTGAAGGGACGCCTCGACGCGACCGCCCACCGTCGAGGTCGAGTCGACGACCAGCAACACGGTGGCGGTTGACGGCCCGACCGACAGCACCCGTCCCACGAGTCCATCACCCGTGACCACTGCTTGATCGGCCTTGATTCCATCGCGAGAACCCGCGTCCAGAGTCACCGTCCACGCAAAGCCCTGGGCCGGACCCACGGCGATGACCTGGGCGGGCACGACGCGGTACTGACCGACGCCGGCAAGGTGCATCAACTTGTCCAACTGGGCAAGTCGATTGCGGTCGTAGTCCGACGTGGCGAGTTCGCCACGAAGTCGCGCGTTCTCCGCTTCGAGATCAGCGATGCGTTGATCCTTGCTCCCCCACGAGCCGATGCTCGACACGACGTTGCGCACCGGAGTCACAACGGCGGAAAACGCGGTTTCGACGGGACCGAAGAAGCGGGTCGCGAATCCTCGGATGCCGCCCTCGTCGTTCCCGGCAGCTGAGTCACGAAGGTCAAGGACGACCAGAGTCATTGCGATGAGCAGGAGAACCCCGAAGATCACACGCGTGCGGCGGTTTTCCCTCACGAGTCGATGCGGTCGCCCGGCCTGGAGTCCCTTGAGAGGACTCGGCTCAGCGTCGCGGCTCCGAGATGAGTACCTGCTGGAGTGCCTCGAACTCTTCGACGCACTTGCCGGACCCGAGAGCCACGCAGCCCAGCGGGTCGTCGGCGATGACGATCGGCATTCCGGTCTCGTGCCGCAGTCGTTCGTCCAAACCCTTCAGCAGTGCTCCCCCACCGGTGAGCACGATGCCGCGATCCATGATGTCGCCGGACAACTCCGGCGGTGTGCGGTCCAGAGTCGTCTTGACCGCATCAACGATTGCGTTGACCGGCTCATCGACGGCGCGGCGAATCTCTTCGGCCGTTACGACGACGGTGCGAGGCAGACCGGACACGAGGTCACGACCGCGAATCTCTGCATGCGGTTCGTCCGGCATAGGGAATGCCGAACCAATCGCCATCTTGATCTCTTCCGCGGTCCGCTCACCCAACATCAAGGAGTATTCCTTCTTGACGTACTGGATGATGGCGTTGTCCAACTCGTCGCCACCGATACGAATCGACAGCGCGGTGACGATGCCACCCAGCGAGATGACTGCGACTTCGGTAGTGCCGCCGCCGATGTCGACAACCATGTTGCCCATTGGCTCGTGCACGGGAAGCCCGGCACCGATGGCCGCAGCCATCGGCTCTTCGATGATGTAGACCTTGCGAGCACCGGCGGCGTATCCAGCGTCCTTGACCGCACGCTGCTCGACGCCGGTGATGCCCGATGGAACGCAGACGACCAGTCGCGGCTTGGCCAGGTGACGACGCTTGTGAACCTTCTGGATGAAGTAGCGCAGCATCCGCTCAGTGGTGTCGAAGTCGGCGATCACGCCGTCCTTGAGCGGGCGGATCGCGACGATGTTGCCGGGCGTACGGCCGATCATCTTCTTCGCTTCGGCGCCGACTGCGAGGATTCCGCCGGTGTTCTGATTGATCGCGACGACAGAAGGCTCGTTGAGGACCACACCGCGTCCACGGACGTAGACCAGCGTGTTCGCCGTGCCGAGGTCGACGGCCATGTCTCGGCCGATGAACGACAGGTTGTTCGCCATGGGGAAGTACGGGCCCTTCAGTCAGTAACTTCTCTGTCTCGTCACCGTCGGCGCAATAACACCGTCAGCGGCGCGTCGTCAGAAGACCGGCGCAGTCTCCCATGGTAGGCCCGAATGGCCCTACCGGACTACGCCCCGTCCGATCCTGGCGCTCGCGGGAACGGTTAGGCGGCGAATCAGGCAGACAGCGACGGGAAGAACAACCCGATCTCGCGGGCAGCAGACTCCGGGGAGTCCGAGCCGTGCGTGACGTTGAACTGAGTCTCGGTCGCGAGGTCACCCCGGATGGTTCCC
>Ga0315287_10002389_pt1 | contig 17773 bp, 13 predicted proteins | sample YL17G11_0_MG_FD_205037 | JGI IMG/M metagenome (GOLD analysis project Ga0315287, IMG submission 205037) | Sediment microbial communities from Yellowstone Lake, YNP, Wyoming, USA - YL17G11_0 | ecosystem: Environmental > Aquatic > Freshwater > Lake > Sediment | place: USA: Wyoming | collected...
GGTGGATGCCGCACGGCACCTGCCCGTCGTGCTTGCTGCCGTCGGTCATCGAGCCGCCGCAGCCGTTGCACACGAGCGAGCCCGCGCTCGGCGTGAGGCCGGTGCCTTTGCAGAGCTGGCAGGCGAGCGCGCGGCGATGGTCGCCTGCCTTGCGCGCATCGGTGCAGCGGAGGCACGGCTCGTACGCGGGAAAGTCGGACATGCCGTCTCTAGTATCACACCTGACGGCTGGGCTCACGCGCAGAGCGCGCCAGGTTGCCACGCCTGGCGCTCGAGTTCGGAATCAAGGTCGGCTTTCCGATGTCGGAACCAGGAGCCTCTCGCCGAACGGCCCGTCGTGCCGATCTTCCCCCAGCGCCAGCCCTCGCCGATTGGGGGAGACGGCCGTCAGTGGGTGGCGGGGCGGAGCCAGGGCCTGGCGTCGATGCCTGCGAGCCTCTGGCTGGCGATGACATCTCGAAGCACGTACTCGGGGGACGGGGCAGGCTCTCCACCCCGCCCCAGCCGCTCTTCGCGGATGAGGCGCAGGCGTTCCCGGCGGACCTCTTCGCTCAGGCGAAACCCATCGATCGACGCCGTCACGGCAGCGGGCGCTCGACCAGGGTGGTGGCCACCAGTTCGTACTGCGTCACGCGTGCCTCGGGGGCGAGCTTCAGGATCTTGGCGGCGAAGGCCGCCGTGTTGGCCAGCGCGTTGCCGGGGATGTAGGGGTTCAAGTCCTTCAAGATCCCGCTCGTCCCACCGAACCGGCCGCTCATCCAGGGCCCAGGCGTCCCGTACCCCGTGATCCCACCGGCTCCGCCATCCTTCGTCCACGATCGCAGCACGGGGACGTAGTACGCCGCCCAGAAGCCGGGGAGCGGACCGCTGTCGACGAGGGCGTTCAGGTAGGCGAGCAGATCGTCGTCCGGCGATGAGTAGACGGGCTTGTCGCCATCCCACCGAAGGAAATGTCCGGTGAACACGACTCCAGGCGCCCAGGCGCCGTACGTGCTGCCGCTGAGGATGCGCGCGTAGTAGAGCGAGATGGCGTAGTCGGTGAAGCCGCCACGGAACTCCACACCGAGGTTCTGCAGCGAGGACGTGTTCATGGGACGATGGGCTGGCCAGGGACCGGCATGGGTCCGGGTGGGAGCGGCGGTGGGGGTGGAGGCGGCGGAGGTGGAGGCGGCGGGCGGTCACCAGGGGCGTGGTCGGTCAGGAGCCCGTCGCTAGGACCGGGGGGCGGCGCGGGCGGCGCGGAGGCCGCTGGCACCTCGAGCTCGGGGGGCTTCTTGCCGAAGAGCCACCAGAGACCGCCGGCCACCACGGCGGCGGCGCCAGCCACGACGGCGACCACGGCCACCGACCGCCCGGCGTCGTCTCCTGGCTCGGACCGACTCATGCGCCCACCGTGTGGCCGACGAGGTCCCACCTTGGCGGCGCCTTCGCCGACAGCGTGTCCAGGTGGTCGGCGAAGTACTTGTTCGAGAGAGCGCGCAGCGGGCCCTCGCGGGTGGGGACCACGCGCGCGGCCTGCACCATCTGGCGAGCCTCGCGGCCCGAGATGCCGAGGGCGTCGCACAGGATGAGCGCCGTGACCAGGCCGGAGCGGTTCACGCCCATCTGGCAGGTCACGAGCACCCTCGCCCCGCGGCGCCAGAGGGCGGAGGCCTCGTGGGCGGCTCGGTGCGCGGCGCGGAGCTCAGCCCTGGTGGGGGGCGGGCCCGAGTCGTCGAGCGCGGCGTGGATGACGTGCACGCCTGGGAAGCAGCTCGCGTCGAGCTGATGCTCCCTGGCGGTGAGCACCAGGACGTCGAACCCGAGGGCGCCGAGGTCGGTACGACACGGCGGGGCCGAGCCCTGCCAGAGCTTGGAAGCCATCCATGTGGCGTTGCCTGTGGTCAAGAGCCGCCTCGTGCGGCCTGCCGGCCGAGCGCAGAGAGAAACTGGACGTAGTCGTCGCCGTACGCATCGCGCATCTGCCTGGCCGTCATCGCGTTCGCTCGGGCGCGGGCCTCCTTGCCCTCGTACTCCTCGCCCCGGTCACGGAAGGTCCGGAGGATGGCGTTCGACTGGTGCTGGAAGCGCAGGCCCGAGCCGATCGGGTGAATGCGCTTGCCCTGGCTCACGCGCCGCATGAGGTGGCGAGCCTCGGCGACGATCGCCTTCGTCGGCGGGTCGCCCGGCATCGTCGCAACCGTGGCGCGCGCCAGACGGAGGGCGGGCGCGCGGGCGAGCCCGTGCTCCTTCTGGATGGCCTTGCAGGCTGCCTCGACGCTCATCCGGCGCCCGCGAGCATGTCGGTGACGCCTGGGTCGCCGAGGGTGAACCCGGCTTGACTCGTCAACACCTGCAGGAGATCACCGGGCATCAAGGTGGTCGAGAACGGGGCCGCCTCCGACGCGCTATGGAGACCAGCCGTCGCCAGCACCGGCGTCGTCGAGGCGACGAGGACTCCGTTGACAAAGATCAGGTACGTCACTGTCGCACCCACGGTATTCCCTGGAGGTGCGAAATGCGACACGCGGAGTCCCGTGAGGATCTGCTTGTGTGCGATCCTCACGCCCACCCGCGACGGTGTGGCCAGGGACGGGCCTACGTAGAACCCTGGCACGAGCGCAAGCAGTGCCACGGCGGGGTCGGTCATCGACGCAGCGCCGAAGGGGATCGTCGAGCCGCGCGACTTCAGCGCATCCAGCATCATCTGCACGGTGACGGTGTCTGGCGGCACGATCAGCGGGAAGAACGGCGGCGCGACGAGCGTGTCGTCGTAGGACATGCTCTGCGCCAGGTCGATGTAGTTCGGGTTGGTCGGCGGGAAGGCCTCTGGCAGACCGGAGAAGCCAGGAATCAGAGGCACGATGAAGGAGGCGTCGACGGCGATGTACGTGACCTTGCCTTCCCCGGGCGCGGCGCTGTCGAGCCAGCCATCGGCGAAGCCCTGCCCGAGGGACCGACTGGATACGAGGTTGACGAGGCCCGCCGTGCCAGCCGCCGCACCGACGCCAGCTACGCGTACGAGGGCGACTCCTCCGGTGATCTTGATGCCAGAGGACACCCCGGCAGACACGACCTGGAGCACGCCGCCTGTGACGATGGGCAGGCCAGGGAACGTCCCGGCGTTGTCGACGACGGCCCCATCCGCCACGGACAGGATGCGCGGGGCCCCCGGCGGCAGCCCGGCGTAGATGATCCCAGGGGTCATCGTGCGCATCAGTCGCACACCAAGGCCCTGACGGACGAGGAACAGGTTGGTCACCTGGACGCCCTCGGGGACGGTCACGGTGAAGGAGCCGGTGGGCTGGAAGGTCGACACCCACGTTCCACCGGCCATGTTCCAGTTCATGGTGAGCGTGTAGGCGCCGGCCACGAACTGCAGGTCGAACCCGACGACTGGCGCGTCGATGTTCGCGATGGCCGCGAGCACCTCGGCCTCGGTCGCGAACGCGTTGCCGCTCGACGGCGCGCCGGGGCGCAGGACGGCGTTGTAGCCTACGCCACCGCCGCCACCGCCACCGCCCCCGCTCCCCTCGCTCGCCAGTCGCTTCAGGAGATCGGCCTTCGGGCCGACACCCCAGGCCGTCAGGATTTGATAGAGCAGGGCAGAGGTGAGGGCCATGCAGGCGAGGCTATCACTCGATCGACGCCTGGCACAAAAGTTACTTGGAGCCCATCAGCGCCTTGATCTCCTCGGCCTCCTCCCTGGTCATGCCTCCGACGATGTTACCGCGCATGTCGACGGCGAGGACGAGGCTGGGCATCGGATCCATCGGTGGAGGAGGCGCCGTCTTTTTGGTGAACGGACCCCCTACGACGATGTGGTCGATGGGCAATTGCTCGAGATACGGAGTGACGGATTTGCCACGCACGGCGTCGTGATCGAGGGTCACGGGCGCCGTCGTGAACACCGCGATCGTGTACCCCTGCTCCGTGTCGGTGGACACGGGATTGAAGTGGGGGAGCGCGGAGAGCGGGCCCGAGGCCGGGGTCGGGGTGCCGGAGCCTGAGAACGCCTTGTACCCGAGCCAGCCGAGGACGCCGAGGACCGCGACGGCCAGGCCGACGCCGACCACGGTGCTGGTTTCCGGGTTCGGCTTCCGCTCGTCGCCCCGTCGCACGACCTGGGGACGTTTCAGCCAGCGTCGGTATTCCGCGCTGGCCCTGACGGGCTCGAGCCCTTCCTCGGCGTACGCCGACTCGATGCGGTCGCCGGAGATGTCGTCGTACAGCTCCGGGTTCTCCCAGTTGACCTCTCTGGCGATCACGGCGCTCCCCTCGCCGAGGCGGATGGCCTTCGAGATCGCGGCTCGCTCGGCGTACGCGGTGCTGTACGAGAGCGACTCTCCGTCAGCGGTCACGAAGAACAGGGGATACCCGCCGTCCGCGTAGGGGCCGTCTCGCAGGGCAGCCATGAACTGCTCTGCGGTGAATTTGTGAGCCATGGGCGGAGCGTATCCGCCGAGGTGATGCGGTGGCAAGCTGGACGGCGGCGCGGATCACGGACCGCGGGTGACCGTGGTCGAGACGCTGCCCGAGGCAGACAACAGCGACGGGACGCACTCGAACGTGTAGCCCGTGAGGGTCTTCGACAGGAGATAGAACGCAGGGGAGGCGACGTCTCGCGCCTCGAAGATGACCTGGTAGTTCGTGTCGAGCATCGCGGGGGAGATCGCCACCGCGAGGGCGCCTACGGGCGGGGCGGGGACCGCGGTGATCGTCGGGGTCAGGATGGACCGGTTCGACGCGCCAGAGGCAACCCCGACCAGCGTGCCGAGGATCGACGCGTTGGACGCCTCCAACTCCACGGACTCGCCGATGGTGACGGTGTCTCGGAAGACCGTGTTGTCGGCCGTCACCTGGGCCGGCTGGGCGTCGACGGCGGTGGTCGCGATCGTCACGGGATCCGAGAAGGAGGCCCCCGTCAGATCGAGGACGTTGAAGGGAACGCCGACCGACGGGGCCAGCGTGAACACGCACGTCCCGCCGCAGGAACCGTGGATGGTGATGTCGGGCATCACCCCTGCCAGCGCCCCGAGGGCGGTGGCGTCGATCCCGCCCTCGATGCGCGTGGCCTGGTCCGAGACGAACTCCGGCTCGCCGACGAGCTCGAGGCCAGCTCGCAGCGTGCACACCTTGAAGAGGTGGGTTCCGCGAACCCGAGTGGCGACGGTTCCGTCGTACGTGACGGTGGCGCGCCCCCCTTGCGTGATGCTGTTGCGAACCGTCACGTCGCCGTTGTTGACGAACACGGGCGGGCCCAGCGTCTGGGTGCCGAAGATGTCGATGGTGAGCATGTCGACGAAGCGCGACCTGCCGATGGTGCTGTCCTTGATGCCCACCGAGGCCGTTCCGACCACGGCGGTTCCCGTCACCGCGAGCGCGTTGATCGCCGGGTTCGGGTCGCGCGTCTCGATCGTGATGGTGTCGAGGTTCAGGGCCGCGCGAGCTCCCGTCGGCGTGTACGTGAGCGCCACGCCGGTCGCCGGGGAGATCTCGGCCGGCCCGCGGAGCGTCACTTCGAGGAGGGCGGCCGGCACCACCAGGTTCTCGGCGTACCGCGTCCCTGGCGGCCCGGCAGGCGCGATGTCGATCACGTCGCCGCTCACGATGGCGAGGAGCGCCGCCTGGATCGTCAGGAAGGGCTTCGAGATGTTGCCGCGAGCTGCCGTGGCGTCGTCGCCGTCCGGGGCGACGTACGTCACCGTGATGGGCGACGTGACGACGACGGGGGGGCCGATGACGATGGCGCCCTCAGACGCGATGAGCGCGTCGTAGATAGGCCCGAGCCCGATCTGCTGCATGGCGCGTCGAAAGGCGGCGATGTACATGCCCCCGAGCCTATCTGCCGAGAATGCGGTCGTCTACGGGGTCGGCGACTTCCTGACGAGGGACACGTCGCAACTGCCGGCCCCGGTCTGCAGCGATGTCTCCAGAAAGATGCCGTAGTCCGTCGTCGATTTCGACGTATTGAAGACCACCGGGGTAGCTGGATCGGTCGACGAGATGACGACCTGGTAGAAATTGTCGACCATGGGCGGGCTGAGGGGGATCAGGACGGGGGCCGCCATCAACCCAGGGAGAGCGATGGACGCCACCGAGACGGGCCGGTTCGCCGCGCCGGACCCGACCCCGACCAGCGCCGCGAGGATCGAGGCGTTGGATGCCTCGAGCTCGGTGGACTCTCCCACGGTGACGATGGAGCGGAAGATCGAGTTGAGCGCCTTGACGCGAGCCGGACTGGGGTCCGGAGCGCTCACCTCGACCGTCACCGTGTCCGAGAAGTCCGCGCCCGAGAAGTTGGCGACGTTCTTGGTGGCGCCCACCGTGGGCGCGAACGTGAACTGGCACGGACCGAAGACGCTCCCCTGGACCGTGACGTCGGGCCCGTAGTTCACCGTGATCCCCAGCCCGGTGGCGTCGATCGCGAAGTTGAAGAGGCCGGGCGGCGACTCGATGAGCGTGGCCTGGTCAGCGATGACGAGCGGCTCGCCGCTCAGCTTGAGCCCGCCGCGCAGCACCGAGCCCTTGATGCTGGTCAGGCCGCGCACGCGGATCGCGACCGTGTCGTCGTACGTGACCGCCATGGGCTTGGCGCCACCTCCTTCGCCGCCAGGCAGGCCTTCGACGATGCAGGCGACGACCGAGATGTCCTCGTTGTTGACGAACACGGGCACGCCGACGATCTCCGTGTCGTAGAAGCTGGCGGTGACCAGGTCCTCGAACTTCCCGCGGCCGAGGGTGCAGCCGTCGACGAAGACCTCGGCCCCCGCGGAGGCGGTGCCGCTCACATCGAGCGCGTTCACGCCGCCTGGCCCTCCGGGATCGCGCGTCTCGATGGTGATGGTGTCGAGGTTCAGGATCCCGCTAACTCCCGTGGGGTGGTACGTGAGCGCCACGCCGGTCGCCGGGGAGACCAGTGCCGGGCCTCGGAGCGTCAACTCGGTGAAGGCCGCGGGCACCACCAGGTTCTCGTTGTAGAGCGTGCCTGGGGGGCCCGACGGAGCGACATCGATCACGTCTCCGCTCAAGCTCGCGTTGATGGCGGCCTGGATCGTCAGGAAGGGCTTCGTGATGTTGCCGCGAGTCCCCGTGACGTCGCTGCCGTTCGACGCGACGTACGTCACCGTGATGGGCGATGTCAGCGGACCGGACGGGCCTCCGCTCAGAAGCTGGTCCATCGCTTGAAGCGCGTCGTAGAGCGGGCCCAGCGCTGTCTGCTGCATGGCGCGTCGAATGGCGGCGATGTACATGCCCCCGAGCCTATCCGCCGAGGATGCGGTCGTCTAGCTTCTGGATCGGCCAGCGCGAGCGAGGCTCACCGTCTCACGAGGATGGTCCACGGCCCGGCTCGCACCCCGAACGGCGCCAGGTCCACGGTCAGGTTGTCCTCGTCGACGAGGGTCACCCTTCCGCTGGCTACGTTCTGCGAGGTGTCGGCGCTGTCGTAGACCTCCACGACGACGTACTTCGACTTCAGCCCGTGGGGCACGGGAACGAGGTCTAGATCTGCCGGCTGCACGACCTTCTGGAACGTGCCGAGCACGCTGGCGACCAGAGGGTTGGGGCTGAACTGGACGGGATCGATCTTGCCACCGCCGCTCTCGGTCGCCGAGATGCCGCCCGTTCCTCCGTAGTCGATGGTGTTGGTCTCGATGACCGCCTGGTCGTATGCCTCGAGCTCGAGGCCAGCCGTCCCTGGGCCCGCATCGAACACGCCAATGACGGCCTTGCCGACGCTGGTGACGAGGCGGGCGTGGTCGCGTAGGACGACGCGCGCCGTCTGGACGCCTGGGTCGCCTCCGTGGAATGAAAACGCCACCGCGAGCGACGTCGCGTCGACCGTGATCCTGGTGGTGCCCGAGAGCGTGACCAGGCTGGTGGCGCTGCCTCCCTCGAAGGGCGCCACGGCGTTCGCCTTCACCAGCACGTCGAGGTCACGGATCTCCAGCCCGACCGCGGCCATGTTCCAGCCGCTGTTGTCGGTCTGAATGGGCGTCGGATTGAGCCCGTTGCCGCCAGTCCCGATGAGCAGCAGGTTGTCGTAGTAGCTCAGGCCGGGGGCCGTCATCACGCAACCAGGGTGGAACATGATGGTCAGCGGCCCGCGCGCCGCGCTGCCGACGGCCTGCACTTCAGGCCAGGTCTTGTAGACGTTGCCCGCGGAGAAAGGGATCGCCGGGTCGAAGACGATCACGTTCCGCGGCGCCGTGGCCGGCAGGAGGCCCTTGATCGCGTCGAGCGCGAGCTGGACGTTGAAAGCGTTGGGCGGCGCCGGGATGTACGGCGGGCCGACCTTCGTGTCGTCGTAAAACTCGCCCTCGGCGTGGTCGAGGGGGATGTCGGTGCTGCCGGGAGACGTGGGAGCGAAGCCGGTCGCGTATACGGCGGCCTCGAGCGCGTTCGTGGACGCGTCGTGCACCAGGATGAACGGCGTCAACCCTGCGCCCTTGATGCAGCCTGGGTTGCCGTTGATGGCGCGCGTGACGACGAGGGCGAAGAATCCAGCGCCCGAGGCGTCGACGATGGGGACGGCCGGCGCGAGCGAGTTGTCGAAGACGCCGCCGAGATCACTTGTGACGATGCCCAGGGCGCCAGGATCGACGCGGTAGAAGGGGGCGGTCGAGCCGGCGAGCAAACGAAAGCCGCCCCCAAAGCCCACAGCAAAGATGTGGGGCGAGCTCGCCACGAAAACCGGAGTGGCGATGACCCCCTCGAAGACGAGGTTCTCGGCGACCTGGCGGATGTTCCGCAACTTCGCGCCGCTCATCACCGTGACGGTATCGCCGAAGCCGAAGCCGATCACGCTGTCGCTCGCGCCGAGAAGGCGGGTCAGGTAGCGACCGTCCAGGTCGGCGTTGGCGGGGATCACGCAGGGCGCGTTGGATGTGTCGAAGTACAAATCGCAGGCGCTGCTGGCTGCCACCACCGCCGCTTCGACCTCGGGCCACGTCGCGTAGTTCGGCGCGGCGGTCGCCAGGCCTGGCCGGAAGATCACGTTGCTGTTGCCGGCGGTGCTGCCGCCCCCGCCGCCCTCGCTCGCCAGTCGCTTCAGGAGCTCGGCCTTCGGGCCGATGCCCCAGGCCGTCAGGATTTGACCGAGCAGGGCAGAGGTGAGGGCCATGGATCCTGGATACCAGAACTCAGCCGCGAACGCCTAGTTCCTGACGACGGACGAGTCGCACTTGCCGACCCCCGTGAACAGCGTCGGCTCCGCGGCGACATCGTACCCCGTCGTCGTCTGGGAACCCGCCACGACGAAGGCCACCGGGGTCGCGACATCGGTCGCCGTGACCGCGACCTGGTAGTTCGCGTCGATCATGGGCGGGGAGATGGCGACCGCGTACGACGTGGGGAACGGCAGGAGCAGCGACGTGTTCACGAAGTCCGGGATGGGGCGGTTCGCGGCGCCCGAACCGACCCCGACGATCGGCTGCGAGATGGATGCGTTCGACGCCTCGAGGTCCACGGACTCGCCGACGGTCACGGTTCCGCGCAGGACGGTGTTGTCGGCCGTCACCTGGGCGCGGTTCACGTCGGCGGCGTTCACGGACACGGTCACGGTGTCGAAGAACTCGGCGCCCGTGAGGTCGAGGACGTTTCGTGATGCGCCCGTCGTCTTGCGGAACGCGAACACGCACGGGCCCGTGACCGAGCCGTTGATGGTGATGTCCGGGGCGCGCGCGGCGGTGATCCCGAGGGCGGTGGCGTCGATGGCGAGCACGGCGCCCTGCTCGATGCGCGTGGCCTGGTCCGCCAGGAACACCGGCTCGCCGACGAGCTCCACCCCGGCGTTCAAGGTCGACATGACGACGGAGGAGTCCCCGCGAGGGCGGGTGGCGACCGCGTCGTCGTACGTGACGGACATCGTCCCCTCGATGAAGCAGGCGCCCACGAACACGTCCTGGTTGTTGATGAACACCGGGGGAGCGACCGTCTCGACGCCGTCGAGAGTCGCGAAGACCAGGTCCGTGAACTTCGACCGGCCGATCGTGCTGTCCTTGATGTAGACCTCGGGATCCGCCGAGGCGGTTCCCGTCACCGCGACCGCGTTGATCGCAGGGTTCGGGTCGCGCGTCTTGATGGTGACGTCGTCGATGTTCAGGATCCCGCGAGCTCCCGTCGGCGTGTACGTGAGCGCCACGCCGGTCGCCGGGGAGATCTCGGCCGGCCCGCGGAGCGTCACATCGAGGAGGCCGGCGGGCACCACCAGGTTCTCGGCGTAGCGCGTCCCTGGCGGCCCGGCGGGGGCGATGTCGATCACGTCGCCGCTCACGACGGCGAGGAGCGCCGCCTGGACCGTCAGGAAGGGCTTGAAGATGTTGCCGCGAGTCCCCGTGGTGTCGCTGCCGTTCGGCGCGACGTACGTCACCGTGATGGGCGACGTCGGCGTGGCAGAGATGCCAGCGAGGGCCGGCTCGAGCGCCAGGAGCGCGTCGTACAAGGGCCCGAGCCCGATCTGCTGCAGAGCGCGTCGAAAGGCGGCGATGTACATGCCACCGAGCCTATCCGCCGAGGATGCGGTCGTCCACGTCTAAGGTTCGTGTGCGAATCGAGCGCATTCGCCTACGGTGCCACCATGAACCAGCCGCCCAGCATCGGGGACCGCATCATCATCCCGTCCCTCGCGCTCCTGTTCGGAGCGACCTCCGTCCTGCTGCTCCTCAAGGGCGCCGAGGCGCCCATGCGTGTCCCGTACGTCGTGCATGTCCCATCGCAGCCCACCTGCCACGAGACGATGGTCCCGCTGATCGACCAGGACGGGCAGCGGGTCGAGTGCCCGTACAAGGGCCAGAGCCTCGAACCGAAGCTCTACGGCGACCGCTGGTACGCGAAGTGCTCCTGCTTCCCACCCGGCGGCGGAGCGGGAACGGCGGGCGGCGGCGGGGGCTTCTGAGCCGGGGCGGGAGCTGGCGCGGGCGACGGCGCCGGGGCCGACTTCGAGAAGCGGTCGAACAGCCTCGACGCATAGCTCCACTTCTTCCGAGACTCCGGCTCGTTCTCCAGGCATTTGCCCTTCGTGTAGGCCGAGAACCGATCGGCCATGGTCAACGGGACGATCTCGCCCGCGGCGTTCATCCCGGTCTGACAGGCCCCGAGGCTTCGACGAAGGATCTCCAGCCCCGCTCGAAGGCACTTCTTTCTGTCGGCGAGCACGTCGAGCCCAGTCCAGGTGCCCATCTCCGGGTGCGCGATCTGGACGGTGCCCTCGCCCCTCTTCCCCGACATCTGGAGCTGCATGTTGCAGAACGAGCGCCCGAAGTCTCCGCGCCCCCACTTCCCTGTGCCCTTGTCCACGTCGAGCCGCAGCCCGCTCTCGCCCTTCATGACCGACAGCATCGTGAACGCCGTCCAGGCCCTCCCGTTCTTCCCACCGAACAGCGGCTTCTCGGTGGAGAGCACCTCGTCGAGATGGATGGCGATCTCGCGGTACCGAGCTTCGCCCTCCTCCTTGGTCTCCCGTGAGTGGGGGAGCCCTACCCGAGCGCGCATGGCCTCGGACACGGACGGGTGAAGGAGCTGCTTCTGGTACTCGTCGCGCTTCTCTGGAGAGGCAATCGCGATGAGGATGGTGAAGATCCAGGCGGCAAATGGGCTCATCGCCGCCTCGTATCATGGGCGGGAGACCCCGCCTAACCGAGATGAGCCCTACGCCACTTCCTCGTTGACTTCCACGTCCAGCTCAGAACCAGTCTGCTGCGGGGTGACCCCGTAGATCCACTGGCCATCCTGCTCGTGGGCATTCACCAGGAACTTGGCGGTGTGCGACGGAGGCGAGAGCACGAAGCCCTGGCCGATCTTCTCGATGTCCAGCGGGCTCACGTCGATGTTCTTGGCCTTCTTGCCGTCCGTCGCCTTGAGCTTGATGCGAATCATGTTGTTCGCGGTCTTGCTCGTGATCTTGCCGACGAGCTCGGTGCCGTTGTGCAGGAGGATGCGCTGGTCGACCTCGAGCTTCTGGGGGATCTTGTACCGGAGCCCCACGACGACGGGGGCCGGGTCCTCGGACCGCATGTCGTACAGGTCCCCGTCGATGACCGGGTAGCCAGCGAACACGCCGGCCGGCGTCTTCTTCTTCGGGGAGAAGAAGACGATGTCCCGGACCTCCTCGGCCGGATGGGAGCTGCCCTTCGCGGTGCGACGGAGGAACACGACGGCGATGCGCATCTTGCTCTTCAGCGCCGCCTTGCACTCGGCGAGGTTCACGCCCGAGTAGCTGAACGTCAGGTCGTAGTTCGGCTTCGGCTTCGGGCCGCGCCCAGGGACCTTGCTGTAGTCGTATATAGACAGATCCGGATAGGCGCTCGCGCAGTAGTCGAAGAACTCCGGGAAGAAGAGCTCCCAGCAGATGTCCGAGTACACGTTCATCCGGAGGTAGGGCAAGCACTTGATGGGCGGCTTGCGTGGCTCGAAACTCACGCCTTTGCGGCAGTGGTCGACGTGGAAGCCGACGGCCGCCATCAGCATGCGAGCGAAGGCGAGCGGCTCGAAGAAGAGCGCGCGCGTCATGAACAGCTTGGAGTAGTCGTTGTACGCGACCGCGGCGTTCTGCCCGGTGGTGACCAGGCAGGTCGAGCGGCAGTCCGTGGAACTGCCAGCGCAGAGGGTGACGAGGCGCCGCCCGTGATCGACCATCGTCAGCCGCCGGCCAGCTCCGAGCCCCAGCGTGTCCTTGTTCCCCAGCTTGTCGGGGAACGGTCCACCCGGCACGGTGTCGAAGAAGATGGGCATCTCAGGCGCGCCCTTCCTCGCGTAGTAGGCGGGCTCGACCACCGACCGCGGTTCGACCGAGCGCTTCGCAGCGTAGCCGGCTGGCAGAAGGTTGATGCCGACGGCGTAGGAGGGCAGGACCATGCCAGCGACCCCCTGCACGGCCTTGGCCGTCTTGGCGTTCGACTTCAGCATCTTCCTGGCCATTGTATTGGCGCTTTTGCCCCACTGCGAGAAGCCGTGCTCCTCCGGGGTGTTCGGGAAGTACGCCAGCAGACACTGCCAGGCACGCTCGAGACCGTTCGCGTCGAGCGGGTACTTCTTGAGGACCTCGGCCATGGTGATGCCGACGCCGCGCTCGTCGCTCCTCGCGTTGACACCAGGCCGCTTCGCGTTCGGCCTCCACGGCAGCCCCGAGGCCGCCATCGACACCGCCGGCGTCGCCGGCGGGTTGGGCAGGCGTTCGGCCGGATCCGCGGAGGACGCGTCGGCGGTGGTGAAGATCGGCGTGTGCTTCGGGTAGTTGAGGTCGACGACGGCCTGGGCGACGCTCAGGCTGTCGCTGCCGATATCCCTCTCGACCTCCCCCCGCGCATTGACGATGACGTACATGAGCTCAGTACTCCCAGGGCTGGATCGGGTTCTTGGCGTACCCGCCCACCAGCTTCGCCGAGGGGCGGGCTGCGGTGTCAGGCGCGGAGGGGTTGGGGCGTCGCGCGTGGTGGGCGTGGAGCGCCCCGGCGAGCACGGCCCTCGCGAGAGGCGTGCCGAGGTGTGCCTTGCCGATGAGCTTCTCCACCGTCACGATCACCTGAGCTTCCGTCGCGTTCGCGCTCATCCGGCCGACTACCGTCCGGAGCAGCGCGCGGTCGCCAGAGCTCAGCGTGGTCGCGTTCCAGTCGGTGCCTGCCTTCCGAGTTGTCGGGTTGCCCTCGCGCCCCTTCTTGGACTTCGGCTTCGACTTGGTCTTCGGCTTGGTCTTCGGCTTGGTCTTGGACTTCGGCTCGTAGTGCTCCTCGAGCTGCGCGTCGTCGTCGTAGGCGCGCAAGTCGGCCGACTTCTTGGCCGCCCGGCGCGCGTGCGCCTCCTTCAGCTTCGCCGCCGCCGTCTTGCCGTGCTTCGACGCCGCGGCCGCCGCCGCCTTGCCAAACCGAGCCAGGTGCCCGGCGACGGCCTTGCCGTGCTTCGCGCCAGCTCGCCCGACGCGGTGCGCTGTCACCACGGCGGTGGCGTCGATCACGGTGCGGCCCTTCCTCAGCTCGCGCGCCATGATCTCGGCGTCGGCCTTGTCCTGGTAGACGACGGTGCCCTTCCTGGCGACCACAGCTCGCTCGCCTGCGTCCGACTTCCTCACCACGATCCATCCGTCGTCCCCGCCACCGGCGTCGCTCAGCTCCGTCACCCGGAACGTGTCGCCGTACCGATTGGCTTCAGCGCTCGGGTTTCGTCGACGCGCTCGGGCATCGACGCGTCCCCCGGACCGCATGACCATCCCTCCGCCGGAGGCATGCGACTCGGCCATCGCGACGCCCGTGTGCACAGCGTCGTCCAGATCGTCGGTGTAGTACCCCTCGTCCTCGGTCGCCCCGCGGAAGCTCACGCGGAGCTCGTTGTCCCAGTCCGTCTTCTGGATGACCAGGCCGAGCGGCGTGAGGATCTTCCTGGCCTTGACCATCGTCATGCCGGGCTTCCGCGGGTTCGAGAGCCGCTCCTGCCGGTGCGACACATGCCCCGCGGCCGGATCCCTGTGCCCCGCACCAGGGTGCCACGCCGGCTCGTCCGGGGGACGGTTCGGCGCGCCTCGGCGCCAGTCGTGCGGCACGTGCCCGCGCTCGGGATCCCAGTGCCCGCCGCCGCTGTGCCAGGCCGGCTCGCGGCCGGCCTTCCGCGGGTTGTGCTCGCGAGCGCTCTCCTCCCCGTCCTCGCGCCCCTGCTCGCGGATCTCGTCGAGCCACCTGGCGTCGCGCGGGTGCGCGCGCTCGAAAAGCTCTGCGTCGTAGTCGTCGCACGTCTGGACGTCTGCTCGCACCGCGGAGCGATTCTCTGGATGGAAAAGAGTCGGGCGTCCGCCCATGTACAACCGCGCTTTGGCTTCCACGACCGCGCGCGGCGCGTCCGTGCCGTACCATCGGAGAGCTTCTTTCATCGCGCCCTCTTTCCGGTCGCCGCCGTCGCTGCGTGATACCGGGCCCGAGTGGATGTGGCCTCGCCCCACGAAGCCGCAGTGACGACACGTCTGGACGGGGAGCTCGTCTCCGGACTCCTCGGGCTCGTTGCGGCGGTGCGACCTGGGAGCGTGCATCGTCTGACCTTTCTTGCGCAGCGGCTCATAGCCGACGCGCCCGTTGCTCTTCACGACCCTGACATGCTTGTCCACGCCAGGGCCTTCGAGAGCGATGATGTTGCCGTGTTCCGTTGTTCGAGCGATACGAAGAAGCAGGTCCATCTCCTGCTCGAGAGGAGCGACCTCCACATCGAAGGAGGCTAGCTCGCTGCCGTCGGGGCGCGAGACGGTCGCGTGCAGAACAGAGACGGGGTTTCCGCTTCGCGCGACCTGCCTCTTGTTCCACCAGTCCATCGTCTTGCGCTGCGCCGTGCTACCCGTGGGAAGACGGCCGTTACCGCGAGCGATCACCGTGAATGACTCGCCAATCGAATGCGCCGGCTCTCCGTCAGGCTGCCACTCGTCAGGGCTATCCGAGAGCACAGACACCGGCGCCAGCCCACCCGAGACGACGGCCCACGCGCGGGAATCGCTCCACAGAAGCGTCCCGACGGGCAGCGCCGCGACATCGTCAGGCGAAACGGCGGCGTCGGGGCGCAAGACGGTCGCGTCGCTCGGCCCGGCGCCGCGGCGGGATGGCCTTGGGTTCCGTTGCCGCGACTCCATCTCTTCGAGGTGCGTGTAGTACGCCGGATCCTCGACCAGGTGGTCGGCGGCCGTCCGTCTGGCGATGAGCTTCGACTTCGAGTGCTCGAGCTCGTGGGCGGCCCCCTTCGCCAGTTCGCCTGGGGCGAACGACGAGAGGCGCGCTCCTCGACTCATGCCTTCCCATTCCTTCCGGTTCGGGTGGAGCACGATGGGGTTGCCCGCTCTGGCCTCCTCCTGGTAGCCGCAGCGTCGTAGGTCGGCCTTGATCTTCGTGAGCACCCGGAAGTCGCTGGGCGGGCCGCTCGCGACGACGATGCACTTCCCGTTCGGAGCGAAGAGCTTGATGTGCCCCTTCTGCGTCGGTTCGATGCGCCAGCCTTTGGTCGCCAGGTCTTGCGTCAGGTGTCGCCAGTCGCTCCCCCTCGGGTTCGCTTGGCGCGCGGCGCCAGCTCGCACGCGGGAGGCTGGCGCCGTCTTCTTGGCGGTCGCTGCCCGCTCAGCCGCCGAGGGCTGACGGGGGGAGCGGTCGAGGGCGACCCCGCGCTCCTTGGCTGCCCAGAGCGCCCAGCAGGCCCGGCGCGACGCCAGGTTGCGAGCCTCGGGATCGTGGCCTGTCGCCGCGATCTCGTCGTTCGCCTCCGTGTGGTACCTGGCGAGCTCCGCCCCGGACAGCTTCGCGAGCTTCCTGTGCTCGGCTGCCGGCGGCTTGAGCGGCACCGGGTTCGGGAGGCGCCCGACCGGGGCCTCTCCACGCTCCCAGGCAGCACGAGCCTCCTCGACCGGCCTGTCCGCGGGCCAGTCGGCCTCGCGGAGCCAGTCTTCGAGGGTGAGCGACGAATTCATCCCCGCGCCTTCCGATGCGGGCCCAGACGGCAGGCCTCATCGTTCACGCCAGCGATGGCACGATCGATGTCATCGGAGTCGCACGGCAGGAACACCGTCTCCGGGGGGACCTCCGCGTCGCTACCCTCCACGATGCTCCCGACAGTGAACGAGCCAGCGTGCGGCGCCATGACGGGGACACGGATGGTCTCCGTCAAAGTCAAAGACGCGGCACCGTCGGCCAGCTCGTTGAGATCCGACTGCACCGTGGTAGGCGGCCAGAAGTACTCCCTAACTGCCGGCGGCATCGTGCTGGCTTCGCACGGGACGCCGTCGCGGAGCGGGGCGAGCATCTCCCAGACCCCGTCGATCTTCGCGTACCGCCCGGTCCACGTCTGACTCTCGTGGTCCACGATGTACTCGCCGGGCATGTCGAAGCTCGCCCAGGCTCCGCACTCGGTGTCTTTGTAGACGCGGCGAGACAGCGACCGCTTGCTTGCCTCGATGTCTCCGTCGTGCCAATCAGCGTCGAGGTGATCGAATAGCTCGGGCAAACTATTGATGCGGGTCACTTGCCCACCGCCATACGCAACACCGCATCCGAGCTGCGCCGGCTCACGCGGGGCGCCCGAAGGGAAGCACGACGGCTCGTAGCACGCCTTGCCGAGCACCTTCTTGGCGAGAGGCCGGAGCGCCGGATGCACCAACGTGCCGGCGCCCTTCGCGCCCTTCTTGGTGCCCACCGTCTTCTTCGCCTTCTTCTTCGTGCCCACCGTCTTCTTCTTCGCGCCGACCGCCTTCTTCTTCGTGCCGACCTTCTTCTTCGCCTTCTTCTTCGTCTTCTTCTCCGTGCTCTTGCTTCGCTTGGCGAACTGAGCGTGCCTGCTGCTGATCAGACGCGCGACCTCTTCCCAGTACATGGCCTGGATAGGTGGACTTACCCGAGCACCCTCCTGGGCCTGACGCAGAGCGCCTTCGTACCCGAGCTCACGGATCAGGCGCTCGGCAGATTCCTCCTCACCGGTCGGGTTGCTGTGCCGCGCGCGCTCGCTCCGAGGCGGGCGGCCCGATCGCTTCGCCTCGAGTGCTCGGACGCGACGTTCGCCCGCCACGCACTGCTCGCACGGGCACGTCGATGGATCGTGAGAGACGTCGCACGTCCCACCGCGCTCGCAACGGCAGCCTGGCGAGACGAGCGCGGGGTTGTCGTATCGCTCGTTCTCCAACTGCCCCTCGGCCCGGACCACCGACTCCGCCATGCCCATGACGTAGTCCTGCTCGGCACCGTCGTCCGGCAGATCACGGTACCTCACCCCGTAGGCCTCCATGGCCACCCGGTCCCGGAGCGCCTCGCTGGGGGGCGCGCTGCGGCCAAGCGGATTTCGCCGG
>Ga0315287_10002390_pt1 | contig 17772 bp, 16 predicted proteins | sample YL17G11_0_MG_FD_205037 | JGI IMG/M metagenome (GOLD analysis project Ga0315287, IMG submission 205037) | Sediment microbial communities from Yellowstone Lake, YNP, Wyoming, USA - YL17G11_0 | ecosystem: Environmental > Aquatic > Freshwater > Lake > Sediment | place: USA: Wyoming | collected...
AGTCGAGATGGGTTATTTATAAGTTTTGCTTCTTTAAGGGCATCCTCCCACGCCTGCTTGGCTTCTGCCCCCTTCAGTTCGGGGTAGTCCTTAAGGACCTCTGGGGGGACGGGTTTGCCTTCGAACATCGACGGTTGAACTCTTTCCATTTCCGCTTTTTGGGCAGCCTCCATTAAAGGAGTCCCTTCAATGGTAGGTGCAACTCCCTCTTTCACTCCCATCTCAAGACCCTGTCTGATGCCAGGGAAAGCAAATTGATCTTTGGCGGTGGGAGAAAGGGCGGGTTTATTTTTGGCTTCTACTTTTGGGGTAAGGAGAGATCGGACTTCTTTTTCGATTGCTGCAACGTCTGGAGGAGGACCTTCAGCCGTGAGATCTTTTGTAGCCTCTTCAATAGCCTTACTGATTTCGGTGTCGGAGTAGTTTTCACGTAATTCCTCCTTGAGACCCATTATCTCATCATCAATGTGTTTTGTCAATTCTTGATCAGCAAGTTTAGTCCTTTCCCTATCTAAGGATGCCCATCGAGTCTCTTGCTCGTTCCTTTCTTCAATAGTTCTTCGCGCCCCTAAGCGTGCCTCGGCATAAATGTCCTGTTCTCTTTTACCAAGTTTTTGACCTTTTATGCCTTTCTCAAGTGCCCTTAATGTTTCCTTTCGAGCAAATTTATTCTTTCCTATAAATTCCGGATAGGTAGATGGCATTCCTATCACATCGAGATTTGTCCCTTCTCCTACCCTTCCCGCATCTACGAAAATCCTTTTCCCGGGTTGTCCACCCTCTACCTCAAAATAAAGACCGACAATCTCTCTTTCTAATTCTTTACGGCCTTCATCATCGGGAAATCTTTTATTAATTATGTCATCAAACTCCCTGCCTAATTTGGCCTTTGGCATCATACTTAGAGGAGCTCCAGTTGCCGCGGGTTCAGGAACGGCAGGCTTAAATCTCCAGGTTGGGAATGGTTGCCCTGGTTCCGTAGGTTCGATTTCCCCGGCATCCTGCATGGCCTTAATGGCTGCATCAGCCCTTTTTGTCCCCAATCCTGTCCATCTTTTGATCGAACTCAAGCCTAAACCACCGGCTTTCTCCGCTTCACGCCGGATTACATCCATTTGTTTATCCGTAAGAGGGTTCACAGGGGCTTCTGGACCCTTAACTCCTGGGGGAGGGGTAGGAGCAACGGTAGGAAGGATCGGGGGTTCTGGGGCAATTTGGGGCCCCCTGGGGACTTCCGGAACCACTTCTGGGCCTCTGATGCCAGTAACGGGGGGAGTTCTGGGCTGAGTTCTGGGCTCAAAAATAGCCGGAGGATACTGAAGAGGAGGATTTTCTCTGGTTTTCTCCCATTCTGGTCTCGGTGAAGGAGGAGTAATTGGACCATAATGTTCTTCTCCGGGTCGAGGTAATCCAAGAACCGGAGGAGGTCTTGGAGGCACGGTCGTCGCTTGAAACTGATCACCTGGCTCAAAAGTCCGTGTCTCAGGATTCCAAACCATATCTACCATAGGACCGCCACGTTCATAGGGCACAATCGGATGAGGCAATTCTTCTGGTCGGGGATATCCGCCCGGTCCCATCATATACCGACTCTCCGGAATTGTCGGGATCCGGAGTTGTTCTCTTGCTTCTGGTCGCGGTTCGGGTATCGGTCTTTCTCTCTTCCCGCCCATGGCTCCCAGACCACCACCAATCACTCCTGGAGCGATTGCCGAATGAAGGGCTTGTTTAATATCCTTTGTTTGGGAATAAGTATCGGCAAAGGCTTGAGTGCTAAAGGTACCGGAAAGAATCGCCGCTCTTGCCAATCTCCCTAATGGCTCAATTCCTCTGAAAATCCCACCAATAACAGCTTCTTCACCGAGCTCCAAGGGAGACGGCTTTCTGCCAGCGGCGAGTTCTTCTGCCGCTTTCTCACCAGCAAATGTCAAACCAGTACCGATGATCCCAGCGGGAGCGGCAGCCATCAGGGGGCCATATTTTGCAAACGCTCCTGGGAGACCTGCAGCACCCTTGACAATCTCTCCAGGTATCCCGAGCTCACCGACCCTTTTTTGTTCTTCCTCGGAAGGCTTAAGAAGTTCTGAGGCAAATGTTCCGGGTGCAGCAAGGCCTGTTTTCTCAAGGATAGTCCTTGATGGGATCTCATACATCCTCATGGCGCCGGCGAGACCTTCTTTAAGACCAACCTTGGCAGCTTCCCAATAGGAAGGTTCGGAAGGGACACCTTCTAAATGCTTGGCAAAAGCATCTGCTACATCAGTGGTTTCGCCACCCTTCAAATGAGAAGAAAAGGCATCTGCTACATCTTCATAAGCCATTATGGATTCCATGTGTTGTATGTCTTTGCGAGTTCGCTTTTCGACTTTCCCTTAAATCTCGGGTCGTTTTGGAATGTTTTATAAAACTCTGCAAAGGGGGGCTTTTTCATGGGTTCCCTCTTATAATCTTCCGGCATCTTTGCCCATTCCGCGTCGGTAATTTTACCGAAGGCCTTGTAAATTCTCATAATGGTCCCGGTTATCTTTTGGGGATCAAAAGGCGTGCCATATAGGTCTTGATTCTTTTGTCCCTGAGTGAGTGTGGTATTGATTTCTTTCATCATGAGGTCTTTTGGTTCTGCCGCTATCTTCGCAGCTTCCAAATGTCCCGCGACGGTTCTACTGATCCCTTCAAGATGAGCCCTACTTTGTTCGGAGATTCCCGCCAAGTTCATCTCAGGGGTCGCTCTCAAAGATTCAGCATGGGCAAGCCTCTCTTGGGATAACGGACTTCCCGGCCCATGTTCTAAGCGAGCGATATCAGTTGCTCCCGTTGAGGCAATATATTGCTTTCTCGCTTCTCCCTCACTTTTAGTTCGTTCCAATCTTTGTTCTGGGGTCATTCTCATGCCCGCAGCATTGTATTCATATTCTGCCATACCCGTCCGAGGCACAATCCCGGCGGCCTCTTTTAATTGCCTGTCAGCATAGTAAGCGTCGCTTTCTGCTTGTTGTCTTCGTGCATCTGCTACCTCTTGATAATAGCGTGGAATTCCATATTTTTCTTCGGCCCTTCCCGCTTCGGATAAAATTCCTTGCCTTGCCAGTTCATCGCCCCGCACATTTTCTGGTCCCAACTTATATCTGATTCCCGTTTGCTCACCCTCTGGAGCGTAATCTTTCCATTCAGGAATAGCATAAGCTCCGCCTTCATCTTTTTTGAGATCGATGGCGTTTTTCCATGGTCTTGGGCCAGCATAAGGAGGGACACGGCCACCTTGACCGCCAGGTTGAGGAACAGAATAAAATTCGCTCGCCTTTGACAAAGCCTTTAATGGAACACTCAGGGCAGGTCCTATGTAAGGAGAAATTTTATCGACCGTTTCTCTCGCCCCACGCAAACCCCTTTCCGGGAGAGACTCATATCCAAGTCCCTGACCACCAGCATAGGTCAACAATTTGCTGCCCATGGGTGATGGTTCGCCAACAGGTTCCCCTGGAACGCCGGGCCTGAAGGGGATATTTTCTTCAGCAGGAACAACTTTTTCACCCTGATGAAGCATGGCCGGTCCAGTCTCTGGGACATAATCTGTTCCTTCCTGATACTTCGGAATCGGCTTTCCCGTGACAAATTGCATGATCATCTCCAGAACCTTGGAGAAGGTATCGGGATGAATAGATTGATAGAGTTTGTCTTCCATGCTCGAAGAACCTGGCCCAGGAGGAGTTCCAGGTCCAGGAGAAACTCCAGGTGAAGGGGGAACGATCGGTCTATTCCCGAATTGATCTCCATAAGGCGTCAAAAGATTTGAGGCTTTCTCACTTGCCATCCGGCTCAAATCATCCACGGGTAAATTCATGGGTGATGATGGTCCTCTATCCATTTGTCCTGGGATTGGTCTATAATCTGGCATTATCTTCCTCCTCTGGTTTTCCGGTTCAATTAAAGAAGACCCGCTAAAAATAACTCCGCATCCTTCGCACTGTAAGTTGCCTGATCCGTCGCTCCGATTTGAACTTGAGCAGAAACGCTTGCAAGTGCGCCGGCAACCAACTGAGCGGCAATCTGTCCCGAAGCTTTAATGGCCTCTTCTTTAAGACTATTGATTACTTCGTAATTTTTGAGTTCAATCTCTTTGTTCTTAATGAGAATATTCGCGTTGGCAACGGCCTGGTCGATTTTTGCCTGAATAAATTTAAGACCCAGGGTGGCTTTCGTGCTCTCAAAATTTACGATCGAATTGAAGACACCGGTTTCAGCTTCATATCCTCTGGCCACCGCATTAACTCTCTCCGATTCTGCCCTCATCTGAGCGGCACAGGCATTCACCTGATCCGTAAAAATCTGAATAAGGCCAAGATTATAGTCCATCTTCGCTTTTGCCTTTTGCAGAATGACTGACGCCTGTTTCCATATCTTGTCCCCTCGTGCATTAAAAGCCGAGATCTGAGCGTCCACAGTTGCTTTTGTGACCTGATAAACTCTGTTTGCCACTGCGTTTGTCCAATTAATCAACATAGTCTCGACGCTGACAGCCTGTTGGATGACGAAATGGCTATTGGCAAGGGCTAATTCAAAAGATTTGATCGCTATGTCTCGGCTCATATCAAGCCGTTTATCCTTAAATTTGAGCTCTACATCCAGAAACCCCGCATAAAGGGATCCTCCGGGCATCGGCCACCCCATTCTACTCACGTTACCTGCAATCCTATCTTTCGAATCCTCATGTTCGAGGATGGATCTTTCATAGTCTTTATTCCACATGTCATTTTGAATATCGACAGGAATACCGATCGAACCATTTTTGAGATCACTGAGTAGTTTCGATTTAAGAGCCGTCAAAAGGGTAGAAACATAGGTATTGTTCCCACCGCTGATTTCTCCAACCGAGAGATCAGGAAATTTGGATGGGATAGGATCCGGCATCGCATTCACAATGTTTGGCGCAACCGGCATCTGTGAGTAATTGACATTGAATTTTGAAACATCCACAGAGGGAGCATTGAGATCGGAAATATCGGGACGGACGATTGGAGTCGTATCGATCGCAATCGTAACATTGATCAATTCGAGTTGTCCCGCTATTTGCCCGAGAGCCAAAAGCGCCTCCATAGTATTCGTGTATGCCTTCTCGGAGTACTCCCTCATTGTCTTAAATTTATTCTCAACAAGGGATGGAGCCGTATTAAAAAGCCCCCATCTTTGGTCAAGTCCGGGACTATCTGCAGAGTAACCTCCCAAGATTGCCATAATTCCTCCTCCTTATTTTAATCCATCGTCCGTGATGGTTTTAATCCCAAGGGCAATCTTCATACCTTCAGGAATTTCTATGCCCATTCGAGATAATCTTTGGGTGAAAAACTCCTCGGTTTTATCATCAACAAACTGACACGCTTCACATTTATATCCAGATTTATACTTTCCACCTTCCGCATCCTTGCACGATCCACAGATTGATTCTAAAACCGCCGTCCCTCCACATTTCGGACAGTCTTTTCTTGGGACAACAAACTTTCCAGTCTCATCCTTCATCTCTGCCGGAGATGGAAGATGGTCAACCATACCAGAATTCATTTGGGCAATTACAATCCCAAGGAGTAGAGCCATTTCGTCATAGAGAGTTGTAATATTGTTCTCTTCCGGAAGTCCCAATTCTTTTCTTCTTAGGATTCCAGCCTTAATAACTAATTGAGTTATTTGATGTGGACATGGATCAAAGGTCATGTTCTCCTCCTAATAAGACTGATTCGTAAGTCTACGGAATTCCATTAAATACGCCATTGCTTTATTTAAAATCTCTGGGTCATCTCCAAAAAACCCAATCCCTGTATTGCACAATCGGCATAAAATTCCCCTAATTTTACCGTTTAAATGGTCATGATCTATGACGGTTGTTTTATCTAAAAGAAGATTTCCACAAATAGCGCATTTATTGTCTTGTCTAACCAAGAGATATTCAAGTTCTTTTAATGAAATTCTATATTTATATTTCAACTTTCGATCTTTGTATATTGATTTTCGTTCTTGATAATACCTTTGATGATACTTGTGCTTCCGTTCTGCAATTTTGTCTTTATTTTCCATAGCATAAACCTTACCGTGTTCTAACATTTTTTCCCTATTTTTTTTGTACCATTCTCTCGTTCTCTGTATTTGTTCCTTTTTATGTTTTTCATACCATTTTTTCCTTTGTTCTGCGGTATTCATAATCAATAGGGCAACCCCGTCAATGGATTTATTGGACAGCAACCGGCATCTTTCTGGTCCTGTGTTCTGCAATCTTTTATTGCATTACAGGGGCAACTTAGTCCGCATCCACATCCGCATTGATTATTCCAACAGTTCGTTTCCGAATAACACCCTTGCGCGCCCTTATATTCTACGGTGTAAGAACCGCAACTCGGCCAAGACCCAACGGAGCATCCGGGATTAGTTTCGCAGTCATAGGTGAGAGTGCCCGAACAATCCCATTTACGTGTGTGCCAATTTCCAGAACCATAATAACAAAATCCACATATATTACAGTTGGTATAATGACGACACTCACAAACTTCAAGTGAAGTATAACCAAGTGCCGTTCCGCTGGCAGAATAGCAATTGATTGCCAACTGCAAATTTGCCGAACCTCCACAGCAATCCGTAACCGTAATAGTCGGATTATCAGTGCAGTTTGCATTTGTAGCCGGAGCATGGTAGATAACCTCACTGCCAGTATTGGTGTTTAGGGTTCCCCCTCCACCAGAAATCGACCACGAATAAGGGCCACACCCACCAAATGCATTAAGCGTTTGGTATTGGCTACAGGACATCAAGAGAGAAGTATAATTGATACTAGGTGCTGCGGCATCCTCACAGCATGGCCTTCCCCTGACAATGTATTCAGTCCCACACCTATCTCTCAGAGTTATTGTGGCTTCTTCGTTACATGCACCTTCAATACATTTAAAAAATATTGTATTATCATTTTTTTTGTTCGGATCTAAAAGTTCTATCGGTCCCGAAAATGTCCATTCAACGGGTAAACAACTTCCTTTTATTTCCGGTATGGCATAAAGGGGCTGTTGCGGGTGTGTGCAGCCATACCATGCCAAACCAGCCGTTCCGCCGATGGAAACTTCGGTAGGCATTTTACAGATAGCATTATAGACTACACCCTGATAAGGGATATACGGGGTACACGTTCCAAAATCTTCCCACCAAATCTCCACCTTCCTATTATCAGAACCCTTCAAACAGCAATCTACATCAATTTTTTTATCCACATCGCAAATTACTTCCCCGTTCAGATCACTGATTGATGCCTTGAGATCGAGGATCCCCAACCCTGTCCTTGAGTAAACTCCACTTTCCGTATAAGCTTTCCAGATAAAATAATCTCCCTGAGCATCGTGGCCGTGGGATATGACTTCTCCCCAACAGGAGGGATCCAGGGAATAAATGCAGTGGTTTTTAACCTCATCGTCGTGATGGCGACTTTCCACCGGAATAGAATAATTAAATAAAAAATCCATCTTAATATCCTGGCAATCCGGACATTGACCCACGTCAAACAGATAGTATGTCTTGATATAATCAACTCCCGACATTTCATCGGTCAATACCTTACCCGGTTCCTTCATTGGCTGAACGCTACTCGGAAGGTTTATAAAGGTGACGCTGCATTGCTTCTTTGCCAAGGTCGTTCCTTCCTCTCCGGTAGATTGAGAGACATCTATGGTGATAAGGTCTTGACCAAAAAAAGAGTTGACCGTAATCCGTGTTCCATCAGAAAAGATTTTCTGCCCTTTGGACTGGTCCAGTTTATTAAATGTCATGGAGTTTCTAACTTGGTAGGCCAACCGACCTGCTTCTCTGGTGAAAAGATTTCCATAAATCTGGTCACCAATGATCCGGATAGTCTTCACTACGTTTGGGAAAATATATCGTCGATCGATATCTTCGGTTGGAATCATCTTACCTTCCGTTTAATCGGTTGTCCCAATACCCTGATCGATTCAAGGTCAAAATCCGCGCCCCCCAAATTCTTGAAAGTGAACCTGTAAAATCTCCCCTTGTATCCTTTTCCCAAGGTGGCCCTGACCTCAGCAATCCCAACGGCATGCTCATCGAGAATGGATTCATAAAAATCATGTTCATCTTCTTCGACACCAAATGCCATCTGACCATCGGAACGATAGACCAACCATGTCTCTTTAGGAAGATTTTTGATGCTCTTTATGACAAAATCATTAACCCCCGTTCTGATCAGGGATTGAATCGGGATCCCGAGGTCATCGTCCCCGCCCAGGATACAAAGACCCCGCTCATTTGCTCCTAAAAATACTCCGTTAAAATGGACGAGGGAATTGAAATTATAATTTCTGTATTCGCTCACGGCATGGCTAAAAAGATGCATGACGATAGCCTTCCGGTTAAAGGTGATGGGGATAACATCACCATGAAAAGTTCCAAGAAGGACGGGAAACACAATTTTAAAACTCCCCGTCCTATTGCGGTAATCAATAAAAGATGAAGGGGTAAGGAGAAGTGGCAACACACCACTGAATGAGCCAATGGAACCGCTTAAACCAGTAAATTCCCCCTGAAAATAAGGGAGCCTACCGCTAAAGTTCCCAATGGCATGGGCAAAACCGCCAAAGCCTGATTTAAGAAATGGAACCTTTCCCTTGAAACTTCCTATCTCTCCAGTCAATCCATGAATCGAACCCGAGAGAAAGGGTAATCTCCCAGAAATGACACTATACCTCTGGAAGCCGGTGAAACTTGACTGGAGCAATGGAAGCTTGCCGCTAAATCCAAGGTTCCCCATAAAGGAACCCGAGAGAAGGGGAAGCGTTCCCGAAAAATAGGCGTAAGACATTCAACCCTCTATTCCGACTTGGGCTGTTGAAAATTGCCGGAATCGATCGTTGTGGTTGCCGAAATCGTCAAGGTCGTATTCGACAGATTCATGTCTGCCCCGGAGGTCGAAATTGTCCCCTGAAGCCTTATAGCCGTAGCACCGCCCGCCTGATTCCCCTGGTCGTCTGGCCGAACGAACCGGAAGAAGGAAGCCACGCCCGTCGCAGTATTCACTCCGGACCATGTCCCGCCAGCAATACTTATCACCCCAATGGTTGGGAGGCCGAAGCAGAGGGCAGCGCAAGCGGCTCTTGAGGCAGCCTGAACGGCGGCAACAACGGTTGCTACGATATCTCCACTGACATAGGCAAGAGTGAAGTCGAGTCCGTTGATCCTTGACATGACGTACATCTCCGCCGCCGTCACATCTGGGATGGCCACGAGTTGAGGAATGTCGTTAATCATCTTGGCGATCAGGATAACGCACTGTGCAAGAGTCCCCGCATCCGGTGTATTGGTGTAGGTGTAGTTTATGACACCAATACCGTCAACGTTTACACTCAGAACGCAAAGATCTCCCGCCGCAGCGTTGCCGGCAAAAGTAACATGATGGATCTTCGGAATGGACCGATCCGTTGATGCCACCGCCACGCTTCCGATTGTGATCGGACAGAGAAGTCCTGTACCTGGAGCTTCTTCCGCAGTCACAGGAACGGCACCTGAATAGATGTTTAAAACACAGTCATCGAAAGCCTTTCTTAAACTTCCTCCACCTGTCAAAAAATTAGCCAATCCTGTTGAAAGTATGAATGACATTTTCCTTACCTCCTTTTAGTGAATTGTTTAGACTTCGCCTTCGAATAACCCACGCAACATTGGCAACTTTCCGCTTATCCCAAACGGAGTTGGCACAGTTCCCGTAAATGAACCTGTTAGCATGGGCAACCTCATTTTAAAGTTCCCACCGCCTATTTCAGCAGGAGCTTGACCAAGAAAAATATATTGCCGATAACCACCATGCCATTTAACCAGGGAGCATCCCTCCTGAACGTCAAGGACGGCATAATGATCACTCGTGCAGTCCACCACATATCCTCCTTTGAGACCGAGAAAAATCCCGATACCGGTCGAGAAGATGACAGCTCTTCCGGCAAGGCCCCTGTGAGAGGTCGAGATTTCTTTCCCGAGATCCAACCTCTCTATAATGCAAGGGCTCCCCTTTTTTGCCGGCACATCGAGCAAGGGTTTATATTTGAACTTTGGCTGTCCCAATTCTGTTTCTCCGTCATAACTCATGAAAAAGATCTTTTCCGCAGCGCTGCAATAGATTCCATCCTCAACAGAATGATACATCGTCACCGGACCGCCCATCGGGATTAAATTACCCTTCAAGTCCATTTCCATGGGGCTATATGCCACAGAATGAAAAGCGACCCGATCCTGAATGGCATAAAGGCGGCCGTTGAAATATTCGATTAGTTCTCCACCAACCATTCTCTGTCTTAGTGAACGGGTGGGCTCCGGGAAACCATGGGCCTGGCCATCCGAGGTAAGAATATACCCAACCTTTTCACGATTTGAGAAAAAGACTCTGTCAACCACCTTCACAAAATTCATCTTGGAATAACCCACGTCGTCCAGAACGGTGTCAAGCGTCCAATCTTTTTTGAGTCGGACGAGATCTCCATTGCGGACCCCAAAACACAAATCTCCTTCGTCAGACCAGAGGCTATGCCAGAATCCATTGAAGATTTCTTCAAGGATCCCTTTTCTCCGATGACCCATGGCTTCAGTATCAATATCAAGGTTATCGGCAGATCGCACAAACCCAGGAGGAACACGCAGATCATCGGTGGCAACGTTGTCGATCCCTTTAATTTTTTTCAATTCCCAAAGAGGAATCAAAGTGTCTTGAATGAGTCTTGGCATCAGGATACCTTCTTGTAATGAAAGTCACCTTCTGGCCCCATATCGGGCATCTTTAAAGAGGATTGTTCATAAGTAAAATCTCCCTCTGGTAAAGCCGGAGGGGCTTCCAACTTCAAATTTAAATACCCAAACTTCTCCGGTGCAGCCAATATCTGGACTAAAATCTGATAAATTGAAGCCAGGGCAGAAAGAGCGTTTAATTGCACGGTTTGGTCTACACTTTGAGAAGAAGATAAAATCGCACCGAGGGCAGCGATCATATTTTGCTGCAAGATCTGATCTGTATTTTGAGAGGAAGCAAAGACCGACCCCAATTTCTCAATGATCCCCTGGCTTAAAATCTGATCGGTCTGAAGTGAAGATTCCAAGGCCGAGCCAATCGCAAGTAGCAACCCCACATTGACTATTATGCCTACTGCTCCGGTGTCAACAGTGACTTCGTATAGGCTTCCCGCAACCGGGATCACATTGACAGATACGCTCTGGTCAATAGATACGAGAACGGAAAGAACCGACGTGATGGATGTTAATAGATTCTGAGATAGAATCTGGTCGGTCACGTTGGATGCCTGAAAAATCGTCTTGTTCCCCGACTGTAAATTCTGGGCCAGGATCTGATCGAGAATAAAAGATGAAGATAATAATGAACCTGCCTTGGAGATTAAATTCTGGCTTAGAATCTGGTCCGTATTTTCGGACACTGCATAAATACTTTTGCTTCCCGTAAGCAAACCTGCATTAATGGTTTCGTTTCCATCATATTCTTCAGTTGGAGGAGTAAAATCAGAAGTCCATCTTGCAATTCCCTTAGAAATTCGAGGTTCATCTACATAACCCTTAAAATACCTACCAGTAGTGCACTCTCCCTTTCTTCCAATCGCTAACTTATTAGAAGAGTCATTTGCGGAAACACCAGTTACGTCGAAGGTTCCAACTAATACTCCATCAATGAAAAGGAGTAAATTATTTCCATTGCGAACCCCCGCTATATGGTGCCAAGTGGTAATATCTGAAATGTCTACCGAAGAATACCCACCATATCCGGTGGCACCCGAGCATATGCCAAACACCATCCTGTCATAAACATACTCGGTAGGTAGTGCCGATGAAAAGTCGGAAGTCCATCTTGCAATTCCCTTAGAAATTCGAGGTTCATCGAATCGGCCATTAAAATAACCGGATGCGTATTCTCCCCCCCTTCCCCAGGACAGGTTGCTTCCAGAATTATTAATTGTGACACCGGTAACATTCCCCGTGCCGTCTGGAACCCCATCTATAAAAAGACGTAGGGTATTACCATCCCTGACGCAAGCTATGTGATGCCAGGTGGTCGTATCCGTAATGGTTCCGGTAGAGGTCGCATTGACAGTTGCAGCCCCATTTCCTACATAAAAACTAATCGTGTTGCTTGCAGTAATGTATACTAAAAACGATATAGAGACCGATTGTCCAAGATTGTTCATTTGGCCCATCACATACTGAGCACCGGTGGCTCCTCTCTTCATCCAAAAATCAATAGTAAAGTCACCACTTCCCATCGTAAGGTAGCCAGAGTCTGGAGTGTCAACATAATCATCCGTTCCATCAAGAAGAAGGGCAGCTGACCCAAACTTCGGAGAAGTAGTGGAAAGCTTAGCATGGTTTCTGGCTGTCCAAATAAGCTCTCCAAAATTTGGAGCAATATCTGTAATGGTGGTTGAGAGATTGGCCCCATTAAGGTGCAATAGAGACATCGCATATACATCAGCGGAAACGAGATAGAAGGTAAATGAACATGCGGTATTGTCTCCCGTAGCATCTGACACACCGATGACCTGCTCGGCAGTAAGTATCCTGCTCCTCTTCATCCAGAAATCAACTGTGAAAGGATCGGAACCCATTGTCCAGTTAGCGTGGTCTGGCGTATCGATGTATTGGGTTCCATCAAGATATAAACATTTGGCTCCAAATTTTGGATCAGTAGCACTAACGGCAGCTCCACCATTTGCTGTCCATATCTTTCCTGAAAGATCTGTAAGATCAACATTTAGATGCAGGAGTGCTTTTACGTATGAATCATATCCGGCCATAAAATTCCTTAACTAAGTTTCAACACGCCGCTTGCGTTAAACACGACCTTGAATGTTCCGGAAGTGCTCGATTTATCCGCACCGAAATCGAAGCAACAGACCAATTTATTTGCCACGGTCGCATCGTAAAGTTGAGCATAACGGGCCGTGATCGTGGCGGTGGCCCATGCCGCATCTTCGTTAATGTCGAAGATGGTCCAGTCACTGCCATCGACATCGGTAACAGAAAGGTTCGTGTCAGTGAAGGCATACCCACCATGAACATAGTTACCGGTTTCGGGACACTCATTGGTCGTGCCATAGGTAACATCGTCAACCTCGATCACCTTGGAACTGGTAAATAGGGCAAGGTTTAAAACATCACCTCCAGCATGAAGATCCATTGTTTTACTTAAAATCTCCGCGAAAAAATTATGATAGATTACATCAGCCATCGCCGTACCTCCTTTTGTATTCTTTTAGAAATTCCGAATAGTGTATCTGCCCGCCATGATCCTTCAGGATCTGGATCATCCTCTTCATGTGTAAAGGTAAATTCCAATCGATATAACTCTGGCTAAATGCCTTGCCCTGGACATTGATACTGTTTACCTCAACCGTACAGTCTTTTCGTTCGATGGGTTGTCCGTCTGAACCTAAAATCATAACGCTCCCGCGTGAGGTTTCATTGTTTTTTCAGAATACCTTAGCCAATCCCTTTCGGCCCTGGCCTTCCTCTTACAGTCTTCGAAAAGGCTCCTTTGCTCTTTGGATTTTTCTTTGTCATAAATTTGCGAATCCTGTTTGCCCCATGCTTCCCGGCAGATCCCATGAACGAGATAAGGATGATAATCAGAACGGATCTCGGGGGATTGAGTATCAACCGTAAGCGGTACCAGGGAAAGTCTTGAGACGGTTAACCAGAGGGTGTCAATCACTTTCTGGATGATTCCCCCCGATGCTACCACTTCATCGGCCACGGTTTCACTGACCGTAAACGAACCGGTTGAGACTGAACCGATCGTGAAAACCTTTGGAACAGCTGCAGTTCCATTCAGGATTGTCTTCGAAATGCCAACCTGATCACCAACCGCAAGAAGGGTGGAAAAATTCCCTTCGGTGGTACCGATCGCGTGGACAATCGTTTGAGAAGAAGCGGTAAAGTTAAATGCTCCGCTCCAATATCCAAGGGTTGAAGGGGGATAGTAGATAACCCGAAAGAAGTTCTGCCCGTAATCAGGAAGAAGCCATAGGACGGATCCCGTTGCGGTATCTCTTCTCCAACTTCCCACATTTTCATCGAGCCAGCCATCATCTTTCGGAAGAACGATCGGGGACCCGTGATCGAGGTATCCTTTGTGGATCTCCGTGATCCGGGGATCCATCGGATAGGTGTGTTGATTGGTTAAAATGAGGGTTTTACAGATAGCGGGAGTAGTCCAGTCTCGAAGGCACCCTGTCTCACGGCACCACTCATTGAGGGCGGTATTCAGATGCCTGAGAAGGAGTTCATCTTTACAGCCATAAGGCTGAACAGTATCATCCAGATAGTCATCTCTGGCAGACCAGAGAATGTCCTTGACGAGCATAAGACCCTCCACTTAAGATTCTTAAGCTACCTTTCTGTTAACCAAAGAACCTAAATGGAGAAGTTGGTGGCAATTTGGGCAAAGAGAAATTACATTCTCTTTTGTGTATCCAATCTTAGGATTAATCTTATGTCTATGACAATATGATTCATTCCATCCACATCGAGCACATGGTTCTTGTGACATAAGAAGGGTCCCATTCCTGTATTGCTCCGTTCTCTTTTTACTCCATTTATATTTACTTGGCATCTGTCCATATTTTGCCTTATGGTGTGTGCTACAAAGAGGCTTGTAGTATATCTTACCGTCATTCTTATATTTATATCCCGAATGAACAGCCGCCAAATTTGAACAACCCTCAAATTCACAAATTGGTCTTGCCACCAACTTCTCCAAAAGCAACCCCCGAAGGAGGGAAATTATGTTATGGGAACAGCGATTCCACCCGCTGCTCCGGCTACTGCCTCACCATTGGATACAAATATTCTGGCATTGGCTGCCGCTGAATATTCCGCAACCCCGAGAGACCTGCAATCCAGAAAGATCACTCTCCCGTGAGCGGGAACACTGGCCTTGCAAAGTCCCAATACTTCGGTGCCAAGACCCAGAAAACGACAATGGTCAAACAGGGTATAAACGTTTTCTGATACCAGGTCATCAATCGCAATAGGAGTCATCGTTGCCTGGTTTGTATACCACATAAACACGCAATCCATGAAGTTCCAGGACGTTTCCTCTCCTGCTAAATGAAGTTGATACCCAAGTGTGGAGGTTGCCAATTGATTCCAATGCCCTATGGTGCATCTCCTGAAGGTATTAGAACCATTAGCCCCTGCACCAGACAGATTCCGATATGCCTGGGCGCCCAGGGTATCTATAATCGGGCCATCAAACTGACAATCCTCGAAATAGTTATAGGAGCTACCCGCTCCCACCGTGACGTTCTGCACTCCAAGGGCACTGTCAAAATCCCTTTGCCAATGCATATTCTTAAAAATGCATCCCTTGGCACTCAGGATGCTAAACAAAATTCCGGCAAACGCTGCCGAATCATGAACCCTGCACCTTCCGCCATACACTCCAGGACCAGCCAGACCGATCAGGTGTGCATAATTCTTGGTCCATACGAATGATGAGGTTAAGCCAACGGGAGACGCACCCGGGACATGGTAAAGAACATCATTGTAACCATCTCTAAGCTGGGCGTATCCATTGGCGATGGTCTTGAACGGAGACTGTCTTGTCCCATCCCCTCCGTCGCTCCCTTTTGTGGGGTCAAACCAAAACTTATTCCCCGGCAATTCTCCGGTCAGGCCAAGAATCATGTTTTCGATAGTAGCTCTGTCTTCGAGTCTCAACATAATAAACCTCCTTTTTATTTATTCACGTCGTCTCTGCTTGCCAGCCCGTTACTAAGGGAGGGACCGAAGTCCCTCCCTCTTAAAGGTTTAATGCCATGCCGCCGGCGCGCATGTTGCCAGATCCGGGAACTCATAGAAGATACAGGCGAGCGAGATCCCGAAAACTGCAACGGCGACATCTGTGTCACCGGTCAAAAACTTGATATCGAAGGTGTCCGTTGCCGGGTATGCCCTGGAGGCTACCGCATAGGCATCGGTGACGATCGTGGATGAATGAGTATTGACGGCTCCATTGATCGAGAATGAAGCCAGGAAACCAGAGGTTGAATCACCATCTCCAAGACCAAGGGTCGCTGCGGCTCCCTCTGGCGTGTAAAGCCAGATTGAGGCTGAAAGGATATGCGTCAAAGCAGGAATGTCCCAAAGCTGGATGACATCGGCATTGTTCGCATCGATGGTATAGCCGAGTGCTACTTTTACCTTAGCCATATCGACAAGGAAATTCATGATCCCAAAGGTACCCGCGCCTTGAGGATATTTGGGACGATTGCCAACAAACTGAGCTAATGCAGTTGCATCTCTTGTGTTAACTCCCATGATTTTACCTCCTTATTAAATTCTCGAAATTAAACCCGCCATTCGACGGGGGCTAATGATTATGTGATCGTTGGGGCCGCATACAGACATCCCAGGGCCGAAGGCTTGATCACTTCCCGACCGAACACATGGAGAGACTTGATGAACTTCCCGAAAGTCGTTTCCGGCTTATCGATATAGTTCGTCTCTACGAACTGATCGGCAAAGGTCAATCCGAGCGGATGTCCGAACAGGCAATAGAAGGAAAGTTGACCCGTTGTGGCGTCAATCCTGTGCGGCAGAAGATTCGAAGCGTAAAGAGTCCAATTGAGAAGCCTTCCCAATCTCCCGCTTCTCAGGGTCGATGTTGCATCCCCCATCATGGAGGCATCCTTGATGTCGGATGTCTTGAGAAGCATCGCCATGACTCTTGGCATGATGAAAAACTTACTCTGATCATCGGGGACGTTATATTCCCCAAGAACGGCCTCTGCCATGGCCAAATACTTGATGATGTTGGCCGTGGTGACCTGAGCGGGTGCCCCAGGGGTCCCAAGGTTATACAGACCGTAGATACGACCAGCCGTTGCTCCCTGATTCAATGAGTCAACCAGACTGGTGCTGTACTGAATGAGAGGGTTATACCCGCCGTAGCCCAATACATAGGCCAGGACGTCGGTATCGATTGCCACCTTCTCACCCTCGGTGGCATCCTCGGCCCACTGGCTCATTAAAGCGATATCGCTCTGGTACTTATCGATATCATCGACCCCAAAATAGAAATAGGTATTCTGATCGACGAGCAACTGAACCCTTGGGGACTCGATTCTGTCCGGGGGCTTCAAGAGACCGCCCTTTTGGTATACATTCAAATAGACGGGAACGGTACCACGAGTCCTGATCCAAACCTTGTCGCCAAGGCCTTTGATCTCACCCTCATAATTCGTATTCGAAATATGAGTCAAAACGGTCGCATCGTAGAATTTCTCTACGAGCTTTGTACTCCACTTTTCGGGGATAAACGCACTTGTCCCCGCTGCTGAATAGTCCGGGTATCCCGGTGCTCTTCCGAATCCCATGATTTATTACCTCCTTTTACCCGGGAGACTTCTGGTCACACAGCGCATGAAGCTTTGCATATTCCTTATCATATTGTTCTCTCGACCCCGTATAGAGTCCTCTGGAATACTTAGATGAGAGAGCAGCAAGCGCCGTTCTTGCCTCCTGGGGATTCATTTGGTTTGGTTGTTTAATAGGTGGTTGATTGCCTCCGGGCGATGAACTTCTTGGCCCTACAACCCGGTTCTTCAGTTTATCCTGGTTTATGTTCGTCACGATTTTTAGCTCAGGTTTTTTCCCGGTAAAAAGATCGAAGCCCTTGATAACCGTCCTTGAGTCATTCCTCTGAAAGGCATCATTAATGTGGGCATATCTATCAACACCCGA
>Ga0315287_10002391_pt1 | contig 17755 bp, 16 predicted proteins | sample YL17G11_0_MG_FD_205037 | JGI IMG/M metagenome (GOLD analysis project Ga0315287, IMG submission 205037) | Sediment microbial communities from Yellowstone Lake, YNP, Wyoming, USA - YL17G11_0 | ecosystem: Environmental > Aquatic > Freshwater > Lake > Sediment | place: USA: Wyoming | collected...
ATGTGATCCGTGAGCCGGGTGCCCGAGGGGAGTCCTGCCGCCGTCCGCGCCATACCGTGCTCCTGGGTGGCTGTCGGACGTGCAATCTACAGTGCATGTGTCGTTAAGTGAAGAGTATTGGGGCTAGGAGTCTGTCGGACAGAAGAGACGGAGCGAATTTCGACTTCGCGGAATCGCTCCAGAGCCACGATCTCTGTCTGGGGAGGGATTTCACCCCTCCCGAAATGAGCGGATTTCGCTTCTCTCCGACAGACTCCTAGGGGCGGCCGCTGTCACACCCCCCTGCGATCTTCACGGTGTGAGGATAGCGATGTCGGGCAGTGCATGAGGGAACGGCAGATGAGTGAGAACGCAGAACCGCCGCGGGCCAGGGGCCTCTCGAAGACTCGGTTCGTCAAGGGATGCCAGTGTCACAAGCGCCTCTGGCTCGAGACCTTTGAGCCGGATGCCCCGGAACTCGTCCCCGACGCCGGACTCCAGGCGATCTTTGACTCGGGCACGAACGTCGGCGAGCTGGCGCGCGCGCAGTTCCCCGGCGGCGGGCTGGTGGACTTGGATCCATTGGACCCGTCGCGCGAGCGCCGGACCCGCGAACTCATCGCGGCCGGAGTGCCGGCGATCTTCGAGGCGACCTTCATCGCCGACCGCACGAATGTTGCGATCGACGTGCTGCTTGCCGAGGAGGGTGGCTTCATTCTCATCGAGGTGAAGTCCACGCTGAGCGTGAAGGACGTACACATCCTCGACGTGGCGCTCCAGACGCACGTGGCGCGGCGCGCCGGCATCGACGTGAGGCGTGTCGAGGTGATGTGCCTCAACCCGGGCTACGTCCACCCCGGGCCGGCCGATCTCTTCCTTCGCACCGACGTGACCGAGCGCGTCGAGCTGCTTCTCCCGACGATCCCCGAAACGATCGCCGTGCAGCTCGACGTCCTTGCGGCTCCGATGCCGGACGTCGCGATCGGCCCCCACTGCAGCACTCCGAAGCCGTGTCCCTTCCAGGGTCGCTGCTGGCCTCAGGAGTTGGACAGTGTGCTGCGCATCCCCGGGCTCGACTGGAGCGAGCGGTTCCGCCTCTTCGAGAGCGGCATGCCTCTTCTGCGTGACCTTCCCGTCGACCAGCGGCTGAATGCTCTGCAGGCGCGGCATCGGCGTGCGCTGGAGACCGGCGCCCTCGTGGTCGAGCCCGGCCTCAGGGAGGGGCTCGCGCGGTTCCAGGGACGACTGGGCTTCCTGGACTTCGAGACGATCGCTCCTGCAGTGCCGGTGTGGGATGGGACCAGGCCGAGGGAGGCGATCGCCGCGCAGTTCAGCTATCACGAGGGCCCAGTTGGCGGGCCGTATACCCATGCCGAGTTTCTGGCCGACGGGCCCGGCGACCCGCGGGAGGCGCTGGCGGCGCGGTTGGTGGAGCTGACGCGCGACGCGGAGAAGGTCGTGATGTACTCGAGCTACGAGCGGCGATGCATCCGCGACCTGGCGCGTGCGGTCCCGGCGCTCTCGACGGACCTATTGGCTTTGGACGCGAAGCTCGTGGACCTGTTGCCGGTCGTGAAGCGGTTCGTCTACCACCCCGACTTCGACGGCAGCATCGGCATCAAGGCCGTGTTGCCGGCGCTCGTGGAGGGGATGCGGTACGGCGACCTGGTCCAGATCACCGGCGGTGGCGAGGCGGGCGCGAAGCTGGAGCGGCTGCTCTTCGGCGGCGCGGACGTGTCCGATGCGGAGCGATTGGCTCTGCGTCACGAACTGCTGGAATACTGCAAGCTCGACACCCTGGCGATGGTGAAGCTGCTGGAGCGGTTGTGGGAGTTGGCCGCACAGTGATGATCGCGCGCGTGAGGGTCCGCGACATGACGGCGCCGGCGATGCGCAGGGTTTCGGCGCGGCTCTGTCTCGCCGTTGCCAAGCTGCTGTCGCGGCGCGCTCGGGACCGGGCCGCGCTGCGCTGGGTCCACCGTGCCACACGGGCGGACGAGGAGTGGGCGGAGCCGTGGGTGGCAGCCGGTGCGCTCCACGGCGCGCTCGGCCACACGGGGCAGGCGCTGGAGGCGTTCATGGGGGCCAACGCTCGCGATCCCCAAAGCCGTGTCATCGTGCTGATGCTGGGGATGGCCCTGGACGAGCTACATCTGTGCGACGAGGCGTACGAGTGGCTGGTGCGCGCGGCGCATGCGTCGCGGGCCGCTGACGAGTCCGTCGCCGACGGCCACCCCGACAGCCTGTTCTGGCGGGAGCTGGGGCTCTACTGCGTCAGCCACGGCCGCGACGATGAGGCGATTCAGACCGCGGCGCTGGCGGAGTTGTACGAGGGGTGGTCCGGAGGGCAGAGGCGAGGATAGCAGTTCTCTTGGGTGCAAGTGTCGGGCGAGTAACGAACCGCAGGGGGCGAAAGCATGAATCCGGACTTCACGGTAGACCTACTGCAGCATCTTCGCGATCTCAGGTACTTCCCCAAGTATCAGTACGAGCGTCGCATTGACGCCTTCGTCGGCTTCTTCCTGCTGCCAGTCTTGCGCGCACAGGCTGAGATTGGCGCGACTGCACATCTGGTGCCGGAGTTCCCACTGAAGGCTGACGACGAATGGCGCCTCTCTAACAACGCGGACTACGTGGTTCTCGAGGGGCAGGGCAATGCCGCTGTTCTGGTCGAACTCAAGACGGATGCAGGTTCCGTGGACAGAGATCAGCTTGCCTACTACACACGAGCCCTGTTCACGCCATGGCCCGAACTCGTCCAGGATATCAGGTGGATAATGGAGGGGAGCCGAGAGAGAGTGAAGTACCAACACCTTCTCGGCGCCCTCGAGTGCCTGACGGGCGTTCCTAGCATCCGCGCAGTATTCCTGGCTCCACAGTCGGCCGCTGAGAGATTCGAGAAGGAACTTGCATCAGTGGCGCGAGACATGACTCTTGAGTTCGGCGAAGTCGCATCACGTTGGCGGTTCATGTCATTCGGCGAGTTCGCGGCTACCCAGATCGAGACTCCCTATCAAGATGCTTGGCGAGCTGTGGCGAATGAGTTGGGCCGTTTGAAGTAGCGAGACCGCACACAGATGCGGAGGCCAAGTAACTGCGAACTTGGAGGTTCAGATGACACCAGAAGCTGCGCGCAACCGCTACGAAGGCGCCTGGCGTTCCTTTGCCAAGGATCTCAATCAGCTTCAGAAGGAACTGAGCGCCGCAGTTGCAGAGGGGAAGGTCCCGAGCCTTCACGAACTGCTCCAGAGTCTCGCTTGGGTGCCATACGTCGAGGCAAAGAAGCTCTTCAATGCGAGGGATAAGACATCCGGCAACATAGGATCCGTGACCGGCTTGTTCTTCGAGTTGATGGTGTGCTCCATAGTGGCACCCTTCCTCGCGCGCGAACTCCCTGGTGTGGAGGTCGCCTACAACCGGCGCGTCGGTGGCATCGATCCAAGCCTGCCTCGCGACCCTGACATCTCAGTCCGATTCGGCGGGAGGACCGCTGTGATCGAGATCAAAGTGTCGCCGAAGAAGCGCAGCTTGGAGGAGGCGCTCGAGCGTCGCAAGACTCACTTGGAGCACGGCACAGCGTACTACCTTGTCGGCGGAGGAGTGTCTGCGAACCGCGAGCTACTGACCGCGTTTGCAGCCCCAGCATGGGCGTGTTTCATGACTGCACCTGACAGCAACGTGGAACTCCTGAAGGGACTTCCCAAGCTGGATGCTGTGCTCCAGAACGCCGTGGAGTATTTGCGGGCCCGTGGCTGACCGCAGCCTCACGCCTCTGCAAGGGTGACCGTGACCGCGCGTCTGACTGTCACACCGCCCTCCTAGATTAGCCCTCGACGGGCGAAGTGCGTCTACCCCAAGCCCCGCGCAAGTCCCGGCGGGGCTTGGGCTTCCTGGGAACCGGAGAGGGTCATGGATCGACAGATCGATACGATGGAGCACACGGTCTTGCCTGAGTGGAGCGCCGCGATGGAGGCGGCTGCGTGCAGCCTCGGCCTGCCGTTCACACCGGTGCTCGTCCGCGGCTGGCTCGACGGCGGTGAGTTCCTCGCGTGCGTCAGGAAGCTGGCAGGAGAGGTCAGGCCTGCACCGGGGTTCGACGGCTGGGTTCTCGCCCCGCACGGAGACAACGCCCGCGAGAGCCTCAAGGCCATCGTCCCGGATCTCTTTGTCGGTGAGGCCGGCATCGGCGACTTCCACGGGATCGTCCAAGTACGGTTCGGCCGCGACCGGTTCCTCGCCCTGAGGACCGAGGAGCGGCTCCTCAACTATGCCGTCCGTCCGGCACTCGTCCTCGGCGGCCCGTCGCTCGAGGCAACGCTGGGCCTTGCCGCGCGGCTGGTCGCGGTGCACGCCGAGATCTTCCGGAGCACGCGCCGCACGCGCGTCTACGGCAGCCGCCTCAGAGTGCCGGAGCAGCAGCCCGTCGGGGAGGAGGACCTCGTGCTCCCCGCCGCGTTCAAGGCGTCGCTCCTCGACTACCTCGACGGGTTCTGGCGCGCAGCCGGCATTTGCGCCGCGATCAGACTCGCGCCGAGCCGAGGCGTGCTGTTCGTCGGCGCGCCGGGAACGGGGAAGACCCAGACCATCCGGCACCTGCTAGGACGGTACCCGCAGTGCTCGTTCAGCATCTTCACACCGCCCCCGCCTGGTGGCGTTGCGACGCCCGAGAACGTCTTCGAGGCTATGCTGAGCGAGATTGCGCTTGACGGGCGCTCGGCCGTCGTCGTCATCGAAGACATCGATCGTCTCTTCGGGCAGGGAGGGATGACGCCGCAGGTCTTTCTGAATGCGGTGGACGGGCTCTTCCAGACGGGCCAGCCGGTGTTGTGGATCGCGACCTCCAACGACCCGTCGGACCTGGCGCCGAACATCCTCGACCGGCCCGGCCGGTTCGATCGGATCTTCGTGTTCGAGTTGCCCGGCGTCGCGGAGCGCGCGACCCTCCTCCGGCGCTTCTCGCCGTGGCCCGTGAACCCCGAGATCCTCGACCGGGTGGCGAGCGAGTCCGACGGGCTGAGCGGCGCCCATCTCCGGGAGATCTGCGTCACCGCGGCGCTCGCGTCCGCCGAGGCGCCGGCGGGCTACGGCGACGCGCTGGTCAGAGAGCTGCACCGGGTGAAGGACCAGCACGACCAGGCGCAGCGGTACGACTTTCACCTGGGCGGCGGCCGGACCGTGGGGTTCGTACAGCCGGTGCGTGTAGCCGAGGCTGGATCCCCGGGGCGGCCGAGGGGTGGCTGAGATGGAATCGGCCGCGATCCCGGCGCTCCGCGCCGCGCTCGGACGCATCCTCGAGGAGCCGTCGCCCGGAACCGTGACCCTCCCGGAGGCGCAACGCCTGGCTGGATTGGCCGGGCTGAACGCGCGTCTGATGTGTGCGGTCGTGTGGGCCGAACATCGGGCGTCGCTTGCGGTGAGCACTACTGAGTTGAGCCCGCGCCTGGTGTTGCGGTTCGACGACGATCGAGGGCCTGATGGGTCAGTCGGCGCGATGCTGTCGTCGCGTCGCCAGATCGACGAGGATACCTGGGCGTACCCGATCGAGCTGCCGTGCATGACGACGCGGTTCTTCCTCCGTCTCGCCAGCGGGGCCGCGTACCGTGACGTTGGGCTGGTCGAAGGGGCCTACGCCGTCGTCCGCACGCACGGTTGGCGCGACGACCTGGACCCCGACACGGACATTGCGGAGGCGATGGTCGATGCCAAGGACCTGGCCGAAGCCATCGTGCAGCTCACGGGTATCGACCCCGAGAAGTGGTAACGCGTCAAAGGACGGTTCCCCGGGGGGGGCCTTCATCCCGGCCGGCCTCCCGCTGTCACACCCCCCGCCTATCGTGGCGCCGTCCCGCAGGCCCTGGAGGCACCGTGACGTCGCGCAGCGACCGCCTGATGGAATTCCTCTCGACGGAGGGCTACCGTCCGACCTTGAGGCCCGACGGCGACATCGTCTTCAAGCACGAGGGCGGAACGTTCGTCATCCGGTTCGATCCGAGCGACGACGAGTACCTCTCGATCGCCTACCCCAACTTCTGGCGCCTGACGACTGACGCGGAGGTCACCCGCGCCCTCCGTGCCGCGAACCGCGCCACGGTCCGCGTCAAAGCTGTGAAGATCCTCGTCTTCGAAGAGTACCGGGGCGTGTGGGCATCCGTGGAGTTCTTCGCGGAGAGCACCAGCCAATTCGAGACGACGTTCAGCCGTACCCTCACGGTGCTAAGGGCCGGCGTCGAGAGGTTTGGAGAGGAGATGCGTGCCTCCGAACCGCTCGAGGACGAGCGCATCGCCCTGACTCGGGAGGAGGTCATGCGGTTCAAGCACGGGAACTACTGACTCTTGCATAACTAATGCAACGTTGGTACTGTAGGGGGCATGAGACCCCACGGCAGTCCCCAAGAGCTGGAAGCGCGCCGCCGCCGGGCCCTGACGCTGTTGCGCCAGGGGCTCGGTGTGCGCGCCGTGGCGGAGCGGATCGGCTGTTCCGCCGGGTCGGTGAGTCGCTGGCAGGCGGCGGTGGCGTCGGGGGGCGCGAGGGCGCTGCGGGCCAAACCGGCCCCCGGACGGCCGCGGCTCCTGAACAGCCGCCAGCGGGCGCGCTTGCTGAAGCTCCTGGGCCAAGGGGCGGAGGCCCACGGGTATGGCACGCCGCTGTGGACGTTGCCGCGCGTGGCCGACCTCATCGTGCGCACCTTTGGCGTCCACTACCACCCGGCGCACGTGTGGAAGGTGCTGCGGGGGGAGCGCTGGAGCTGCCAGAAGCCGGAGCGACGCGCCCGGGAGCGGGACGACGCGGCGATCGAGCGCTGGCGCACGGAGCGCTGGCCGCATATAAAAAAACGCCCGGCGGGCCGGTCGTAGCCTCGTGTTCCTCGACGAGAGCGGCTTCATGCTCCAGCCCGTGTGCCGACGTCCCTGGGCCCCGCAGGGCCAGACCCCGATCCTGCGGCAGTGGGATCGGCACGACCGCCTCTCGGTCATCAGCGCCCTCACGCTCGCGCCGCGGCGACGCCGCTACGGACTCTACTGGATGGCGTATCCCCATAACATCCGGAACGAGCAAGTCCTGCGGTTTCTCCAAGCGCTGCGGCGGCATCTGCCGCGCGGCTTCACGCTCATCTGGGACGGCCACAGCGCCCACAAGGCGCAGCCCGTCCAGGCCTGGCTGGCGCGGCAACGGCGTATCGTGGTGGAACCCCTGCCACCCTACGCCCCGGAACTCAATCCGGTGGAGCACGTGTGGGGTCACACCAAGAGCGCCGACTTGGCCAACCACACGCCGGACAGCCTCGCGGCCGTGGCCGACACCGTGGAAGGGGTCTTGACCGGCACCAGCGGCGAGCAGGCGCTGCTCGACGGCTTCATGCGCGCGACCGAATTGGAATGGTAAGTGTACCATTATTTATGCAATGGTCAATAGGGGGTACAGGTCACCTGTCTTCAGCACGGATGATCGGCGCCGGTGGCTCAATCACCCCGTCCACCACCCGCGCCCTCGGCTCCTGCATGGCCCGTACTGCCGCTCCGGCGAGCTTGCGGTCTACGGCTTTGAGGAAGCGGTCGTACGGTCCCACCGGCTGCATCTCGTCCTTCACTCGCTCTAGATCGAAGACCGTGTAGCCGGCGTCGCTCTGGCGGATCGCCCACAGCGCATCCTCCGCACGCGTCGCCCGCTCGCGGCCCTCGAAGCGGAGGGGCGTCGTGGCCACAACGTGGACCGTCGAGACGTCGGTGAGTTGCTCGAGGAGCGGGCCGATCAGCATGCTGCCGGTCAGTCCGCCCAGGCCGACGGTCACGACCGCAGTGCGAGGGATCTCGCGGAAGTTCGACAGCATCTCCCAGACCTCGTGCCGGGCCGTCAGCACAGGGCTCCGGCCCCGCAGGTCGCGGTGCAAGCACGACTCGTCCACGCCGATCTCCCGCCACGAGCGGTCCCTGGGCCAGACCCACCAGCGCGCCGTGGTGACGCCGCGTCGCTCCAGGAGTTGGAGCACAGTGGTCCCCGCGTAGCCGACGCCGACGAGGAAGACGTCGTCCCGGTGACGGCGGGCCGGCTGGGTGGCGGCGGCCCCGCGCCAGGCGAGCGGGGCGAGGGTCAGGCTGGCGACGAATCCGCGGCGGTCCATGGGCGCGTCCAGGGCATGAGTGCACGGCGGCCCCCGGGCGCGGAATGCGCACGTGCGGCTGGCTCTCCCTGCAATGTGCCGGAGCCCTGTGACAACGCCGGGCCACCTGCTACGCGAACCCAGCCGTGCGCACGCCGAGCCCGAAGTCGTAGGTCCGCGCCCGCTGGTGCTGGTGGAGCACTCGCCCCACCTGGTGGCGCAGAGCGTCGGCGAACCCCGCCGGCGCGTCGGCGCTCGCCAGGGCGGCGGCGTAGCAGACCTCGCGGATGTGCGCCGCCGAGAGGCCGTCTGTCGTCCGCGCGATCTCCTCCACGACGGACGTGTCCACCGGCCAGGCGGCGTAGCGCTCGATGAGCGCCGCGCGTTCCACCACGCCCGGCAGCGGGAAGACGAACACCTGGTCGAACCGTCCGGGGCGGTCGAGGACGTTCTGCTCCATCCCGCGCGGGTCGTTCGAGGTCGCTACCCAGAGCACCGGCTGCCGCGGCCGGAAGAGGCCGTCGAGCGCGTTGAGGAAGAACTGCGGCGTGAGGTAGCCCGACTCGAAGAGCCGGTCGATGTCCTCGATGACCACCACGGCGGGCCGAGACGACTCGGCGACGGCCTCGAGCAGGTCGCAGAACTTCTGCTGGGCCATGCCGGGGTGATCCACGACCGACAGCGACAGGACGAAGAACCGCGCGTCGGCGAGGCGCGCGAAGAGGTGCCGCACCGTCTGCGTCTTGCCGGTGCCGGGGGCGCCGACGAGGAGCACGCCGCGCGAGGGCGAGAGGCGCATCTGCCCGCACACGCGGGCGGCGCGCTCGAAGCCGTCGAAGAACCCGAGCAGCTCCCGCTTGAAGTCGGCGGGCAGGATGAGGTCGCGCTCGTCCACTGGGGTGACGTCGATGAGTTTGCGGCGCGTGCCGAAGACTGCGATGCGTCGGCTGCCGAGGAGTTCGCGGCGCGCGTCGGCGAGTCGCGCGGCGAGGCCGAGCGTGGCGTCGCGCGAGGGGCCGGCGAGGACGAGCACCCGTTCGCAGTAGTGGTGTGTGACGGGCTCGTCGGTGCGGAGGGCGACGAACGGCGCCTCGCCGGGGATGCGGATCGCGACGACGCCGTGGAAGTCGCGGAGGCCGATACCGCCGCAGCCGAGTTCGGGCGCCCAGTCGCGGAGTTCGACCAGGTCGTCCTCCAGGTCCTTCCCTTGGAGCGTCCAGCCGTAGAAGGGTTCAAGCGGCTCGACCGTGCCGCCGAGCCGGCGGACGCAGGCGACGAGCATCGCGCCGCCGAGCCAGCCGCGGATCGGCATCACGTCTCGGCCGAGGCCGACGCGCTCTGCGGCGGCGCGGAGGGCCTCGATCCACTCCCTGAGCAGCCCGTTGCCATCGGGCGTGAACAACGCCATATCCATCCCCCACGTCCCTCCGTCGAAAACCAAGGCCCCGCTCAAGATCAGAGCGGGGCCGCAAACCACTGCGCTGCGGACGTGGGGAAGGTTAGGGGGAGGGTGGGACAATCCGGGCACTACGCGCTCCAGCGGGCCAGTCCTTCCCAGGGGCATTGGGTGTGCGGCATACAGGCCCGTCCGGGCGTGTATGGAAGGCCGTGCGGCGCGGCCAGAAAGGGGCAACGCGCCCACCTCCTAGCGCTGAACTGATCTGTGTGCCTGTCGCCTCACCGGCCGCCGCTCGCGGCCCGCTTCAGCCCTGAGCCGAGACCCCGCCGGGCCCGAATACCCACCACGCACCCAGGTCTCGGCCCCGCCCAGCGACCAACTGCGTGATTGACGCGCCGCCGAGCCGTCCGGGTATTCGGATCGGGGCGAAGGAGACTCCTACCCCACTACTCGTGCGCCTGCAGAATCTATGGTCGCACCTGCACGTTTGCCCGCAGGTTATCGCTCCAGTTTCCTTGGTAAAGAGGCAGCGGACCACCCCAGAACCCTCCCCCTTCAGGCGGCGGCGCGGACTGGCCGCAGCGTCTCAGCGCCCAGTTCTCCCACGGGTTGCCAACAACCAAGTCGGTGGCCTTGTCTGCGACGGCATTGCCGCCTTCGCCGTTGTCCTGCACGACCCAGATCGCGTACATACCCGCCGGGGCCAGAGGGTGCGTGCTCTTCGTGATGATCCCGCCCATGCGGGCAGTCTTTCCGTCCGCCTCCACGCTCAGGCAGATCACATCTCCCTGCCACCGATCCGTTGAGCTTCCATCGGGATAGACATCCGAGACCACGAAACGGCCAACGACTGATCCGTCTCCCGCAACGTGCGCGTTGAAGGAGAACTTCTCAAAAGGTCCACTAGAATACTGTGTAGGCAGGATGTCCTTCTCCACATGCCCGCTCGCGGACGGAGTCGAGTGCCCTGTCCTCGCGAACAGTGGTCCCGTCATCGCGGATGTGGGATCACCCTGACAACCCCCCAGTACCAAGGCCGACAAGGTCAGCGCCGTGCATATCCTTCTCATAGAACCCCCGTAGGGCAAGGAGTGTGCTTCTTCGAGCAAGCGATCCGCTCCCTCTTCACGGCGTCGCGAGACCGCGCTACCGCATGTCGCTGACGGCACCGCTGACGGCGCTCCCGATGACCGGGCCGATGGGAGGCCCCTTCTGCACCCGCTTCGCACCGGAGATCATGTTCGGGTCTGGGTTGCCGTCGCCGCTGCAATCCATGGCGCCGTTGTCGAACACGATCGTGCCGTTGCCGAGCAGTGTGTTTGCACCCGATTCCGGGAAGAACTCGGCACCCCTGGCGTTACCGGTGAGGTTGTTGCCGACGAACATGCTCCGACAGGTGTATCGCACGCCGATGCCTGCGAGGATAGCGTCCGTGATCCTGTTGTTGCGGACCACGAGGCCATCCACGGAGAGCGGCCCGGAGGTGGGACTGATGGCGAGAGCGATACCATACTGATAGGCACCACGCAGGTTGTTCCGCGCGACCTCACCGCCGAGCACGGCGGTGACGAAGATGGAGTTCGCCCAAGGACCGGTGACGATGTTATCGGTCACGACGATCTCCTTGCCGTCACGCACGCGGATGCCGCCGAACAGTCCACCAGCGTTCGACGTGGACGCCCCGGTGGTCGTCACGGTGTTCTGCTCGACGCGCGTTCCATCGGTGACTCCACCCGACCCCTGTACGTGGATGCCGCTGATCGTCGATGAAGCCGCCAAACGGTTCCGCACGATCACCGCGCGCGGCGTCCCGATGAAGAAGACACAGGAACCTGAGCCGCACGTGATGTCGTTGTCCGAAGCGGTGACATCCTCGGCCCCAACTTCACGACCCGTCCCCGTCTCCACATAGCGTTGCACGATGAGCGTGTTCGTGGGGGCGATCCCCGTGCTGGGAGTCATGCGGTTCCTCACGATCACGGCGCGCGGCGTCCCGTTGAGGGAGATGCAGCTGCTATTGCCGCAGGTCAGGTCGTTGTCCGAAACAGTGACATCCTCCGACGTTATCCGTTCGGTGCTTCCCACCGAGACCATGCTGTAAGCGTCGTCCCCATCCTGAGGGGCCATGCGGTTCCGCACGATCATCGCGTGGGGCGTCTCATTGAAGTACGCACAGGACATTGGGCCACAGGCAATGGTGTTGTCCGCCAGCGTCACGGAATCGGCCGTAGCTCCGTTGACCACGCTCTTCACCACAACCATGCTGCCACCCCCCGCAACTCCCTCCATGTGGGTCATTTGGTTCCTCGCGATCACGGCGCGAGGCGTCCCGGTCAGCCAGACACAGTTACTAGCACCACAAGTCATGATGTTGTCCGCAAGTATGACGTCCTCCGCTGTTGCTCCGCCGACCGGGCTCTCCACGATGACGGCGGCACCGGTGGTGACTCCCACTGCAGGGGCCATCCGGTTCCTCGCGATCATCGCGCGTGGCGTCCCGGTGAGATACGCACAGGCATACGCACCACAGGTCATGTCGTTGTCCGTCAGTGTGACGTCCTCCGCCACTGTCGACCCGCTCTGCGCATAGAACGTGTAGGGGGGGCGGCCGGATTCTGCCGCCGGAACCATGCGATTCCTGGCGATCATAGCGCGGGGCGTCCCGTTCAAGGTGACACAGGGACGAGTGCCACACGTGATGTCATTGTCCGCGAGTGTTACGTCTTCCGCGATCTGACCCACACTCCTTGCAACCACCGTGGACGAATTCTCCAACGTTATCAGGTGCCCGTCCAGGCGGAGGCCCGTGACGGAAACTCGAGGAAATTCGATACGGATCAGTCGTTGGGTCGGTGAGCCGGGTAGGACCTCGAGGCCCGCGCCTGGGGCCGCACAGGTGAGGTGCAGGTCACTTCTTTGGATGAGGATTGGCCCCGTGCTCAAGGCGATCATGCCGCTGATCGCGATCGTGGAGCCCGGAGGCGCTGTCAAGACGGCGCTACGAAGATCCGTCTCGGTGGAGACCACGAAGTCCGGGGAAGTGGGACACGTGGGAGTGCCGGCCAGGGTCGAGAACGCCGGCCCGAGGGCGGCAGCGTCCGACGGCCCAACCGCGTCCCGAGCGCACCCCGTCGCGGCAACGCACAACAATGCTGAGAGGACGAGTCCGTTGGCCACACGGCCTTGTCGGATCACTTCGCGGAGTCTGGGGGAAGGCAACCGGCAATTCATGGAAGAATCCTCACATGTGGTTGCACAGGCACAGAAGGAACATTTCTTCGCGTCAGCCAGAATATCCGAGCGTCCGGGTGATTCACCAGCGCCTCGCTCCGCCCCGATCGCGCGCCCGGCCGTGTCCCGGCGGTGCTCCCGCGCGTCAGGCCGAAGGTATGGGGGCGCGGGCCCTCAGACTTCACCGTGCCGGCGGCATCCCGCCGGCCGGTCGTCACCACGCGGCCTAAGGCTCTGGGCCCCAAGAGGGAAAGAGACGCCAAGCCGCTGCGGCCCATCTTCATCGACACTCCATCACCTCAATACCTACCCGCCCTCGGTTGGGCCGCCACTGCCCGCTCCGACGGATGACCGTGACCGGTCGCGCCGGTCTCACACCTCTCCAGAGCGGGCGGGCGCTCGTGCCTCAGCGGGTCGCTGGCGCTGCTATGCCGCTACGGCCCGCCGCGCCGGACCAGGTTGCCCAGGTCCGCCACGTAAATGTCCCCATTCGATGAGAACAGAATGCGGCGCCCGTCGGGCGACCACTCCACGCGGCTGCCCACCGTGAGCCACGGAATGTCGAACTGGACGACGGTGTGCTCGCCCGTCCGGAGATCCTGGAGCACCAGCTCACTCAAAGCGGAGTTGATCGAAGAGTTGAACGCCAGCGTTCGCCCGTCGGGCGATACGGCGGGACTAATGTTCGCGACACCCTCAATCGGCGTCACGCGGACCACGCTCGGCTCCCCCACAGCCGGATCGGCCCGGAAGATGATCGCGGTCGCGTCGTCGGACCGCCCGCGCGCCATGAAGTAGAGGAGGGCGTCGCGACTCCAGTGGGGAAACTCGTTTCTGACCCCCATGGTGGTCACTTGGTGAGAAGCTCCCCCCTGGAGTGTGCCCACGGCGTCCATGACCCAAATCGCTGACGAGTTCGCCGACACGTTCACCGCGAACGCGATCGTGGAACCGTCCGGTGAGTACGCCGGCAGGGCTCCGTATTCGGCAAGCCTGACACGGGGACCGCCGCCGGCTGGGATCGCGATCAATCCGCCGTCGCCGGTCACCGGCCGCACATAGACGATCGTGCTGCCGTCGGGAGACCAGTCCGGCCACTGGCCCGGGCTCGCCAGCTGTTTGATGCTGGTCTCGCCGGTATCGACGTTCATGCGATAGACTGCGTTCGGGCCGTCGCGGTTCGACGTGAAGACGATCGAGCGGCCGTCCGGAGACCAGTCGGCGTAGATGTCGTTCGCGGAACCGGACGTGAGTTGCGTGACCGTCGCCGACACCACTCCCGAGCTGCGGGCGACGACCGTATCGTCCCCGATCCAGGCGGTGCCGTCGGACAGGAAGCCACCGCAGACCATCCTGCCGCGGATGATGGCCCTTGGATCCAGATCCGCCTGGTTGAAGGTGAGCGACACGCGTTCCTTCTGGATCTGTGCTCGCAGCGGCTGGGCGCCCGCGCAGCGCGCGCTGGGGCTGTCGATGCGGCGTGCTACCTCCGCGGAGGCGAAGGTGAGCTGGGCCTGCATCACCCCGGGGGCATCGAGCATCAGCGTGCGGGGCACGACCGCAACGCGCACGGCCGCCATCGGATATGGAGCCCGCGCACCATCCGATAGGGCGGCGTAACGCGCACGGGCAGCACTAACGTCTCCGGTCAGCGCCGCAGAGCTCACGTCGGCCAGCAGCGCGAACGCGATTGCGCGGGAAGCTCCCGGAGCGAGCGACACCGGCTCCCCCTGCCCAAGCAGGTCCCGAAAGTCCGCCATCCCAGGGGGTATCGAGCCAGAAATCCCGCCACTCAGGAACCCGAACATCTGCGTCCACGTGGCCGGATCATTCGTCTGGGGGTTGGTGCCGTTCACCCATACGCGGAAGGTGGTGGGATCGCCGCTGAGCAGAATGTGCCCCGCCCGGAACTCCTCGCCAGACATCCACATGCGCACCGATTTGTCAGACCCCTCGAACTCGACGTAGTCCGTCGAAGGGACGGCGCCGACGTCGAGGTCGAGCACCTGACCGACATACAGCCCCGACACCGTCGCCGGCCCGGGGTTGTAGAGCGTGTACTTGACCATCACGTAGTTGGCGTCGACGGGCTCGCTGAACGCGAAGGTCTCCTGGACCACGAAGAGGCGCGGCGGCGTGTTAGAGCCGTACATCTGCGTGGGGGCGTCGGCCAGGAGCGAAACCGTCTGGTGCACAGCCACGGGCCCCGGCTGAGAGACCCGGACTCCGCTCACGGCGAGCAAGCCGCTGCTCGAATTCGCCGTATTCCACCACACGACGGAACTGCCGCCGGTTCCGTAGGCGATGCCGCCGGCGTAGAGGAAGGGGTAGCCATCACGGGACGCTAGGCCGAGGCCGATCTCATCCAACAGGAGCCGGATGTTGTTCACCGCCACCACGGTCGACGCGGCGGGTACGCGCACGTGGTTGAAGCTAGGGGGTTCAGTTGGAGCGAGGGGTTGGCGCTCGGAACACGACGCGAGTAGGAGCAGCGGCCCGAAGAGCACCGTCCTGCTAAATACGGGCGACCTTCGCATGGATACCTCCCGGAGAGCCTGATTCTACCGGTGGCACAACGGCACGAAGTTTCAATTGCCCGCAAGACGCGCGCCGGCTCCAGAAGTGGTTTCCACGATCCGTCAGATCGCGGCAGGAAGCACAATCTCCATAGGCGAACCGAGAAAGGCGCCGCGGTCGGCTATAGGCGAGCAGTCAACTCCCCATGCGGCGACAAGGCTCCAGTCCGGTGCGCAACCCCCACAGATCGCGCGCTACAGCAGCGGCGCCAGCCTGAGCGTTGGGAGGAGGGCAAGAAGCACTGGCCAGCCCCCTTGCTCCGCGGTCATGCAGACCGCGAAGTCCCCTCGATGCACCCGCCATCGTCCCCGCTCGGCAACCGGGCTGTGGCGCGACGCCGGCGCGCAGATCCCCGAGCGACACGCGCCGGACTGTGCCGCTTCTGTACCGGAACTGCGCGACACCATCAGGTGACAGCGGCAACAACGCGGCGGGGCAGGACGGGCTGTCTTGCCTGATGGCGCGCGATTGCGACTCTTGGCGCTTCTATGTTTGAACGGGCCGGGGAAGGCCACATGGAATCCGAAGGGACGATTGGAGAGGTGTACACCCTCGTGCGGGACCTGCGCCGACACTGCGACTGGGACCGCGCCCAGACCCCCCTCAGCCTGTGCCCCTACCTCGGTCATCACTCGCATCCTCGTGCGCGGGGCCCTCACCCGCGCATCCACGCCCGAGCGGGCGTGTATGAGGCCAGGCCGGACAGACCACTGCCTGCCGGGGGCGCGATTGGGCGCCACCAACGGCGGCCGGAAATTGCGCCGTCCAGTCTTGGAATCACGTTGAATGTCGGCTTGGCCACCGCGTGCCCTCGCCCCGCTGTCACACCCCCTCCGTATCCTCCCTCTCAACCAGGGAGGCTCCCTTGAAGACCGACGTCCGGCTGTCCACGAAGTTCGTCACCGCCCAGAACGCCCATCAGGTGGGCGTCCTCGTCACCCTCGCCGGCGAGGCGCCCGCGCGCCGCGCCCCCCTCAACATCGCCCTCGTCCTCGACCGCTCCGGCTCGATGGGCGGCAGGCCCCTCGCCGCCGCCAAGGAGGCCGCGATTCGCTTCGCCCGCTTCCTCGGCCCCGACGACCGGCTCACCGTCGTCACCTTCGACGACCACGTGCGCACCGTCTTCGGTCCGGCCCCTGCCGGCGACGATGCTGCGGCCCTGGCCATCGCCGGCGTGCATGAAGGAGGCTCGACCAACCTTTCGGGCGGCTGGCTCAAGGGCCGCGCCCACGTCGAGAAGGGGCTCGTCGAGGGCGTCAACCGCGTCGTCCTTCTCACCGACGGGATGGCCAACGCCGGTATCGTCGAGCCGTCCAAGCTCGTCGACCTCGCGCGCGGCGCCGCCGCGGGCCGCGTCACCACCACCTGCATCGGCTTCGGCGCCGCGTTCAACGAGGACCTGCTGCGCGACATGGCCGCCGCCGGCGGCGCCAACTACTGGTACGTCGAACGCGACGACCAGATGGCCGGCATCTTCGAAGAGGAGATCGAAGGCCTCGTCGCCCTCGCCGCTCAGAACGTCGAGGTCGAGATCGCCCTCGCGCACCCCGCGGTGGCGGGGCTGACGCTCCTCCAGAGCTATCCCCTCACACGCACGCCCAGTGGCGACTTCCGCGTCACCCTCGGCGACCTCTACGCCACCTCGCCGCGCAGCCTGGGTCTGTTCTTCCACGTGAACGACGTGGGTGCCCTCGGCGAGATGAAGATCGCGGAGGTGCGCGTCACCGCCGACGTCATCCAGGCCGACGGCATCGCGCACGAGACGATTGTGCTGCCGGTGATCGCCAACCTCGACGGCGCCGATCACGTCGAGCCCACCGTGGAGCGCACCTTCGTCCGCTTCGAGGCCGCCACGGCCCGCGAGGAGGCGGTCCGCCGCGCCGACGCGGGGGACTTGGACGGCGCCGCGCAGTCGCTCGGCTGCGCCGAGGCGCTGCTCAAGCCCTACCAGGCGGAGCCGGGCGTGCAGGAGGAGATCGAGGACCTCGCCGCCGAGGCGGAGCGCCTGGAGGCGCGTCAGTACGACGCGTCCGACCGGAAGTACCACGCCGCCCGGTCGATGGCGGTACATCAGGGCAAGGCGGCGTATCTGACCAAGATGCGGCGCCGCCGGCCGGATCCTCAGCCGTAACCTCTTCCGGGCGCGGGTGCGGCGATGCACGTTTGTCGCCGCACCCGCCCCTTCGGACAGGATCATGCCGCAACCCAAAGCTGCTCGTTGGCTCGACCTGCTGGCGTACCTCCTCCAGCACCGCTTCCCGGTGGCGCGCGAGGAGATCTTCGAGGCCGTGGCCGACTACCGCGACGCTCTGGCGGGCGCCGATTCCGCCGGGCGCGAGGCGGTGCGCCGCAAGTTCGAGAGAGACAAGGACGAACTGCGCGCCCTCGGCATAGACATCGATACGGTCGATATCGGCCAGGCCCCGGGCGTGGAACCCGACAAAGGCTACCGCCTCCGGGAGCGCGCCTT
>Ga0315287_10002393_pt1 | contig 17754 bp, 14 predicted proteins | sample YL17G11_0_MG_FD_205037 | JGI IMG/M metagenome (GOLD analysis project Ga0315287, IMG submission 205037) | Sediment microbial communities from Yellowstone Lake, YNP, Wyoming, USA - YL17G11_0 | ecosystem: Environmental > Aquatic > Freshwater > Lake > Sediment | place: USA: Wyoming | collected...
CTTCCCGCGGCAAGCGGTTTGGTCGGGGCCTAGCATGTCTTTACCTGTTGTTAATCGCGGCGGGCGTAGGTTCGTATCGTGATGAAGCGCTTCTTGATCGGTGCGGGCTACGGAGTCATCGGCCTGGCCGTGGCCATCGCCCTTACCCTCGGCGCGTACGCAGTAGCCGGACAGGATCTCTCCCGGCCGGCGAACCCGGTTGGCGCGGGGAAGGCTTTGGGCCCCGCCAGGACATCGTCGTCGCCAGGGGATGCGTTGAGTGCCGCCCGCAAAGAGCAGCTCCGTCAACATCGGATAGCGCTGCGCCATCACCAACGCCAGGTTGAGGCGAGACAGCAAGCGGGGCAGCCCATACCGATCAACCCTCGGCCGAGCGACCCCAACTTGGCCTCCGGCTCGAACCCAACGGGAGGCTCGACAGACAACTCCTCCGGACCGTCGAGCCAGGCCGGACCTGGCGGTTCCGGCGACGGGGGGTCCGGCGAAGGCACCTCGAGCGACAACGGCAAGGACGTCAGCTCGGGAGAAGGCACCCCAAGCGACACCTCAGACGACTAGCCAACTACCCGCCGCGCCGCTCCGGACGTTGTGCGTCAGAAGGCTACTCTGAGCCCATGGGCAAGCTACTGGTAGGGACCTCGTCCTGGACCGACGAGACCCTGGTCAAGGAAGGCAGTTTCTATCCCGCCGAAGCTCGGACGGCAGAAGCGCGCCTGCGCTACTACGCGACGCAGTTCCCTCTTGTGGAGGTCGACTCGACCTACTACTTCCCTCCGAGCGAGCGGAACGCGGAGCTTTGGATCGAACGCACGCCGTCGGACTTCACGTTCAACATCAAGGCCTACTCGTTGCTGACCAACCACCCGACTCGGATCGACTCTCTCTACAAGGATCTGAGGGAGACCTTGCCACAGGACATGGTTGCCGCGGGCCGCAACCTCTACCGCGAGAACCTGCCAGACGCGGTCGTCGAAGAGGTGTGGAAGCGGTTCCACGACGCACTCATGCCGCTTCACTCGGCCGGGAAGTTGGGCGCGGTGCTCTTCCAGTTCCCGCAGTGGTTCGTGATCGGACGCAAGTCGCGCGAGTACGTTCTGGAGTGCGCCTCTCGATTGCGAGATTACCGCGTCGCGGTCGAGTTCCGCCACCGCTCCTGGATGAGCGCGGAGAACCGCGAAGAGACACTGGCATTCCTGGTCGATCACGATCTTCCGTATGTGTGCGTCGACATGCCTCAGGGCTTCGAGTCGAGCGTCCCTCCCATCGCTATCGCGACCGCCGAAGACCTCTCCCTCGTGCGATTCCACGGCCGCAACTCGAGCGTGTGGGATGCGAAGAACATCACGGCGAGCGAGCGCTTCCGCTACCGATACTCGGAGGAAGAGCTACGCGAGTGGGTCCCTCGCGTGGAGGCGCTGACCGCGCAAGCCCGCGAAACCCATCTGCTCATGAACAACTGCTATCGCGACTACGCGGTGGACAACGCAAGAGAGCTTCGCCAGCTGTTGTTGGACCTCTAGGCCTGCCCGGAAAGGCTCGCGAGAACGACGTTGAACGAGGCTCCTCCTCCTTCGCGATCCTCGACCCAGGCCCGGCCACCGTGGAGTTCTGCCAGCTTGGCAACCAGCGCGAGGCCGACGCCGACGCCGGGAGAATGCTCCGGCGTATCACCCTGACGGAATGAGTCGAATATCACGGTCTTGAGTTCGTCGGGGACGCCGGGCCCTTCATCCTCGACCACTATCCAGGCGCCACCGCGCCTCGAAGCCACCGAGATCCGGATCGGCGTTCCCGCCGGCGTATGCCTGTCGGCGTTGGTCAAGAGGTTGTCCACGATCCTCTCCACCTTGACGCTGTCGAACCTCATCCGAACGGTTGCGATCTCCGTCTCCACGGGATGCCCTTCCAGCGCACCGCAGTCGGCGACAACGCCGCCCACGATCTCTCCTACATCGCCCCACCAAGGCTGCAATATCGTCGCCCCCCGCGAGAGACGCTCGACGTCCAGGAGGTCCGTCAGGAGCTTGCCCATCTTGTGTCCACCCTCGACGATCATCCTGAGGATCCTGTCGTAGTCCTCCTCGGACATGCTCTTGCCCGAGTTCTGAAGCGTGAGAGCTCCTCCGAGAACCGAAGTGAGCGGCGTCCTCAGCTCATGCGAGACCGCGGACATGAACGCGCTCTTCATGTCGTCCATCTCGCGGAGGTGTCCTAGTTCATACGTCTGGGCAGCCAGCTCGGCCGACATCTCCTCAGCGAGCTTTCGCTCGGTGATATCCACCATGACCCCCATCTCATAGAGCGGAGACCCGTCAGCGTCGATAACCCGGTTAGATCGCTCTTGGATCCACAGAGTCTCCCCCCGGACGTCGATGAGGCGATACTCGATCGATGTGGTCTCCCCGGTGTCGTCTTTGACAGCGTCCTCGGCCAAGACTCGCTCTCGATCGTCCGGGTGCAGAGCTTTCTCCCACAGGTCTTGTTCCCGCAGATAGTCCTCCTGCGTCCACCCGAACACGTCGAACACCTGAGGACTTATGTAGACGGTGTTCCACGGGGGCGCGGCCTCATCGATGTACACGACAGCCGAGCCCTTCTCGACGAGGATGCGGAACCTCTCCTCGGCTTCTCGAAGGCTCTCTTCGGCCACCTTCTGCTCTGAGATATCGACGAGGACACCTTCCCAGTGGGTAGGGTTGCCCTCTTCATCTCTCACCAGAACCGCTTCATCGCGGAACCAGACCACTCGGCCGTCGCGGGCCAGCATTCTGAACTCCGACAGGTAGCGGCCATCGGGGTAGTCCGCCACATCTTCAACCATCATGCGTTCGAGGTCGTCCGGGTGCGCCAGGTCCATCCAGAGCCGGCGGTTCTCGATCCACTCCTCGGGCTTCACACCCAGGATCGCCTCCAGCCTCGAGCTTATGTACGTCGTCTTCAGCGGGATGTCGAGGGAGTTCATGTAAACGATGGCGGGCAGTTCATCCAGGATGGCGCGGAAGCGGAACGCCGATCTCCAGGAGGCTTCCTCGACTTCCTTACGCGCGGTGATGTCCGTCACGGTCCCTTGCCAGAAGGGAGCAAGCCCTCCGTCGGCGGGAATCAGGACCGCCTCTTCGCGCACCCAAACCGTCTCCCCGTCGGCGGTTACCATCCGGTACTCGGCCTCGAACGGGCGACCTGCAGCCCTCGTCGGCTCGTCCAGGATCGGCACGTCCTTCGCATCGTCGGGGTGGACGTGGCCTCGCCACTCGGCCGTGCTGGTTCCCAGATCGTCCGGGACGTGACCCAGATACCGCTTGACCCCCTCGCTCAGATACAGAACGTCGCCCGAAGCCGAGTCCACCACATAGACGACCACCGGCAGCCGATCCAGGATCCCCTCGTGGTCCACGACTAGCTCCCCATCCAGTTCAGGATGATCCTGAGGCCGCCATACCCGGCCGCGACGAATAGGGACGCGGCCACGACGAACGCCGTCACCCTGAACCAGGATCTGTTCTGAATCCTCAGGGAGTCCATCTCGTCGGCGTCGTCAAGGCGGACCTCGTCCAGGGCGTCCAGTGCGTCCAAGAAGTCGCCGGGTTGGGGGCCGTCCTCGTCCATCAGGCAAGGCTACCCTTCGGCAGGGGTTCTGCGGAAGGTGTAGAGGGTACCGACCGCGTCGAAGCCCAGGCGAGCGTAGAGGGCTTTCGGCCAGTCGTCCTCATCCGCCACGATGAACACGAAATCGTGCCCTTCCCCCAAAGCCGTTCCCACGGCTTCCTGTATCACGGCGCGAGCCAGACCGCGGTTGCGAAACTCCATGAGCGTGGCAACATCCTCGACCTGCGCGGTCTCGCCGTCCGAGTAGAGGTCGCAGTGAGAAACGACCCTGCCGCCGACACGGGCACCGAAATGGCGGCGGTAGGTCGCGTCCGCGTCGAGAGAATGGAGTCCGAGGAGTTGCTGCACCACCTCTTCCGTGGTCACCAAGGGATCTAGCCGGATCTCCTCCTCGACGGTGGGCCTCAATTCCCTCCAAAGGACCTGTTCGGCCGCAATCCCCGCACGCCGATCGGGCTCGCGCCTCAGCACCATGAATACAGCGCGGAGGGCCTCCCAGCCAGCTGCCAGGAACCCGGGAGCAATGCGTAGGGCTTCTTGTTCGTCATAGACATCGATCTGTCGGTGCGTGTATCCGGCGTCGCCGAGGAGGCGCTCGGCTTCCTGGATGAGCGATTCGGCCGTGGCCGACGGGAGGGCCTTGTCGGCCCTCAGATAGTTGAGGTCCCAGACGCGCGGAAGGTCCGAGTTGAGGAGCGCGATCCCCCACTCGAAAGGCTCCGTGCGCGTGGTACGCCCTTCGCGGATGCGGTTCTCGAACGTCAACGCCCTGCGCAGATCTTCGTTCATAGCCACCGAGGCTACCGCGAGCCGTTGCCCACGCCTGCGGTACGCTCGGATGATGTTCTCAGGCAAGACGTGGAAGGTGTTCTCGGTCGGCGGCGTTCCCGTTCGCGTGGACACCTCCTGGATCATCATGACCTTCTTCGTGGTCTGGACCCGGTGGGCGGCGGCAACAGCGGCCGGGGTCGCGAACGCGTCCGCCCTCGGACAGGCGGTTCTGACCGCCGGTCTCTTCACTCTGTCGATCCTCGGGCACGAGGGAGCGCACGCCGCCATGTGCAGGGTTCGCCGGATCCACGTCGAGGGCGTGACGCTCGTGATGTGGGGCGGTTACACGACGGCGCGCACCGAAGACAAGGGCGCCAAGGAGGAATTCCTCGTGGCCGTCGTGGGGCCACTCGCGAGTCTCGCCATCGGATCCGCGATGATCGTTGTCGGCGACGCGCTGCGCATGTCGAACCAGGTACTGGGCGGGACCGTTCGATTCATGGGGGCGGTCAACATCATGCTCGCCGTGTTCAACATGATCCCGGGATACCCGATGGACGGCGGCCGCGTGCTCCGCTCGATCGTGTTGGGTATCAGCAAGAGCCGGCTCACGGCCGCTCGGGTATCGGAGGCCGGCGGCCAGATCGTCGGGGGGCTGCTCATGGCGCTCGGTGTGATGTCTTTCACCGGCAGCATCAAGTCGCCCATCAGCGGCCTCTGGTTGGTCTTCATCGGTCTGATGATCCTGCAATCGGCGCGGGGCTCCGTGCAACGCGAGCGACTCATGATCCTTCTGGAAGGCGGACTCGTTTCGGACGCGATGTCTCCGCCGCCTGCGTCGATCCCCGCCGACATGACCCTTTCCCAAGCGCTCGACCAGTATCTGCGTGGACGCGAGGACGAGACGTTCCCCGTGGTCGAAGGCCAACGCCTCGTCGGGCTACTCGGGTTCAACACGGCCGCCGCGGTCGGTCAGCACGACCCGCTGCGGGCGGTACGCGAGGCCATGACCGGACTCGGAGAGGTACATACTGTCCAGGAGGATGATCCCTTGAGTCACGCCCTCCAGGAACTGAACGGGCGGGTGGGGCTGGTACTGCGAGGTGAGGACCTCGTCGGCACCTTCGGCTCCAGCGACGTTCAGCGCTATGCGACGGCCAAGGCGGAAGGGATGGCGTCACCGGCAACCGCCCCGCCACCGCTTCCTCCCGCGCCCGGCTGGACCCCGCCAAGACCCGACGTTTGAGAGCCCCTGAGGCCCGATCCGTGCGTGTCGGTGGGTGCGACTAGCATCTAGCCCGTGCCCCTCGAACCGGACCCAGAGCAACAGCAGATCGTCGACCATCCCGCCGGCGCGCTCCTCGTCACGGGCGGGCCGGGCAGTGGCAAGACCTGGGCTCTGAGAGAGCGCTTCGCGCGTCTGATCGAATCCGGAACCGATCCCGAGAAGGTCGCACTGTTCACCCTCACGCGCCGTGCCGGCCGCGACGCGCGCGACCAAGTGGCGCGCCGCCTCGGCAGGTCGGTGTCGGACCTGCGCATCTTCAGTGTGCACGGATACGCGAACAGCTTCGTGACCGAGAGATGGTTCCATGAGCTCGGCTACAGCGTTCAGCCGAGCGTCCTTTCGGCGCCCGAACAGTACGCGCAGGTCGCCGAAGCGCTGGCCGACGAGAGCGAAGGCGATTGGCCGCAGCTCGGTCACCTTCGCGGCGTGCGAACCTTCGGTCGACAGGTCGCCGATCTGATGCTCCGCTGCCAGGAGCGACTGCTCGACCCGGACGACCTCGATGCGGCGGTGGAAGCGTCGGGAAGGACCGACTACGCGGAGATCGCCGCCTTCTACCGAAGGTACGTCAACGCGCAGGTGTCTTCGGACGAGGTGGACTTCGGTGGCATATTGCAGCAGACCGCCCGCCGGTTGGAAACGGGCGTTCCCGACGGTGAGCGGTTCGAGCATGTGCTCGTCGACGACTTCCAAGACGCGACGATCGCGGCCGGGGCCATAGTGAAGGCACTCGCCGCCGCTGCTACCAGCGTCGTGTTCGTCGCCGATCCAGCCGGCCATGTGTTCACCTACCAGGGCGGGAGCCTGGAACCTCTGCGATCGCTGCCCGTCGTATTCCCTGCGGTCGCGACAGTCGAGCTCAAGGGTAGTCACCGGCTCGGCCCGGACATCGCCGCCCTCGCCGCGCTCACTGACCCGACCGTTGCGGATCCCGACCTTAGCGGCAGATCCGGCGGAACCTTCGAGGCCCGGCTGATGGCCCACGCTGGAGAGGAGGTCGAGGCGGTCGCCGACGAGATACTCCATCTGCGTGTCGATGAGGACATCCCCTGGTCCGAGATCGCGGTCGTGATGCGCCGGTACGGTTCCTACCTGAACGGCCTTCGCCACGCGCTGGCGCGCCACAACATCCCGTTCACCGTGGTTGCCGAGGAGACCGCTCTGCCAACGGAGCCGGCCATCCGACCGCTGATCGACCTGCTGCGATACGTCTACAAGCCCGCCCTTCGCGAGGGCCTGCTGGAAACCGTGCTGACGTCACCGCTCGTCGGCCTCGACCCTCACGAACTCCGCCGGCTGCGTCGCGAGTCGAGGACCGCCCGCATGCCGCTCCTGGACCTCGTGCAAGGCGCGAGCTCCGAGCGACCCGAAGAGCCGGAGCTCGCCGAGAAGGTCGGCGGTTTCCGCAAGCTCGTCGCGGAGATACCCGCGCTGGAGAAGCGCCTCGGTCCCGACGGGCTCATCTTCGAGCTGTGGACCCGCCGCCCCGACGCCGCCGAACTCGTCGCATCCGAAGAGTCGTGGGCCACACGGGCGCTCGATGCGATATCGGCGTTCGCCGACACCATCTACCGCTTCGCCGAACGCCGCCCCGATGCGTCTATCCAGGACTACCTGGAGACGCTCGAGGCGGTGGATTTCGCACCCGACCCATGGATACCCCCGGAAGAGCGCCGACCCGACGCTGTTCGGGTCATCTCCGCCCACAGAACGCAGGGACTCGAATTCGAGGCCGTCCTGATACCGGGTTGCCTCGAAGGCGAATTCCCCAGCTTGTCCCGGGGAGACCCGTTGGTCTCGATCGAGCGCCTGGTCGATCTCAGGTCGCCGTCCGAACGGCTGCGAGCGCGTGCGGCGGAGGAACGTGCGCTGTTCCGTATGGCGGTATCGCGGGCGAGACGTCGAACCGTCCTCTTCGCCAGCGACTCGAAGGGGGACAGGAACCCCCGCACGCCGTCCCGCTTCGCCGCGCGCCTGGGCTTGGAGTGGGTGTCGTCGAGCGACACCCCCGCGAATCCGGCGTCTCTCCGATCGATGGAGACGGCTCTGAGGCGCCGGTTGGCCGACGAGCAGGAGACGCCCGAGAGGCGGCTCGCTGCCGCAGCGGCGTTTCCGGCAACCGGGGCCCAACCCGAACGCTGGTGGGGGCGCAACGATTGGACCGACCCACGCGTCGCGCTTCATCCCGAGGGGACCGAGTACAGGACCAGCTACTCGCGCATCTCTTCGATGGAGAACTGCGGCCTTCAGTACCTGTACGCGCAGGAACTCGGGCTGGACAACGAGACATCTCACGCGATGTGGGTCGGCACCCTGTTCCACAGCATCGTGGACCGAGTGCAGCAAGGTCTGATCCCGTACAGCGAGATCGCCATCCTCGAAACCTTCGAGAGCGAGTGGGATCCCGCCAGGTTCGACAGCAGTGTGGTCGAGCGGCAGCGGCACCACGACATGGAGCAGATGCTGCTCACCTGGCTCGCCGCCGGTTGGGGCACGCCGCTCAGATCGGAGGTCGGGTTCGCCTTCGAGCTTCCCGGCGCCACGATCCGAGGGAAGATCGATGCCATCTTCCGAAACGACAACGGCACGCTGCGCATCGTGGACTACAAGACATCTCGCTATGCCGTATCGAAGGCCGACGCTCAGGAAAGCCTCCAGCTGGCCACCTACTTCCTGGCGGTGAAGCGCACCCCCGAGCTGTCGGCGCTCGGCGAACCGGGGGTCCTCGAACTCGCCTACCCGGCGAAGCCCTACCAGCGTGGGGGATTCACGACCCGATCCGCCACCCCCGAGGCGACGGCCGACTACGAGAAGGAGAACACCGACCGGCTGACTCAGCTGATAGCCAGGGTGCGGCAGGAAGACTTCGCGCCCAACCCCGATGCCGAGTGCATGCACTGCCGGTTCGCCACCATCTGCCCCCTTTATCCGGAGGGCGGCGAAGCGGCCACGGCGATGGCTCCGGCGGCGCGTGTCGAGGGGGCGAGCAGATGAGCGACGACCGAGTCAGACCGGACGAACTCCCCTACGACGCCGCTCCGATCGAGATCGCGCAAGCGATGGGAGGCCGACCGCCGACGGTCCAGCAGTGGAACGCGATCTCGCACGAGCCGGCCCCTTGCAGCATCGTTGCCGGTGCGGGCTCGGGCAAGACAGCGGTGATGGCCGCGAGGGTCGTCTACCTGGCCATGGTCGCCGAAGGACGCATCGCCGCGGAACACGAGGGGGCATTGCCTTCTCAGATGCTCTGCCTGACCTTCACGAACAAGGCGTGCGAGGAACTCACTTCTCGCGTGAGGAAGGCAACCTCCGATCTCGGTTTGCCCGAGGGAGAGGAAGCGACGGTCCTCACCTACCACGCGTTCGCCGCGAGGCTGCTCGAGGAATACGGGCTCCTGGGCGGCATCGAGCCGGGCGCCCAACTCCTGTCCGAGGCGCAGAAGTGGCAGCTCGTCACGGAGTGCGTCAAGGACATGGAGTTCGCCTTCGAGGAGGTGCGGAACGAACGGTATCTGGTGCCGAAGGTTCTCGGACTCGCGGATTCCTGTCAGAACCACCTCGTCGACATCGACTCGCTGATCGCACGCTGCGAACTGGATGCGGGTGACCCGGATGAGGAGATCCGTGAGGCCGCGCAGAAGCGAGGAGAGCTGGCCCAGGTAGCGAAGCGCTATCAAGCCGAGAAGACGAGCATCCACGCTATCGACTACGGCGACCAGATCAGCATGGCCGTGCGTCTGATCAAGGATCACCCCGAGGTCGGCGAGCGATTCCGCGAGCGCTATCGCGTGGTGCTGCTCGACGAGTACCAGGACACCAACTACGCGCAAGCCGTTCTGCTGCGTGAGTTGCTCGGGCCCGGCTATCCGGTTACCGCGGTCGGCGACCCCGACCAGAACATCTACGCCTGGCGCGGCGCGAACCTGTTCAACATCCTCAAGTTCCCCGAGGAGTTCCCCTCAGCTTCCGGCCCCGCCGAGCGCCAACCGCTCTACGTCAACTTCAGGTCGGGTTCGCGCATCCTCGCGGTCGCCGACGAGATCATCGGGAAGGTTCCGGAAGAACGACGCGCCGGCGACAAGGAGCTGCGCCCCCATCCCGACCGGGGAGAGGGAAGAGTCGTCGCCTTCACAGCTACCGACGAACGTGCCGAGGCGCTGAAGATCGCCGCGATGATCAAGGAAACGGTCGGGGGCGACGAGGGCTGGGACGGCGTGGCCATCCTCTGCCGCAAGAAGCGCCTGTTCGGCCCGATCGCCGAGATCCTGCGCGCCGAAGGGATCCCTCTCGAGGTCGTGGATCTCGGGGGCCTGTTGAGGATGCCCGAGATCGTCGATGTCCTGGCTTGGCTGCAGCTGCTGAACGACCCCGCGCGCAACGTGGCGCTGGCTCGGATCCTCATGGGGCCTCGCTGGAGGATCGGATACCGGGACCTCGCGATCCTCTCGCGGTGGGCGACGGGCAAGAACAAGGCTCTGGAGGCCGAGCTCGACGACGACAGCATGACGACCGCTGTTCAGTTCTCGCTGCTGGAAGCCATCGAGCACCTCGACGACGAGATGATGGCGAGCATCTCCGTCGAGGGTCTGGCGCGCCTCCAGTCGTTCCGGATCGAGTTCGCCGCGTTGCGCCGCAGCGCGCACGGACCCTTGGGCGACCTGGTCGCCCGCATCGCCGAGAGGAGCGGACTGATGCGCGAGCTGGAAGCCGCGGGGACATCGGCCGCCGACAACGCGCGACTGAACCTCCTGAACTTCGTCGATCACGTCACCAACTTCTCACCAGTGTCGGGCGAAGCTTCCCTCTCGACACTGGTGGACTACCTGCTGACGGCCGAGGAATCCGAGGACGAACTCGCGCCCGCGCAGTCTTCCACGTCGAACACCGTGAAGATGCTGACGATCCACAAGGCCAAGGGACTGGAATGGCCCGTCGTGTTCGTTCCCGGCATGGCCGACAGCGGCCGCTCCGGCATCTTTCCCGACGTCAGCCGCCAGGCGGACCCCGCTAGCCAGGCGAAGACGCTCCCGTTCGAACTGCGCGGCGACCGAGGCGATCTGCCGCTGCGCGCGAACTACAAGAACACCAAGACCTACAAGGACGCGCTGAGGGAGCGCGGGATGGAGGAGGAGCGCCGCCTCTGCTACGTAGCGCTGACTCGTGCGCGGGATCTACTCGTCGTCTCCTCGGCCTACTGGTACCAGGGTCCCAAGACACCTTTCGAACCGAGCCTCTTCTACAAGCAGGTATCCGGGCACGACGACTGTGAGGTGCTCGACGAGGTCGAGTGCCCCGAGGAGAACCCCTTGATCGAATTCCGTTCGCAGCGCGCGCATGAATGGCCGCCGCCGGGCCACATCGACGATCAAGACGAGTTGTTCCCCGATGGCTGGCACGAAGCGGCAACCTTTGAGGCAGGTGATCTTCGTGAGCGGGCCGAATCGCTCGGTGCAGGGGTGCTCGCGGGGTTCGACACGCAGTTGGCGACGGATCTGGAACGCGCCGCCCTCATCGACTCCCGCACCCGGCCGACATCTGCGGTCGTTCTGCCGTCATCGCTCTCGGTATCGGCTCTCGTGGACTACGTGGGATGCCCGAAGCGCTTCTACTGGACGAGCATCCGCCCGCTGCCCCGCAAACCGAACCCGAAAGCGCGACTCGGCAGTGAGGTGCACAAGTGGATAGAGCAGCAGAGCCGCGGACAGACGACGCTCATCGATCTTGACGAGGTCGGCACTCTGCCCGACGTGTCACCGGCGGAGAGCTTCGGTGCGCCCGACGTCGAACAGCGACTGAAGGACGCGTTCCTCGGGAGTCGTTTCGCCGAGGCCGCACCTCTGTACACAGAGAGGCCGTTCATGCTGATGGTCGAGGACCTGATCGTCCGCGGCCGCATCGACGCCATCTTTGGGAAGCAGGAGGGTGCTTGGGAGGTGGTCGACTACAAGACCGGACGGGTTCCCGACGAAGGCGCCGACAGGCTCGGCCTGCAGCTGGATCTCTACGCGCTCGCCTGCATGGACGTGTGGGGCAAGATGCCCGAAGACCTGACGCTTTCGTTCTACTACCTGGCGGCGGACCAAGTCAGCCAGCGCCCGGTTGACGATGCCGACACGATAAGGCAGCGCGTCGCTGTGATGCTGCGGGACATCGCGGCCGCCAGATTCGAGCCGGATCCGAGCGACCATTGCCGCTGGTGCGACTTCCTATCGTTCTGCGACGCAGGGAAGGCGTCCCAGCTATCCGACAACTGATCCGGATCAGCGCCGACGCCGTGTCAGACCTCGCGACTAGTGTGACCGCATGCAAGGCACGCAAGCCGATGCCTCCCCCAAGCTAGCGGCCGCTTTCCGCGGGCTGCATCCCTCCGGCGTGGCCTCGCTCGCGAGGAACGTGTCGCGCCGCGAGTTCGGCCGGGGAACATCCCTCTTCCACGCGGGCGATCAAGCTACACACATCTTCGTCATCGAGTCCGGCTCCGCGAAGATCTTCTCCGCAACGCAGGAAGGGGGCGAGCGTGTGGTCGCCATACTCGGGCCCTGCGAACTGGCGGGAGAGCTACACGGTCCGGTTCAGACAGCGGGTGCCCGGGCGCTCGAACGGGGGGCGGCCTTGGCCATCCCAGCAGGTCACGTTAGGCAGTGCCTCGAAACTGCCGGAGCTGCCCATCTCATGACCGATCTGTTGGCCGAACAGCTGCGCAGGACAACCGCGATGCTTCACGGCGTGATCGGCGGCGACAGCCGGCAGCGCGTCGCCGCGCGCTTGTGCGATCTCGCGGATCACCAGGGTCGGCGAACCTCGACAGGCGCCACACGGTTGGGTGTCCGCCTGACACAGGAGGATCTCGGGCGCATGACGGGCTCGTCGCGCGAAACCGTGAACAAGATCCTGGCGCTGTTCGCAAAGAAGGGGTGGATCGAGGCGAAGAACGGGCGCTATGCGATCACGGATGAGATCGCACTCCGCGAACTCGCGGGCGTCTAGGGTTCGTCGACTTCCGGCTCCAGATGGCCGGGAGTCGGCCAGTCCTGCAGGACCGCCGGGTCCGGCCTTTCCTGCAGCGCCTCCAATCGGTGGCGCTCGCACAGCCGCGCGCGCCCCGACACCGGCGCTCCGCAGCGCTCGCATTGCCGGTCGCCCGCGACCTCCCAATGCTCCAGATCTTCGTCTCGGAACCGCTCGACACGACCTTCGCGTTCTAGCTTGATCAAGTGCGCGAGCACCGTACGCGCGGCAAGCGGGTAGACGTCCGGTGGGTACTCCTCGTAGATGTCGAAGACCATGTCGTCGATCGTGGACAGCCCGTCCTCGAGCGACGCGAGCACCTGCTGCTCGCGCAGACCGCGATGCGCGACGTACTCCTCGAGCTTCCCCTGGGCGTCGTAGACCACCGACCCGTGACCCGGATAGATCACGCGTGAACGCAGCTCCTGCATCCGTCTGAGCGAGCGCAGATAGTGCACGAGATCTCCTTCGGGCGGGTCGATCATGCTGGTGCCGCTCCCCATCACAGAGTCGCCCGTGAAGAGCGCCGACACCTGTCGCACGAAGAACACCATCGAGTCGTGGGTGTGACCCGGAGCGTGTATCGCCTGTAGCGTCGCGCCGCCGACACGCAGCTCGTGACCGTCGCGCATCTGGCTGCCATCCGCCGGCGGCCGGAACGCCAACACGGGGGCCCCGGTCGCCTCCGAGAGCAACGCGGCTCCGGCCGCGTGATCTTCATGATCGTGGCTCAGCAGTATCGCGGAGACCTCGCCGGCCTCGTGGGTCACCCGGTAGAGGTGCTCCGGATCATCGGGACCGGGATCGATAACCACGGCCGGATCTTCGCCGACCACCCACGTGTTCGTTCCCTCGAGGGTGTAGACCCCGGGGTTCGGCGCGAGGATCCTGACGATGCGCAACATCAGATGACCTGTCCCTCTGGCTCGACCTGCGGTATGTCGGCCCCCAATACTTCTTCCACGGAGCGGCATCGCGCAAGACCCTCGACGACCTTCATCGTCGGCCAGTACAGCAGACATCCGCCCGAGTTGTTGGCCTCCAAGAGGTCGGACGGCCTGGCCCACCAGGCGCGGATCGCCTCCCGGCCGTCCGGAACGGGGTCGAGACCGCGAGGAGCCGCCACAGCGAAGAACCGCGCGTCGAAACGGACTGGCACATCCTCGGGAGCGACCCAATGAGAGATCTCGGGGAGCTGCTCCGGCGAAGGGGTCCCGCCCGGGAAGTCGGAGACGTGCTCCGGTCCGACTCCGCCACCGGCCGACGGCACGAGACCCTCAGCCGTTGGCAGCAGCCCAGTTTCCTCCGCGAGCTCCCTTACCCCGCAGGCGCGAGCGGCTTCCCCCGGATCTCCGAACCAGCGCTCCGCCCTTGCCGCATCCGCTGCATCGACGGCTCCTCCCGGGAACACGACGAATCCGGGCAGGAACCGATGGCGGCCCGACCGGCGGAGGACGAGAACCTCGATCCCTCGCGGCCCCGGGCGCGCGGCGACGACGGTTCCTGCGGCTCTGATCTCCCCCGGCATGCGCCGATTCTTTCAGGTATCGGCCGGTAGCGGATACTGGCCCCGTGAACCCTTCCGACCTCATACGCGAGCGGATCCGAACGTCGGGCCCGATATCGTTCGCCGAGTTCATGGATCTGGCGCTGTACGGGCCCGGCGGCTTCTACGAGGACCCTCCCGTCGGAGAGCGCGGCCACTTCGTCACCAGCCCCCACGTGCACCCCGTCTTCGGTCTGCTGCTCGCTCGGGCGGTCACCATCATGTGGGACGCGATGGACGAGCCCGGTCCACCGATGATCGTTGAGATCGGGGCCGGAGACGGAACCTTGGCGTCGCAGCTGCTGACCGAGATCCCCGATGCCGGCTACGTAGCCGTCGAGCGGAGCGAGGGCTCGCGCCGACGGCTAGCTAGCGCCGGCATCCGGGCGGCGAGCGACATCTCCGAACTGGAGCCTCGCCAGACGACGGTAGTCGTGGCGAACGAGCTTCTCGACAACCTGGCGTTCCATCGTGTGCGCATGAGCGGCGCCGGGATCATGGAACTGCTGGTCGACCTCGAGGGAGACCGCTTCGTGGAGAGGGAGGCCGGATGTCCGCCGGAGTTGGCCGAGGCCTCGCCCCGCCTTGAAGGAGGTGAGGAGGCCGCCGTCTGCCTGGAGATTCCCGCCTCCATCGGACATCTTGCCTCAGCCATCGGCAGGGGCTACGCGCTGCTGATCGACTACGGGCGAACGCCGCGCGAACCAGGAGGCGGCGTGCGCGGCTATCGAGACCAGGACATCATCGAAGACCTTCTTTCTGACCCGGGGACGGCCGACATCACGGCGGGAGTGAACTTCGAAGCTGTGACCCGCGCGGCAGTTGCAGAAGGCATGCAAGTCTTCACGCACGCGACACAGGGGCAAGCGCTCCTCGCGCTCGGGTTCGAGCGGTGGACGAACGAGCAACGCGACCTGCAGATACGTCGGCTGAACGAGGGCGCCGGTCGCGAAGCGGTTCGAACCTGGAGCGGGCGGAACGCGGCGCAACTGTTGGTGGACCCGCGCGAACTGGGAAGCCTGACATGGATGACCGTCGCGACACATGGGCTCCCGGCTCCCCCCTGGGTTACGGCAACTACTGAGGGATCGCGGGGTTGAGCGGCGGTCGCCAGGGGCTCTTTTGCCGATAGCGCTCCGACCTGTGCATCTTAGAGGGGTGAGGAGTATCCCCGATCGCCTTCGAACGGCCGAACAACCGACCCTTATAGTCGAAGGAGACACGGGCACGCCCGAACGAGTCGCGTTCCTGTCGGGGTCCTTCGACCCCCTCACGCTCGGGCACACCACCTTGGCGGAGGCAGCCGCGGAACGCGCCGATCTCGTCGTCCTCATGTATTCCGTCCGCACCCTTCCCAAGGAGGGCGACATCGTGCCGCCGCTCCTTTCAGAGGAAGAGCGACTCGACATAGTCTCCACGTGGTGCGAGCGGCACCCAAGGATAGTGCCCGGCGTGTGCTCTCACGGGCTCCTCGCCAATCAGGCCGACGCGGTGCGGGGCTGTTTCCCGGAAGCGCGCCCGCTCATCGTCCTCGGGTCAGACAAGGCGATCCAACTGCTCGATCCGAAATGGTACGACGACCGCGACTCGGAACTCGGAGCTCTCTTCAGGCAGTCGGACGTCCTCTACGCTGCCCGCGCAGGCGAAGAGGGCAAGGTCGAGGAAGCCCTGGCGCTGCGCGAGAACTCGAAGTGGCGGAAGCACTTCGCACAGGTAGAGATCCCACCCACCGTGGCGGCCATATCGGCACGAAAGGTGCGGGCCCTCGTCGCGAAAGGGAAACGCTTCGAGAAGCTACTTCCGCCGGAATCCGTCTCCGCCCTCAGCTGACGGTCGGCCCTCGGCTGACGGTCGGCGCTAGCGGTCGACGTCGCCGACGACGAAGAAGATCGAACCCAGGATGGCGATCAGGTCCGGGAGCAACTGGCCGGGCAGCATGGCCGGCAGCACGCTGACGTTCGAGAAGGACGCGGTTCGCATCTTCAATCGGTACGGCTCCTCTTTCCCGTGGCCGACCAGGTAGTAGCCCATCACCCCCAACGGATTCTCGGTACGGACGTATATCTCGCCGTCGAGCTTCACCTTCTTCCCGGCGGCCTTCGCGTTGATGTACTGACCGGCCGGCAGCTTGTCGAGACACTGCTCGACGATCTTGCACGACTCCCACATGCGCTGCATCAGGACCCAAAGCCGGTCGTAGGCATCGCCGGTCTTGCCGACCGGAACATCGAACTCGACCTCTGCGTATTTCTCGTAGGGCTCGTCCTTGCGAGGATCCATCGGCACCCCGGATCCCTGGATGACCGGACCCGAACAACCGAAGGAGATAGCCACGTCGGCCGGCAGCACGCCCACGTTCTTCGTGCGAGCGAAGATGATGTCGTTGCCCATTAGGAGGGTATCGATGTCCTTCAGCCTCTTCCGGACCTGCGCCAGCACGCCGTAAGCGCGCTGGATGAACCCAAGTGGCAGATCGTCCCTCACCCCTCCCACGCGCGCGTACGAGTGATGCATGCGTGCACCCGTCGCCGACTCCATCAGGTCCTGTATCAGCTCCCGTTCCTCGAACGCGTAGAAGACCGGCGTCATCGCTCCGAGCTCAAGCGGGAACGACCCGACGAACACCAGGTGGTTCAACAGGCGGTTCAGCTCCGCGAACATCGTGCGGATCCACTGGGCTCGGTCGGGTACCTCGATACCCGCCAGACGCTCAACGGCGAGGATCCACCCGAGCTCGTTGTTGAAAGCCGAGATCCAATCGTGACGATTCATCAGGACCATCACCTGGCGCGCGTCGCGATACTCCGATAGCTTCTCGGCACCCCGATGCATGTAGCCGATCACAGGGTCGGCCCGGATGATCTTCTCGCCGTCCAGTTCGAGCACCACTCGCAGGACCCCATGGGTCGAGGGGTGCTGAGGGCCGATGTTGAGGATCATCTCCTCCGTGGCCAGCCCCGCCCCCTCAAGGACAATGTCCACGCCACCTCCACGAACCATCCAGGCGTCGGAGTGGCTCGATATGATCGCGCGCTCTTCTGGTTCCATCGGGGGTTCCATAGGCACCCTATTGTCCGACACGGCGGCAACCCGCGGCCACGCCGGTGCGGCTCAGGCGCCTAGTGACACTGGGCCGAGCCGGAGTCGTCGAACGGCGGCTGCCCTTCGGCCGTGACGAACTTCCAGTCATAAGAGTCGGGGTGAAGCGTCATCTGCAGGACCCCGTAGCTGCCGTCGTGCGCGACCACGAGCCCTTCCGGCTTGGGCATCTTCGTGGGTAGCGGTGAATAGGTGTCTCCGCCCGTGCCCACGATGAACTCCGCCAACCCCTTCGGATCGGCGTGTCCGCGAGCGTTCATGGGTTCGAAGCGTTGATAGTCGTGCCAATGGCCGGCAAGCACCACATCCGCCCCGCTCTGCTGGAGAAGCTTCAAGAACGGCTTCTGGATGCGGTGATCCTCCCGGATCGGCCAGTAGGACCACTTGTACATCGGGTGATGCATCAACGCCATCGTGCATGCCGCATCACCGTTCT
>Ga0315287_10002394_pt1 | contig 17754 bp, 21 predicted proteins | sample YL17G11_0_MG_FD_205037 | JGI IMG/M metagenome (GOLD analysis project Ga0315287, IMG submission 205037) | Sediment microbial communities from Yellowstone Lake, YNP, Wyoming, USA - YL17G11_0 | ecosystem: Environmental > Aquatic > Freshwater > Lake > Sediment | place: USA: Wyoming | collected...
TGATCCATATACGTTTATTCCCTCAGACAAAGACAATGTTCCAGGGTTTGAAACGCAAGGTAATACGCGTCCACAGATTCTGGCCAAATTGGAAGAACAGATTCGAAATAAGAATGTTCGAATATATTCACAACGATTTTATGATCAAATGCAATCGTTTGTTTGGCAAGGATCAAAAGCACAAGCATCTAAAGATTCTTACGATGATCTTGTTCTTAGTCTTGCGATTGGCGTCTGGTTGACAACTGGTGGTTCATCAACAAATGAACAAGGTTACGAGATGGCGATGGCGATGGCAAATGCATCAAAAGTAATCAGACGAGATCCTGCTGACATGCCAGGCGAAGTCAATTCTATTAAGGCACTTGTTAATCCAAATATTCAAGGTGTTAATCCTTATAAGAATTCTTCACGACCAAAGAATAATGATGTTAACGATTTCAGCTGGCTACTACGCTGATCTAGTTGATACTTACAGTTAAGAAAAGGTTTTTGCAATGAGTAAACAAATAACTCTTCCACGTCTAAGAAATATAATTGCTGAAGAACTAGCAGCATCAATGCAGGAAAGCGTTGATCATGCATCTATTAGGGAAGTAGTAAATGGAGCTAGTAAACTTCTTGCATCAGTCGAAGCATTTAGAGAAAGCGCAAATGTAACGATGAGTAATTCATTGATTCCTCATCTTGATGCTATAGCACTTACACTTGAAGACATGGTCAGTTCACCTGGTTCATACGTTGAAAAGAAAAAAGCTGAGCCACAACGAGTATCATTGCAGCCAGCCAAGAAAACAAAAGTTGTTTAATTGATCGATCCTATACAATTTGTTTTAGAAACTTATAATTGAACAATGAGTCGTTCTAAAATAGACCGACAAAAAAAATGAGCAAAAAAGAAGAACCAAAAAGCCTATTTCGACGTCTAACAAAGCTCTTTAGAAGTGGGCCTGTTATCAAGAAGAAAATCAGAACCATGGATACAACCATGGCAGTTGCTGATAAGACGAAATCGTCCGGAACACTTCTTTTTCAAAAGTCTCTTGCACCAACATATGCAACCATTACTGCAAATGCATATAACCTCTCAGAACGCCTGATGAGGTACCAAGATTTTCAAGAGATGGAATATTCACTTGCGATTGACACGAAAATTCCTACACCAGATGGTTACGTAACAATCGGTGAGCTAGCAGAACGATGTTCAAAAGATCCGAATCATTCTTTTATCGTTTATTCATACGATCATAACAAGAAACAAATCGTTCCTGCACTTGGAAAACAAGCTCGTCAGACTTGTGTTGACCATGCATGGAAAATAACGTTTGATTCTGGAAAGAGTATAACTGCAAGCCCAGAACATCGATTGATGCTAAGAGACGGTACGTATCGTAAAACTGAAGATATTCAAGTCGGAGATGCGATGATGCCTTTCTACCGTAAGGATCTATTTGAAGGTGCAGAAGAAGGCACAAAAGGTTATTCATGGATCTATACTATGAATGACAAGTTTCGTGGTTGGACTAAAGAACATCAACTTGTTGCAGAATGGGTTGCTCAACGATCACTAACTGAAGATGAATGTGTTCATCACATTAACTTTGTTAAGTCAGATAATCGTCCTGAAAATCTAAAGATCATGACGAATTCTGATCACAATTCTTATCACGCTGCAATCAATAATGGTGTGAAATGGGCACCTGAAAATCATGAATGGATTGAACAGTTTAAGAAGAATCATGCTACATGGATGCGTGATAATGCACCAACCCGTCGTCATGACGTTACATTCTCCAGAATTTTGGAAACCGCAGAACGTGTTGGTTTCAGTCTACCTGCAATTTCTTCTGCGCTTGATGTTACATGGAATCTGATATTTGAACGACTTGTTTCAAATGGATTTGCTAATTTTGAACAGTTTGTTCGTGCATATGCTAATGGCCAAACACCAGCGAATCTAAATAATAATCGACCCGGGCTGTTGACAAGGGATTTGAACCTCGGATTGATAAAGTCTGTTATATCGTCAGAAGATACAAAAAGGTCATTGTGCATTAAGCTTGGTTGTACTGTTAACGTATTTGATAAATTCTTGAATAAACGCGCCAGAACTACCTGGTCTGATTTGCGATCATCTTTTGGTTATTCCGACAAAACAATAGTCGTTGAACAAATTAAAAGTGCCAGAGCAGGCGGTCGTCCTAAAGGTTCAAATGGAAATGATCTTACTTTTCAACAAATTTGTGATGCATATGTCCCCGGTCTGACTTTGCCGCGCTTGACAGAAAAATTGAATGCTAACAAGAATACGATTATCTCTCGTCTCGCACAAAACGGGTATCAAAAGTACAGTGAATTCCAGACCGGTTATTGTAACCACAAAGTTGTTTCAGTCGAATATGTTGGTGAAATTCCTCTCTACGACCTAACTGTCGACGGATATAAGAACTTTGCGACCGACTCAGTTGTCTCACATAACACACCTGAAATAGCAGCTGCCCTTGACATATATGCAGACGAAACTGTTGCAGCAGATGAAAAGGGTCGTTGTCTACACATCTATTCTGATAACGAAAAGATTAAAGAAATTCTTGAAGATCTTTTTTATAATACCCTTAACACAGAATTCAATCTAAGATCATGGGCTAGAAATCTAGTCAAGTACGGCGACTTCTTTCTTTATAACGACGTTTCACAACACTACGGTGTGGTCTCCGCGTTTCCGATTCCTGTAAATGAAATTGAACGCGAAGAAAATTATGATCGAGATGATCCTTTTGCTGTTCGTTATCGTTGGGTAACGCTTGGAAATCGTGTTCTAGAGAACTGGGAAGTTACACATTTTCGTCTTCTTGGCAATGACATGTTTTTGCCATACGGCTCATCTGTTATCGAGCCAGCACGTAGAATTTGGCGTCAACTAATTCTAATTGAAGACGCAATGCTAGTTTATCGTGTTGTAAGAGCACCTGAACGAAGAGTTTTTTATATTGACGTTGCTAACGTGCCACCACATGAAGTTGACACGTATATGGAATTGCAACGTAAAAACCTGCGAACAAATCAAGTCATTGACAATACTTCTGGTCGTGTTGATTTGCGTTATAATCCTCTCAGCGTAGAAGAAGATTATTTCATTGCTACTCGTGGTAGTGATTCCGGAACAAAGATTGAAACACTTGCTGGTGGACAAAATACGGCCGCGGTTGAAGACGTTGCCTACATTCAAAAAAAGCTCTTTGCAGCACTTAAAATTCCAAGAGCATATCTTGGTTATGATGAAGCATTGTCAAGCAAGGCTACACTTGCTCAAGAAGACATAAGATTCTCACGAACTATTAGCGTAATTCAAAAGGTTCTAATATCTGAACTTAACAAACTAGCAATTATTCATCTTTATGCTCACGGATTCGACGAAGATGATCTACAGAATTTTACGTTGCATCTGTCAAATCCATCGACAATTGCACAACAACAAAAACTTGAACTTTGGCGTTCTAAGTTTGAAATTGCCGGATCTGCGCCTGAAGGATTTGTTAACAAAGATTTCATTCGAAAAGAAATCTGGGGCTTGAATGACGAAGAATGTAAGAGAATGGATCAGTCTCGCCTCAAAGACAAGATGGTAGATTCTTCAATTGAAAATGCACAAACGGATGCACCGGCTGGCGGAGCTCCTGGAGGTGATGATGCAGGAGGTGCGGATGATATGTTTGGTGGAGGCGATGACGCCGGCGCAGATGATGCTAGTACACCAGAAGAGGCTGCACCACCTGAAGAAAATGCTAGTGAAGAACCCGAGGAAGAGGTCAATCCAGAATTGACACTTCTAACGTCTGGTGATAATTCTGACGATGACGAGACATTTGGTCTTAAACTATCGGATAAAGACATGGAAGTTCCTCTTAAGGCACAACGTCAACTAGATCGTGTTCTTTATAATCGCGGTAGGCAAAGAACTCATGGCGCTAGTAAAACTCATATGCCTGATTTCAAAAAAATGACTAGTCACGATAGCAGAGAAATGAAAGATCCATTTGATACAAACTGGATGAAATCTGTCGTAAGTAATCCTTTTGGTGAATCAAAGCAAGTACATCGAACACAACTAACGTCTGATGTTCATTCAATGCTTACTACGTTTTCAAAACGCCAACAAGCAAAAACTGGAAATAGTATTCAAATTTTGCATGAAAATATCGAAATAGACGACGATGAACATTCAAATGGAAATGATGATGTACTTATCATTGACGATGCAGATGACGAAAGTGATAGTAATTTATGGGCAATCAAATTAATGATTGCCTTTCAGGATTGAAAGGACGTTGACCCAAATGTCGAAGTCGAGCACACATAACAAAAAAAGAAACACGGGACTACTGTATGAGTTTCTCGTTCAAACTATTTCAAGTTCGCTAGTTGAAGGTAATCAGAAGAAATCTTCACTTGCACTACGAATTTTGCGGAAACATTTCAAGCCTGGAACTGAACTTTACAAAGAGTTTCGCTTGATTAATGCACTGGTTCGAACGACTGTTTCGTCGGAAGTTGTTGCTGGTTCAATAATGAACGAAGCAAAGCTTGCCGCTAAGTCATATGATGTTACGGCTCTTGATCGTGAAAAATCTATTCTTATTAAACAAATCAACTATTCGTTGAAAGATGATCATTTTTACGATCAACAAGTTAATGAATATAAAATGTATGCAACAGTTCAAACTCTTCTAAATGACTGGAGATCTTCCAACAAAGACATTGGTCGACTTGCAATATATGAAGATCAGATGGTTAAACACTTGATATCAGAAAAAGTCAAACCTGTTGATCAGATTATGAGTGAAGAATCGGCAGGGACTTCTAGGTTGTTGATGAAGGTCATGACAAAGAAATTGAATGAAAAATATGCGGGCCTACTAAATGAAGAGCAACGTTCTTTGTTTAAAGCATATGTGTTTTCAACAGCCAATTCTAATCCAGAAATCATTCAAAACAAACTACTAGAAGTAAAAACAAACTTGCTTGAAAAAATCGGATCATATGTAAAGATGCATCCAGATAATTCATACATTAATGAAAAACTTGTAAATACACAAGATCGTCTAATGACCGAATCACTTGACGTTATCAATGATGATACTGTCACAAGATTCATGTTGTATACAAAACTTAGTTCAGAACTAATTAGTGAGGAGTCATTATGACCGACCAAAGACTGCTTAACACGTATGATGTTTTCGAATATCAGGTTATTACAGAAGTTGTAAAACCTGCAATGATGTCGGAAGATGCTCAGGGCAACCAAGTAGAAGTGCCTGCTGTAAAAAAAATAATGATGAAGGGTATTTTGCAAAAGGCTGATACACTAAATCAAAATGGCCGCATTTATCCAATGAATGTTCTAGAACGTGAAATTCGTAATTATCAAAAGTTCATTATTGAGAATAGAGCTCTTGGAGAACTGGACCATCCTGAATCGTCAGTTGTTAACCTTAAAAATGTATCTCATATTATCAGAGAGGCTCATCTTGAAAAAGGTACTGTTATAGGAACAGTAGAAGTTCTAAATACGCCTTCTGGTAAGATACTACAATCACTTGTCGAGAGTGGTGTTAAGCTTGGTATTTCTTCACGCGGTGTTGGTTCAACAAAAAAGCAGGGCGATTATCACATGGTTCAAGATGATTTTCAGCTCATATGTTGGGACTATGTTTCTGAACCATCTACGCCTGGTGCTTTCATGATCCCAGAAGGCCGCAAATTGCAAGAGGGTGATCTTAGAAAGATCTTTAACAAATCAGACAGAATTGATCGTATTTTGAACGACGTTTTGTCATATAAGAGGTTATAACATGTCACTAAATAATCCGTCACCTGGCCTTGGATATGCTGCAGAATTTCAAACTTCTGCACTTCCACATGTTACTAGTAGTCAAGTTCCTGCTTCATCGTCAGGTTCACAAAGAATAGATTTTGCAAAAGTTTCAAGATTTATAACAGTTGCAAATCATGGATCTGCTGGCCAACATCTTAGAATCGCTTTTACAAAAAATGGTATCGCTAACAACTATTATTTGCTAGATGGTAACAAAGACGTTACACTTGAATACAGAGTAACAAGTCTATACCTTGCTGGTGATACAGTTGCTAGTCTTAGAGTTTCAGTTGCAGCTGGTCTGACAAATATTGACGCAAGACAAATGCCTCAATTGTCAGGGACTCTTTCTGACGGTTCAGCCGGTTGGTCTGGGGTTGGATGAACATTGTAACTGTTCCATCCGATAAACTTCGCATTGTCTGTGAAGATATTACTGAATTCGATTCAGGTCTTCATCGTGTCGTAGCGTCGATGGTTGAAAAATTGTATACATCAGACGCTGTCGGACTTGCAGCTCCACAAGTTGATATTCAAAAAAGAATAATTGTTGTTGATTCATCACAAGGTCAAGTTTCACATAAGCTTTTTATCATGATTAATCCAAAAATAATTTGGACTTCTAGTGAAACAGCTGTTTTGCCCGAAGGATGTTTGTCAATTCCAAATGTGATTGTTAATGTTCGTCGTTTTACAGAAATTCAAGTACAATATCAAAACATGTACGGTCACATTAAGCTTAACACGTTTAATGGATATGCTGCACAAATCATACAACATGAGGTCGACCACCTAGATGGTATACTAATGATTGATAAAGCCTCTCTTGTTGATCACAGAATGACCCACGTTAATCTTTCAAAAACTGCGATAGGATAACCATGGCTACAGAAAACAAATTGTCTAGACTTCAACTAAAAGCACTTGTTAAAACATGTTTGATAGAGATACTACAAGAAGGCTTGGGTTCTTCTTCTGGGCGTTCTGAAGAAATAAATTTCCCAATGATTGAGTCTCGCAGACCACAAATTGCGAATCGAGGTTCAGGAAAATTGTCGCCTCTTGATACGAAGGTTACACCTCGTGGTCAACAAGTTTCTCCACGTCCTAGAAGTGCACTTGAACAAGCGATCATAACCGAGTCCGGTGGAAATTCAATGATGGCTGATATTCTTGCTGACACAGCAATGACAACTCTACAAACACAACTTGCGAACGATAGACCAAGTCATGCAGGTTCAAATGTTCAAGCACGTTTTGATCAACAAGAACAATTTTCTGGTGATCCGGCGGCTGTTTTTGGTGAAGAAGTTGCATCAAAATGGGCAAGTCTTGCATTTGCGCCATCTCCCGGCAACAAATTATTGTAATTGTTTGATGATTGCCTATTTAAACATAGAATTGAGTACGTATATGAAACTAACATCTAACTTGCTAAAGAGAATTGTTGCAGAAGAAGTTGCTAAATTTGGAGACGTCGAGGACGTTGAGTCCCGTGCCAAAGATACAGAAGAAGTAGATGCTGATGAGTATGCTGATGCACTAGAAAAGAAGATTGACTATGCAAAGGCCCTTAAAATTGAAGAGGCTCGTCTACGCTCTAGACTAACGAAGATTGTGGAAACGCGTTCTCGTATTATTAAGTCAATTCGAAACGCATTAACGCAAAGAAAGAACGGAGGGTAAAAACATGGCTGGAAAAGGTAAATATACAACTTATAACGCACCCAATTCTAAGAGAAAAAGTTTTCTTGAAAGAATGTTTAAGGGCGATGTTGATGATTACAATCCATTTAAGGGATTGGATCATGTTGACGGTACGAAAGCCGCGAACGCGGCTGGTAATCTATATCTTCGTGCATCTGATGAGGCGGCCGGTGGAGCTATAGCTAAAAAAATTCAAAGAGGCGATATTGGATTTTTTCCCGATGGTGTCGATATTAGTTATCAGGGAACAACATCTAAGATTTCTGCTCCTGACAAAAAAAGTGGAGGAACTAAGGCTAATCCTGCAGGTGGTTGGTTTAAAGTAGGAGATCCTGCAAACCCATATATGCCAGACATTTCATCACCAGGCCCTGGAAAAACAGAAGGCACAGATAAATTGGATCCGATGCTTTCTGTTGAAGTTTTTAACGAGAAAGCAGCCAATGATCCAAATGGACTTTCAATTGCACCACGTTTGCCAGGAGAGACACAGAATTTGATTAACCCAACGTCTGCGGGAGAAAAGCTATATGTCGCTAATACACTTGGTGCTAGTTCAGAGCTCGGTAAATCAGGCGTTTGAAATGCTATATTTGTATTTTAATCATATACTTAACACTAATACACCAGGGAAATTATAGCATGTCAAAGGAACTTTATGAAGAGGCACTTGCAGATGTCAAGCGACTAAAGGAAGTTGCAGAAGATAATGCTAAACATGCCCTTGTTGAAGCAGTAACGCCACGAATCAGAGCACTAGTTGAAAAAGAACTTCTTCGTGAAATAAACGATGAAGATGATTTCGACATGTCTGACGAAGAAGAACCAGCCATTATGGCCGTTGTGGATGAGCTCATTCCTGACGAAGAAGGAAAAGTAACGCTTGATCTAGATGCTCTAGACGCTGATCCCGCAGGTGTTCCTGTTGAATCGCCAATGTTCGGATCTTCCGTTGATACTGGCGAAGAATATGAATTGAATCTTGAGTCTGTTAAGGCACTAACTCCTATGATTAATGCAACAAAATCTGCACTAATTAAAGAATTGGAAGCAAGTCTTTACAGAATGGGAGAATCAATTAAGGCCTTCAGTGCTGCTGGCAGGCTTATTAAAGAATCTCGTGGATATTCATTGCAAATTGGTAAGATGATTTCCAGAGTAGAGAATATGTATGACTATGTGCAAGAATCAATAACTGATTCTCGCAACAAGAGTTTGTATGAAAATAAGCTCGAAACCTATTTCCAAGAACTAAACAAGCTCCAGGAGCAAAAGATGTCAAAAAGAAGCCTAAGAGACCTAATGAATGAAGGTGATGTGACCCTAAAGCTCACTGGCCTGCCAGATGAGATTGATCTTGACTCGGTCGGCGTCGACCTTGTTACCGGTGAAGAAGAGGGTGGCGATGATTCAGATGTCGGTGAAGGTGGCGATGACCTAGATCTAGAAGTTACAGACGATGAAGGTGGCGACGACGATGAAGGTGGCGACGACGATGACCTTGATCTAGACTCTCTTGGAGATGACGAAGGACAAGATAACCAAATGGAATCACGTAAACTAAGCGATAACACAATTGTTGAAATTGATGAAGGTATGCTTCGTAGAGAGATTTCTCGTATGAAGAAGCTTCGTGAAGATGCTGTTCCATCCACGAAAGGTTATGGAGCAAAAGCTGTTCTTGACGCATTCGGTGGTGGTTCAGGTAAGGGTGATCCTTGGCTTGACGGCGACGTTACAACTGAAACAGACGAGCCAGATGAAGATGAAGAAAAACTTGGCGAAGCTGATGAAGCTGACGGTACGCTTACGATGGACGGTGATGAACCAGACGAAAAAAAGGCTGATGTTACCGCTGAATCACTAAAGCGAAGAATTTCTTTTGAAAAGCGTCTACAAGAGCGTTCAAAGTCACGAGGCTTTACGCTAAAAACTGAAGCACGAAAAGCAATTGCTCGTAAAGATGCACGCTCTCTAAATGCTATCAAGAAAGAAAGCGCAGTGCTACACAGTCGTTATACTGAGTCAGTTAAGCGCTCAAACAAAATGTTGTCGATGCTCTTTGAAGCATCAAAGAAAAGCACCAGACTAAATGGTGGTGCATCAAGGCCCGCGGAGTCATTGGCCGAAGGAACACTCCGCACTAAGTTGGCAGAAACTAATCTGTTCAACGCGAAGCTAGTCTACACGAACAAACTGTTGCAGAGCGATGCATTGTCTAAGAAGCAAAAGGCATCCGTTATTCAGCAGCTTGATGAGGCCACAAGCCTCCGTGAAGTCAAGCTTGTCTACGAAAGCCTAACAAGAACACTAGCAGGAACCTCGCGTTCTCTAGTTGAATCTGCTGATCGAAAGCTCATCGGATCATCTTCAAGGGCAACTCGTCCAGCTTCAACCGTCCTTAATGAGGGTTTTGAAACTGATAGATGGGCAAGGCTCGCAGGCATCAATAAGTTATGATGCGTGAACAAAGATAAACACCAATTTAAAGAAAGAATAAAGATACAATGAAACATTTTACACTAGAGCAGCTTAGCCAGGGAATTCGTGAAAAACACGTAGGTGTTGAACGAGCCCGCCTTGTCGAGAAGTGGAGCAAGACTGGCTTGCTTCGTGGTCTTGATGGGTTTAAACGAGAGACAATGTCTCAGCTTTTGGAGAACCAAGCAGCACAGGTTCTAAAAGAGGCTGGTTCTTTGTCGACTGGTGGAGGTACTGTTACTTCTTCCGGACAGATCCAAGGCTTTTCAAACATCGCATTCCCAATCGTTCGTAGGGTCTTCGGTGGTTTGGTTGCCAACGAGCTAGTTTCGGTTCAGCCAATGTCATTGCCATCAGGCCTAATCTTTTATCTAGATTATACCTACGGCTCAAACGTCGGTGGTGATGCAGGTGCAAGCCTCAGCAATTCAGCTACGTTTGAAACATATGCACGTGGACAATCGATCTACAATAACCCAACGGGTAAAGGAATTCAGTCAGGTTCTCTTACAACCGGTGGTATGTATGATCTTGTTAACGTTGGTTATTCAAAGGTTCACTCAGCATCACTGAGCATCTCTGGATCAAATGTTAACGTTGGTGCATACAGCGGTGCAAATACGACCTGGACTGTTGGTGCAACGGTTGCATCTCTAACAGACTTCTCTGGTACCAACGCTCGCTTGTTGGACTTTGATTCACAGGTAGAAAACGACCTAAGCGCTGGTACACTAGATTGTGCCTTCGTTTATATGTCAGTCGCCGCAATTCAGGCTGGAATCGCAAAGGGTGATTTCCTTGCTCCTGAGCAGATTGCAATCTTTGCATTCACCGGTGCAGGTAGCACGACTTCCTGGACAGATTCTTATCAGTCAGGTACTGGTGTACTTAACCTTCGTCGCCTTAACAAGCGTGGTGACTGGTCCGGTACGGTGTTTACGCCTAACCCACTAAACGGAACACACGTTCAGTTGGTTGTTCGTTTGACAAATGGTGGAACTGTTCCAACCATGGGTTCTGCAACACAGAAAATGTCAATGGCAATTAGCGATGCGCTAACTGTTGACGGTGGATCAGGATCGACTCTAACGATTCCTTCCTTCGAGTCTGACTTTGCGTCTTCACCAACGGTAGCAATCCCAGAGATTGATATCAAGATTGAAGCGATCGCAATTACAGCGACGACCAGAAAGCTACGTGCTCGTTGGTCTCCTGAAATGGCACAGGACTTGAATGCATATCACTCAATGGACGCTGAAGTTGAGTTGACAGGTATTCTTTCTGAGCAGATTGCATTGGAAATCGACCGCGAAATCCTTGGCGATCTTGTCTCTCAAGCAAATGGTGCAAACTTCTTCTGGAGCCGTTCACCAGGCCGCTTTGTCAACAAGGTTACTGGCGATCGTCAGGCTCTTGCTTCAAGCTTGAGCATCGGACCACAATTCACTGGAACTGTCCGTGAATGGTACGAGACACTTGTCGAGACGATCATCGACGTTGCAAATACGATTCATCGTAAGACGCTTCGTGGGTCCGCTAACTTCATGGTCACTGGACCAGATGTTTGCACGATCCTAGAGAGCTCAGTTCTCTACAAGGCGAAGTTCTCCATGGACGGCGAAGGACAAGTTTCTACGCCATTCACGATTGGAACGGAAGCAATCGGAACGGTTTCAAACCGCTTCACAGTATACAAGGACCCATACTTCCCACGTAACAAGATCCTTGTCGGTTACAAGGGTGGATCTTACCTAGAGACCGGTTACGTATACAGCCCATACGTTCCACTGATTGTAACGCCAACAATCTTCGCACCCGAAGACTTCACGCCGCGCAAGGGAGTTATGACCAGATACGGTAAGAAGATGGTTCGAACTGACTTCTACGGTACTGTCACAGTTCTAGATATGAACGTTATCTGATAGAAATATCAATAAATTCAACTAGTTAGATGACTTGAAAGGCTTCTTCGGAAGCCTTTCGTCGTTTAAGTTGAATTGTATTTGTACAAGTTGTAATCAAATGGCATAATGACTTATGCCATTTGGTAACAGCGTAGAGTCACCGTGTAAAGAGTGTGGTAATGCAACATATTTGATGAAATTTTGATTTTTTATACTTCGGATATGAATACTTAAAATCGATTGGGGTTTTAATATGGCATATACACAAGGTGGTCAAGGTTTTGTTGATGACGGTTCAGCAAACATGACAGTAAACGGAGTTCTTCTAGTTACGCAAGGCATCAATCAAGGTGCCAATACTCTTGCTGGATCAGGTAGCATAACAGTGCCTTCAGCAGGATTTTTCTATGTGCCTGCATCGGGCAGCGCAGGCGCAGGATTCTTTACAGGATCTGTACCTTCACCTGCATCTTATCCAGGATCAATGTTGTGTTTCACTGACACAGGTGTCGGTGGATCATTTAATTGGCTTCTAAGCGGTTCTGCACCAAATAACGGCAGAGCACTATTCACAAGAACGTCAGGTTCTATTGGCGACCTCGCGGTCGCACAATATGGTGGTGGAACAATTAAAATGCCAACGCTTGGTTCTATTATCATGGTATCAGACGGATATCACTGGTGTATTACGGGTGGATCTGGTTCATATGTTCTTGCTGGAAATAACGCATTATACATAAACTCTATACAAAATGACTGGAAAGGCCCTTATTGGGCCTTTCGTCATTTATCGATAATGACCACGACTGTTTAGATTTAATCATCTTAATTCTACGGTGGTGTAAACAATCAATTAACTGTTAGATAAATTTTGTGTACACACCATATCACACGGTGTATTGTATCTCTACTGGATCGGAAAATCTGATCCATGGAGATATAACCAAAATGAAAAAGTCTAAGAAGGTTGTTAAGTCTGTCACGAATCGCAATGCATCAATCACTGTTCGTCATGACAAGAATGGGAAGAAGAGGACTGAAACTACTCGACGTGATCTTGGAGCGGTAAAGTTTGCTGCTTCAACGAACTCGAAGACGAATTCAACTATGTTGTTTATTGACTTTCCTGAGGGTACGATTAAGTTGTCTGGTGCTGAGAGCCGCACTCTTTATCGTGTTCTGAACAAGCATTATTTCTTCACCGGAAAGACAGTTTTAGTTTAGAACCTAAAGTGTCTGTTGAAGTTCGAACTGTGATGGTTCGAACTTTGACTCGTTGTAAGAGGAAATTATGAAACTAGACATACAACAAACATTGTTTCTAACCAAGGTTCTTTTTCATTATGAACAGCTCATAGGAGATTATGATCTTAAAGGCCGTGTTCGGGAGCTACGATCAGAGTTTAACAGAGAACTGACAGACAAACAGAGTTCATCTGAGGAAGACAATGATGAAGATGCTGATGAGGAGCAAGAAGTTGACATAGATTATGACCTGATAATTTCGCCCGCCGAACTAAAAAAGTACTTGCCAGCTCTCAATACAAGATATGACGGAAAGTTGAGTTTTGTTCTTGATGGTAAAGACGAAATTTTGAACGTTCATTCTAACTGCGACGATGAACCCTATGTTGAGGATGTACTTTTCGTTAAGCGTACCGGTAAGACAATTGAATTCTTGACAAGGGTTGAGCGTGAATATCTAGGATGGGATATTTTTGAAGTCAACAAGTTCCCTCCAGAGTGGATTGATAATCTTGAGTGTGGAAAGATTTATAAGTGCTCGTGAGTTTGTCGCCAAAAGAATTCATGGCTGTGTATGTTTACTTGACACAATGTGAAGCATTTGTTGATAGAAGCTCTGGTCTAGATGTTGATTGTGATACGATTGAAAAAGTTTCTAATCGTATGCATTCATACATTATTACTGCGCTAACCATGATCGAAGAAAATACTGCAAAGGATGACTCTGAAGTAACACAACGTCTTTTTAAAGAATGGGTCAAACAGCAGGATGAAAAGATAACGAGGGCGAAAACGTATCTTGCTGAAACTGATGTATAGTTAGTTTGGTAGTTCTTTGACAATTTGGTTCAGTTTTATCATGGGGGCGAAATAGCTTCGACGTGGTAATGAGATTGATAATTGCAGGCATTGGTGCACGAGGGTCCAATCTAAAACCCATGTGACGTATACATGCTAACGACAATGGCGTGGCTCCTCTAGCTCTAGCAGCATGAGGAATGGGTTTCTAGTGACCTTGAAACAGAATACTAGACGTTGAATCAGGCGATCTTGGTTCAAAAACGTCAAAATACTGGACGTAAAACGTAGTGTCGTCATTGAGATGAAAGACGTTAAATTTCCATCGATAGACCCACCCTGAGGTTGAGAATATAGATGGGTCAAGCCTGTGAAGAAGTTATCGAAGGATTTGTTGCGGACTCGGGGGCAGTACCCGACGCTTCCACTGCACAGTAGTGATTATGCGCAACCAAAAATTGCGCATAATTCAATTTATCTATTGGATAACCGTTGGTATAATTAAAAAGAGGTGATATAAATGTCAGCAACTTCAGAAATTCTAGCAGAACAAGTAAGAGAACTTGAAAGACAGATTAACGAACAAGTGGCGACTGGTCAAGATTGTTCTGATCTTAGAAAGAAACACAGTTCACTAACTGAGAAACTACAAGCAGCAAATAACGCCCTCAACGAAGGCCGTCAAATCTTGAAAGGATGATATCATGGACTTTCAAAAAGTAGATCTATTTTCACCGATGTTGGCTAGCAAGAAGGGACCAGCTCCACTTGTTATTCGAGTCGGAGTTCAAAATTCTGATATGTATACTCAGACTGGCACGGTTTCATCACCAATCAAGTCAGAAGCATATGTTTTGTTGTCTGCTTTGCCAGAAGAAATTAGAAAAAGGGTTGAAAACGCAGTTCAGGTTCTTATTTCAGGAGTGTTATGAGAATAAAATCAAATTCAACAACTGATAAACCTATGAAAAAACCTATGAAAGAGTATTTTACTATTTCTAAAATATCAAATCAAGGAGACGGAACGTTCAAAAAACAAAACATGAAGTTTGTACGTATCATCGAATATACTGAAATAAATGGAAAACGTGTCCTTACTGAAGCCGTTGAATTTATAAACAAAACATGTGTAGGATTGTACCAAAAAACTTTCCGTGGTAATCACACAGAATCACATATTTGCCCAGTTACATATGAAATGACGTATTTGAAAAGAGTCAAGTTATGGCATATCATGGATACGTGCAGATATGTAAACAATACATTGATAGTTTGCAACATGTTCCTGCGATCCTAGAAATAGGAACAGACAGAGGTGTTACATTTATTCCATTGGCTGCACATCTTGCAACTACAAAAACTCAATTTACTATGATGGGTATTGACGTAATGGTACAAGATTCATTGTCTATTACGTTGAACGGACTTGGGTTGAAAAAAGATCAACAAATTTTTCTCATTGAAGGAAATAGCCTTGAAGTTATTCCTAAGCTAGTTGATCAAAGTATTAAGTTTGATCTTGTTTTGATTGATGGCGATCACAATTATCATACTGTTAATAAAGAACTTGAGAGTCTAGAAAGTATTACACATCCACATTCTCTTGTTATTATTGATGACTATGACGGAAGATGGTCAAGTACCGACATGTGGTATGCAAAACGACCAGGTTACAAAGACAATAAAATTGCGACAAAACCAATCAAGGGTAAAAAACACGGTGTAAAAGCCGCGGTTGATGAATTTCTAAAAGCAAAACCAGAATGGAAGTCATATAAGCCAATTCCTGGTGAACCAATTGTTCTAGTTAAATCAGCTGCTTAATTATCATGTCTCGATCCACGTGTGGATTGATAGTTAGATAATATGAGAGTATTGTTTGTTGGTATGTCTGGGACTGATGTTACGTCTTGGCAAAATTTTCTACGAGGTCTAACACCAGGTGGATTGATTGAAGTTAACGGTACATTTGATGATGCTACCAAAACTGCAACTCAGACATTTCAACGAGCTGTTAGTATAACTGCAGACGGCGAAGTTGGTCCAATGACAATGGGAAAAGCAATGTCACTTGGATACAATACGATGATTGATTCTAGAGCAGATAAAACGGGTCAAAACTGGCCGACAAAACCGGGTTTTGACCCGATGTCATTTGTAAACAAAGTCAAAATATTCGGCGCATTTTCATATGTTTCCGCACCTACAAGCTGGAATCCAGAAGCAATAACAATTACAGATGATTGGGTGTCAAACAACATTGTAACAATATCGATCCCACAACTTGCCAGACTAAATTCTGAACAGGTTCAACTTCATAAACTAATTGCCCAACAAACACAAACGCTATTTCAGGCTTGGGACGATGCTGGTTTGTGTGAAAAAATTCTAACCTGGGGCGGTTCATGGGCGCCTCGTTTCATAAGAGGAAGTAGAACAGTGTTGTCAAATCATGCATGGGGCACTGCATTTGACATAAATGTTCAATGGAACATGCTAGGAACTATTCCAACAAAAGTTGGCCAACGAGGTAGTGTTCGCGAACTAGTAAACATCGCAAATGATAATGGTTTTTATTGGGGCGGACATTTTTCAACAAGACCAGATGGCATGCATTTTGAGGCTGCAATAGTGTTAGTTAGTGTTACTTGCGGCTTCACAGATTAAACACTGATAATAATGTAATGAGGACTAAGTTTTATTATTACGTATATTTTTGTGTTTGTGTGAGTATAATTGTTACGTAACTTAAGAATGCAATAATGACAGCATACCGGGTCATAGATGATCACAGCGAGTTGGATAATGTTGGGACAACAACCCACGTACAACTTGATGCATATATCAATACCACCGGTTGGGTTGTTGCTTCAGGTTCGACAGGCCCATTTCCTCCAAGTGCTAGAAAACTTGTTGCGGGATCAGGAGTTACTATAACTGACAGTGGTCCTGGTGGAACACTTACAATTGCTGCAGGCGTTGCAGGATCAATTGAATGGAATGAAATTCCATCTGGTTCGAATAATGGTAGTAACAAAGCTTTTACGTTGGCGTATTCACCATCGCCTTCTAATTCACTAATGTTGTTTATAAATGGTGTTAAACAAAGACAAGGCGCTGACAGCGATTACACGCTAACTGGTAGTCTAATTAATCTGATAACGAATTATCGTAGCGGAAGTAATATCGATGCTACATATCCTCGTTAATACTTAGATTATAGGAAAAAGCGAATATGGCAAGAACATTTATTTCTCAACCAAACCAAGTTTTCTCTACTGAGGCGTATGATGATACACTTGTTACGGGTCTTTCGCTGCAGGTTTCATCTTCTACACTTGAATATGATCTTAATGCACTTCGTACTCAGGTTAGACAAATACTTTGGGCAAATGTTTCTGGATCGTGGTATGACGCAATTAGTGCACCATCCGGATCTTCTTCTGCTCGGGGTCTTAACACTATTAATACTGATCTAACAGATCTTGAACAAAAACGATTTTTGTTTCGTAGACAAAATCTGAATCTAGTAAATGTTGCAACTGGTTCTAATTTTGCTTTGCTAAGTGTTTCACTGGGAACAGCACCAGCAAATTTCGCAGTTGTAAGTCATCCATTGCTTGCATCAACAATTTTGACTGGGACTCTTGTTGCAGCACTTTCAGCATCAGAAGGATCTTATGGATCACATTCTGTTGCAATGACATCTGGTTCAAGTGTAATTACGCCTAAAAATCTTGTTAT
>Ga0315287_10002396_pt1 | contig 17739 bp, 17 predicted proteins | sample YL17G11_0_MG_FD_205037 | JGI IMG/M metagenome (GOLD analysis project Ga0315287, IMG submission 205037) | Sediment microbial communities from Yellowstone Lake, YNP, Wyoming, USA - YL17G11_0 | ecosystem: Environmental > Aquatic > Freshwater > Lake > Sediment | place: USA: Wyoming | collected...
GGCTGGTCCTGCTCCGCACGATCGACTCCCTGTGGGTGGAGCACCTGACCGAGCTCGACGACATGCGGCGCGGGATCGGCCTCCGCGGCTACGCTCAGCAGGACCCGCTCAACGAGTTCAAGAAGGAAGCGTTCAGCCTCTACGACCAGCTGCAGGGGCTTGTCCGGCACCAGGTGGCGACCACGATCTTCCGGGTCCAGGTCGTGAAGCAACCGCCCGCCCCGACGCCCGACGAGACGCAGCTCGCGGCCAGCCTGGCGGCGGGCGCGGCGGCGATGGCGAGCGCGCCACACGCCTCGCACGCCCCACGCGCGCAACGGAGCTCGAACGCACCGGAGGTCGCCCTGGCCCGCGGCGGCGTGGCCCGCGGCCTCCCGACGGGGCCGGCGATCCGGGCCATGCAGCAGCAGGTGGGCGACCGCGCCGCTGCGCCCGCGCAGGGGGCGGGGCCGGGAGCGAAGCTGGGCCGCAACGATCCCTGTCACTGCGGCTCGGGGCTCAAATACAAGAAATGCCACGGGCGCTGAGCGTCGCCGACCGCCGCCTGGTCGGTCGAACGCTCGCCGTGGTCGTCCTCGTCGGTCTCGCGGGCGCCGTCGCCGTCACCGTGTACGCCACGTTCCGGATCTGGCAGGGCGGCGACGTGGACGACGCGCCCCACATGGGAACGGCCGACGCGATCGTCGTCCTGGGAGCCGCCCAGTACGACGGCCGCCCCTCGCCGGTCTTCCGGGCACGGCTGGATCACGCGATCGCGCTCTGGCGCGAGGGACGGGCGCCGCTCCTGGTGATGACCGGCGGCGGGCGGGAGGGCGACCGGACGACGGAGGCCGCGACCGCCCGCGACTACGCGATCGGACAGGGCGTCCCGGCGGCCTCGATCAGGATGGAGGACGAGGGCCGCTCGACACTCGAGTCCCTGCGCGCGGTCGCGACGATCCTCGAAGCAGAGTCGCTCGAGTCGGCCGTCTTCGTCTCGGACCGGAGCCACATGCTGCGCGTGATGCGGATGGCGCGTGACCTCGGGATCAAGGCGTACGGGTCGCCGGCCCCCGACTCCCCGATGGACGCGACGATCGGGCGCCGGGTGGACGCCACCCTCCACGAGCTCGGGGCGCTGGCGTGGTACGCGCTGGTGGGACGCCCCGCCCCGGAGGCGGAGGCGAGCGGCTCCTGAGGGGTCAGCCGGGGCGCGGCTCGCCGTGGTGCCGGGCGCTCGCCGTCCCTCGACACGCGCTGAAAACTCCCTCTTGGCCGCTCCGCGTTCGCCGCATATACTCCGCCTGATGCTGCGCACGCACACGGCGAGCGCACCCGGTGACCCCAGACGTCGGGCCGCCACGTTGCCATACGCCCCAACCGGCCGCAGCGAGGGAGTGGTGAAGCAGATCGAGGACGCCACCTTCGTCGATCTCATCGCGTGCGAGCGCGATTGCCGTTCCTGCAGCTACGCTGCCGCGCTCGACTGCGATGGCAACTGCGGCGTCTGCCCGCACAACGCGTACTGTCCGTGCGTGAACCCCGTCGTCGCCCGCAGCAAGACGGCCTTGCGGCTGATCGAGCTCCGGCCGATCCTGCTCCAGGACGCCCGAGGTCGGATCTAGTGGATCGAGCCGACCTGCGCGACCTCGTCGAGCGGATCCGCGCGACCTCGGGGCGTCTTTGACCTTTCCGCCCGGGAATCTCGCCTCGCCGATCTCGACGCGCTGACCGGCGCGCCCGGCTTCTGGGACGACCAGCGGGCGGCGCAGCGCATCCTTCGCGAGGCCGACGGGTTGCGGACGGATGTGCAGCTCTGGCGGGACCTGGAATCCCGGGCCACCAGCCTGGACGAGCTCTTCGATCTCGCCAGCGAGGCCGACGACGCCGAGATGCTTGCCGAGATCGGGCGCGACGCGCAGGCCCTGCGGTCCACCTTCGAGCAGGAGCGGACGGCGCTCCTCTTCTCGGGGGAGTACGACGGCGGCGGCGCGATCATCTCGATCAGCGCCGGAGCCGGAGGCACCGAGGCGACCGACTGGGCGGAGATGCTCCTCCGGATGTACCTCCGCTGGGCGGAGCGGCATCGCTTCAAGACCGAGATCGTGGACCAGACCGAGGGCGAGCAGACGGGCCTCAAGAGCGTGACGGTCGAGGTCGGCGGACGGCGGGCCTACGGCTGGCTGCGGGCCGAGCGCGGGGTGCACCGCCTCGTCCGGATCAGCCCCTACGACTCCCAGAAGCGCCGCCAGACCACGTTCGCCCTCGTGGAGGTCCTCCCCGAGGTCGACGACGACGTCGTCGAGATCGTGCTCGACTGGGACGAGATCCGGGTCGACACCTACCGCAGCCAGGGCGCCGGCGGCCAGCACGTCAACAAGACCGACTCGGCAGTTCGGCTCACCCACTTCCCGTCCGGGCTCGTGGTCCAGAGCCAGAACGAGCGCTCCCAGACCCAGAACAAGGAGACTGCGACGCGGGTCCTGAAGGCCCGCCTCCTCGAGCGGGCCCTCGAGGAGAAGGAGGCGGAGCTGCGACGCCTCAAGGGGGAGCACGTCGAGGCGGGCTGGGGCAACCAGATCCGGAGCTACGTCCTGCACCCGTACCAGATGGTGAAGGACCACCGTACCGGCCAGGAGACCTCGAACACGGCCGCCGTGCTCGACGGCGAGCTGGACGTCCTCATGCAGGCCGAGCTGGAGCGCGAGGCCACCGGGGCGCCGGTGGCGGGCGCCGGCGAGGTGGCGTGACCGCACCGTCGGACGGCCTCGTCCTGCGCACGGCCCGGGCGGACGAGCTGCCCGCCTGCGCCGACGTGTGGCGGGCCGGTCTCGACGGCTACGGGCCGCGGGTGGGCCGGCCCCCGATGATCGCCGCCCCGGGGCCGCTCGTGGCGCTCCTCGCCCACCTGCGCGGGACCGATCCCGACGGCTTCCTGGTGGCGATCCGGCCGGACGTCGACGGCGCCGAACGGGTCGTCGCGTTCGCCTCGGCGAGCCGGCGGGACCACGTCTGGTTCCTCGGGATGCTCTTCGTCCACCCCGACGAGCAGGGTCGCGGGCTGGGGCGCGCGCTCCTCGAGGCGGTCCTCCCGGCCGGCGGCGATCCCGTCGCGCTGGCGACCTGCACCGACGCGGCGCAGCCGATCTCCAACGCCGTCTACGCCCGGTACGGGCTCGTGCCCCGGCTCCCGGTCCTGGAGCTCGTGGGCCGGCCCGACCGGGCCGGCCCGGCGGCGCTGCCGGAGGGCGTGCGGGCCGTCCCGTTCGAGCTCCTGGCGGCCGGACCGGCCGACGGGCCGGGGCCGCGCCGGCTCGCTGCGGCCGTCGATGCGCTGGACCGGGCGCTCCTCGGCTACGCCCATCCGCAGGATCACGCCTTCCTGGGGCAGACCGGCCGGCTGGGCCATCTCTACGAGGCGGGGGACGGGCGGATCGTGGGCTATGGGTACGTCTCGCCGGTCGGGCGGATCGGACCGCTGGCGGTGGAGGACTCGGCGCTCCTCCCCGGCGTCCTGGGCCACCTGCTGCGCGCCGTCGAGCCCGCCGGGGTCTTCTCGGCGTGGGTGCCGGGCGCCGCCGGCGCGGCCGTCACCTCCCTGCTCGATGCCGGCCTCCGGCTCGAGGACTTCCCGGCGCTCCTCTGCTGGGACCGCCCGTTCGCGGACTTCTCCCGGTACGTCCCGATCACGCTCGCCCTCCTGTGAGGCCGGCGGCGGGACGGATCGACGCCGCGGTGGTAGCCTCGAGAGGATCGTGACGAGCGCCACCTTCCCCTCGCCGGCCACCGACCCCGCCATGGGTCCCGAGGCGGCTCCCGGCCCCGAGGCGGCTCCCGGCCCCGAGGCGGCTCCCGGCCCTGGGCCGGCGGCGCGTCCCGTTCTTATGCTGCGCGGCGTCGGGAAGACCTACCCCAACGGCAAGGTCGCCCTGCGGGACGTGGATCTCACGCTCGACGAAGGCGAGTTCGTCTTCCTCGTCGGCCCGTCGGGCGCCGGCAAGTCGACCCTCCTCAGGCTCCTGATCCGCGATGAGCTGGCGACCGCCGGCGAGGTGATCGTCGACGGCTGCGACCTCGCGCGCGTGGCCCGACGCAAGGTGCCCGACCTTCGGCGCCGGATCGGGATCGTCTTCCAGGACTTCAAGCTGCTGCCCACCCGGTCCGTGCGCGAGAACGTCTCCTTCGCCCTGGAGGTCACCGGGACGCCGCGGGGACGGATCCGGCCGGCGGTGGAACGGGCGCTCGCGGTCGTGGGGCTGAGCGCCCAGGCCGACCAGCTCCCGACGACCCTCTCCGGCGGCGAGCAGCAGCGGACGGCGATCGCCCGGGCCCTGGTCCACGAGCCGCGCCTGATCATCGCCGACGAGCCGACCGGCAATCTCGACCCGCTCATCTCGTGGGAGATCATCCAGCTGCTCCTCCGGATCAACGAGCTGGGCGTCACCGTCCTCGTCGGGACTCACAACGCCGAGGTCGTCACCTCGCTCCGCCGGCGCGTCGTCGCGCTGGAGGAGGGGCGGATCGTCCGCGATGGGGTCGGCGGCTACCACCGCGAGGATTGAGGGCCGTGAGCTGAGCGCCGTCCTGGGCTTCCCCCGGTTCCTCGCCTTCAGCGTCGGTCGCGCCCTGCAGGGGATCCGTCGCAACGCCCTGATGAGCGTCGCGGCGATCGCCACGATGGTCCTCATGCTCCTCCTCCTGGCCGGCTTCTGGCTCCTGCAGACCGGGCTCGCGGCGGGGGTGGCGTACGTCGAGGAGAAGGTCGAGATCGTGGCCGACCTTCGCGACGTCGCCGGTGCCGACGCCGTCCTTGTCGTCCAGGCGGAGGCCGTGGCCGCGGAGGTCGCTGCGCTGCCCCAGGTCCGCGCCGTCCGCTTCGTCTCGAAGGACGAGGCGCTCGCCCGCTTCCGGGCGCGCCTGCGCGACCGCGGGCAGGTCGACCTCACCGGCTACCTGGACCGGAACCCGCTCCCGGCGAGCCTCGAGGTGAGCCTCGTTGATCCGCGCGACTACCAGGCGGTCGTCGACCTCCTTTCGTCGCGCCAGGAGGTCGTCGAGGACGTGGTCGAGATCCAGCAGCTCATCGAGCGCCTCACCTCGGTGACCGACGTGCTCCGCACCGGCGGCATCGTCGTCCTCGTCGTGGTCGGGTTCGTCGTCCTCTTCATCATCGTCAACACGATCCGGCTCGCGGTCGTCGCCCGGCGCGAGGAGATCGAGATCATGCGGCTCGTCGGCGCCTCGGACGCCTTCATCCGCTGGCCGTTCATCTTCGAGGGCGCGTTCGTCGGGCTGCTGGGCGCTGCGGTCGCCCTCCTGGTCCTGGGGCTCGCCGCCGCGCCGGTGGGCGAGATGATGTACGGATTCTTCCGGGTGCTACCGCTCGAGCTGGGGACGATCGCCCGCGACATCGTGCTCCTCGTCGTGGGAACCGGCCTCGGGGTGGGGGTCCTGGGTTCCTGGCTCTCGGTCCGGAGCTACCTCGCGCGCTGATAGGGGCTGCGGGCGCGCGGGCGCGCCGAAGACCGCTCGGCGGCCACTTCGGAACCGCCGTTGTACGCTTCTCCCCCCGCGCCAGCGGCGCCCCGCCCACCGCCACGGACCCACCGATGACCGACCATCTCGATCGCGAGCCCGACGCCGGCGTGCCGTCAGCCGCCCCGTCGCCGCCCGCCCCGGTGCCGGCCCGCCGTCGCGCCGTGAGCCCCCTCCAGCTGGCCCTCGCGGCGGTCACGCTCGTGGCGGGCGCGGCGCTCTTCCTGTCGGGCTTCTCGCTCGGGGCGCGCACCGCGACCACACCGGGGACCCCCGCCGCGGACGCCGACCTCTTCTCCCCATTCTGGGACGTCTACGAGTCGATCACGAAGAGCTACGTCGGCGACGTCGACCGCGAGAAGCTCGTCCAGGGCGCGATCGACGGGATGATCGGGGCGCTCGATGACCCCTACTCCGCGTACATGAGCCCGGAGGAGCTCCAGAAGGCCCGCGAGTCGATCGGCGGCGAGTTCTCGGGCGTCGGGGCCGAGGTCACCACGCACCCCACGGACCCGGCAACCGACACCTGCGCCACGATCGGGCCGGCCTGCCGGCTCATGGTCGTCGCCCCGATCGACGGGTCGCCCGCCGAGCGTGCCGGCCTTCGGTCGGGGGACGTCATCACCGCCGTCGACGGTCACAGCGTGGACGGCGAGACCCTGGACGAGGCAATCGCGAGGATCCGCGGCCCCCGGGGCACCGAGGTGACGCTGACCCTGGTCCGCGACGGCGGGGCGCCCTTCGAAGTCGCGATCGTCCGCGACACGATCGTCTCCCGCCAGGTCGAGACGCGCGAGCTGGCGGCGGGTTCCGTGACCTACGTCCGGGTTGCCGGCTTCTCGGACAACGCATCGCGCCAGTTCGAGACGGCGATCCGGGCGGCCCGCGAGAAGGGCGTCACGAAGTTCGTCGTCGACCTCCGTGACAACCCCGGCGGCTTCGTGACCGCCGCCCGGGCCATGGCCAGCCAGTTCATCGGGGAAGGCCCGCTCTTCTGGGAGGAGGCCGCCGACGGAACACAGGTGGCAACGAACGCGGAGCGCGGCGGTGCCGCCACCGGCCCCGAGATCCGGGTGGCGGTCCTCGTGAACGGCGGGAGCGCCTCGGCCAGCGAGATCGTCGCCGGCGCGCTGCAGGACACCGGGCGCGGCACGCTTGTCGGTGCGAAGACCTACGGCAAGGGGACGATCCAGCAGTGGGTGGACCTCACCGCCGAATCGGGCGGCTTCCGCCTGACGATCGCGAAATGGCTCACGCCGAACAAGCGGTGGATCCACAAGGAGGGCCTGCAGCCGGACATCGCGGTCCCGGCGGGCGGAGCGGGGGCCGGCGAGCCGGGGCCGACCGGCGACCCCTACATCGACGCCGCGCTCGAGGCGCTCGATGCTGCCGCGGTGGCCCCGTCCCTGTCGCGCGCGGCGTAGCCACTTCCCGGTCGCGCGTCCGTGGGCGCGCGGCTGATCGCGGCTGATCGCGTCTTGCCAGATCGCCCGGCGTCAGGTACGGTTCGCTCGACCGAAAGGAGGTGATGTGCAGTGACAGACAGTAGTCGGCGTCGTTGCACCACCTCGCCGGAGGCGGCCGCCTGACGGACGCCCCAGCGGGTGGGCAACCCGAAACGCGTTCGAACGCCGGTCCCTCGATGGGGCCGGCGTTCGTGCGTCCGGGGCGCTGCTGGGGCATGATCCCGGCGGCAGCCGGGCCTCGGCGTCGGCCCCGCCCGCCCACCACGAAGGAGCACCCACCATGGGCGAGGAGACGATCGCCCTCAATCGCAAGGTCCGCCACGAGTTCCACGTCGAGGAGACGTTCGAGGCGGGCATCGTGCTGACCGGGACGGAGATCAAGTCGATCCGCGCCCGCCACGTCAGCCTCCAGGAAGCCTACGCGCGGATCGAGCGCGGCGAGGCCTGGCTCGTGGGCGCCCATATCGCGCCCTACGCCGGGGGCAACCGGCTCAACCACGAGGCGAAGCGGACGCGGAAGCTGCTCCTCCACCGCGACGAGATCGACGAGCTCCTCGGCAAGACCAAGTCGAAGGGGCTGACGCTCGTGCCCCTGCGCCTCTACATCGACGACCGGAGCCACGCCAAGCTCGAGATCGGCCTGGCGCGCGGAAAGCAGCTTCACGACCGTCGGCGCGACATCGCCGAGCGCGATGCCCGGCGCGACATGGACCGCGCCCTGGCCGACGCGCACCGCGGCCGGTAGCATCGATCGGCGCCCGGGCCCACCTGAGTCGACGAATGGCCGACCACGACTGGCGGGAGATCCACGCGAGCACTCTCGTGGTCGACGGGCTGGACTGCACGCCGCCGACCGAGGAGTACGCACGCGCCCTCCGGGCGGCGGGGGTCGGCTGCGTCCACCTGACCGTCGAGGACCAGGACCCGCGGGGTGGGGCCCACCCGTTCGACGCGATCGATGCGCTTCTGGCGCAACCGGGATCGAGCTTCGGCGTGGCCCGGAGCGTGGCCGAGGTCGAGGCGCTGCACGCCGCAGGCCGGCTCGCCCTCGTCCTGGGCTGGCAGGGGGCCGATCCCCTCGGCGTCGAGCACGGCACGCTGCCGGTCTATGTCGAGCGCGGCCTGCGGATCATCGGCATCACCTACAACACCGCCAACCGCTACGGAGGTGGCTGCTTGAAGCCGCAGGAGGGCCTTACGGACGACGGGCGAGCGCTCGTCGACGAGGTCGGCCGCCTCGGCCTTCTGCTCGACGTCGGCGGCCACACCGGCGAACGCGCATCCCTCGAGGCGATCGAGCGGTCCGCCGGCCGGCCGGTCATCTGCTCCCATACCGCCTTGGCGACGGTCAACCTGAACCGGCGCAACACGAGCGATGCTGTCTGCGAGGCGATCGCCGGCACCGGCGGCGTGGTCGGGGTGCTCGCCATCAACGACTTCCTCGTCCGCAACCCGGCCAACGCCCACGAGCCGGTCACGCCGAGAGCGCCGCTCGACCGGATGCTCGACCATCTCGACCATCTCCGGCGCCTCGTCGGCGCGGATCACGTCGGCCTGGGGCCCGACTTCGTGAGCGACGTGAACCTCGATGTCCCGGGGGCATGGCCCGGCATCCGGTTCGAGCCCGACATGATCGGCGAGGGCAACCGGATCGACTACGTCGAAGGCTTCGCGGCGATCGACCAGCTGCCGAACGTGACGATCGGCCTGCTGCGGCGTGGCTGGCCGGCCGAAGATGTGCGCAAGGCTCTCGGCGAGAACTGGCTCCGCGTCTACCATGCCGCCTGGGGCGCCTGAGAGAGCCTGGCCCCGGGGTCGCGGCCCGTGCGACCGGGCCGGAGGGGTAGAATGGCGTCGCCGGCCCGAGCGCCGGCGCGGGACGGCCGACGCCGCCCCGATCGGTGGGGATGCGTGGTCTCGACGGGGCCCCGCAGCCCGGGAACGCGAGCCGAGGATGCCGCTCTGGCCTCGTTAACAAGGCGGCAAAACGAAGTAACTGCCAACAAGCAGCCTGCTCTCGCCCTCGCCGCTTAGGCGGTAAGGTGAGCGTGGAAGCGGCCTCCCCTCCGTGGGCCGTGGAAGCGTCAATCAGCGGAGGTGCAGCCCCGGCAAGCGCCGCGTAGCCGGGAGCGAAGCCCGATCTAGGGGCACGCAGCTGGAGCGATCATCGCCCCTGCCGATGGGGGTGGGTCGGTCGAGATCAAGCATCGGACACGCTCGTAGTGGTTCCGGGTCACGGGTTTCGGACGGGGAGTTCGACTCTCCCCCATCTCCACCACCTTCTCTCTTGCACGCAACTCCTCGCGCCACCGTTGCGCTCGTCGGCGCGCGCGGACCCCCGACAGCCTGGTATGCCCACCCTATTCTCCGCCCGACGCTCGCGCGCCCCTGGATGGAGTGCCGCCGTCCTGGCCTTCGTTCTGTCCGCGTGCTCGGCGGGCGGGACAGGTGTGGCCACGATCCCTCCGACGGGCGGGTCAACGACGGGCGCCGCGCAGACGGGATCGCCGGCGAGCCCATGCCCTGCCACCACCCTCTCGACCACCGATCTGGGTCGTCTCGCACGCCTCGGGCCACGTTCAGGCGTCTGGGTCGGAATGAACATCGACTGGGGTGCCGAGACCGTGGCCGAGGTGACGAATCGGCTTGGCAGTCCGCCCGCGGTGGTCGTGAGCTTCGTGTCATTCCCGCTCGCGCCGGCCGACGTCGAGAACCTCGATGCCGCCGCGATCCAGGCCCGCGACGCCGGGGCCGTCCTCATCACGTCGCTGGAGCCCTGGGGCGGTCTCTCGACCGTGACCGACCAGGCGGCCCTGGATCTCGCCCATCGGCTGGCCGGATATGGCACAAAGGGCGTCGCCACGATCATCCGCTTCGGGCACGAGATGAACGGCGCGTGGTACCCGTGGGGCCAGGATCCGGCGGCATATGTCGCAGCCTTCCGCCGCGTCGCCGACGCGGTCCATGCGATCACCCCGACGGCCGCCATGCTGTGGGCACCCAACCAGGGTGCGGGTTACCCGTACGCCGGTGGCCGGTACGAGGCGAAGCCGGGCAGTCCAGTTGCCCGGGCGCTCGACACGAACGACGACGGTCGCCTCGACGCCGCGGACGACCCGTACGCCCCGTACTGGCCCGGCGCAGACTTCGTGGACTGGGTCGGCATGAGCCTCTACCACTGGGGGACCTCGTATCCGTGGGGGGCAAACACGGTTCCCGCCCCCGGCACGTTCGCCCGGATGCTCACCGGCTCGACGCCGGCCGGCGAGGACCCGGGTCCCGACTTCTACGCCGACTACGCCGACGCGTACGACAAACCGCTCGCGATCGTCGAGTCCGCGGCCTTCTTCCGCCCCAACGGGGGAGGGGCGGAAGAGTCGACGATCAAGTCGGCCTGGCTGGCCGAGGTCTTCTCAGTCGGGTCGCGTTCGCGTTTCCCGCTTCTCCGGATCGTCAACTGGTTCGAGTGGCGGAAGTTCGAGAAGGAGGTGGACGCAGTTGTTGACTGGCGGATCACAGCCGACGCAGGGCTTCGAGCTTCGTTCCTGGCGGCGATGACCGGCGGGTTCCGTCTCGGTCCTGCGGTTCCCGAGGCCGCACCCGCACAGGATTGCTCGAAGCCGTAGGGGTCCCCGAAGGCCGACCCGGGTGGTCGGGGGCGGCACCTCGCGGGTGAGGGTCGGCGCGCCCTACGGCGCGGGGGCCGGCGGGGGGACCGGCGTCGGGGCAGGCGTCGCCGATGGCTTCGGCGTGGGCGTGGGCGTGGGCGTGGGCGCCTTGCCGATGAGCAGGATGCCGTTGACCCGTTTGTAGTTCGAGTACCACGTGTTGCTGTGGATGACCGTGCCCTTCGCGTCCCGCACGGTGCGGGTCACCCAGACCTGCATGCCGTTGACCGGGTACTCGATCCGCTTCTTTGTTCCGGCGGGGATGCTCGTCGTGTACTCGACCGAGTCGGTCGCGCGCAGGACGTTCCTGATGGTCGGCCGGGTGAACGTCACCGTGCGGCCGGTCGGCGGCCCCCAGACCTCGAAGCGGACGAAGTTGATTCCCGTCCACCCCCGGACGAGGAGCGGGTACGCGGTGTCGTTGCGGAAGCGCATGCTCCGCTGCGCACCCCCCGTCCTCCAGACCGTCGCATCGAGGCCCGTCGGGTAGCGGTCGATGTAGTAGTAGTGGTTGGCCCGCTCGAGGATCTCGAGTCCCGCCCGGGCTGCCGCGTTGAAGAGCGTCGTGGAGCAGGAGCAGATCCCGCCGGCCAGGGCGCCCGTCGGCTCGGTGCGTCCGTTGAGGATCGCGCCGCCGTCGCGGTAGCCGCGCGCGTAGGTGATCGGGCCGAGCGCCGCCCAGAAATCGAAGACCGCGCCCGGCGCGACCACGTAGCCGTTGATGTCGCTCGTCGGGATGGAGATGTTGTTGCCGAACCCGTTTGCCTCGTAGCGGTGGAAGTTGGTCGTCCAACCCCCCAGGCGCCGCATCAGCGGGGCGGCCTTCTGGGCCTCTTCCGTCGTCAGCTTCGGCCGTACGACCGCAATCGCCAGGACGACGGGTGCAGGGGTCTCGGTCGAGAGCGCCGTCGCGCGATCGACCACCGCCTGGGCGACGAGTGGCGCCGACGCCGCGACATCCAGCGCCCGGCCGTTCTTGGCCGCGACCACGCCGACCACCGACGCGCCGCGACCCACGAGGAACGACGCGTCCTTCGACGGGCGGTCGACCTTCCTGGCGAGGCTCGCCAGCGCCTTCGACGGCGCCGCGGCGGCGACCGCCGGGCGATAGCCGCCGTCGGCGGTCGGGCCGAAGGCAATCCACTTCCGAACGGTCGCCGCCTTGATCGTCCAGGTCTCCTTCGTGTCCGTCAGCGCCACGTCCTGGGTCATGCGCTCGGCTGAGGCAACGGCCGAGGCAGCCTCGGCATCGGTGACAGCCGGCTCGACCGGGACCGGCTCGACCGCGACCTCGAGCGTCTCGGGGGCGGCCGGGTCCACGAGCCGCTCCAGGAGCGTCTGCGCGACTTCCTCTCGAGGGAGCGCACGCCCCGCGGCGGCGGGAGTCGTCGAGAAGCCGGTCGTCGTGACGGTCGCGGTCGCGTTCACCGGGGTTTGCGCGACGGCGCCCGCCGCACGGGCGACCGCGACGCGGACCGCGGCGCCATCCAGGATGACGAGCGGGTCGATCCGGGTGCCATCGATGAGGCTCCGGACCCCCTGGGCCGCCCGCCCGATCGGGTCCGGCTCGCTACGCCCGACTGACCATGCCAGCTCGACGAGCGTGGCGACGTCGGCGCGACGGCCGAGGGTGGCGTACGGGATGCGGAGCCGGGTCCCGTCGACTTCGAGCACGGCCTGGCCGGCGGTGTAGCCGGCGAGCTCCCGCTCGAGGCGGGTGGTGGCGTCGTCGCGTGACAGGCCGGCGACGTCGACGCCGGCGACGGTCACGCCGGGATAGATCCGCTCGGAGTACTGATCCTGGTAGGCGAGCATGGCGCCGGTTCCGAACCCGAGCGCGAGCACGAACCCGGCAGCCACGCCGAGGATGAGCTTCCCGAATGGGAAGCCCCGGAAGGGCGGCGACGGGGTCGGGGATGTCGTCATGAGAGCGGAGAATCTACCAGCATCGCGCGCATGGGACGCGAGAAGGGGCTCCCGCGTGACGCGCCATCCCCGGACTCCTCGCTCGGCCGCCGATCATCCCGCGCGCGGGATGATCACGATTCGGCGGTTCGGCTCCTCGCCGATCGACTGCGTGCCGACGGCGGCGTGCCCTCGCAGGGTCAGGTGAATCCAGCGCCGTTCGAGGGCGGGCATCGGCTCGAGTTGCAGCATCTTGCCGGATTCGACGACCTTGTCGGCCGCCCGGAGCGCAATCTCGCGAAGCTGCTGCTCGCGGCGCCCGCGATAGCCCTCCACGTCGACGAGGACACGGGTCCACTCGCCCATCTGGCGCGAGAGCATCAGGTTCACGATGTGCTGCAGCGCGGAGAGCCGCTCGCCCTTCCGCCCGATGAGGGCGCCCAGGGCCTCGTGCTGCTCGTCGTCCACGCCGACCACGTTCAGGCGGTTCGTCTCGCCGGTCTCGACGACGACATTCACCCGGAAGCCGAGGTGCTCCATGAGCTGCGCGAGGATCGCCTCGCCGGCCGCCAGCGCCTCGGGCGAGGCCTCGGCGCCCTGGAGCTCCTCGCGCTCGCGGATGAGCGAGCGGGCGACCTGGACCATCTCCTCCTCGGCGGTCGAGACGGTTGCGCCGCCGGGGCGCGGGCCGCGGTCGGCGCGTTCGGCGCGTTCGGGGCGCGGGCGGTCATCGCGTCGCGGCGGGCGCTCATCGCGCCGAGGCGGGCGCTCATCGCGCGGCCGGTCGTCCCGTCGCGGCGGGCGGTCATCGCGCGGGCGGTCATCGCGCCGAGGCGGGCGGTCGTCGCGCGGGCGATCGTCTGGCCGCGGCGGGCGGTCATCCGGTCGCGGAGGCCGGGCCGGGAGAGGCGTGGCCTCCGCCGCCGAGCGCTTGGGCGCCGCTCCTCCGAGGGCGCTGCGCGGCGCGGCCACGATGCGGGCGGGCTCCGCGCCCATCCCCAGGACACCCCGGCTGCCGGGCGTGAGGATCTCGAAGTCGAGCTCGTCGAGGCCGACGCCGAACGCCTCGCGGGCGTTGCGCAGGGCCTCCTCGACGGACTTGCCTGTGAAGTCGCGGTACTCGCTCATGGTCTCAGCGCTTTCTCCCTCGGCGGCCCTGGCGGCCTCGTTCACGCGGGCGCACGGTGGCCGCCGCGGATGCGGTGCGGCTGGCCTCGGTGCGCGCCGTGGGTCGTGGTGGGGTGGTTCGCCCCGGTTTCGCGTCCCCGGGTGGGGCGGAGCGGAGCGACGGCGGCACGATCGGGAAACGGGGGCGGTGGTCCTTCGCGAATCCCGGCGTCCAGCCGAGGACCGGGAACATGGAGCCCCAGCCGACGATCAGGTACTGCTGGGCGATCCCGAAGACCGTCGTGACGATCCAGTAGATGAACAGGCCGGCGGGGAGGAACCCGCCGTAGACGATCGAGATGAGGGGCAGGAACAGGACGAGCTGGCGCTGGACGCGGCTGTTCTGGTCCTGGTACGTGGGATCGGACGGCGGCATCGTCATCCGGCTCTGGATCAGCTGGAGGCCGGCCGAGATCAGGGCCAGGATGCTCAGGCCGCCGATCAGGGGCAGCGTGAAGAGGACCTGCGGCTTCGAGATGTCCATGCCGCCGAGCCAGTTGACCGTCGTGTCGATGCACGGCACGTACGGATCGTAGGCGGCCGTCCCGAGGCCGTTGACGCACTGGACGTCGACGACCTGGACGCCGAACACGGTGAGCATGGCGGTCGGGTCGGGGTTGGTGAGGCCCTGGCTGATGACCTGGTAGATGATCAGCAGGAGGGGGAGCTGGAGCAGCATCGGGAGGCAGCCCGACGCCGGATTGATCCCGCGCTCCTTGTAGAGCTCCATCTGGGCCTGGCTGAAGCGTGCCCGGTCGCCCTTGTAGCGCTTCTGCAGCTCCTTGAGCTCGGGTTGGACGAGCTGCATCCGCTTCATCGAGACGATCTGGCGCCGGAAGAGCGGGATGAGGGCGGTCCGGACGATCAGGGTCATCAGGATGATCGCGAGCCCGATGTCGCCGGTGACCTGGTCGATCCAGACGAGGAGGATGAACAGGGCCTGGAAGATCGGGTTGAAGAGCCAGGCGAGGAGGCTCATCGGGTTGGCGCCCGGCTGGGCGGGCTCCAGGGGAGGGTGCGGCGACGCCGTGGCGGACGGGGCGGGGGAGCCGGCCGGGACGACGGGCGGCGCCGAGCCCGCGCACGCGACGACGACGAGCACGACGGCCGCCAGCAGCGCGAGGAGGAGCAGGCGATCGCGCCGGACGCGGGGGAGGGTCACTCGTTCCTCGGCTTCATCGTACGGGGTCGTAGCCGCCGGGGTGCCAGGGGTGGCAGCGCGCGATCCGCCTCGCGCCCATCCAGCTGCCCCGCGCGAGGCCGTACTTGTCGATCGCCTGCTCGGTGTAATGCGAGCAGGTGGGGTAGTAGCGGCAGCTCGACGGCAGCCATGCGAAGACCGCCCGGTACAGGTGAATGAGCCCGATTCCGATCCGCTTCACGCGTCCGCCGGTCCTCCGAGCACTCCCCCCCGCCGGAGGAGCCGCTCCAGCGCCTCGACGAGCGCCCGGTGGTCCGCATCCACGAGCGCCGGCCGGGCGATGATCAGAACGTCCCAGCCCGGCTGGAACGAGGGCGCCATCACCCTTAGTGTTTCCCGGAGCCGACGTCGGACCCGGTTTCTGACGACTGCGCCCCCGAGGGCACGGCCGGTGGCGAGGCCGAACCGGACGCCGTCCGAGCCGGTCCGCAGAAACCGGGCGGTCATCAGCGGGTGGGACCGCGAGGTCCCGCGTGCCTGGATCGCCGCGAAGTCAACGGGCCGGGTGAGCGTCGCGAGCCGTCCGCGGGGACGGCCCGGTGCCGGTGTCAGACCGCCAGCCGCTTGCGGCCCCGAGCGCGGCGCGTGGCCAGGACGCGCCGGCCCCCGGGGCTCTTCATCCGGGCGCGGAAGCCGTGCTCCTTCGCGCGATGGCGCTTCTTCGGCTGGTAGGTCTGCTTCATCGGGCGTCGTGTCTTCCTCTTGGTGTCCGGCCTCCGGATCGAAGTCGCCGCGCGACTCGAAGAGGCACGCAAACACGCCGGGCACACGGGCGCCGGGCGCATCACCGCAGGCCGATTATGGAACGCCGCCTCGAGGGTGTCAAAGCACGCGCCGGACCGGGGCCGCGATCGCGCGGGTGCGGCGGGGCCGCCGGGACCGGCGCAGGCCGGGGGCGGCAAGGCCGGATACTCCCCAGGAGTATCGGCGATTGGACGCCGAATCGCCTTGCGGGGCCCTCCGGGGCGGTGCTACGATGCGGCGGCTCAGGGTGTCGGGACGCCCGTGGGCGATCCCGGGGGCGTCCTCGAGGACGGTCAGGGGGCGGCTCCATCAGCTCGGAGTGGCCCGTCGGCACGCCCGCCGCGATCTCGTTCGCCAGCCTGGCCCGTTCTCATCCTCAACCTCCCATCCGACGCTCCGGCGCCGGGCCGACAGGGTCCTCATGGACGCGAAGCACATCTGGCGCGCAGCGCTCGGGGAGCTCCAGGTCGCCTTGTCCCCGGCCAACTTCGAGACGTGGCTCCGCCACACCTCGCTGGTCGACGTGGATGACACCCGCTTCCGGATCGCCGTGCCGAACGGCTTCGCGAAGGATTGGCTGGAGACACGCTACCGGCCGCTCATCTCGCAGACGCTGGCCCGCATCGTGGGCTACAGCGTCCAGGTGGAGTTCCTCGTCCGCGAGGACGCGGGGCAGCCCACCCCTGCCCCTGCCGAGGCGCCCGCCCAGCAGGTCCGCGTCGAACCGACCCGCGTCGGCGCCGAGGGCGGCTCGTCGAGCCTGAACCCTCGCTACGCCTTCGGCAACTTCATTGTCGGATCGGCCAACCGGCTGGCCCACGCGGCTTCCCTCTCGGTCGCCGAACGGCCGGGCCACGCGTACAACCCGCTCTTCCTGTACGGCGGGGTAGGCCTGGGCAAGACGCACCTGATGCACGCGATCGGCAACGCGGTCATGGCCCGCTTCCCGCGCAAGAAGGTCGTCTACGCCACGAGCGAGAAGTTCACCAACGATTTCATCACCAGCATCCAGCAGGGTCGCATCGACGACTTCCGCTCCCGCTACCGGCGGATCGACGTCCTCCTGATCGACGACATCCAGTTCATCGCCGACAAGGAGCGGACCCAGGAGGAGTTCTTCCACACGTTCAACACCATCCACGACGACGGGAAGCAGATCGTCCTGTCCTCGGACCGACCGCCGAAGCAGATCACGACCCTCGAGGAGCGGCTGCGGAGCCGGTTCGAATGGGGCCTCATCGCGGACCTCACGGCCCCCGACCTCGAGACCCGGATCGCCATCCTGCGGGCCAAGGCCGAGGAATCGTCGGTGCCGATCGGGTCCGAGGTGGTGGAGTTCATCGCGCGCAAGGTGGTGAGCAACATCCGCGAGCTCGAGGGGGCGCTGAATCGCGTCGTTGCCTACGCCAGCATGGGGGCGATGCCGATCACCATCGAGCTCGCGCAGGCTGTCCTGTCGAACGTCCTCTACAACCCGAAGAAGCGCCAGGTCACCCCGGAGAAGATCGCCCGCGCTGTTTCCGAGTACTACGGAGTCGCCATGGACCAGCTGCGGGGCCAGAAGCGCGACAGGGCGATCGTCACGCCGCGCCAGATCGCCATGTTCCTGATGCGCGAGGAGACCGACGTCTCACTCCTGCGCATCGGCGCCGAGCTGGGTGGGCGGGACCACTCGACGGTCCTCCATGCCTGCGACAAGATCACCCGCGAGTCCTCGGTCAACGACGAGCTCCGCCGCGACATCGCGGCGGTCCGCGAGCTGATCTACGCCGACTGAGCAGTTGCGGCGCCCGCGTCCGGTGGATCTCCGTCTCCGGGTTCGTGGACAGGTCCGTCCTCTGCGTGGTCATATGACTCCCCGTCCCGGGCCCGGCTTGTCGACATGTCGGTCGCACCGGCCGTGTCGGCGCCACGCAGCCGTCCGCCGCCGGCCGGCCGTCCACCGTTCGCCCCCACCTCCACCCGCTCGGTGGAGAGCCTGTCCACACCCGCGCGACGGTGCTCCACGGCCGCGCCGCGCTCGGCCGCGCTCGGCCGTCCACGGTGTCCACGCCATGATGAATACGGTGATGAT
>Ga0315287_10002397_pt1 | contig 17737 bp, 7 predicted proteins | sample YL17G11_0_MG_FD_205037 | JGI IMG/M metagenome (GOLD analysis project Ga0315287, IMG submission 205037) | Sediment microbial communities from Yellowstone Lake, YNP, Wyoming, USA - YL17G11_0 | ecosystem: Environmental > Aquatic > Freshwater > Lake > Sediment | place: USA: Wyoming | collected...
CGAGACCGTCGCCGACTACATCGCCGCCCTCGCGGAGGCGGGGATGGCTTCCGCGACGGTCACCCGACGGCTCAGCGCGATCAGCCAGGCCCACAAGATGGCCGGCTTCGAGAGCCCGACACAGACCCAGCTCGTCCGAATGACGGCGGCGGGCATCCGCCGGAAGCTCGGGATCGCGCCCCGGCAGGCCCGCCCCATCCTCGTCGTGGATCTGCGGGCGATGCTGGCCTCCGTGCCCGACGACCTGCGCGGATTGCGCGACCGCGCCCTGCTGCTCGTCGGGTTCGCCGGAGGCATGCGCCGCTCGGAACTCGTCGGGCTCGACGTCGCGGACGTCATGGAGGAGAAGGAGGGCCTCCGCCTCAACATCCGACGCTCCAAGACCGACCAGGAGGGCCTCGGGCGTGAGATCGGGATCGTCCGGGGACGGCATCCCCTCACCGATGCGGTGGCGGCGCTGGCCGAGTGGGTCGAGGCTGCCGGAATCGAGGAGGGGCCGATCTTCCGCGAGGTCGACCGCGGTGATCGAGTCGGGTCGGAGCGCCTCAGTGACCGCGCCGTCGCCCGGATCGTGAAGGGCGCTGCGGGGCGGGTCGGGATCGACCCGGCCACGGTCAGCGGTCACAGCCTGCGGAGCGGTCTGGCAACCTCGGCCGCGGCAGCTGGGGCACCGGAGCGCGCGATCATGCGCACGACGGGTCACCGCAGCGAGGCGATGGTCCGCAAGTACATCAGGGCGGGGAGCGTCTTCACCGACAGTGCGAGCAGGTACCTCAGCGGGCTCTGAGGACCCGGTTCCCGCTCCTGTGCGACCGGGTCGCCTGAGCGCGTGGGTCGCTCGAGCGACGGACACTGGCGCGACCGTCTCGTGGGACCAGGCCGTCGTCGCTCGGTGCCGGCAGCGGCTACCGCGGCGAACCCGCGGCAACGTCTGCGGGCGCCCCAGTGCCACTAGACCTGGCACCGGTTCCTGCTATCAGACCGCTGTAGCCTACGTACAATCACCGAGAGTCGATACCTGATCCGCCGGCAGGTTGCCTCGCGCCAGGGGTATGCCCTCGGCAGGTGCTAAAGGGGGCACCCTTGCGTGAACGCCGGATGGTGACGGACGGTACCTCGCTCGACCTCGAGCGCCTCCTCAAGCTGCGCCTGGTCGTCGCCCGGATCGGTGAGATGGACCGCGCCGGCTGGTGGAACACGAAGGGTCAGCTCGGCCCGCTCGGCGCTATTGCCCTGATGCGTGGCCTGCCGCGCACGCACCACTTTGCCCAGGCCCGATCGGTCTTCGCGGTAGCCGCACACCGATGCGATGAGGTGTTCAATCCGCCGGGCTCCTGGACCCTGTGGCGCCTGCCACGCGAGATCGAGGAGGCCTTCGACGCGCATTGGGAGCACTGGGTCGATGCCGCGGCCGATTGGGTTCCGGTGTTCGGGCGGGTCGCCGAACTCGAGGGGACGGACGTGACTGCCACCCTCCAAGGCCTGGCCCTCGTCGGGAGCGACGACATCGTCGCGCTCTCGCGCCTCCGAACGACGGCCGAGGGCCGGGCCGTCCCGCTCCCGGCGCCGTTCGCCGGCACGAACGAGGACATCACGCTCCTCGCGCTCGGGTTCGCACTTGGCCGTCCCGGCGCGTTGGCCGTCCCGTACGCGCGGGCAGAGGGCTGATGAGCGCGGCCTCCCGGGCGAACGTCGTCTCGTCCTTCACCCTGGTGAAGGGGACGATGATCCCGGAGACGTACGCCGTCCTCCGCTGCTGGGACGCCACCGCCTCGAAGCGAGAGAACCTCGACCGCCTCCGCCATGAGAACTACATAGGCTCTCGGAGCGCAACCTGGCTGCGCGATGTCGCGAAGGTGATGAACCGGCGGCTCGATCCAGGTGGCCGGGACCGCGCCCTCGCCACCCTGGCAAAGGCCGGCCTGCCGAGCGCCGAGTGGAACCCGATCCTTCTCTGGCACATCACCCGCGACGAGTTCCTCCTTCGCGACTTCCTGGTGAACTGGCTCTACCCCCAGTTCGAGTCAGGCGCCCACCGCTTGCGCCCGGACGAAGTCGAGGCGTTCCTCGACACAGTGGCCGATCGCGGCGGCGTCACCGAGCACGACTGGTCGCCGGCCACCCGCCACCGCGTGGCCGCCGGCCTGCTCAAGGCGGGCGTGGACTTCGGCCTGCTGCAAGGCAGCGTCGTCAAGGAGTTCGCGAGCTACCACCTGCCGGAACGCAGCTTCCTGTACGTCCTCCACGCGCTCGCCGAGACCACCCAGAGCGCCGCGAAGATCGTCGGCTCCCCTGACTGGCGGATGTTCCTGATGGGCCCGGACGACGTGAAGCGGGAGCTCCTGCGGCTGCACCAGTTCCGCAAGCTGAGCTACGAGTCCGCCGGCACGCTCGGCCAGCTCACCCTGCCGTATCCGACGGCACTCGCCTACGCGGAGGCCTGCTGACCATGGGCATGCACGATCCGCTCCCGGAGCGCATCGCGAAGGACCTGGAGCCGATCCTCGCCCTCCCGGATCCGCGCCCCAAGATCAGCGCCTACCACTCGATGCCGTACGCGATCTTCCGCTACGACCCGGCCGAGGAGTTCGCCCTCCGCGCGCAGGTCGGGATGCTCCAGACGCGCCTCGAGCAGCGCGGCAAACGGGTCACGCGGATCTCCCTAGCCGAGTGCCTCGACGTTGCGATGCGGTCGGAGCGCCCGCTCGAGGACTGGTTCGAGGCGGAACGCTCGATGGGCACGAACACGGTCGTGGACACCGTTCACGACGTGCTCTCCGACGGCGGCCTGCTCGAGCGCCTGGTGATCGAGCGCATGCCCGAGAACCCCGACCCGCACCGCGACATCGTCTTCATCCTGCGAACGGGTGCGCTCTTCCCCGTGTACCGGACCTTCACGCTGCTCGAGCAGCTCCACGGCAAGGTGACTGTGCCGACGGTCCTGTTCTATCCCGGCGACCTCGAGGGTCCCGCCGGGCTCCAGTTCATGGGCGTGCTCCAGGCGGAGCACAACTACCGATCGAAGATCTTCTGATGGGAGCCTCGTCCATGAGTGCAGCGCAGCCGATCAGGGGTCTCTTCGCGAGCGACATCAGCCGCAACATCGAAGAGGTCATCAAGGTCGACCAGCGCGATGAGGAGATCATCCGCGACGAGATCAGCGAGTACGTCGTCACCGACTCGATCCTCAAGCGTTACACGGCCATCCTCGAGCGCTACGCCGAGACTCCGAACCAGCCGCACGAGGGCATCGGCATCTGGGTTTCGGGCTTCTACGGCTCGGGCAAGTCGAGCTTCGCCAAGCTGCTCGGGTACGCGATCCAGAACCACCCGGTCGCCGGGATCCCGGCCGGCAGGCGCTTCGCTGAGCGCGCCGGCGACAACAAGCTGAGCGTCCTGCTGGCGAAGATCAGCGAGCAGATCCCGACCCACGCCGTCATCTTCGACGTGGCGACCGACCGCGGGATCCGCAGCGGTAACCAGACGCTGACCGAGATCACGTACCGGCTGTTCCTCGAGAGCCTGGGCTACGCGAAGGACCTGGACGTCTCGGAGCTGGAGATCGAGCTCGAGAAGGACGGCCGTCTCGAGGCATTCGAGGTCGAGTTCAAGCGGATCTACGGCCGCGAATGGTCGACGTCAAAGACGAGGACTGCCTTCGCCCTGAGCGAAGCAAGTCGGACCATGCATGAGCTCGATCCTGAAACGTATTCGCAGGCGGACTCCTGGGCGCAGGCCAACAAGGGCAAGACCGACATCACAGCTGGCAAGCTCGGCAAGCGTGCTGACGAGCTCATGAAGCGCCGCCGCCCCGGGCACACGCTCCTGGTGGTCATCGACGAAGTCGGCCAGTTCGTGGCACGCGACGTTCAGAAGATGCTCGACCTGCAGTCGATGGTGCAGAACTTCGGGTTGGTGAGCCGGGGCCGCCACTGGCTGGTGGTTACCTCGCAGGAGCGCCTCGGCGAGCTCGTCAGCGGCCTCGATGACAAGCGGGTCGAGCACGCCCGCTTGATGGACCGCTTCCCCTCGCTGCTCCAGGTGCACCTCGAATCCACGGACATCGCCGAGGTCACCGGCCGCCGCGTGCTCGCGAAGAACGCAGCCGCGCAGGCGACGCTCGGCGCGCTGTTCGACGAGAACCGCGCCCGCCTGTCCGAGCACACACGTGTGGCCGCGGACATCAAGCTGCCGGAGCTCACCCGCGATAAGTTCATCGATCTCTATCCGCTGCTCCCGTACCAGGTCGACCTGATCATCGGGATCGTGTCCGGTCTCCGCTCCCAGGGCGGCACCAGCCCCCACGTTGGCGGCGCGAACCGCACGATCATCAAGCTCGCCCAGCAGCTCCTAATCCACCCCGACACCGGGATCGCGGACCTGCCCGTCGGCGCGCTGGCGACGCTCGACCGCATCTATGACCTCGTGCAGGGCAACCTCACGGCCGAGGTTCGGGCCAAGATCGCCGACATCCCCAGCCAGCTGCCGGATGCGCATCCGCTGGCGCAGCCGGTCGCCAAGGCCATCTGCATGCTCCAGTACGTCAAGAGCTTCAAGCGGACCCCTGAGAACCTTGCCGCGTGCCTCCACCCCGGTGTCGCGTCGGACTCCGTGCTCGCATCTGTCCGCGATGCGCTCGCGCAGCTCGAGGCGGCGCACTTCGTCCGCAACGGTGAGGACGGATACCGGATCCCGAGCCCCGCCGAGGACGACTGGGAGCGCATCCGCAACGGGGCCAGCCCCAAGCCCGGCGACGCGCACCGCATCTACCAGGAGGTCATCGAGTCCCTCTGGCAGCCGCAGCCCTCGCATCTGCTCCAGGGCGTCAAGCAGTTCAAGGCGGGGCTCGCCATCCGTGGCCGGACGGTTGTCGAGGGGGACATCACCTTCCAGGTCCACCTCGCCGACGACGAGCGCCAGCTGGACGATCTGGTGCCGGAGCTGCGCACCCGCAGTCGAACGGAGCGGAGCGACGTCTTCTGGGCCGTCGGCCTCAACGGCGACATCGACGACGAGGTTGTGGAGCTGCACCGTTCGCGGACCGTGATCGCCGTCAAGGAGCGCGACGCCCGGACGCAGACGGAGACGACTCTTGTCGCCGAGGAGCGGCGACGCCGCGACGCCCACCAGGCAGAGCTCCGAAGGCGACTCGCGGCCGCTTGCCTCACGGGCAGCGTCTTCTTCCGGGGGAATGATCGGAGCCCGGCCGAGGGCACGACGGACGTTGTCAAGGCTGCCACGACAATCCTTGCCGCGGTCACGCCCGAAATCTTCGAGCGCTTCAAGGAAGCTCCCGCGCGCACGGTCGACGCCAAGAAGGGCACGGACGCCCTGCTGGTCGCCGCGAACCTCCGCGGCCTGCCGGCCGTCTTCATGGCGCTCGGCCTCCTCCGCGACGAGAAGGGCAACACCGTGTTCGCGACCGAGCACGGTCCGCTCGCCGAGGTCCTCGGGAGGATCACAGAGCGCGCCGACTACGGCCACACGGCCAATGGCCGCTGGCTCGAGACCGAGTTCGAGAAGGAGCCCTTCGGCTGGGACTTCGAGGTGGTGCGCCTCCTCGCGCTCTCCCTGCTTCGCGCCGGCACGGTCGAGGCGACCAGCCGTGGCGTGACCTTCGACTCCGCCACGAGTGCAGAGGCCGTCGAGACCTTCTCCAACAACGCCTCGTTCCGTCAGGTCTCCTTCCGGCCCCGCAAGCAGGTCGTCTTCGCGGACCTGTTGGTGGCCGCCGAAGCCTTCAAGGACACGTTCGGCAGCGAGATCCGGGAGCTCGTGCAGTCGAGTCTCGTCGCGCAGCTCCGTGCGGAGGTCGACCGGGCGACCGAGCGCGTCTCCGCGGCGCTCATGACCCTGAACTCCAACCGCCTGCCAGGCGCCGCCGCGCTCGAGGCCGGCTTGGAACCGATGCGGGCGATCCTGCGGGGGCCGGAGGACGGCGCCGTTGGATCATTCAACGCCTCTCATCGGTCGATCAAGGACGCCGTCAAGCGGGCGGCCGAGCTGGAGGATGCGCTCACTGGACCGTGTCTCGCGGACCTCGACCGGGCACAGCGAACCTTGAGCGTGACCTGGCCCGCCCTGAGTGCCGAAGCCGACCTCGATGAGGCGATCGCGACCAAGGCGACGGAGCTCACCGACCTGCTGGCCCGCGAGACCTTCTTCCGGGACCTCGCGGCGATCGACCAGGCGGCAGTCGTCATCGCCGTCGAGCACGGCCGGCGACACGAGGCGGCCCTCGCCAGCCGGATCGCGGCTTACGAGGAGGCCGTCAACGAGCTTCGCGGGACGCCGGGCTGGATGGACCTGTCCGACGACTTGCGCACCACCATCGGGGCACCGCTGGAGCGGGGGCGTTCGGCAGAGGGTGCTGAGAGCACCTCACTCCGCCAACTGCGGGATGACACCGAGCTCTGCCCTGTTCGCCTCGACAGCGCCGTCGAAGCCGTCGCCCGCGCCGTGGACGGCGACCGCATAGAGAAGGTCAACCTTCGGCCGTTCTTCGCAGGCGGGATTGAGACCGAGGAACAGCTTGACGCGGCGCTCACGGGGATCCGTGAGGAGTGCGAGCGCCTCATTGGGGCCGGCAAGAAGATCGTGCTCGGGTAGCGGGGTATGGATCGACCCATTCGCAACGCCATCGAGCGCGCGACCCAGGCGATGCGCCACCTGCTCGAGGTCGAGTTCGAGGCCCAGCTCGAAGGCACCTTCGACATCCTCGCCGACGGCAGCATCTCTGCCACCAGCGGTGGAGCCCTGACCCCGGATCAGGCGGGGCACCGCGCGTCCATCGTCGCCGCCATCGAGCGCAAGCGGGCTGCCGGCATGAAGCCAGATGAGGCCGTCGCGGACTACCTGCGGGACGCCGCCTTCACCACCCTCAACCGGTTCGTGGCGCTCAAGATGCTCGAGGCTCGAGGCCTCGTGCGGCAGTGCGTCAGCCGGGGATCGGAATCGGCTGGCTACGGGGAATTCGCGGGCCTGGCTCCCGGCCTCCTCCTCCTGCCTGATGGACGCGGCTACCGCCTCTACCTCGAGAGCCTATTCGACGAGCTCTCCACCGAGGTCAAGGTCCTGTTCGACCGGCGGGACCCGGCGGGGGTCCTCTGGCCGCGGCGATTGGCGTTCGAGACCCTCCTCGACACCGTGAACAGCCCGGAGCTCGACGGCGTCTGGGCCGACGACGAGACGATCGGCTGGGTCTATCAGTACTTCAACGGAGCGGAGGAGCGCAAGGCGATCCGGGGAAAGAGCCATGCGCCTCGCAACAGTCGAGAGATGGCGATCAGGAACCAGTTCTTCACTCCCCGGTACGTGGTCAAGTTCCTGACTGACAACACGCTCGGACGCATCTGGATTGAGATGACCGACGGGCGTACGGAGTTGCTCGAATCCTGCGAATACCTAATCCGGCCGCTCGCCGAGGAGATGAGTGCTAGGCCCCGAAAGGATCCGCGCGATCTGCGGATCGTTGACCCTGCCTGCGGGTCCGGTCACTTCCTTCTGTATGCCTTTGATCTCCTGTTGACGATCTACATGGAGGCGTGGGCGTACAACGACGGCGCTCCAGCGAGCGAACTGACTGGCCGAACGCTTCGCCAAGACTTCCCGGAGGTCGCCCAGTTACGGAATGCAGCCCCCGCGCTAATCGTTGAGCAGAACCTCTACGGCGTTGACATCGACGCCCGATGCGCTCAGGTCGCGGGGCTGGCCCTTTGGCTCCGTGCGCAGCGCGCGTTCCAAGATCTGGGAATCGAGGCTGCCGGGCGGCCGCCCATCCACCGCACACACATCGTCATTGCGGAGGCGATGCCGGGCGACCGAGCAATGGTCGCAGAGTTTGCCGCGAGACTCGATCCGCCTCTCCTTCAGACCCTCTTCGCCAAGATGGTCGACCAGATGCGTCTTGCGGGTGACGTCGGCACTCTCCTGAAGGCGGAGGAGATGCTCGCAGACGACATCCATCGTGCCCGCCTGCGATTCGAGGACAACTCCCGGACCTTGTTCCCTGAGTTGGCGAGGGGCGACGAGCTGGGTCACCTTGACCTGTCGGGCATCAGTGACGACCTGTTCTTCCGCGGCGCCGAGGCCAGGCTCGTCGAGGCTTTGCGAAGCTTCTCGGAGTCCGCAAGCGGTGCGGCAATCGCTCGCCGCAGGCTCTTTGCCGACGACGCCGCACAGGGCATAGCGCTTCTCGACCTGCTACGTGCCCGCTTCGATGTGGTGCTGATGAACCCGCCGTTCGGCCTCCCCGTCGATGGCGTGCCCGGCAAATGGATTCGAGATCAGTATCCCGATGCAAGCACAGAGGTAAGCGTCGCCTTCTGCCAGCGAGCCGGTGAGCTGCTTCGACCTGGGGGGGCGATTGGGGCCGTGGCACCCCGGTCCTGGATGCTCAGGCGTCGGCTGTCGAAGTTCCGTGCTCAAGTGCTCGTGCCTGACCTCGAGGCAGTCCTGGATCTTGGGTCCGGCGTGCTCGATGCGGCGATAGACATCGCGGGTTTCGTGGTCTCACCTGGGTCAAGGCGATCATCAGTTGTCTTCGTAGATCGGCGGAAGGCTCTCAATCGCGCCGCACTCCCCCTCGACCCGGACAGCGTATCCATCTCTCGGTCAGATCTGGGGACGCTCGCAGCCTCTCGCATCGTTGCTGATCAGAAGCCTCCGGCCCTTCATTCGGGCTCCAAGGACTGGGCGCCTTTCCAACCTAATGGCGGGATCGCGATTGGCGGCTTGCGCACCTTCATGGACGCGCGCTTCGTTCGCCTCTGGTGGGAAGTCAATCTAGAGGATCTCGGCACCTCGGCGATGTGGCGCTGGTGGGCACGGACGGATGGGTACTCAACGTTCGTGGGCGTCCCCTTGGCAGTCCTGAAGTGGAATGGAGCCGGGCAGGAGCTACAGGCGTACAACTTCCAGGTAAACGGCCAGACCGCTCAATCCAGGCAAGGGAGTTCACACTTCGGGCGCCCCGGCATCCATTTCATGTGGCGGTCGGAGCGCCTCTGCCCCAGGCTGCTGCCGTCCGGGTGCGCTTTTTCGAACGTTGCCCCCGTGATACTGCCGAACGATGTTGGCGACATCGCACTGGTTCTCGGTTGGGTCGCCAGCGAGCACGTCCGCACGACGATCGAACAACAGGCGCATGCGAAGGCCTTCACGCCGGGTCTTGTCAAGGAGCAGCCATGGGGCGACTTCGATCTAGGCCAGCGGGCGACCATTGAGGGGGATGTCGCCTCGATAGTGAGCTCGAAGGCCGAGTTGATGGGTGGCATAGAGAGGTATCCGACGTTCTCGGGCATCCATCCGCTACTGCAACTCGCCGCAAGCACGGGTGCGAATCTTGCGGATGCGGCCGATCAGCTCCATCAGCGCGATCGAGACCTCACCTCCCACATCTTGGCGAGCGCGACGACATTGAATGCAGCCGTGAACGAATGGGCTGGCACGCCGTCAGAGGCCGATCTCTTGGCCGAGGGTCGCCTCCAGGACCACGCCATCCTCCCGGGTCGGCTGCCTTGGCGCATGCAAGTCCTCCAGTACTTGATGGGCGTCGCATTTGGCAGATGGCGAGTATCGGCCCCAGCCAAGAGTCAGGTGCTTCTGACTGACCTCCTGAAGGAGCCACGTCCCAGGGCGAATTCCGGGCCGGATCCGCGGCTGGCGATCATGCATGACGATAGGGGTCATTCACGCGACGTCGTGCTGGCGCTAGAAACGGCCCTCACGTCGCTCGGTATCAGTCACGACCTCGATTCGATCTTTCCGGAAGGTCTGAGGCAGGTCGTTGGGACCGACCTCTTCGAGGCGCATCTCGCCGACTATTCCGCCGTGGGCAGAAGAGCACCCATCTACTGGCAGCTCACGACTCGAAGCGGGCGGTACTCAGTCTGGCTCTACTATCCGGCGCTTTCAATCGACACTCTCTATAGGGTTGTCGAGGAATTTGCCGCGCCGAAGCTCCGCCTCGAGCAGCATCGTCTTGACGACATGCTCAAGGAGGGCACCCAGACTGGCCGGGTCAGACTTCGCGAAGTTGACGCCCAGCGAACGCTGGTGGATGAGCTCACCGATTTCGTCACTGAGTTGCGGACCATTGCCCCCATGTGGAAACCGAACGTCAACGATGGCGTGCTGGTCAACCACGCTCCGCTGATGAGACTCGTTTCCAGATCCGGGCCGTGGCAGAAGCAAGTCCTCGAGGGTTGGGCGCAGCTGGCGGAAGGCAGTTTCGACTGGGCGCATCTCGCGATGCATCTCTGGCCGGAGCGCGTCGTCCCAAAGTCTGCCTCTGACCGCAGCCTCGCCATCGCCCATGGCCTCGAGGACGTCTTCTGGACCGAGGGCGCCACCGGCAGGTGGAGCAAGCGGGACAGACCCACACGATCAATCGAGGACCTCGTCGCCGAGCGCACGTCACCCGCGGTCAAGGCTGCCCTCGCGGACCTGCTCGCGGCGCCGGTGCCGGCACCCGGCGGCCGGGGACGGGGGAGGAGCAGCTGATGCATCCGTTGCACGATGACATTGCCCGGCTGCTCGGGGAGCGCATCAGGACCCGCTCGATCGTGGTCTGGTACGACACGCGCAGCGAGTTCGAGCCGTTCGTCAGCGAGCTGCGGGGCGGCCGCGCCGAAGGTGCGTCGCCGGTCCACGTCGTGCTGCCGGGCGGATCCGTTCTACTGGTGCAGTCCGCCGAATCCATGTTCGAGCTGCGGGCGCTGATCGAGCCGTGGGTGGGCGGTGAGACACCGCCGCAGCTCGTGATCTATCTGCCTGGCTGCGTCCGCGACGACACCGGATCGGTGCTGATGGAGGTTGAGAAGGCAGGCGACCGCTGGGAGCCCCGCCTCAAGAGCGTCGCCCGCAACGTGCTCCGCCGCAAGTACACGGATGGCGACATCGACCGACTCCTCGAACCGGATGCGGTCACCTACGAGGACATCGCCAGGGCTGCGGCCGACTCCGATAGTGAAGGTCCGTCGCTGCTCAAGGGCATCTTCCGGGAGGCGGCAGGCGGGGACGCCATCATCGCTGCGTGGCTCATGGACGAGAGCCGTGATCCCGAGATCGAGCAGAAGCAGGCCGCCGGGGAGCTGGCCCGGCTGATCCGTTCGCGGTTAGGGCTTGAGCTCCCGGTGGACGCGACGCTGGTCAAGACCCGGGCGATGACCATGCGCTACGTGCTGGGCGGGGAGTTCCGCAGCGACCTCGCCGGACCTGCGCCAGCGAGCCTCGATGCCGTGCCCTCGCCGAAGACCAAGGCGGAGGAGTCCGCCGTCAGGGACATGGCGCAGCGGTTGCGCGCGACCTATTCGGGCATCTATGCCGCGGTGGCGAACGGCGTGGAGACCGAGCTGGGTCTCATGGGAGCCGGGATCCCCGCTGAGGCGCTGGGCTCGATCGACACATTCGCGTTCGAGGAGCGCGTCGTCTTCGGCCACTGCGCGGACCTCATTGCCGCCCGCTCATTCGCCGAGGCACTGGGCTACGTGGCTGCGCGCGACCGGAGTTTCTGGCTTGACCAGGACTTCGTCCGACGGGCGCAGTGGGACGCCTGTCGACGCATGGCTGAGCTCGGCGTGATTGCCGAGGACGTCCTGGCGCGGGTGCGAGCGGCGGCCGGTGATGCCGCCGAGTGGGTGGAGCGCTACACCGAGCCCGGCGGCTGGATGCGTCTTGACCAGGCGCAGCGCCGCCTGGAGACCTTCGTCGCGAAGCTGGACGACGATCCGCCCGAGCGGGCGATCGGCGTGGTGCGGCGCGTCTACGACGATGCGTGCCAGGCCATGGCCGACGCCTTCACCAAGGTGCTCGCCAAGAGCGGCTGGTCGGTGCCGAAGGTCCTGCACCAGACGCAGGTGTATGCCCGCGTTGTCGCCGAGCAGCCGACCCCGGTTGCGTACTTCCTCGTGGATGCCATGCGATACGAGATGGGTGCTGAGCTCGCCGCTCGCCTGCCCGCATCCGCCGAGGTCCGCGTTCGGCCCGCGGTGGCAGCGCTGCCGTCCATCACGCCCGTCGGCATGGCCGCGCTGCATCCGGGAGCGGCGGGCAGCTTCGCCGTCGTGTCTGAGGGCAGCAAGCTGGGCGTCCGCATCGAGGAGGCTTTTCTCCCGGACGTGGGCGCGAGGCGCAAGTTCGCGGCATCGCGGATCCCGGGGCTTGTTGACCTCACCCTCAGCGACGTGCTGACGTGGTCTCGCACCAAGCTGGCATCGCACGTCGGCGGCGCTCAGGTCGTCATCGTCCGCTCCCAGGAGATCGATGCGGCAGGCGAGGGTGGGTTCGCCTACCAGGCTCGACAGGTCATGGACGCGGTGATCGACGACCTGGTTCGGGCGATCCGCCGGCTCGGCGACGTCGGCATCGAGCACGCCGTGCTCTCCGCGGATCACGGATACCTCTTCTCCCATGGCGACCGCGACGAGTCCATGCGGGTCGAGGCCCCGGGTGGCGCCACTGTGGAGCTCCACCGGCGATGCTGGATCGGCCGAGGCGGCGCCACGCCGGCGGGGTGCGTGCGCCTCTCAGCGGCGGAACTCGGGTATGCCTCAGACTTGGAGTTCGTCTTCCCGAAGGGTGCCGGCGTGTTCCGGGCGGGCGGCGACCTCGGGTACCACCACGGCGGGCCGACGCTGCAGGAGCTGGTCGTGCCGGTCGTTACCGTGCGGTCTGCGCCGGCGGCGGCCGTGGCGCCGAGCAAGGATCGGCTGGAAGTGACCAACCTCCCCTATGTGATCACCAACCGCATCTTCAGCGTGATCCTGGAGCTGGGCGGGGCCAACCTGGCCCTCTTCCCGTCCGCGACCATCGTCAAGCCCGTCCTGCTCAGCGGCTCAACCCAGGTGGGCGCCGCAGGCATGGCCATCGGCGGGGAGCTCGACCAGTCGGCTGGCACCGTCGCGCTTCAGCCAGGCAAGCCGGTCACCATCGGCTTCCTGCTCAGCGCCGACAACGTTCACGCCATTCGCATCGTCGTCCGTGATCCCGTCACCGACGCAGAGCTGTACCGCTCACCGGCGGACATCCCCGTTCGACTTGGAGTTGGCTGACCCGATGAGCCTCGGCACCGTTCCTGCGCGCGACGCCCTCGACGACAAGGCCAACCGGCTCTTTGCCGGCAAGGTCGTCCGCAAAGACTTGGTCCGCAAGGTCAAGGTCGGTGCCAACGTCCCGGTCTTCGTGCTCGAGTACCTGCTGGGCAAGTACGCCGCATCGTCGGACGAGATGGCGATCCAGATGGGCCTCCAGGTCGTCAACGACACGCTGGCGAACAACTACATCCGGCCCGACGAGTCGACGAAGGCCCAGGTCAAGGTCAAGGAGCGCGGCTCCTACACGTTCATCGACAAGGTGAAGGTCCGCCTCGTCGACTCGGACTACTGGGCCGAGGCCGTGAACTTCGGGGACCGCTTCCTCCACATCCCGACGCGCTATGTGACCGAGTACGAGCGCCTGACGACTGGCGGGATCTGGGCGCAGCTCGAGATGCGCTTCGAGTACGACGAGGAGACGAGGGGCAAGCACCCATTCTGGATCGACCGGCTCACGCCGATCCAGATCGCGACATTCGATCTCGACGACTACCGGCGTGTCCGCGGGGAGTTCACCACCGACGAGTGGCTCGACCTGATCGTGCGGAGCATGGGCTACGAGCCCACGGGGATGTCCCGCCGACTCAAGCTTCTGTTCCTGGTGCGTCTGATCCCGCTCACCGAACGCAACTTCAACCTCGTCGAGCTCGGTCCACGCAGCACCGGCAAGAGCTACGTCGTGCAGGAGATCTCGCCCTACGCGGCGCTCCTGACCGGCGGGACGACCCAGGCCAGCCTGTTTGGGCACATGAACGGGCGCCAGAAGGGGATCGTCCAGATCTGGGACCTGGTCGGCTTCGACGAGGTCGCCGATCTCCAGAAGCTGCCCAAAGAAGTCGTCACGACGATGAAGACCTACTGCGAGTCGGGGTCCTACCAACGTGGCCAAGAACCCGTGTCGGGCGACGCGAGCATCGCGTTGTTCGGGAACACCAACCAGCCGATCGACGTGATGGTGCAGACCGGGCACCTGTTCGCCCCGATGCCGGATGTCATCCGCGACGACATGGCCTTCATTGACCGGCTGCATTTCTATCTCCCTGGGTGGGAGATCCCGACGATGCGGAATGACCTGTTCACGGACCACTACGGGTTCGTGGTGGACTACTTCGCAGAGGCCCTTCGCGAGCTCCGCAAGCACAACTTCACCGAGATCATCGACCGCGCCTACTCGCTCGGCGCACATCTCAACGCCCGCGATCGCAAGGCAGTTCGCAAGACCGTGTCGGGCCTGACGAAGGTCCTCTATCCCGACGGGCAGGTCACCGAGGACGAGCTTGCCGAGATCCTCGAGCTGGCGCTGGAGGGCCGGCGGAGGGTGAAGGAGCAGCTCAAGAAGATGGGCTCCTTCCAGTACTACCAGACCTCGTTCAGCTACACGGTCCAGGAGAGCGGCGAGGAGCGCTTCGTCGGCGTGCCCGAGCAGGGCGGCCGCGACCTCATTTCGGCCGACCCACTCGCACCGGGCACCGTGTACACCTCCGGGGTCACGTCGGACGGCACGGTCGGGCTTTTCCGGCTCGAGGTATCCGTCGCGAACGGAACGGGGAAGCTGAAGCTCGCCGGCGGGGTGTCGGGCGCGATGAAGGAGTCGATCGGTCGGGCCTTCAGCTACCTGCAGGGCAGGAAAGGCGAGTTCGGCGTCGCCCGCGACCTCGACACCTCTGACCTGTACGTCGAGGTGATCGACTTGCTCGGGAACCACGTGGAAGCCGAGGTCGGCGTGGCGTTCTTCATCGCCGCCTACTCCGCGCTCCGCAAGGCGCCGGTGGCGCCGGCGCTGCTCGTGCTCGGCGACATGAGCGTCCAGGGCAACATCAAGCCGATGCGCTCGCTCGTGGAGCCCTTGCAGGTCGCCAGGGATAACGGCGCCAAGCGTGCGCTGATCCCGATCGAGAACAAGCGCAACTTCCTGGACGTACCCGCCGACGTCGTCGAGTTCGTGGACCCGGTCTTCTACGGGGACCCGAAGACGGCCGCGATGAAGGTGCTGGGGCTGGGTTGACCGACAACATGAGCGATCCGACCCCGCGCGAGCTCGTCATCAAGACCGTCACGAAGCGCGCGGCACACACCGAGATCGACCAGGTCACGGACACGCTCTCGAACTGGAGTGCCGAGCGGATCGTCACCGACGAATACCACGGCCGGTTCCTCATCGAACTCCTCCAGAACGCTCGCGACGCCCTGCGGAAGACCGACCGTGGGGCGCGCACGGGAGTTGTGCGTGTCCGCCTCACTCGCGAGCCAGCGCTCGTCGTCTGCAACAACGGCGAGCCGCTGAAGCCGCATGTGCTCCTGCACTCGATCGGGAAGCTCGGCCTGGGCACGAAGCCGCACGGGGAGGCGATCGGGCACAAGGGCATCGGGTTCAAGTCGGTTCTCGATCTCTCGCTCACCCCTGAGATCTACTCTTGCTACGAGGATGGGCGATACGGGCTCCGGGTTCGCTTCGACCCGCACGAAGCGCGCGCCCTCGTGCGCAAGCACAGCCTCAACTGGGCCGAGCTCGTCGCACAGGCACCCGGCTCCGACGGGGCCGTCTCGGAGGAGCGCATCCCGGTCCTTCGGTTCCCGATTTGGGTCGAGGACGAGGGAGAACGCCTCCGCGGAGCCGACGTCTTCGACGGACGTCCGTTCGACACGGTCGTGCGCCTCCCGTTCGAAGAACGGTTCGTCGCCGACCTCAACGTCAACCGAGAGGTCTTCATCGAGATCGTCCGCGCCGCGATGAGGGCGCTCAGCGATCAGATGGTGCTGCTGCTCAGTGCCTTCGGAACGGTGCTTCTCGAAGACGAGATCTCAGGCGACACAACGGTGATCACACAGGAAGACCTCGGTGTCGCATCGTTCGACGGCGGCGGGCGGCGCCGCATGGTCGTGGTCCGTCGCAACGGCGCCGAGAGTTCTCGATGGATCCTGTTCGAGCGAAGATTGGCGGGCCTTCCGGGCCTCGAGGGGGACATCACCGTCGGCATACGGGTGCTTCCCGGGGATGAAGGGATGCCCCGGATCGTCACACCGGTCGTGTGGCCGGGCGATGCCGGCGAGGACTTCCATCTCTTCTTCCCGACGCGGATCGCCACACACTTGCCGTTCCTGCTGCACGCGTACTTCGAGGTCAAGGCGGACCGTGAAAGGTTCGCGACGACCTTCGGCGCTGACGTGCGGAATCGGCTCCTCCTCGACGGCCTGCGGGAGCTCGCCTGCGACGCGTTCGTGTCGCTCACCGCAGACCACGCCGCTGGCAAGCTTGACTCCGCGCGCTTCGCCACTCTCCTCGCTGGTGGCGGTCAGCCCGGCGACGAGCTGGCCGCCGACTTCCGCGACAAACTGCTCGCCGATCTCGATCTGGTCGAATGGGTGCCCGCCGTGCCGCTCGCCGAACTGTCGAGCCATGCCCGGCCGGTCGATCTGCTGGCCGAGCCCGACGGGCGGCTCGCCGATCTGCTCCCCGTCGCCTTCCCGTCGACCTATCTCTACCGGCGAACCGGCCTCAGGTACCCGGATCCGGGGGTGGGTCCCGACGGGATCGCGTTCCTGGCGGGTCGCGTGCAGCGCGCGCGCGGCGCGGGTCGTCCTGGAATCGGTGAGAGCGACCTTCGCGAGTTGCTGACTCCCGGGAACCTGCCTGTCTGGGGGCCGCAGGCCGACGCAATGGACCAGGGCTTCGTCGCGATCGTGAACGTCCTCGATCTGACCAGGACCGTCCGACCCGAGACCGCCGGGGTCGTCCAAGCCCTGGCCGATGAGCCCGCGGCGAGGTTCATCCCCGTGCTTGACGAGGATCCGCCCTACAGGCGTCTTCGGCCGCCAACGGGGCCCGGACGCTCCGGAGAGCGAGGGTCGACCTGGATCCTCGCTCGTCTCGGTCAGTCACCCGCGGCGCTCGTGGCGCCGCCGAGCGCTCTTGGTCTCGACTTCCTCGCCGACGGATTGCTTGATGACCGCCTTCTCTCGGCGGCTCAGCCACTCGGCGTTCGCGAGTACCGAACCGAGACGGTCCTCGACGCGCTCGCCGCGAGCGAGCGCACGGGTGACGGGGCCAGAGCGGTCACGCGCTTCGCGTGGCGGCTGCTCCTGCGGGACTCGTCCTCGTCGTATGCGGTGTCGAAAGTGGCCGAGGTTGCGGGCGTCTTCGACCCACCCGGCCGGTGGTTCTGGAGCCGTCCTGGCCTGCGCAGCGACAACGAGCGTGACGAACTGCGGCGGGCCCGCGGACTAGCCCGGCTTGTGGTCCCGGCACGCGAAGGTGACGAGTGGCGCGCGGCCGATCAGCTGGCCTTTGGCCACGACTGGGCCACGTGGGCGACGGAGCGGGCGGATCGCCGCGGGGGCGGGGCCGACGAAGCGCGGGCCGAGGCGTATCGCGATCTGGAGGCGATCGGTCCGGATGCCAGTGTCTTCCTCGGACCGCCCGAAGTGCTGATCGACGCCTTCCCCATGACGACGGATGACGCCGGTGAGGTCGGGATCGCGGACCTTGATCCTCAGCGCGCACGGGACCGCCACCTCGACTTGATCCATGCGTTCCTGCTTCGGGTGGGGGTGTGGGAGATCCCGCCCGTCGATAGCATCAACGACCTTTCGGTGCGGGCCGACGATGCGCTTGATCCCTGGGCGGGCTCGACCGCACGTGAAGC
>Ga0315287_10002398_pt1 | contig 17737 bp, 16 predicted proteins | sample YL17G11_0_MG_FD_205037 | JGI IMG/M metagenome (GOLD analysis project Ga0315287, IMG submission 205037) | Sediment microbial communities from Yellowstone Lake, YNP, Wyoming, USA - YL17G11_0 | ecosystem: Environmental > Aquatic > Freshwater > Lake > Sediment | place: USA: Wyoming | collected...
CCGCGCCCGTCGGGTTGAGCGGGTCTATGAGAAGGAGCATCTTCGTCTTGGGGGTAATCGCCTTCTTGACCTCCTCGAGGTCGTACTTCCAGGGCTTCTTGTAGACATTGAGGTCCGTGCACTTGACGCCGGAAAGGCCCATCACCTTGTGTATCATGAAAAAGGACGGGTCGGAGGTCACGACCTCGTCGCCCTTCTCGAGCAGGCCGCGGGACATTATGTATATGGCCTCTATGCCGCCGGCGGTCACGAGGGCATTGTAGTCCGGCATCCCTATGTCCTGCAGAATGGCCTCCGGAAGGCCCGGCAGGCCCGAGGCTATGGGATACTTGGAATATTCCTGCTCCTCGACCGACTTGAGAATGGCGTCCTTTACCGCCTTGTAGGTCGGTATATGGTTAGTGTTCTGGCTCAGCCACGCCACATCGTGCGTGTGCGCATACTGGAAAGCGTCCTGCACCTGATTTCCCCCCGGCCGGACAGTTACCTAGCATTTTATATATATTAGCTTGCACCGGGAAAAGTATATAAAAAGCATCCCCGATGACTACTGGAGTGTGAGGGAACATGCAGGCAGGACAAATGGCTTATGACAGGGCCATAACGGTCTTCTCCCCGGACGGCAGGCTTTTCCAGGTGGAATACGCCAGGGAAGCCGTCAAGCGGGGGACGACGACAGTTGGTCTGAAGTACAAAGACGGGGTAGTGCTGATAATAGACAAGCGAATCTCGAGCCGGCTCATCGAGGCAAAGTCGATCGACAAGATATTCCAGATCGACCAGAGCGTGGGCTGCGCCACCTCGGGGCTCGTGGCGGATGCCAGGGTCCTCGTGGACAGGGCGCGCATAGAGGCCCAGATACACAAGATCACCTACAGCGAGCATATACCGGTCGAGGTTCTCGTGAAGCGCATCTGCGACTTCAAGCAGAACTACACGCAGTACGGCGGCGTCCGACCTTTCGGGACGGCGCTGCTGGTGGCTGGCGTGGACGAGCATGGCACACATCTGTTCGAAACCGACCCGAGCGGGGCGTTGATGGCCTACAAGGCCGGCTCCATCGGGGCGGGCAGGAACACCGTCATGAGCGTGTTCGAGGAGAAGTACGAGGAGAACATGACCGTCGAGGCCGCAATAGCCCTCGGCATAGAGGCCCTCACGAAGGCCTCCGAGGCCGAGATAAAGCCCGAGACCGTAGAAATAGGCCTTGTCCAGGTCGGGGAATCCTTCCGCAAGATGGACCCCGAGGACGTCAAGGCCAGGCTGGCGTCCAAGGCCAAGTAGGCCCGCGGGCGCCGGATGGTAGCATGGTCAGTCTCGAGAAGGCGGTAGTGGCGCGGCTGGAGCGCGGCGGTTTCCACTTCGAGGTCCTGGTGGACCCGGATGGAGCCCAGAAGCTGCGCGAGGGGGCCCCACTGGAGATTCTTGAGAATCTCGCCACCGAGGAGATATTCAAGGACCAGGCCAAGGGCGAAAGGGCAGCCGATGAGAACATAAAGAAGGTCTTCGGCACGAACGACCTCGCCACGGTGGCCCTCGTGATAGTCAAGGAGGGCGAGATACAGCTCACCACTGCCCAGAGGAAGGAAATGGTGGAGCGCAAGAGGAAGGCCATAATCGCCGAGATCGCCCGCAACGCGATAAACCCCCAGACGAAGACGCCGCACCCGCCCGCCAGGATAGAGATGGCCATGGAAGAGGCAAAGGTCAAGGTGGACCCGTTCAAGCCCGTCGAGGAGCAGGTCAAGGTCGTACTCGACGCCCTTCGCCCCCTCCTGCCCATAAGATTCGAGAAGGTGAACATAGCAATCAGGCTCAAGGGAGAGGATTACGCCAAATGCATAGGGGACATCAAGAGCTTCGGCACGCTGAGAAAGGAGGAATGGCAGGCGAACGGCTCCTGGATAGGGGTCTTGGAGATGCCCGCCGGCCTCCAGAACGATTTCCTGGAAAAGATAAACAAGATGACCAGAGGCGCCGTCGAAGCCAAGGTCGTGAAGTAGGTCCCCCGGACGAATCTGTTGGCTGATCATATTTGGATGTGATTTGATGTCAGAAGAAGAAAGGATATCGAGGGAGCGGTCATCGCCGCCTCTGCAGTCCCTTCCACCGCCGGAGGTCCAGCAGGTGGAGAACGCGAGGCGCGAGGAGGCCGCTAGGGAGAGGGCCCGGAGGGAGCAGGAGCTCTGGAAGGGCCGAGGCCGCAGGGAGCCGGAGGACAGAAGGCCCAGACCGGAGGAGCCCGTCAGCCGCGAAATAGTGATCCCGGGCGAGATAATCGCCTCGGGCAGGATGCGCGCTGGCCCGGGGACATACCAGGAAGGCGACGATATTTTCGCAGCCTGCCTCGGCATAAAGACGGCGCGCGACGGTTACATTAGCGTCATTCCGCTCACCGGGAAGTACATCCCCAAGCAGGGAGACGTCGTGGTCGGCAAGGTCATCGAGATGACACCGAGCGCGTGGGTCATAGACCTCAACTCGCCATACGTGTCGCCCCTCTCAGGCGCTGAAACACCCTGGGAGGTTGAGTTCAACGAGACCTCGAAGTACATGGTCATCGGGGACACGGTCCTCATCGAGATAAGGGGCGTGGACTCGATAAAGAAAGTCAGCGTGACCATGAACGGCCCCGGCCTGCGGAAGCTCGTCGGCGGCCAGACGATGGACATCGACGCCTCGAAGGTGCCCAGGCTCATAGGCCGCGGGGGCTCAATGATAAGCCTGCTGAAGAGGCTCACGAGGTGCAGTATGCTTGTGGGCCAGAACGGCCGGGTATGGCTGGACGGCACGGTCGATGACATCCACGTCGCGATGGCGGCGATAAGGAAGATAGAGAGCGAGGCGCACCGGCTCGGTCTTACGGACGCGGTGGCGGCTTTCATAGAGGACATGAGGAAGGAGCTCGACGCCCGGAAGGCGGAACGGGAGCTCACGCGCGATGCGCGCGAAGAGTATGCGATAATGAAAGAAAGGATTGACAAGACAGAGGAGGAATGAACATGGGAGGACTACAGGCAGATCACAAGTTGATAAGGGCGGACGGACGAAGGGTGGACGGGCGCGGCCTGGACGAGATGAGGCCACTGTCCATAAAGGCCGGTGTGCTCAAGCGCGCCGACGGCTCCGCGTTCGTCGAATGGGGCGGCAACAAGGTAATGGCCGCCGTTTACGGACCGCGGGAGGTGCACCCGAGGCACCTTCAGAACTCGATGAGGGCAATTGTCCAGTGCAGGTACAACATGGCATCGTTCTCCGTCGGGGAACGGAAGAGGCCCGGACCGGACAGACGGTCCCAGGAGATATCGAAGATAATCTCCGAGGCGCTGGAAGCCGTTGTCTTCGTGGAGCAGTTCCCCAGGACCACGGTCGATGTGTACATAGAGGTCCTGCAGGCGGATGCGGGCACCAGGTGCGCCGGGCTCACGGCAGCCAGCGTTGCGCTCGCGGACGCCGGCGTCCCGATGAGGGACCTCGTGCCGTCCTGCGCCTCCGGGAAGGTGGAGGACAAGGTCGTGTGCGACCTCAACAAGGAGGAGGACAACTTCGGATCGGCGGATGTACCGATGGCCATCCTTCCGAGGACGGGAGAGTTCCTGCTCCTCCAGATGGACGGCCACCTGACGTACGACGAGCTCATGCAGGCCATGGAGTACAACATGAAGGCCTGCAAGCGCATAAACGAGGTCCAGAAGGAGGCCTTGCGCACGCGCTACCAGACGAGCGCCATGGAGATGGAGAAGGAGCCCGAGCCGGCGCCCATCGCGAGCATACCGGTCGAACCGGCCGCAAACGATCAGAATGACCAGGGAGGTGCTTGAAATGGAACACAATGTCGTTTCCGAACTTAAGACGGAATACATCAACAGGCTCTTTGTCGAGGCGAGACGCATAGACGGCCGCAGGCCCGACGAGATAAGGTCCATCGAGGTGGAGACGAACTTCATACCTCAGGCCGAGGGCTCCGCCCGCGTCAAGTGGGGCTCCACGGATGTCGTTGTCGGCGTCAAGCTGGAGCAGGGAACCCCGTTCCCCGATACGCCGGATAAGGGTGTGCTCATCACCAACTCAGAGCTCATACCGATGGCCTCGCCCTACTTCGAGCTCGGCCCGCCCAGGCCGGAATCAATAGAGCTGGCCAGGGTCGTGGACAGAGGGATACGGGAGGCCCAGACCATCGACCTGAGCGGTCTGTGCATCAAGCCCAAGGAAAAGGTGTGGATGGTCTATGTCGATATCCACGCCCTCGACTTCGGCGGGAACCTGTTCGACGCCGCACTTCTGGGAGCCATCGCTGCCCTCAGGTGCGCCCGCGTTCCCAATGCCCGTTTCAAAATGGGAGAAGATATTAAATTGAAGGTCGACCATTATCCGATATCCTGCACGTCCATTAAGATAGAAAATGGCCTGCTGGTGGACCCTTGCCTCGACGAGGAAAGGGTCGCGCTGGCTCGCCTGACCGTCACGACGGACGAGAAAGGCGACGTGCGGGCCATGCAGAAGGGCCTGTCGGGGAAGTTCACCTTCGACGAGGTAAAGACAGCTATCCAGACCTCGCAGAGGGTGGGACGGGAGCTCCGCCAGAAGCTCAAGATATAGACAGGAGAATGAGAAGATGTCAAAGGGAACCCTCAAGGTCGGCTCGTCCGGCCGGTTCGGACCGAGATACGGCGTCAAGACGAGGAGACAGATAGCCGATATCGAGAGAAAGATGCGCCAGCTTCACCCCTGCCCGCGCTGCGGGCAGCTCCGCGTGAAGCGGAAGAGCACATCCATCTGGGAGTGCCGCAGGTGCGGCCTCATCTTCGCCGGAGGCGCTTACCTGCCGAAGGCCTCGCCCAAGATGTTCATGACCGCCGAGAAGCAGGCGGAGGCCGACGACAAGCAGAAGGAAAAGACCGCAACGAAGAAGGGGCTGAAGAAAGAAGCACAGACCGGAAAGCCGGCGGCGAAGGTCGAGAAGGCCAAGAAGGAAGACAAGGAGTCCAAGGCCGAAAAGAAGGAGGACAAGCCCGCTGAAGAGGCCCCCAAGAAGTCCAAGAAGAGGGAGGAGTAAGCAATGTACAAATGCTGGAAATGCCACGAGAGGACCACAGTGGACCCGAACACGATGGGCATCCAGTGCGAAAAGTGCGGCTCCAAGATGTTCTACAAGGAGAGGCCGAACGTCAAGAAGGCCATAAAGTCGAGGTAGGGAAGAACGATGCAGAAGGCCGTTCTTTCCTTCGAATTGGGGCCCGCCAGGAACGAGGCGGTGCTCGCCGCGCTCAAGCCGGAGATATCCCGCGAGATACCCAGGTCGACGGCCCGAGTGTGGCTCGAGAAGGAGCTGCTCTTCCTCGAGGTGAAGGCGGAGGACAGCGTGTCCCTTCGGGCCGCCGTGAACTCGTACCTCAGATGGGTGAAGGTGGCCGCGGATGCAGCCGATGCCGGCGCAAAGGCGGTTCGCCAAAAAAGCTCAACCAGGAAAGCAAGTAAAACGAAGGCTCCGAGGAAAGGGGCAGGCGGAAAGAGAAGGAAGTGATGTCATGGCCGAGATGTCCCCGAAGATCCAGAACCAGATTGCCCAGTACCAGAACATCCAGCAGCAGCTGCAGATGGTGATGAGCCAGAAGAACCAGTATTCCCTCCAGCTTGAGGAAGTGGAGAGGGCGCTCGAGGAGCTCGGCAAGTCCAAGCCCGACACCCCCACCTACAAGAACATCGGCTCGCTCCTGATAAAGGTGGAGAGCATCGACGACCTGAAGAAGGAGCTCGGAGAGATGAAGGATACTCTCGGCATCAAGCTCAAGAGCATGGAGCGCCAGGAGGGCCAGCTCAAGGAGCGCTTCGATTCGCTCCGCAACGAGCTGACCCAGGCTCTCAAGGGCGGCGCCGGCGGCGCTGAATAGACGGGCCCCTATATCCGCCGGGAACGGATTCCGGGTCGATTCTGGAGGAGAGGCGATGGTCACGCTGGAGGATGTCGCCAAAGAGCTCGGCAATGGCCGCAAGCTGGCCGTATTCCATCCCAATGCGGACTGCGATGCCGTCGGCAGCGCCGTGGCGCTCGTGAGGAGCTTTCCGGATTTCGCCATCGGCGCTCCAGGCGGCGTCGGCCGCCTCGGAAAAAAGATTTTGGACATCGCCGGCCTTGCGGCGCCCGAGAAGCCGGACTATTCCGCTTTCGACACATTGGTGGTTCTGGACACGAGCAACCTGGGCGGCCTTTTCATACCGGAGGATGTGCTGGCCTCGAAAAGGAAAATCGTCATAGACCACCACATGAGGAACGGAAAGCTCGACGTCGACATGTACTATTCCGACGAGACGAAGCCCTCGTGCGCCGAAATTGCCAAGGGAATACTCGAGGCCGCCGGAAAGAAGGCGGACAGGCAGAGCGCTCTTGCGCTGGCCATGGGCATCATCACCGACACAGCGCATTTCAGGTTCGCAAGGAGCGCCACCCTGAGGACAATGGTAGGCATCATCGAGGAGGGCGGGATAACGCTCGAGGAGGTCCTCACGCTCGTCGAGGACGACATGCCTGATGTTTCCAGGAAGATAGCGTTCCTGAAAGGCGCGCAGAGGGTCCGCTTCGAGCAGACGGGCGAATATGTCGTGGCCCTGTCAAATGTGAGCGCTTTCGAGGGCGCTCTCTCCAAGAACCTGCTCTCGCTGGGCGCGGACGTCGTTTTCGTGGGAGCGCAGGTCAAGAAGGAGTTCCGGGTCAGCGGAAGGGCGACCCAGGCCCTCGTCAGAAAGGGCTTCCACATCGGAAAAGTAATGGATGAGACGGGAAAGGATCTCGGCGGCCAGGGCGGCGGCCACGCCGGCGCTGCGGGCATGTCCGGAGAGGGCGAGATGGAGGCGGCGCTCAACATCCTCGCCGAAAAAGCAATCATCACGCTCAAGGGCCTCAAGGATCGCGGGGGGTAGGACCGGCATTGCGCGGCCGCAAATACACGCTGAAAACTTTGCCTTCCGACTTTGTCGTGGAGGAGGTCCTTCTCAACGAACCCGAAAAAGAGGGGAAGGGCGAATACGGCATCTTCAGGCTGACGAAAGAAGGATTGGACACGCATGCGGCGCTGAAGATTGTGGCGGCGAGGGTCGGCGTTCCTTACAGGGCCATCGGCTGTGCAGGACTCAAGGACCGGTACAGCAGGTCCGTGCAGTACGTGTCCCTCAAGGGGAAGGGCCCTGAGCTGAATTTCAAGGAGAGGAGCCTGTCGCTGGAGTTCGTAGGAAAGGCCAGAAAAGGAATTCAGCCAGGCGACCATGGCGGGAACCGGTTCTCCATCACCATCCGGAAGATGGACACAAGGACGCTTTCGGAATTGAAGAGGGGCATCGAACGGATGACGGGTTTGCCGGTGCCCAACTACTTCGACAGCCAGAGGTTCGGGAGCCTCCGGCGAGGGAGCCATTTGCCGTCTGAGGGTTTCACTCCTCATTTCACAATAGTCGAGGTATTGAAAGGGAATCATGAGGGCGCTTTGAAAGAATTGCTGACTGGAACATATAGAAAGGAACGGAGCGGCATCAAGGCGCTCAAGCGGGCGCTTGCGACGAGCTGGGGCGACTGGAATAAATGCAGCGAGCTCGCGACCGCAGCGCGGTACGAGAACTATTCCGAGATTTTCGAATTCCTGAGGAATGCGGGCACACATATTGGGGACGGGAAGAATGGAACGACGCAGAAGGAGCCGTTCATCAGCGCTCTTCGCCTCGTGCGCGACCGGACGCTGCGCATGGAAGGGCTGGCGCTGCTGGATTATTTGTGGAACGAGGCCCTGAAATCCAAGATATATTCCGGTCTGGGGCTCGAGAACATCATGACCGTCAGGTACGAGGCCGGCGAGCTCTATTTCCCCAGAGCGAACGACTTCGCGCTGGACAGGTACCGCGAAATGATTCTGAGGGAAAAGAGGGGCGTTCCGCTACCATCGTCTGAGATTCGGGACGGGGAGCTCCGTGAAGGATACGAGCGGCTCCTGGACGGTCTGGGTCTGGACCTGTTGGCACTTTCCGCGCTCCGCGACTGGGGCATCTCCGCACCGTCGGAGCCGAGGCCGCCGTTCGTCATGTCGGATGGGCTGGAGCTGACCGAGGGAAGGGACAGCAGCGGCGCAGCGGGAATGACCGGCGAAAATGATAACACGGAAAGTGGACAGCGCAAGGGCGCTCAAAGGACGCAAAGCGCCACGCTGTCGTTCACGCTTCCGCCGGGGAGCTATGCGACGGTCGTCGTGAAGGCCCTTCTCGGCTGATAGTACCGGCGCGCACGAGCGCGCCGGAATTCGATTTGCGCCGATTGGAGATGTTGCGCATTCGTGCGGGCAGCGTGGTATGGGCCGCCCCTCTTCACGGGAAGCGTGAGATGGAATTACGGTCGATTTTGAAGGATGTCGTTTTCGGGCCGCTGCGGGAAATGTTTATCACTCGAACGGTGGATGCTGAGAGGCCCCAGGGTGTGCGAACGTGACCTCTCCGAAGGACACAAAGGGACAGGACCAGGCGACGCTGGATTTTCTCCAGTCCACATTTTCCCGCTATTACGAGAGGGCGCCACTGGCCATGCCGGACAGGTTCGGCCGGAGGGAATGGGGGTTCATGTTCTTCGGCCGAGGGTCCATGCTGCGCCATGTGGCCCTCAAGTCCAAAGACGAGGTCCGGAGCATGCTCCGCAACGAGGCCCCGGCGCACTCGTACCACTCGACAGCCTACTACGAGAAACCTGCTGCTCCCACAATGAAAGAGAAGGGCTGGCTCGGCGCCGACCTGATATTCGACCTTGACGCGGACCACATCGAAGGCTCGGAGAGGATGAGCTACGAGGAGATGCTCGCCGTGGTCAAGCGCGAGATTATCAGGCTCGCGGAGGAATTCCTCCTCGGGGACCTGGGATTCGATTCGGACCACATACACCTTGTCTTCAGCGGCGGGCGAGGCTACCACATACACGTCACGGACCCGAGGGTGCTGGAGCTCACCAGCCACGAGAGACGTGAAATAGTGGACTACATCACAGGCGTCGGACTGGACCTGGAGATGGAGACCGTGAGCCCGGCGACGGCGAAGGAGGGAAATCCCCACAGGGGAATATTCCGCCTCGAGGTCGTGGGCAGCACGGGCCGCGGCCGTTTCGCGCGGCCCCTGAAGATGCGCCGTTTGCCGCCTAATGATGCTCCCGGCTGGGAAGGCCGGATGGCGCGAGCGACCATGGGGATGCTCGACGAGCTGGAGGCGATGGGCGAGAAGCTCGCCGTCGATAGGATGTCGCAGCTGCTCAAGGGCCCCGGCAGGAAGGGGCTCGGGACATCGAATGCGCACAAGCTCTATTCGGACCTTTTTGACACGCCGCCCTCGGGGGAGAGCGGCGCGGACAAAATGCGGAAAACGGGGGTCGTGGATGTATTCTCGAGGGAGGAGCTGGCGCGCTGGTTCGTCGAGATGATAAAGGAGACCGCCGGGGTCAAACTGGAAAGGAAGGCCTCCGCCAAGGATGAGGAGGGGGAGAAGCCCGCCGCCGCGAGGGTGACGGAGGTAAAGGCAACGGGAGAGACGGATGAGCCCGTGACATCGGACATCAAACGGCTCATACGATTGCCCACCTCGCTGCACGGCAAAACTGGATTCTGCGTCGTACCGCTCACGCTGGACGCCGTAAAGGATTTCGACCCGCTCAAGGATGCGGTGGTGCTGCCGTCGGACCCGGTCAAGGTGAATGTCGTGAGAGCCATCGAAATGAAGCTCAAGGGAGAGCATTTCAAACTGGTCCCGGGCCTCGCGGACCTGCCCCGCTACGCTGCCATTTTCGCGATGGGCAGGGGCGCCGCTATCGTTGCGACAAGATAGTTTAAAAGTTGCCTAGTTACCTGTACCATAACTTTATTATATTGTTCCATTCATATGTTAAAATAGCCCTGCGCGGAATTGTCGCAAGGTGGAGCTATTACTATGACCGAGCGCCGCAGAACCCCGGTCGCCAGGCTAGGCATTGTCACTCTAGTTGTAGCGCTCATTTTAACGGTCCTGCCCGCAGGCGCGCTCGCCGGAAGCTCGCCGGATTCCGCATCCAAATCCACCGGCGGAATCAACATAGTCCCCAAATTCTGGGTGGAGCCGGACGGCCCCTACGTTCCCCCGCCCGTTACGTATGAAAGAAGCGAGGGCCGCGCAGTCAACGCCTACGGCGTGCTCATGGGCATCAATGCGTATCCAAGCTCGCCCCTCCAGGGCTGCATCAGCGACATCACCGCCGTCAGGGACAAGCTCGTCAATACCTACGGCTGGGACACCAACAACATCCATTTCATAACGGACGCGGCCGTCACGCCGGCCAAGATCACCTCGGAGCTCCAGTGGCTCGCCTCCGTCGCCGACACGGGCAGCCAGACAATATTCTCGTTCAGCGGCCACGGCAGCCCCAATACCATCTACGCCTACCCGATGAACGGCGTCTCGGATTCCACGGTCGCCACGGAGCTCAAGAAGCTCAAGTCCACCGAGAACATATGCATATTCGACTCATGCTACTCAGGCGCCTGCAGCGCTGTGAACATCGCGAGCCCGAACTTCATATCCATGATGGCCTGCGGCGCCGGCGAGACCGCCGCCGACGGCAACACGTTCACGAAGGCCTGGGTCACGGGCCTGGGCCAGACCACGAACGGAGAGGTCGAGGATGCATTCCAGACCGCCTACAATGCCATACAGGGATGGCAGCACCCTGTGATGTGGGACAACATCGCCGGCAAGATGATGCTCGGCAAGAAGCCGCCTGTCATCAGCCCGCCGGTCCCGGACCTTTCAGGCCCCGAGGACACCCCCATAACGGTGACGCTGACCCAGTACGAGACGGACCCCGCGGACGGCCACGACCTCCTCAAATGGACGGTAAGCTACTGGGACGTCAAGGCCATCAAGAGCATAACCGGCCAGAACAGCGCGGACGATACATTAACCTTCACCCCTGTGAAGGATTACGCGGCGAAGACCAACATCACACTCGTGCTGAGCAACAGTGCGGGCCGCTCCGTCAAGCAGAACGTTTGGCTCACCTGGACGCCGGTCAACGACCTGCCCAACATATCGCGCCTGGACAAATCCTGGGCCTCCGTGGAGAGGACCAGGAGCGTCAAGGTCATCGCCTACGGCGCCGACCCCGACAACCCGCTAAACAGCCTCCAGCTCCAAATGGAGTACCTGCCCTATGGCGGCACCTGGACCGCTGTCACGGACGCCAGCCAGTTCGTTTCGAACCACTGGGAAGTGATGTTCACCCCTCCGGCCACGAGCATGCTGGGCCTTGCGGACTTCCGCGCCAAGCTCAAGGACGCCGAGGGCTGGGGCGACTGGACCACCGCCAACGCGCTCGTGGAGATAAGGAACGCCCTGCCCGCCGTCACGTACATCAATACTTCAGCTTACGCTGTGCACCGCACCCAGTCCTTGGGTATAATGGCGTTCGGCTCGGACCCCGAGACGCCTCACGAGCAGGTCAAGGCCGAAATAGAGGTCAAGTACACGAAGGATTCCACATGGAGCTCGCTCACCGGCGTTGCCGTCGATGGCGACCACTGGACAGGCAACTTCGTTCCTTCGGTCACGGCGACGATAGGCCTCTATGACATCCGCGCCCGCCTCAAGGACGGAGACAGCGGGACCGGCGACTGGAAGGAGCTCGACGGAATCATCCAGGTCAAGAACGCACTGCCCGTCGTGCAGGCCGTGGAGTTCTCGAACGAGACGGTTCCCCGCGGGGAGAGCGTAACTATCACCATCAAGGGAGGGGACCTCGAGGACCCGCCGTCCGGGCTCGTCTGCGACCTCCACATGCAGGCGCCGTCGGCATCCTGGGTGAGGATGGACGCCGTGATGCTCGAGGATGACCATTGGGAGGCGACGTTCTCGCCGGGCCAGTATGCGAAGCTGGGGTCGTACGGCTTCCGCGCCAACCTCAAGGACAGCACCGGCCAGGTCAGCGACTGGCTGTTCATGAACGCCAGCGTCGAGGTTGTCAACAGCCTGCCCACGGTCACCACGCTCACATACTCCAAGACCAGCGTGCTCCGGACAGGGAACATCACTCTCAAGGTCGAGGGCTCGGATTTCGAGGACAAGAGCTCCAACCTGAGCTGCCGCGTCCAGTTCAAGACCGGTAGCGCGGACTGGTCCGACACCTACGTCAAGGGAATAAAGTACGACGAGAAGAGCTCCAGCTGGGGCGGCGTGTTCAACCCGCCTTCCACGGCCGAACCGGGAGCCTACAGCTTCCGTGCAAGCCTCCAGGACAAGGACGGCGACTGGGGCGAGTGGTTCGATTCCGTGCAGACGGTGATGGTCCAAAACAACAAGCCCGTCGCGAAGTGCGTGCCCGTGCCGGAGGTCGTCAACGAGAAGGCCGATACACAGTTCGACGCATCCGCCTCGTCGGATGTCGAGGGAAATGTCGAAGTCACCTGGGACTTCGGGGACGGCGCCACGGCCGACAGCGCGCTCGCATCCCACACGTACACGGCAGGCGGGGCCAAGACCGTCACCCTGAGCGTCAAGGACAAGACCGGGGAGACCGTCACCGCAACCTTCCCGCTGAGGGTGAACCTCCTGCCCGCTCCCAAGGCCACCTACAAGCAGTCCAACGGCGTCAGCGACTTCAATGTCAAGTTCGACGCCTCCACATCCACGGACACCGAGGGCGGCTCGCTCACCTATGTCTGGGATTACGATATAACGGTGGACAGTAACGGCGACGGTAAGCCCGACAACGACATAGATTCCTCCTCGCCCATCCCGACCTACAACTACAAGAAGGAGGGCTCGTTCACGGCCAAGCTCACCGTCATAGACGCCGACAACGGGACCGCATCCACGGTGATCGAGGTCAAGACGAGGTCCGTGAGCATGGACAACAACAGCATGCTCTACATGGCTCTCGGGATCATTATAATCGGTGCTGTCGTAGGTGCCGCCGTCTATGCTTCCCGCAGGAAGAAGAAATACGATGTGGTTCCAAAGGCCAGGCCCCGGAGCCGCCAGGTGGAGACCAACGCCTCGGACGACTGGGGAAGGGCCCCGGCGCCCTACGCCCAGGATTCGACGATGGTCGCTGCCCCCGCGTACGGGGCGAGCGTTGCCACACCATCCTACTACGCAGAGCCGGCGCCTTCCAGCGGCTATCAGATGTACGAGCCAACGCCTGCGACCTACGACACGACGCCCTACGGCGGAACGACGGATGCGCCGCAGGAAGCGGTCCCAGAGGCTCCGCCCGAGGCGGCGCCTGTCGCCGACGAGCCGCCTGTCCAGGAAAGCCCGCCCGAACCCGCTTCGGAACCGACGCCCGAACCGGCGCCGGCACCCGAGCCTTCAAAGCCCGCCGCCCACAGCGACGACATATCGGATATCCTCAAGAGGCTCGACAACATCACAAAGAAATAGGCGCAACGCTAATTTAAGGCAACAGCCATGGCGAGGGGGTGCCCGAGATGAACCATTCAAACGAGAGAGTAAATCGCAGAATGCTCGTCGTCCCGATCATTCTGGTCCTTTTGCTGGCCCTGCCGGCGCTCTCCGCACCGGCGGGCGCCGAGCTTGGCGCCGGCTCCACCGTAACGGTCACGACCCAGATCCGCATGCTCTTCACCGAAGGAGGGGGCTACATAGACTGGGAGATATCCGGAGAGGTGGTCAAGGACATCCGGCGGAACATCGACATCTCCATGGGGAACGACGACGGAAACGTCACCACTTCCGAGGGGCAGGCTTACATCGGCCGGATAGACCAGGTGCTCGAGGGCAGTTACCTGCGCTACGGGTGCGCCCGCATCGTGCAGACGGCGCTCCTGAGGAAGGACATCCGCACGGACACGGAGGGCCTTCTGACAAGCGTCAACTCCAGCGCGAAGATAATCATCCATTTCTACTTCAACGCCGACCTCAGGAACGACGCCGCCACCGTGAACATGGCCGAGAAGGAGCTTCCGCTGGCGGTATTCCGCGCCCTCGAAGGGACTGAGAACCAGACCTTCGTCGGGAACCTGGAGTGGAAGCACACGGAGATAATGATAGGCCTCGCCTCGTTCTCGAGCATCAGCATGGAGAAGGGCACCGTGACGCGCCTGCGCGGCCCTGCGATAGAGGTCCTTCTCTACGAGCTCAAGGTGGGCAACGAGAGCCCCAACGACTCCGTCCGGTACGACCCGTTCAACGTTCTCCATTGCTCATTGGAACTTTTCGTCCTGCTGTGCATCTGTGGCTTCGCGACCGTGGTCCTGCCCAGATATTTCATGAAGGAGAAGAAGATGAGGAAGGTGAAGTGGCTCCACTCGCTGGCATGGCTTCTGGTGCTGGTGGTGCTGCTGCTGTTCTTCTTCGGCGCGGACGGATTGGCCATCTGGATCGCATCGCCGCTGTTCCTGGTACTGAGCTGGCTCATGTCGTACCAGATTTATGTCAAAGGCTGGAAGGGGATAGCGAAACCGCTCGTGACATTGCCCGACAGCATCGCCCCTGAAAAATCGCTGGACAAGGCGCCCGGCTCGACTTCGTACAGGGAGATAACCGAAGACGAGGAAGCGCCCGCAGAGCCCGTCAAGGCCCCGACGAAGGAGCCCTGGACGCCCGCAAAGCCGCCCGCTTTCCCGGCACCGCAGGAAGGTGTCGAGGAACCGGCTTCGCCTGCCACAGAGCGTCCGAGGCAGGCCCAGCCGCCTCCGGCGCCGGTCGCACCGTCTCCGGCACCGGCCGTACCTCCGATGGCGTCGGCGGGCGCAGCGGCTCCCGCCATGAAGGTTCTGCGCCTCAAATGCCCCAAGTGCAAGGAGACCTTCGATACCAGCGATAACGGCACGAGGCCGCTGAAGCTCAAGTGCGGGAAGTGCGGAGCCGAGGGAATGCTCCGGAAATGAGGCGGCCTTGCGCAAAGCCCAAGGAGCGGGAGTTTCCGGTCTCTTCGTTCCGAGGATGGGCTTATTCGGCCCATCTCGTATATAGCTTGTTGTCGATGTTCAGGACGTCGAGGATGCGGCCCACTATGAAATCGACGAGGTCGCCGAGCTTTTGGGGCTTGCCGTAGAACGCCGGCGCCGCCGGGAGGATGATGGCCCCTGCCTCGGAGAGCGTGGTCAGGTTCCTGAGGTGGATGGTGCTGATGGGAGTTTCACGCGGGACGATGACGAGCCTGCGCCGCTCCTTCAGAGCCACCGATGCCGCTCTAGTTATAAGGTTGTCCGAGATGCCGCAGGCGATCTTGGACGCCGTGGACATGGTACAGGGGCATATGACGAGCGCGTCGAACTTCCTGGAGCCGGATGCGATGGGCGCGGCCATGTCGTCGTTGCGGTACATTTTGCCGGCCTTCTTGCGGACATCCATGGCCCCCAGTCCCGTTTCCAGCCTAAGGACCTTCTCGCCGTCCTCAGATAGAATGACGGATTTGTCGCACTCGAGGGCCTCGAGCAATCGAATGCCGTAGGCGATGCCCGAGGCTCCGGTTATTCCGACGACTACATGCATCCTGCATCCCCTCCGTTTACCATCCACAATGGCGTATTGGTCGTTGCTGCCTGTGCTCCGAGCGCATGCGACCTACGGGAGCATGCCTCGGCAAAGAGGACCGTGCGCTGATGGCCTTGAGGTCCTCTGGGGCCCGAGCGGCCCCCGTCAGAGCCCCTCAAGGAATTTGAGGTACACGCGCTTGGTGCAGTATATGTCTGCCTTGGAGGTAAGCTCCATGGGGGCGTGCAGGCTCAGGACGCAGGGCCCGAGGTCTATGACGTCCATCCCGTACTCGGCCATGAACTTGGCGATGGTGCCGCCGCCGCCCTCGTCGACCTTCCCGAGCTCGGCGCTCTGCCACGGAATCTTGTTCTCGTTGAGGAGGCGCCTTATGCGGGAGACATACTCGGCGCTGGCGTCGTTGGAGCTGAATTTCCCTCCCGAGCCGGTGAACTTTGTAAGTACCACTCCGTATCCTGCGTGGGCGGCATTGGAGGCCTCGTGGACATCCTTGAACAGAGGGTCCAGGCCGGATGTGGTGTCGCCAGAGAGCGCTACAGTGTTCTCGAGGGCCATCCGGAGCATTGCGCCGCGGCAGGAGCCTTCGGTGTGCTGGAGCAACCTCGCTATAACGCCCTCCATCAGGCGGGAATGGGCGCCGGTGTTGCCCTCGCTCCCGACCTCTTCCTTGTCGAAGAACAAAGCGACCGCTGTCTTTTTCGGTATCCCGATGTCGCATATGGCGTTCAGCGATGTGAACGCGCAAGCACGGTCGTCCTGGCCGTAGCCCAGCACCAATGAGCGGTCGAAGCCCACATCCCGCGCCTTTCCGGCCGGAACGAGCTCCAGCTCTGAGCTGGCGAAGTCCTCCTCCGTCATGCCGTACTTCTTGTTGAGCAGGTCCAGAACGAGCAGCTTCGTGCGGCCCTTGTGGCCCTTCTCGTCGATGGGCAATGTGCCAACGATGGCGTGGAGCTCCTCGCCCTTTAAGCCCTCGTCGAGGTGGCGCTTGGCCTGCGACTGCCGATAAAGGTGCGGCGCAACGTCCTCGATTGTGAAAACGGGATCATCGGGGTTCTCTCCGACGATTATCTCGACCTCCTTGCCGTCGCGGAGGATGACCTTCCCGTGGAGCGCCAGAGGAATGGTGGCCCACTGGTACTTCTTTATTCCACCGTAATAATGGGTCCGCAAGAGCGCTATGTGCGTCTCGGCCTCCTCGTGCAGAGGGTTCTGCTTGAGGTCCAGCCTGGGCGCATCTATGTGGGATGCGACCAGCGAGATGCCGCTGGTGATGGGCTCCTTGCCGATGACGGCGAGGGCGACGCACTTGTTCTTCCAGATGTAGATGAGCCTCGTGCCGGGCCTGGTATGGGGATTGCTCTCGAGCGGGTGGAAGCCCCTGGCGCCGGCGTAGATGGCGATGGCCTTCACCGCCTCGCGCTCCGTCTTCGCATCGTCGAGGAACTTCCTGTACTCGACCGATAGCTCGCCGGCCGCATCGCGCTCCTTCTTCGAGAGCTTGTCCCATGCAGGCTCGCGCTTCATCAGCAGCCTGTCCTCGAGCTTGCCCTTGGCGACCTTCTTCGGCATCTTGCAACCCGTACGGGGATAGAACAGACCCATATTGAATGTTACGACCCTCAGGATAATATAGCCTGTATTTCGTTACCGCCGGAGGAGGCACTGGGAATGAAGAAGCTGGGGATATTCAGCTCGGGCGGCGACGCTCCCGGAATGAATGCCGCCATCAGGGCGGCAACGAGGAGCGCCATCTTCTACGGCTGCGAGATGATAGGGGTCAACCGGGGCTACCAGGGCATGATAGAGGGGGATTTCACCCCGCTGGGCCTTCGCTCCGTTTCGGGCATCATCAACAGGGGAGGCACCATCCTCAAGACCGCCCGCTGCGAGGAGTTCATGGCGCCCGCCGGGAGGAAGAAGGCCTACGAGCAGCTCAAGACGGCCGGCATCGAGGGGCTGGTGGCCATCGGCGGCGACGGGACGTTCAGGGGAGCACACACGTTCACATCGGAGTTCGACATACCGTTCATCGGGGTCACCGGGTCCATAGACAACGACTGCTACGGCACGGACTTCACGCTCGGTTTCGACACCGCCGTGAACATAGCGCTCGATGCGATAGACAGGATCCGCGACACAGCGGCCTCGCACGACAGGGTGTTCTTCGTCGAGGTCATGGGGCGCCACAGCGGCATGATAGCCCTCTGGTCCGGCCTTGCGGGAGGCGCAG